>Ga0105106_10002286_pt1 | contig 13783 bp, 13 predicted proteins | sample PPLLaktember2015_5_FD_79109 | JGI IMG/M metagenome (GOLD analysis project Ga0105106, IMG submission 79109) | Freshwater sediment microbial communities from Prairie Pothole Lake near Jamestown, North Dakota, USA - PPLs Lake P8 Core (1) Depth... | ecosystem: Environmental > Aquatic > Freshwater >...
ACCTTGAAACGTTCGGGTATGCGTCTCGCGATTTTCTGCACAGCGGCAACTGGCTGCCGCCCGATCTCGCCGCCGCCTGGGACAGCGTGGTCGAACATGCGCTTGCCAGCGTGGCACATTGCTTCGAGCGTGCGGGCCAGGTGCGCGCCATCCGTCTGCATGGCGACTGCCACGCCGGCAACGTGCTATGGACCGAGGATGGGCCGCACTTCGTCGATTTCGATGACTGCCGGACGGGGCCGGCGGTGCAGGACCTGTGGATGCTGCTGTCCGGCGAGCGTGACGAACAGCAGGCGCAACTCACCGAGATCCTGACGGGTTACGAGGACTTTGCCGAATTCGACCCGCGCGAACTGCACCTGGTCGAAGCGCTCAGGACCCTGAGACTGCTTCACTACGCGGCCTGGCTGGCCCGTCGCTGGGACGACCCGGCATTTCCTGCGGCCTTTCCGTGGTTCAATACGCAACTGTACTGGCAGGCGCGCATCCTCGAATTGCGCGAGCAGATTGCGTTGATGGACGAGCCGCCACTGGTGGCATAAATTGAGACTTTCCACGGCCTTTCGTGTCCTTCGTGGATTAAACAGGCAGATCAGACATGTGTGGCATAGCAGGTGAATTCCGGTTCGACGGCAGCGTGCCCGACGCGGCGGCGATGGCGCGCATGCTGGCAAAGCTGGAACGGCGCGGTCCCGACGCCGAAGGCCAGCATGCCGATGGACCGGTGCGTCTGGGTCACCGGCGGCTGGCCATCATCGACCTGTCGCCGCGTTCGCATCAGCCGATGCTGGATGCCGCCAGCGGCACCGCGCTGGTGTTCAACGGCACCATCTACAACTATCCCGAATTGCGCGCCGAATTGGTCGGCCTGGGCCATGAATTTCATTCCGACGGCGACACCGAAGTCATTCTGCGCGCCTGGCTGGAGTGGGGCACGGCCTGCGTCGAGCGCCTGCATGGCATGTTCGCATTCGCCATCTGGGATCGCGAGGTGCTTTTTCTGGCGCGCGACCGGCTCGGCATCAAGCCGCTGTATTACAGTGAAAATCTAAACCGCTTCCGCTTTGCCTCGACACCGCAGGCCCTGCTCGCTGCGGGGGAGGTCGACACCGGGCTCGACGCCGTCGCCTTGCATCATCTGTTCACGCTGCATGCTGTGGTGCCGGCGCCGCGCACGATCTACAACGGCATCCGCAAGCTGGGGCCAGGAACGACCCTGACGGTCAATTCCAGGGGCGAGCTGCGGCACCGGCGCTACTGGTCGCTAAAGGCGCAGCGTCCGCCACAGCCGGCAACCGAAGGCGAATGGACTGAAGCCATTCACGAAAGCCTGCGTCAGGCAGTGAAAAAGCGCATCGAGATCGCCGACGTCAAGGTGGGCGTGCTGCTGTCCGGCGGACTCGATTCGAGCCTGCTGGTGGCTTTGCTCGCCGAGCAGGGCGTGCCCGACCTGATGACGTTTTCGATCGGCTTCGAGGACCAGCCGGAAGAGCGTGGCAACGAATTCGAGTACTCCGACCCGGTGGCGTCCATGTATGGCACGCGTCACCACAAATACCTCATTCCGAATTCGGAAGTGCTGCGCCGCCTGCCCGAAGCGGTCGATGCCATGAGCGAGCCGATGTTCGCGCAGGATGCGGTGGCGTTCTACCTGTTGGCCGAGCAGGTCAGCAAGACAGTGAAAGTGGTGCAGAGCGGTCAGGGCGCGGACGAAGTGTTCGGTGGCTATTTCTGGTATCCGCGCATGGTGGCGGAGACATCCGGCACGCCGCTCGACCGCTTCCGCCACCATTATTTCGATCGCGATCATGACGAGTTTCTGGAAATGCTGACGCCCGGCTTTCATGGTCCGGACTACACGTCGCAGACCATCGCCGCACATCTGGCGGAACCATTCGCCGACGATTTCATCGATCAGGTGTTGCGCATGGATACGACCATGCTGATCACCGACGACCCGGTGAAGCGTGTCGACAACATGACCATGGCCTGGGGTCTGGAAGCGCGCGTGCCGTTTCTCGACCATCAGCTGGTGGAACTTGCCGCGTCGATGCCGCCCGAATTGAAGCTGGCATCCGGCGGCAAACATGTGCTGAAATCGATTGCGCGCGGTTTGGTGCCGAATGCGGTGATCGATCGCAAGAAAGGCTATTTCCCGATGCCGGCACTGAAGTATGTACGAGGTGAATTTCTGAATTTCATGCAGGACATCTTGAACTCGCAAGCCTGTCGCGAACGTGGCCTCTATCATCGCGCCTACGTGAACAAACTGCTGGACGCGCCCGAGCAGCACCACACCCGTATCCAGGGCAGCAAGCTGTGGCATCTGGCGCTGCTCGAATACTGGCTGCAACGCCATGCGTAAGCTTCTGTTTCTGCTGGGTCTGCTGGCTTCGCTTTCCGCGCAGGCCCAATCCGCGTTCGACAGCTGGCTCGCCGACCTGCGTCAGGAAGCGGCGGCGCAAGGTATTTCCCAGGCCACGCTGGATGCGGCGCTCAGCGGTCTCGTGCCCACCGAGCGCGTGATCGAGCTCGACCGCCGCCAGCCGGAATTCCTGCAAACCTTTGACGCCTATGTGGGGCGGCGCGTCACCCCGACTCAGGTCGAGCGGGGTCAGGAACTGTTGCAGGAACACGCGGCCCTTCTGGATGAGGTCGAGCAGAAATACGGCATCCCCAAGGCCGTGCTGGTGGCGTTCTGGGGGCTGGAAACCCGTTACGGCGCGGTTCAGGGCAGTCTCAATGTTCCCGCCAGCCTCGCCACGCTCTCCTTCGAGGGCCGGCGCAGCACGTTCTTTCGCAACCAGTTGCTCGACGCGCTGCGCATCATCGACGCCGGACACGTCCAGGCGATCGACATGAACGGTTCGTGGGCCGGCGCAATGGGCCACATGCAGTTCATGCCGTCGACCTTTCTCGCCTATGCGGTGGACGGCGACGCGGACGGCCGCATCGATGTGTGGCAATCGCTGCCCGATGCGATGTACTCGGCGGCCAATTATCTGAGCCGGGCAGGCTGGCAGGTGCAGGAGCCGGTGGCGCTGGAGGTGCTGTTGCCGGAAGGCTTCGACTGGCGGCAGGCGCGCGCGGCACACCGTCTGCCGGTTGCGGAATGGACGGCGTTGGGCGTGCTGCAGGCAGACGGCACTGCACTGCCCGAGGTCAAGGGGCGTACAGCCATCGTGTTGCCGCAGGGCTGGCAGGGCCCGGCCTTCATGGTGTTCGACAATTTTGACGTGGTGATGCGATGGAACCGCTCGGTCAATTACGCGCTGACGGTCGCGCAGCTGGCGCATCAGCTGGCGGGCGGTAGCGCGCTCTCGCGGGCGGGCGAAGCCGGCGCGCTCAGCTCGGCGCAACTGAAAGCCATGCAGCAGGCGCTGAACGAAATGGGTTTCAATGCCGGGACGGTGGACGGCATGCTGGGTCCGCGCACCCAAACCGCCATCCGGCTTTACCAGGCGCTGAACCAGCTGCCGGTCGATGGCTATCCGGCGCCCAGCGTGCTGGCGCATATCGAGCAAACGTACGCCGAGGAGGCGGCTGCCGGCAAGCTGACCCTGGGGCCGGCCCCCACCTTCGCCGATCCGGTCGAGCAGCCCTGATTCGGGAGACCATGGTGACTCACGCGTACGACAATTCGGTTGGTGTGCCGCAGGTTTCGCAAAGCCGTGGCGATGAACGCGCCATGACGCTGCTGCAAGCCGGCTTTTCCGTCGCATGAGCCTGGTCTGCTGGAAATGCGGCGCCAGCCTTGCCGGCATGCTGCTGCCGCTGTCGCGGCTGGATTGCTGCCCCAGCTGCCGGGTCGACCTGCATGTATGCCGGCTGTGCCGCCACCATGACCCGCACCGCGCCGGGGAGTGTCGCGAACTGGCAGCGGAACGCGTCGCCGACAAGCAGCGCACCAACGACTGCGGCTGGTTCGTGCCGCGGCCGGACGCCTATCAGGGCGGCGGCGCAGCGATGGCGCAGGGCAGCCGCGCGGCGCTGGATGCGCTGTTCGGGGAGAGCGAAACCAAGGGCAGTGGCCGACCACAGTCGCTGGATGATCTGTTCAAGAAGTCATCACGCTAGGGATGCGCTGAACAAGTCGTCGCCCCGGCGAATACCCAGAGGGCACAAGAGCCGGAGTCCAGCTTCTTGATTTCACTGGATTCCGGCTTTTGCCGGAATGACAAAAGTAGGCTTGCTCAGTGTCTCCCTAATCACCCCGGCCGGACTTTGCCGCGAACGGGACGTATCGGTGCCCGCTCAAGGCATGGTGGATAGGTAGGCGGCCAGATTCTGGATGTCCGCGTCCTTCAGGTTACGCGTGTAGGCGGCCATTCTCGGGTCGATGCGCTCGCCGGTGCCGCTGCGATAGCGTTTCAGGGAGTCTTCCACGTATTGCACCTGCTGCCCGGCCAGGCGCGGGATCTTCTGGGTGCCGGCGCCGTTTTTGCCGTGGCACCCGACACACAACTTGCCAAACAGCTGCTTGCCGGCAACGCTTTGCGCAGTCGACCCGGCCGGTTTTTGGGTAACGGGTTGCTGCGACAGGAACAGCGCAATCTGGATGCGCTCGTCGGGGGTGAGCGCCTTGATCAAGCCTTCCATGAAGGCCGAAGATTTGCGTTGCCCCGACACGAACTTGTTCATCTGCTCGAGCAGGTAGGCGGAATTCTGGCTGGCCAGGTTCGGCACCTCTGGCAGCACGCTGTTGCCGCCGGCACCATGACAATGCCTGCAGACCGAGGCCGCCTTTTCGCCATTCTTGAGTGCAGCGGACAAACTTGCCGGGTCCTTGCTGATTTGCTCCAGCTTGGCGTGCATCGCTTGCGGGCTGGGCGGCGGCGGATTTTCCTGGTCATGGGTGGCGGCGGTTGCGGACAGGCTGACGAGCATCAGGCTGGCGATGCTGATGATTGTATGGATGGACAAAGGGAGCACCTTTTAAGACCTGGAATGGGAGTGGTTATTTTACGGAGCAATCGCTCCGAGCTTTAATGCGGGAAAGAAAGTCAGGATTGCCGCGCCGCTTTCAGAGTTTGGGCTTGCCTGCCTGGCTGCCCAGCTGCCGCAGTGCCTGCCATTCGTACAGCAGCAGGCCCGCGCCGATCAGAGCGATGCCGGCCCAGCCGGAGGCCGGGATGAATTCGGCGTTGAGCGCCTGCCCCAGCAGCAGCGCGGACACCGGGGTGACCAGCGTGATCAGCGCGACGCGCCCGGCGTCCAGGTGCTTGATCACGTAGTAGTACAGCGTGAACCCCACCACAGAACCGAACACCCCGAGATACACGATGGCCATGCCGGCGCGCGGCGTGATGTCGGGCGGCAGCTGCGCCGCGTCGGCTACCACCCAGGCCAGCACGAACAGCGGCGTCGCCACCGCCAGCGAACCGGTGGTGATCGCCAGCGACGACATCCGCACGTTGAGCCGCTTGATCCACACCAGCCCCAATGCCTGCACCGTCATCCCTGCTACCGTTGCCGCGGTGCCGAACGTGGCGCGGCTGTCGCCCGGCCACGGCTGGCCGAAGATGACCCACAGCCCTCCTAGCGCAAGCGCAAGCCCGGTCAGGCGCAGCGGCGTAAGCGTGCGCTCACTCAGCCACACTGCGGCAAACACGCCGGTCACCAGCGGCGACAACCCGAAGATCACCGAAATCAGCCCCGACGGAATGTGCAATGCGCCCCAGTAGGTGAGCAGCATCGCCACGAAAATCGACAGGCCGCTGATCAGGTAAAGCTGTCGCGCCGCCGGATTGAAGGGAAATGCGGTACGCGTCGCGCGCAACAGCACCCCGCAGATCGCCAGCCCGATCAGCATCCGCCCCATTACCGCGAAACTGAATGTCGCCCCCTGCGCGCTCCATTGAATGCCGAGCGGCGTCGTCGACCAGATAAGGATGACGCCCAGATAGGCGGCGGGGACGGACATGGTGCGTGCTCAAACCAGGGTTGAGGTTAAACGGCTAACGGTGGGTGCAATCCGGGATTCGCCCACGGACGGCGGCAACGAAGTTTAGGCGCTGAATGTGAAATCAGGCCAGCATGACTGACCGGTCACCGCATCATCGTTGGCCAGTTTAAGTCAGCCAGGGGCGGGTGCAACGGGCAGATTTTCGACTTGAGCAGCCAGTGGTCGGTCAAGGCGTAACAGACGGCCCTCGACCCATAGCGGAGGTCGGCTGGTTCGAAAAGCAGACGTTCTATGTCAGGGCTCAGGGGCGGCCCGCAAGGGCCATCCGCTGGAGCGACTTGTTGGGCAGCTTAGAACGGCGCGGCTTTTGCCTTCTGGAATTTCGCCGATACGTTACCGGAAAGGTCAGTGTTATCCGGATCAAGGATCATCACCGGCGCCCCGGCCTTGAAGTTGAACTTGGCTAAGTCCATCCATATCACGTTGGGTGTGGTTGTCAGTTCGAAGAAATAGCGACGGTTCGTGAGGTCGATCGCAGTGCGGTACTCAGTGTTGTAGAGCGTGCCCGGAGCATTGTTAGGCGCACCGAAAGGTACTGAAGCATTGCGCGCGATTGCGAGGATGCCCGCGATGGCCTCGCGCCCCGACCTGGGCTCGGGCAGCATTTGCAGATAATAGGTCGAGCGGACAAAACGATCGCGGGGATCGACATTGCCCGGCAACGCTGTCTGCCGAGTTGCATTGGTGAAGTCATAGCGAGCAAGATTTGCCAGTTGTTCGTCATAGGCCGGATCGTTGGTCATCACGCGATATTGGCGGCCATGATGTACCACCGGTTTTCCGCCGATGTATTCAATGATGGCTGAATCACCGACGGCATCCTCGATGGCGAGGTGGACGGCCGCATCTATACCGTCCACCGAAACCATCACCGGCTGCACTCCTTTCATTAGCTCTAATGCTTCGGCAACGGTCTCGGCATTGTCTAGGAGATACTGACCCCACAATCCAGCGTGCACGCCGATCTTGGTTTTGTCGCGTGGACCGAAATCGGTTGCAGTCAGATAAAGCATGTGAATTGCTAGCCCCTTTTCATTGACGCCGTCTGCAGTACCGACACCATAAATTGTCGTGACCACGCTGCCATATCTGGACGTCCAGTGTGCCGAGTTGTCGGCAACGACGAGTTGAGGGCCGAGCCGGCCGCCATCGCGCTGCATACCCCTTGGAAAGACGGTTAGCACCGGCTGGGTCGACTCAGGCCAGTCCATCGTTCGACCCACCACGACTGCCAGCTTGTTGTCGTTCCACAAGACACGGGTACAGGCCAGCGCGGCCTGGATCGGTACCACTATGATCGACACGCAGAGGATTGCATTAAGCAGGGTGCGGTGGCGGATGCTCCTTCTCATTCAACGACTCCTTTGAGCATGCGGGACGCCCAACGTAGAAGTAACCAGCGCTGCGCGACTTTATCGCGCAGCGTCCCCGTTGACGGCCGGTTAGGCACGTTCATGGTCAACAGTCGCCCAACCGTCTTGCTCGCAGTAGTTCACGTGTCTGCTCGCCACCAAAGTCCGACTCGATGCGAATCATGTATGCGCTATCGCTCTCGACCGTAAGCACGCTCTTTGACGTTCCGGAGGCAACCTTGAGCTTGCAAACCGCTGAATAGGTATAGGTATTCCCCGATCGAGTGACAGCGGAGAATTTACATCCACCCTTTGTCAACATCTCATTCTGCTTCTTCATGTCGTCGCTCGGGTTCGTGCACTTCCTTGTCTGGAATATCTGAGGTTTGCCCGGCGTGCCGGGGGTCTCGATAGTGCGGCTGAACTCCCACATTCCTGTGCGCAGCGCTGGCCAGTCATCGGCGGCAGCTGGACCTGTGACTATGGTCGCTGCCAACACCATGATGAAACTCGCTGGCACGGAACCGAGTAAATGTCTGATCAGAAAGGTGTGGTGTCTCATGGGAGTAGCCTCCTCGTGTGGGAAAGGTAAAGGTGTCTAACAGTTATTCATCAGACCGCTTGGTTTGTATCATTAAATTTGCAAAGCATGCTGATGTGCCGTAACTGCTTGATTCAAGGTCGGTTCGTCGCGTCTTTCTGTCCGTATATGTAATGGTAATCCGGACCGAATGTCTGTCTTGGAAGAAATGCTCAGATGGCCGATTTCGGCAGGTCAGCTATCAGTAGTTGACTGACTGCTACGGTTAAATCAAGTGACACTCGCCGCACCGGCAAAACAACCCATCGAATCAAACGCCATCACCACGGCACAACTCAATCGTCTTCCTCGTTCAGACGGTGCAGTTCCTTCTTCATCGCCTCGGCTTCCTTGATCGATTTCTCCAGCCGTTTTTCCGCCTCCTTGCGGATCTTGTGCATCATGCCGGCGTCGGGATCCTTCCAGTTGCCGCCCGCCTGGCTGGCCATGTAGGCGACCGCACGGGCAAACTCGGCCAGTTTGAGATCCGGCTTGCCGCCCTTGGCGGGCATGGCGCGAACGCCTACCCAGGCATGCGCCGTCAGGATGTCCTGGCCTTCCGCGATGAGGGGCGCCCAGTCGGCCTTGCTTCCGAATCTGGGCGCATGCGCCACGCCTGTTTTGTGACAGGAAAAACAGACTTCGTTGTATACCTGCTTGCCGCTCTTGAGCGGGGTGGCCGGGGCGGATTCGGCGTGGGCGGCCTGGGCCAGCAGGCTGCCGACAACGATGGGGAGACAGGCGATGAGGGACGTATTCATGAGGGCTTCCGGGAAAAATGAATGAATGGGATCACGAATCGATCCGTGATTTCCGTATGGTCATAAAACTTGCTCGTTTGAGCAAGCCTGAGTTGCCAGCTTGCCTAGAGTGATCCGGTCGGCAGGCAGGTCAGCACGATTTTCATGGGGCGCCCCTCGTCGAATCCGTGTTCATGTGTGCGTGACATCGCGCAGGCCGGGGTCAGTCGGCAGGGTCTGCAAACTCTCCGCCGCAATCTCCCGCACATCTGCATCCTCATCGTTGAGGCGCGCATCCAGCCAGCGTTTCGCGGCGGCATCGCCCGTCAGCCCCAGGTAGTGACAGGCATCCGCCCGCACGCGCGCATCGGCATGCTGCGACAGTTCGCCCAGGCGCGGCAGCAGCGCGCGCAGGGTGTCGCTGCCGGCGAATGCTTCCAGCAGCACACCCGCGCCGAGACGCACGTTCAGACTGGCGTCGACATTACCGACGATGGGCAGCACCGCCGCCAGCAGCGCGGAGTCGGCCTCGATCAGCGCCTGCGCGCGGGGCAGTTGGCCTTCCTTCAGCAGCAGGTGGAACCAGTCGGCGAGGCCGGCTTCGCTGTCGGCCTTGGCGGCCCATTCGGCGAGTTCGGCCTTGCCGTGCACGCCGGCGAGTTCGATGCGGCCGAGCCGCAGCCATGGCACCGAGCGCAGGCCGAGCGTCTGGCCGACTTCGGGATGCTGTTCCAGATTGATGGCTTCCAGGCGGCCGATCGCGCCCTGCTTCAGCAGCTCGGCCAGCGACGCCAGCATCGCCGGGCAGTGCGGGCAGTGGGTGGAAATCAGCAGCAGGGCGTCGGGTGCGGGCATGGAGGGTTTCAGCGGATAATCGGGTCCATGGAATTTACCATTCTCCCCGTCACCCCGTATCAACAAAACTGCTCGCTGGTGTGGGACGCGCAGGGCCGCGCCGCGCTGATCGATCCCGGTGGCGAGGCCGATCGCCTGCTGGCCGAAGTGGCGCAGCGCGGCCTCACGCTGGAAAGCATCCTGCTGACCCACGGCCACCTCGACCACGTCGGTGCGGCGGTCGAACTGCGCGAGGCGCTCGGCATTCCCATCGTCGGCCCGCAGCGCGAAGAACAGTTCTGGCTCGACATGCTGCCGCAGCAGGCCGAGCTGTTCGGCTTTCCCCCTGCGCAGACGTTCAGTCCCGACCAGTGGCTGGAAGACGGCGATCACGTAGAAGTCGGTGCGACCCGTTTCGAAGTGCTGCACTGCCCCGGCCACACGCCCGGCCATGTGGTGTTCTTCCAGCCGGAGGCACGACTCGCCTTCGTCGGCGACGTGCTGTTCAAGGGATCGATCGGCCGCACCGATTTTCCGCGCGGCGACCATGCGGCACTGCTGGCAGCCATTCGCGACAAGCTGTTTCCACTCGGTGACGACGTTCGCTTCGTTCCGGGGCACGGCGCCATGTCGACTTTCGGACACGAGCGCCGCGAGAACCCCTTCGTCGGCATGGCGTCTGACTGACATAACAAGCGCTTTTCAGGAGACCGCAATGAAAACGCCCCAACTGTTGTCCGCCATCTCCGTCGCATGGATGCTATCGGTCTTGGCGCATGCGCAGAATCTCGGCGCGATCGTCCATCCCATTCCCGAGGCGCCCGCGCTGACGCAGGACGCGCAAAAAATTCTGGATACCGTGAACGCACGCGTACCGCAGATCGACACGGCGGGGCTCATTGCACAATTGAAAGCGCAGCCGGAAACCGTGGTCATCGACGTGCGCTCGCCGGCCGAACTCACGCTTCTGGGTGGCCGCATCGACGCGCCGCGCTTCGCCAACATCATGCGCGGCTGGATCGAATTCCAGATCGAGGCGGCGGTGCCGGACAAGTCCACCCCCATTGTCGTCTACTGCGGTGTCAGCCAGCGCAGCCCGATGGCCGCCGATACGCTGATCCAGCTCGGCTACAAGAACGTGAAAAATTACCGAGACGGCTTCTTCAACTGGAAGCGCGCCGGGCTGCCGGTGATCGCACTCGACGCCGCCCCGGCGTCGTTCCTCTACAGCCTGCCGCAGGAAGTGGCCCCCGGCGTATGGTCGGCCATCGGCGCCACCGCGCCCGGCACCTACGAGAATTCCGGTCACAACAACAACCTATCCTTCGTCATCACCGACGACGGCGTGCTGGTGGTGAACGCTGGCGACAACTACCTGCTGGCGCAAAGCCTGCACGAGGAGATCAGGAAACGCACCAGGCAGCCGGTGAAATACGTGGTGCTGGAAAACAGCCAGGGCCACGCCATGCTCGGCTCGAAATACTGGAAGGAGCAGGGCGCCACCCTCATCGCGCACCGCGATACCGCCGCCGAGATGGAAAAGAACGGCTACGAGAGCCTCGCCGTCATGCGCGCCCGTGCGCGCGACAAGGCATTCAAGACCGAATTCGTGATGCCGGACAAAGTCTACGACGACCGACTCGACCTGAAGATGGGCAGCTGGAACCTGCAGATCCTGCATCTGGGTTCTTCGCACAGCCACGGCGACACCATGGTCTGGATCCCCGAGAAAAAACTGGTGATCGCCGGCGACACCGCCTTCCATATCCGCATGCTGCCGATATTCGAGGATACCGATACCGCGAAGTGGATCGAGACCTGGGACAAGTTCGAGGCGCTGGGCGCCGAGATCGTCATTCCCGGCCACGGCGGGCCGACCGACATGGCCACCGTGCGCAAATGGACGCGCGATTATCTGGTTCACCTGCGGAAACAGGTCGCCGAGGTCATCAAGAAGGGCGGCTCGCTCGATGACGCCTATCAGGTCGACCAGTCGGCCTATCTGCATCTGCACACCGCCGATGAACTCGCACGCAGCAACGCCGGGCGGGTGTATCGGGCGATGGAGTTCGAATGAGTGGTCATTCCGGCGAAAGCCGGAATCTAGTTTAAAGACTGGACACCGGCTTTCGCCGGTGTGACGTCTCCTAAACTTTCTAAGCCCGACTCATTTAAGCGGCGTGATGGCGTCGAGCAGCGCGCCTGCGGCATCGGCCGTGGCGTGCCGGTGGTCCCGGCGCGGGTTGTATTCGACGATCTCCATGGCCACGAATGCCGGGTCGCCACGCAGATGCGAGAGCGCGTCGGCCAACTCGTCGCGGCGCAGGCCGCCAGGTACCGGGGTGCCCACGCCGGGCTCCTCGCCGGGGTCGAGCGCATCGAGGTCCACGCTCACGCCGAACCCGGCCGTGCCTTGCCGCACGAGGGCGAGCGCTTCGTCGAATACTCCGGCCAGGCCGCGCCGGCGGATTTCATCCATGTCGAACACCCGCACGCCCAGACGATGCAGCAGCGCAGCCTCGCCCGCCTCGAAACTGCGCACGCCGATCAGGCACACGTGTTCGGGACGCAGCTTGGCTTGCGGCCCGTCGATGCCGGTCAGCGCCGCGTCGCCGTGGCCGAGCAGGCAGGCCAGCGGCATGCCGTGTATCTGCCCGCTCGGTGTGGTGGCGAAGGTATGACTGTCCATGTGGGCGTCGATCCAGATCAGGCCGAGAGGCCCCTTGCCGGCCAGCGCGTGATGCACGCCGCTCCAGGTGCCGATGGCGCAGGAATGGTCGCCGCCCACCACCAGCGGGAAGTGGCCGGCCTGCAGCACGCCGGCCACTTCGTCGGCCAGCCGGGCGCACAGCGCAGCGACGGCATGCAGCGGGGTATCCCGTTGCGCGCGCGGCACCCGCAAAATCGCGTCCCATTCGACATGCTGCAGCGGGGAGCCATGAAACGCCCGGGATCGACGCAGTGCCAGCGGCCCCGCGCTGCAGGACGGGTCGGGTGCGCCGGCGCCACTGGCCGCGCCAATGACGACGATGGCGCGTGAAGTCGTGTTGGCTTCCGGCTTCATGCACCGTCGCTCATTGTTTTAACCAGACGTGGGATTCGATTTCGGTGATATGACCGTCTTCCATCTCCGCACCCACACTCAGGATTTGGCAGTCAAGCTGGCCGGGCACAGGCAGCGGTTCCTTCAGGTTCGAATGGATCTTGATCCGCATCGTCCGGCTCGAAAGTTCGTAGACGTATTCGATACGGACCGGAGTAAGCGTGGAACGATCGAGTTTCATGCCGGAAATTTCCAGCTCTCCCCGATCCACAGCGGCAAGGTAACGCTGAACAACGGTATCCGGGTCTTCGATCTTTGGGGCGGCAGGGTTGATCAGATATTCGGGCACAGACACCGAAGCCTGAGCGGCACCGGAGACGAATGCGAATAGAAGCCAAGCAAGAAATACCGATTTCATGGGGCTCACCCGGTTTTGTCCTGCCGTTGCAGACAAGACCTTGGGCCAGCAGATCGGAATTCGACCTGGTGCCCACCGTCATGACATATCCAGGGTATCGCTGTGCAAGAAATGATCTGTCCGGTAGTTGGGCTTCGGACCATGCTAGGCGGGTTGCAGCAGGTCGATCCTGAAGCTGTCCTCGTAGGGCGGGACGTTGCATTCGATGATGTCCGGAGGGGCGACATCGAGACGCACGCCGACGATGTCGGAGCGCACCGGCAATTTGGTGGCCCCGCGATCCACCAGTACCACGGTGCGAATCTCGGCCGGCTGCTTGCAGGCGAGATATTCAACCGCGCGCAACATGGAGTGCCCGCGATACATGACGTCGTCCACCACCAGCACCGTGTAGCCGGCGAGGTCGAGGCTGGCGTGCGCCGGATTTTCCGTCAGCAGGGTTTCGGGATGGAGCAGGGTAAGGTCGTCGGTATAGCGCTTGATCTGCAGATCAAGCCGGACGCTGTCTTTGAGACCGTAGGTGTCCAGCAGGCGGGCATGCAGCCGGTCGGCCAGGGGCGCGCCACGCCGCAGGATGCCGACGATCGCGACCTGGGTGCGTCCGGTCAGCAGCCCCGCTGCCTGGCGCGCCATGTCGCTGACGATGGCATCGAGCTGTGAAGGGGTGTAGAGACAGGTGCGGTTACTCCGCGGTTGGTCCGTCATGGCCGGGGCGCCTATAAATCCAGTTCATCCCACATGGCGTCGACGCGGGCCTTCACCGCGGCATCCATCACGATCGGCGTGCCCCATTCGCGGGTGGTCTCGCCCGGCCACTTGTTGGTGGCGTCGATGCCCATCTTGCTGCCGAG
>Ga0105106_10002289_pt1 | contig 13777 bp, 10 predicted proteins | sample PPLLaktember2015_5_FD_79109 | JGI IMG/M metagenome (GOLD analysis project Ga0105106, IMG submission 79109) | Freshwater sediment microbial communities from Prairie Pothole Lake near Jamestown, North Dakota, USA - PPLs Lake P8 Core (1) Depth... | ecosystem: Environmental > Aquatic > Freshwater >...
CCGACGAGCGGCACCAGCCACACGATCCCCGCCACCGCCGAACCGGCCAGGATCGATCCGAACATCCCGAGTCTCCCCGGCATCATCTCCCCCAGGGCGTGCACGGAAGGGACTCCGGCGACGAGTGCGAGCAGGAGGACCATGCCCGTCGCCACCATGATCAGCGGGATGAAGATGGCAAGCAGCGGGAAGCTGGCCGAGGCCGGGGCGAGCCCCACCAGCAGGGCGGCAACGGCCGCGAGCAGGAGTGGCGAGAGAACTACGAGGGCACCATATCCCCATGATCTCAATGTGCGACCTCGAACCAGCCGGGTGGTTCGCTTGGTCCGCTCCGGCCAGCCCCAGGCAACCAGGACAGCCGCCATCGTCAGCGAGAGGATGGTCAGCACCTTGGCGAGTAGCCCCAAGGCGCGAACCCTGATGTTCGGGGGCAATGGGCTCTTCTGGGACACGACACCACCGACCGACGCTTGGTCGAGGCCCTCGGCCTCGACCGATGACCTGTAGCCGAAGTCCCCCGCGACCTCCAGGGGGCCGGTCACGGTGAGCCGACCCACGCTGACATCGACATCGCCGCCAACGCTTCCCTCCAGATCCAGCCTGCGCTGGGTGCCTCCGAGATCGCCGCCAATGGTTCCCGACGCCTCCATGGCGAGCGCCCAGATCAGCACTTCGCCCCCCACATTGGAGCCCGAGTCCAGATCGCCGCTGACCACCGCGCCCACCAGGTCGGAGCCAATGGAGCCCGAGACACTCAGGTCGGTGGCGGACACCCGAAGCGAGCCACCGACATCGCCCTCCACCTTCACCGACGGCGCCACGGCGAGGACACTGCCCGCAACCCGACCGGTGATGGTGATGTCCTCGGCGGCGAAGGCGACCAGGTCACCCTCCACCTCGCCCTCGATCAGGACCCGCACCCCCGTGGCGTAGAGATCACCTTCGACGACGTCGCCCTCTCTGATGATCACGAGCTCAGAGGAGGCGGTCTCTGCGGCCAGGGCCGGCCCGCCCATGGCCAGGACGAGGAAGGTGGTGAGACCCGCGAGGAGCGCGGGCTTAGAGCGGGAGGGCATCGGCTGCGAGATCGAGAAGCGACGTCGGGAAGATGCCCCAGAGGATTGTCGCTGCGACAGCCACCGCCAACACCCACCCGGCCGGCCCAACCGACACCTCGGCCGCATCACCCGGGTCGTCCATGTACATCACGACGATCACCCGGATGTAGAAGGCGAGCGCCACCACCGATGCCACCACGGCCAGGATGACGAGCCACTCGAACCCGCTGGCCCAGGCCTGAGTGAACACCCCGAACTTCGCGATGAAACCCGACGTCAGGGGGAGGCCCCCCATGCCGAGAAGGAGGATGGCGAACGAGGCGGCAAGCAGCGGGCTTCGTCGGGCGAGACCCCGGTACTCGTCGATGCCCGACCTTCCGCCGTCCGGCCCGCTCACCACCGCCACGACGGCGAACGCCCCCACCAGCTGCACCGCGTAGACCGCCAGATAGACGAGGACACCATCGGTCGACCCGCCCACCACGCCGGTCATGATGAAGCCGGCGTGGGCCACGCCGGAGTAGGCGAGCATGCGGCGAACGTCACCCTGGACCAACGCGAGGAAGGCGCCGACCAGCATGGATAGGGCTGAGATCCCGGCCACCACCGGGAGCCAAGTCGCATCCAGGTCCTCGAACGCGGTGAGAAGGACCCGGACGATGGCGGCAAACCCCGCCACCTTGGCGACCGACGCCATGTAGCCGACGAGTCCCGCAGGAGCCCCCTGGTAGACGTCAGGCGCCCAGGAATGGAACGGGGCTGCGGAGACCTTGAAGCCGAGGCCGGCGATCACCAGCCCGATCCCCACGTAGATCACTGCCGGGCTCGTCACGATGAAGTCGCCGAGATATGAGCGGATCTCGAGTATCTCGAAGTGTCGTGTCCCTGCGTAGATGAGAGCGACCCCGTAGACGAAGACCGCAGAGGCGAAGGAGCCGAGGAGGAAGTACTTGATCGCCGCCTCGTCAGACTCGGGGCGCTCCCTGGCCAGTCCGGCCAGCACGTAGAGGGCGATCGACCCGACTTCGAGCCCGAGAAAGAGCATGATCAGGTTGTTGGAGGCCACCATCAAGGAGAAGCCTGCCGTTGCCAGGAGCACCAACGCCAGTGCCTCGGCGCCGCGTCGTCCCAGGCCGACAACGAATCTCCAGCCGGCGGTCACACCAAGCGCCGTGGCCACCAGGAGGGCCAGCCTGGCGAAGACGGCGAACCCGTCGACGATGATCAGGCCGGAGAAGGCGATCAGGCTCTCGTTGTCACCGGCAGCAATCGCATCGCCCGCCTGGAACCACTGAAGCACCGAGAAACCTGCCGCCACGGCCAACGCCACTCCCACCACCCAGCCCAGGACCCGGGCCGGTGGCTTCCACTGGACGTCGACGAGGAGGATGAGGGCGGCTCCGAGCGCCAGCGCGAGGTCCGGGGCCACGGCGATCCACGAGATCTCGGGCGTCGGGATCATTCGGCGTCTCCCACCACCACGACGTCGGCGATGCGGCCCGGTTCGGGGATCACGAAGTCGGTCTGCTCCTCGATGTGATCGAGGACCGCCTCGGTCGACGGCGTGATCTTGTCGAGCACCACAGCCGGGTACAGCCCGATCACCACGATCAGTGCGGCCAGAGGGGCGAGCAGCCCGATCTCGCGGGCCGACAGATCGGTGAGGATCGAGTTCTCCTCCTTGTCCGGCACCCCGGTGAACACCCGCTCATACGCCCAGAGCAGATAGATGGCAGCCAGGACCACCCCGCCGGCAGCGAGGATGGCGAAGGTGGGAAGCGTGGGATAGCTGCCGATCAGCACCAGGAACTCGCCCACGAAACCGTTGAGCCCGGGGAGCCCGATCGAGGCAAAGGTCATGAACAGGAAGAAGCCGGCGAAGACCGGCATCACCTTCTGCAGCCCGCCGAAGTCGGCGATCTTCTTGGTGTGACGACGGTCGTAGATCATCCCGACCAGGAGGAACAGCGCGCCGGTGGTCAGCCCGTGGTTCAGGTTCTGGATGACGGCGCCCTGAAGCCCGCCGGAGGTGAGAGCGAAGGTTCCCAGCACGATGAAGCCGAGGTGGCTGACCGACGAATAAGCGACCAACTTCTTGAGGTCGGGCTGGACGATGGCGACGACCGCCCCGTAGAGGATCCCGACCACTGCCAGAACCGCCATGATCGGGACCGCGTCCACGGACGTCTCGGGGAAGAGGCTGAGGTTGAAGCGAAGCAGTCCGTAGGTGCCGAGCTTCAGCAGGACGGCCGCCAGCAGGACCGAGCCCGCCGTTGGCGCCTCGACATGGGCATCAGGCAACCAGGTGTGGAACGGGAAAAGGGGGACCTTGATGGCGAATGCGATGGCGAATGCGGTGAAGAGCCAGCCCTCCGCACCCGGGGAGAGATCCAGGTTCATCAAGTCGTTCAAGGCGAACGAGGTGAACCCGAACTGTGCGTTGTGGTTGTAGGCGAGGGCGATGATCGCGGCCAGCATCAGGGCTGAGCCGAAAGCGGTGTAGAGGAAGAACTTCACCGCGGCGTAGATCCTGCGCTCCCCGCCCCAGATCCCGATGATGAAGTACATCGGGACGAGGATCGCCTCGAAGAAGACGAAGAACAGGAACAGGTCGAGGGCGAGGAACGCGCCGATCATCCCTGCCTCGAGAAAGAGCGTGTAGACGACGAACTCCTTGGTCCGATTGGTGATGGTCGTGGAAGCTCCGAGGGCTATCGGGACCAGCAGCGCAGTCAGGACCACCATGGGGAGTGAGATACCGTCGACCCCCAGGTACCAATTGATGCCCCAGGGCTCGTACCAGACCGCCCTCTCGACGTGCTGGAACCCGGCGGCAGGCTCGAACACCCAGAACAGATAGCCGGCCACGGCGAGTGGGATCACCGAGAGGGCGATGCCTAGCGGGAGATGCACCTCCCTTCGCCGGGAAGGGACCAAGGCGACGACCAGTGCGCCAACCACCGGGAGGAGGATCAGGGCCGTCAGCACTCAGCTACCCCCCGCCACCAGCCAGACGACCACCACCAGGGCACCACCCAGGAAGAGAACCCCGTAGTTCCGCACGAAGCCCGTCTGAAGGGGACGTGCCCATTCGCCCACATCCCGCGCCAGGCGCCCGACACCGTTGACCGCGCCATCGATGACCCTGGCATCGGCGGCGAAGGCCGCAGTCTCTGCCATGGTCCTGCCGGGCGCCACGAGCACCTTCCCGTAGATGTCATCGACGCGGTAAGCCTGCTCCCACGTGCCCCAGAGCGGCTGGAAGGCCTCCTCGAAGGCACGCCACCGCTCCCTCGGCGCCCGGTAGGTCAGATAACCCACCCCGAGCCCGATCAGCGCGGCCAGCACCGAGAGCCCGGCGAGGAGGAGGAACATCGGCCAGCCCTCAGGCGGGTGCTGCAAGTGGACCAACTCGAAGCTCGGCTCGAGGAACTGCTCGAGAGCCAGGCGGAACGGAGTGTTGACCAGCCCGCCGACCACGGACAATGCGGCCAGGACGATCAAGGGCACTGTCATGACCGCGGGTGATTCGTGGGGATGGGCGGCCTCGCGCCAACGAGGCTTGCCCAGGAAGACCAGCACCCACTGACGGGTCATGTAAAAGGCAGTCATCAAGGCGGTGACCAAACCGACGATCCAGAGGGCGTAGTACCAACCGCCCCTCGCGAAAGTCGCCCCGAGGATCTCGTCTTTCGACCAGAACCCGGCCAGCGGTGGGATGCCGGCGATGGCGAGAGTGCCGATCCCCATAGTGATCGCGGTCACCGGCATCTTCTTGAACAGGCCGCCCATCTTGTGCATGTCCTGCTCGTTGCTCATGGCGTGGATCACAGAACCGGCCCCGAGGAAGAGCAGTGCCTTGAAAAAGGCATGAGTCATGAGATGGAACACACCCGCGACATAGGAGGCCGCCCCCACGGCGAGGAACATGTAGCCGAGCTGGGAGATGGTGGAGTAGGCCAGCACTTTCTTGATGTCCCGCTGTGCCATCGCGATGGAGGCCGCCCACAGGGCGGTGAGGGCGCCGAGGGAGGCCACGACTGTGGAGGCGAACGGGGTGAACTCGTAGATCGGCGCCGAGCGGGCGATCAGATAGACGCCGGCCGTCACCATGGTGGCGGCGTGGATCAGGGCCGACACCGGAGTCGGGCCCTCCATGGCGTCGGGCAGCCAGACGTACAGCGGGATCTGCGCCGACTTGCCGGCGGCTCCAACCAGGAAGAGGAGACCGATGGCCGTGGCCATCCCGCTGGTCAGCTCGTCGCCGGCACGTTCGAAGATGCCGCTGAACGAGAGGGTCCCGAAGGTGGCGAACACCAGCATGAGGCCGACCATGAACCCGGCGTCGCCGATCCGGTTGACCACGAAAGCCTTCTTGGCGGCGGCGGCCGCGCTGGGCTTGGTGAACCAGAAGCCGATGAGGAGATACGAGCAGAGACCGACCAGTTCCCAACCGAGGAAGAGCATGGCGTAGTTGCCGGCCAGGACCAGGGTGAGCATCGAGGCGGCGAACAGGTTGAGGTACGTGAAGAAACGGGGGAAGCGCTCGTCGCCGTGCATGTAGCCGATGGCGAAGACATGGATCAAGGTGCCGACACCGGTGACAACGAGGACCATGAGCGCGGCGAGGGGGTCCCAGAGGAGCTCGAGCCTCGCCCCGATCGCCGGCATCCAGTCCCAGAGGATGATGTATGTCCCGTGCTCGCCACCCTCGAAGAAGGGGATCGCGGCAATGCCTGCGATGACGAAGGCCCCGCCGATGGCGGCGGACGCCAGCCACCCACTGAGCGGCTCCCCGATGTAACGCCCGAGGAAGTGCATCAGCACGGCCCCGGCAAGGGGGAGGGCAATCACCAGCCAGATGAGATCAATCATCCGAACCCGCCGTCCGAGTCACCGCCGGGGCCGATCCGGCCGACCGGCGTCTGTTCGCCCCGAGGTGCTGATCCGCGCTACCCGGAAACGACACGACGTCGATGGTTGCCGAGGGGCGAAGTCGGCCGGCAATCAGAGCAGCCCCGGCCAGCGGGAGGGCAATGACCAGCCAGACGAGATCAACCATCAACCTCAGCCCCTCAACTCGCTCAACTCGTCGACCGAGGCTGTGGCCCGTCTTCGGAAGATGGCAACGATGATGGCCAGGCCGACGACCACCTCGGCAGCGGCGACCACGAGGATGAAGAACACCGCCACCTGGCCGTTCAGATCGTTCATTGCCCGGCCGGCCGAGATCAGGGTCAGGTTCACCGCGTTGAGCATGAGCTCGATGCACATGAACATGACCAGGGCGTTGCGGCGAAGCAGCATCCCCAGCGCCCCGATGAGGAACAACGCTGCGGCAAGGCCCATGTACCAACCGACGGGGACCATCACGTCCTCCTCCTCCGGAACTGGGCCAGGGCAATGGCTCCGGCGGCGGCGATGGTCAGGAGCAACGCGGTTGCTTCGAAGGCAAGGACCCAATCGGTGAACAGGGGCTCGGCTATCGCCTCGATCGTCCCGTTTGTCGCCTCCGGATCGGTCGCGGTGGTGCCACCGGTAACCCAGTCGAAGTCGCCCACGAAGGTGACGACCGCGGCGAAGACGATGACCACCCCGGCGAGAGCCCCGACCCATACCCGCTGGAGCGGCAGGGTCTCCTCGCGGTTCTCCTCCTTGTCCACTCCCACCAGCATGATCACGAAGAGGAACAGGGTCATCACCGCCCCGGCGTAGACGATCACCTGCACGGCGGCGACGAGATGGGCGAGCTGGACGACGTACAAAACAGCGACCGAGAACAGGGTCCCGAGCAGTCCCATTGCCGAGTAGATCGGGTTCTTCGCGATGACGACTGTCACCGCCCCGGCCAGGGCGGTGATTCCCATCACAACGAAGAGGATCGGCTCAACCATCGACTCCCCGATCATCCCTGGAGCTCCTGTCGCGCTCCTCCTGGGACGGCTCGGGCTCCCATTCGCCAGGACCGGGGGTGCCCCTCCACATTTTGAGCCCCTCGTAGGCCGCTACGCCTGACGGCGCGGTTGCCCGAACCCAGCCGTCGGCGCTGTCCAACTCATCGAGATCGGCCAACTGGTCGTCGGGGAACATGTGCGGCACATGGCCGTTGCGATCCATCAGCAAGGTCTCCTTGGTGTAGATCCCGTCCGACCGGTTGGTGGTGGAGATCTCGAAGAGCTGGGTCATCGTGATCGCCTCGGTCGGGCACGCTTCGACACAGAGCCCGCAGAAGATGCAGCGCAGCATGTTGATCTCGTAGACGAACCCGAACCGCTCACCGGGCGAAGTGGGACGATCGGGGTCGTTGTCCGCCCCTCTGACATAGATGCATTGGGCCGGGCAGGCACCGGCACACAGCTCGCATCCGATGCACTTCTCCATGCCATCCGGGTACCGGTTGAGGACATGCCGGCCGTGGAAACGCTGGGGCTTGACCCGATGCTCCTTGGGAAACTGCGTTGTCACCAACTCGTCGCCGGCAATGGTCCGGACCATCGTGCCCCCGGTCACCCGCAGTCCCTTGAAGAGCTCCTTGAGCAGACCCATCACTAGCTCCAGGGTGGCCCGAATTGGCGGTACGCGATCACAAGCGTGGAGAGAACGAGCCAGCCGAGCGCCCCGGGTATGAGTCGTTTCCAGCCGAGCTGCATCAACTGGTCATAGCGCAGCCTCGGCAGGGTGGCCCTTATCCAGAAAAAGAGAAACACGATGAAGTAAGTCTTTGCGAGGAAATAGACGGTGGGGAGGATCGCCGAGATGAAACCGGGCAGGGCGTCGTCGAAGGTCGGGCCGTTCCAACCCCCGAGGAAGAGGGTGGCAGCGATGGCCGACATCGAGAAGATGTTGACGTACTCGGCGAGGAAGAACATGGCGAACCTCATCCCGGAGTACTCGGTGTGGAACCCACCGACGATCTCCTGCTCCGCCTCCACAAGGTCGAATGGGGCACGGTTGGTCTCGGCGACGATGGCCAGGAAGAAGATCACGAAGGCGACGATCTGGGGAAAGATGTTCCAACGAGGCACGAACTGGAGAACCGGCTGAAGCGCCGGGATCGCGTCACCCCAGGTGCCCGATTGCCGCTCGACGATCTCGGCCAGGGAGAGAGTGCCGCCATCACCCTGGGTGGCCGAGAACATGACCACGGCGACCATGGCCAGGCCCATCGCAGCCTCATAGGAGATGGCCTGGGCCGTGGCCCTCACCCCACCGAGGAGCGGGTACTTAGATCCCGAGGACCATCCGGCCAGCACCACGGCGTATACCGCCAGGGAAGACATGGCGAGGATGAAGAGCAGGCCGATGTTGAGGTCGGCGCCCTGGAGGGCCACCTCGTACTCCCCGATCATGAAAGGCTTGCCCCAGGGAACCATCATGAAGATCAGGAACGCGGGGATGACGGCAAGGAACGGTGCCAGCAGGTACATGCCGAGCTCGGCCCTGCGTGGCGTGATCGACTCCTTGAAGAACAACTTCAGACCGTCGGCGACCGTCTGCAGGACACCAAAGGGGCCGGCTCGATTCGGCCCGATCCGGCTCTGCATGTCGGCGAGGATCTTCCTCTCCGCCCAGACATTGATGATGGTGACCACCATGAGCAGGACGAAGGTGAGCACCACCCGGAGCAGGACGATCCAGAACTCGGGCCAGGTCACTTGGTCACCGCCGTCACCCGGACAACGGCCTCGGTTCCGAGGGGAGCGCCCCCGGGTTGGTTGAAAGGCACGAAGACGACGCCTGGCGGCGTGCCGGCGTCGAGCACAGCGGTGAACTCGCCCTCGCCGTGCTTGGTCACCACCTTGACCACGTGGCCGTCCTGCGCTCCTGCCTTCTTGGCGTCTTCGGGGTTGAGGTGCACAACAGGGCCGGGGGCAAGCCGGTGCAGGGTTGCGGTATGCCGCATCATCACGCCGTCGTCATAGAGGGTCCGTGCCACGTGGAGAGTGAGGGGGGCAGAGGGGGCCTTGGTCCCCTTCACCGCCACCGGGATGTGCTTGAGGCTTTGGGAGCCACCGAGGGGGACCACCGCACCATCCCGTGCCTCCCACTCGAGAAGGTCCCAGAGGATCCCGTCATAGGCGGGGGCAACGGTGGAGACCTCCTTGGCGATCAGCTCGGCGGAGGCGAGACCGATCGGGCGACCCGCATGTTCGGCCAGGTCGTCGAGGATCGACCAGTCGGGCCTGGTCTGACCGGGGCCGGGCGAAAGCATGTTGAGCTTCTGCACCCGCCCTTCGATGTTGGTGGCCGTCCCCTCCTTCTCTCCGAACGCTGAGGCGGGGAGGATGACATCGGCCTCCCGGTTCGAGTCGTGGACGAAGAGGTCGATGGACACGACATACTCGGCGGCCTCGAGAGCGAGAGCAGCCTGCCTCGGATCCGGCATATCGCGGATCGGGTCGGCGCCGACCAGGAGCAACATCCGGATGTCGCCCGAGTCGAGCCCTTCGAGCATGGCCCGGGTGTCCTTGCCACGCGCTGTCGGCAGCGCACCCCACGACTCGGCCAATCCCGCCCTTCCTGCGTCGTCGGCTGTGACCCGCCCGGGCAACAGGTCGGGGGCGAGACCCATGTCCAGGGCGCCGAAGATGTTGCCCCGGCGGGCGAGGGGCAGGATCCGCACCGAGCCAGCCTTGTTCCTCACGTGGGCTGCGACGGACTCGGCCAGTCTCGGCCCGTCGGCGTGACACGCCTGCCCGGCGAGGACGACCACTTTGGCCGCGGACAGGGCTGCGGACACCTCGGGGTGCATCCCCTCGGCGATCTCGTCGAGGAGGGCGAAGCCGCCTCCCGGCCGGTAGCCGAGCTTCATCGACGCCCGGTCATCCAGTCCGGATGCTCGTGGGTGGACGACGACCAGTTTCACACCCAGCTCCTGGGCGGCCCTCCGAACGCGCAGATAGAGGGTCGGGTGCTCTTCTTTCAGATCGGGGCCCCAGACCAAGACTGTGTCGGCATCGTCGAGGTCCGATATCAATGCTCGATCGACCGTGGCGGCGAGGAAGTGGGAGGAGAGGGAGTCGTCGAGGCGAGCGTCGATGTTGTTGGTTCCCAGAACCACCCTGGCGAACTTGGAAAGTGCGTAGGCGTCCTCATTGGTTCCGTGGGCGCCCCCGATCACCGCGAACGCGCCGCCGCCGTCATCGTCCCTGACCAAGCCGATCCGCTCGGCCACCGCATCGAGCGCCTCGGCCCAGCCGACCTCCACCAGCTCGCCGTTTCGGCGCAGGAGTGGGGTGGTCACGCGCTCCGGGGACCACAGGTACTCGAAGCCGAAGCGCTCCTTGTCGGACATCCAGCCGTGGTTGGTGGCATCGTTGTCGACTCCGACGAACCTCAGGATCTGGTTCTGGCTGGCATGAATCGACAGACGGGGATGGACGGTGTCGTGTTGACCGGAGCTCTCCACCATCACCAGGTCCCAAGGCCGTGCACGGAAGCGGTACTGGGTCGAAGTCAGCGCACCCACAGGGCAGATCTGGATGGTGTTCCCCGAGAAGTACGAGGAGAAAGGAAGATCCGGGAAGGTGTTGACCTCGGTGAGGTTCCCCCGGGATTGGAACTCGATCAGAGGGTCGCCGCTGATCTCGTCAGAGAAGCGAGTGCAGCGGGCGCAGAGGATGCACCGCTCCCGGTCGAGGAGGACGAGGTCGGAGATCGGGATCGGCTTCTCGTAGTTCCGCTTTATCTCGACGAACCGGCTCTCGCCGGGCCCATGTGAGAACGCCTGGTCCTGAAGAGGGCACTCCCCGCCCTTGTCGCACACCGGGCAGTCGAGCGGATGGTTGGCGAGGAGGAACTCGAGGACACCCTCCTGGGCCTTCTTCACCGTCTGGTTCCGGCTGTCGACCACCATCCCATCGGCGACTGTGGTGGTGCACGAAGTGACCAGCATCGGCCCGCGCGGGCCTTGGACCTCGACCAGGCACATCCGGCACATGCCGACCGGCTTCATTCGCTCGTGCCAGCAGAATCGCGGGATGTAGGTCCCGTTGTCCTGAGCAGCACTGATCAGCAAGGAGCCGGCGGCGACCTGGTGCTCTACGCCGTCGATGGTGACCGTGACCGGCTCTTGCTCAGGCATGAGCCTCGACCCGCTTGAAGGGGCAGCCACCCAGCTCGACATGAGCGTCGACTTCGTCGCGGAAGTAGTCGCGCAACGCCAGGATCGGTGATACCGCCGAGGGGCCCAGCGGGCAGATCGTGGTCATCCTCGGCGGCCAGGCCAGCCCGACACTGATGTTGTCGGAGACGTCGAGGAGCAGATCGAGGTCGATGGCGCGTCCCTGGCCCTCCTCGATTCGGCGGAGAACCATCTCCAGCCATGTCGTTCCCTCACGGCAAGGAGTGCACTGCCCGCAAGACTCGTGGGCGAAGAAGCGCACCACCCGCTCCGCGGCGCGGATCATGCAGGTGGTCTCGTCCATGACGATCACCGCACCCGAGCCGAGCATCGAGCCGGCCTCCGCACACACGTCCTTGGTTATCTGGTCCTCGAGATGGATCGCCGGGACGAACCAGGGTGACGAAGCCCCTCCCGGAATGAGGGCCTTCAGTTCCTTCCCGTCGCGCATCCCTCCGGCGATGTCGTAGATCAGCTGACGCCATGTGATCCCGTGGGGAAGCTCGTAGTTGCCCGGGCGGTTGACATGACCCGACACCGACAACAGGAACGTCCCCGTGTCGAGCACGTGGCCGAGCTCGGTGTAGGCCTTGGCGCCCATGTCCAGGATGTGGGGCAGGTTGGACACCGTTTCCACGTTGTTGACGATGGTCGGCTGCATGTAGAGGCCCTTGGCCGCGGGGAAGTAGGGCGGCTTGAGACGCGGCTCGCCGCGAAAGCCTTCGAGACTGTTGATCAGCGCGGTCTCCTCACCACAGATGTAGGCCCCCGCCCCGAGATGCACCGTCACCTCCAGGTCGTACCCGGATCCGAAGATCCCACTTCCCAGGTATCCCCGGGCATAGGCGGCATCCACCGCCGCCTGGACCCTCCGCGCCGGCTTCGGGTACTCGCCGCGGATGTAGATGAAAGCGTGATGGACCTCATTGGCGATGGCGGTGATGATCACGCCCTCCAGCATCTGGTGGGGGTCGCGTTCGAGCAGCTGACGATCCTTGAAAGTGCCCGGTTCAGACTCGTCGCCGTTGATGACCAGATATGACGGCCGGGCCGGTGCCAGGAAGCTCCACTTCATCCCCGCAGGGAAGGCGGCACCCCCCCGCCCGAGCAGACCCGACGCCTTTATCTCCTCGACCAGCTCGTCGCGGGTCATCCCGAGGGCGCGGCGTGCCTGCACGTAACCGCCAGTGGCCTCGTACCGCTCCATGGTGTGAGAGTCGGTCGGATGATCCATCATCCGCTTGGTGACCACGAGCGGGGTGCTCATGACTCTCCCTCTCTGCCCACGGTGCCGAGCGGCTGGAAGGCGGGGAAAGGACCCGTGGCACCGTCCTCTTCCTTTATCGCCCAGTCGAAGCTCCTGGTCCCGCCGAACAGCTCCTGCATCTCATCCCCGTTGACCACCTCGGGCCTCGCCCCGCTCAGCCACCTGACCAGGTCCCGGGCCCGATCCGGGGTCACTCCTTCGATCAACTCATAGTTGACCTGAACCGCCGGCGCCCCACCGCAGGCGCCGATGCACTCGACGTGCTCGACCGAGATCAATCCCCTTTCGTCGGTCTCGCCGTGAGGGACACCGGACTCGTCCTCGACTGCGTGAAGGATGTCGTCCCCACCCATCAACATGCACGAGATCGACGTACAACACGAGATGAGGTAGCGGCCGGTGCGCTCCCGCTTGTACATCGTGTAGAAACTGGCCACAGCGCTGACTTGAGCCGGAGTGATCCCCACCCACCGGGCGACCTCCTCCATCCCTTCGTTGGTGAGCCATCCCTGGTCCTCGGCCATTGCCAGATAGAGGAGGGGCATCACGGCCGATCGTTTCTGCGGATAGCGGGAGATGATCTCTCTGGCGCGCGCCTGGGTGGCCTCCGACCATTGACTCACGAGGCCGGAGAATAGGTAGCAGCCCTTATCCGAGCGAAACCCATGGGCCTCAGCGGTCGACGTCGCCCATGACCGGGTCCATCGAGGCGATGGTGGCGACCGTATCGGCCATGAGGGAATCAGCCATAGCGATCGGCAGGGCCTGCAGATTGGCGAACGACGGCGCCCGGGTGTGCATGCGGTAGGGACTGGCCTGCCCGTCGGATACCAGGTAGCAGCCCAGCTCGCCTCGGGGGGACTCCACCGCCACGTACGTCTCACCGGGGGGGACCTTGAATCCCTCGGTGAAGAGCTTGAAGTGATGGATCAGCGCCTCCATCGATTCGTCGATCCGGGCCCTCGGGGGTGGAGTGATCTTGCGGTCGTCGACCCGGTAGTCCCCTTTCGGCATCGAATCCATCACCTGTTCGGCGATGTGGAGCGATTGCATGATCTCATCGACCCGGACGCGGTACCGGTCGTAGACATCGCCGTTCTCCCCGAGCGGGACCTCGAACTCGTACTGCTCGATCCCGCTGTACGGGAATGCCTTGCGCAGATCCCAATCCACCCCGGCGGCGCGTAGCGCCGGGCCGGTGATGCCGTACGCAGTCGCCTCCTGCGCAGAGATCACCCCCACGTGCCTGGTGCGGGAGAGCCAGATCGGGTTGTTCTCCAGCAAGTCGTCGTACTGCTTGAGCCGCTTGGGCAACTGCTCGATGATGTC
>Ga0105106_10002290_pt1 | contig 13777 bp, 10 predicted proteins | sample PPLLaktember2015_5_FD_79109 | JGI IMG/M metagenome (GOLD analysis project Ga0105106, IMG submission 79109) | Freshwater sediment microbial communities from Prairie Pothole Lake near Jamestown, North Dakota, USA - PPLs Lake P8 Core (1) Depth... | ecosystem: Environmental > Aquatic > Freshwater >...
CTCCGATGCCGGACGCAGGGAGATCCCGATGTGGGCGTTGATAGGGCTTCTCGCCGGTGCGGCCGCCGGCAATTTCATCGGCGACGATTGGGGCGCGGTCCTCGGCGGCCTCGCAGGCTTCTTCATCGGGGCGGTCTTTTCGGGCAACCGTCAGCGTGCCGCATTCCGGAAGCCCGAGGGGATCGTCGAAGCCGAACCGCCGATGTCCGGAACCGCGCCGTCGATGGCGGCACACGATGCTGCGCTCGCACGGCGCGTGGCGGAACTCGAACGCCGCGTCGCGCAGCTGGAAGGAGCGCAGCAGGGGCCGGCAGTCGTTGCCGCGTCAGCCATGCCGGCCGAAACCTTCGTCGCGTCCGCGGCTGCGGTCGCCCCAGCACCGCCGCCGATGCCTTCGGAAGGAGAAGACTTAGCCGGGGAGGGGTGGCGGCAAGGCGCGGACGGCACGCTGCAGACGAACGCGATGGCGATTCCGGCGCCGGGACCTTCGTCCAGGGCGGGAACCGTTCGCGAGTCCGCCCTGCGGGTGCCGGTCGAGGCGCCGGAGATCCCGGCTGCAGCCGCGCCGGCACCCAATCCGTTGTGGGCCTGGTTCACCGGCGGGAACGCGTTGACGCGCATCGGCGTGGTCATCCTCTTCTTCGGCATTGCGTTCCTGCTGCGCTATTTCGCCGAACACTTCGAGGTGCCGATCGAGTTGAAGCTCGCCGGCGTCGGACTCGTCGGGGTGGCCCTGATCGGCCTGGGCATCCGCCTTGCGATTCCGCGACCCGGCTATGGACTGTCGCTGCAGGGCGCGGGTGCCGGCGTGCTGTATTTGACGACGTTCGCGGCCTTCCGTCTTTATGCCGTGCTCCCCGATGCATCGGCCATCGGCCTTCTGGTCGCGATCTCGGTGCTGACCGTATGGCTGGCGGTGCGCAGCGACTCGCAGCCGCTCGCCGCCCTTGCCATCGCCGGCGGTTTCATCGCACCGATGCTCGCGACGACGGGCGGGCGGCCCGCGCTGCTGTTCGGATATTTCGCCGTTCTCAATGCGGCGATCTTCGTGCTGGCGTGGGTACGGGCGTGGCGCGCGCTCAATGCCCTCGGCTTCGTGTTCACGTTCGTGCTGGGCCTCGTCTGGGGGCACCGGTACTACGCCCCGGAGCATTACGGCACGGTCCAGCCCTTCCTCGTCCTGTTCTTCGCGTTCTACGTCACGATCGCGATCCTGTACGCGAAGCGCGGACCACTGGCGGCGAAGAAGCCGGTCGACGGGCTGCTCGTGTTCGGCGTGCCGCTTGCCGGCTTCGTGCTGCAGGCGGCGCTCGTGAGCGACACGCGCTACGGCGCGGCGTGGAGTGCGCTCGCGCTTGCCGTCCTTTACGCGGCGCTGTTTCTCGCCCTGCGCCGGCGCGAGGGCCCCGGCTTCGATCTGCTTTCGCGGGCATTTCTGGCGCTGGCGGCGATCTTCACGACGATCGCGGTTCCGCTCGCATTCGACGAGCGGGTGACGGCGGCGATCTGGGCGGTCGAGGCGGCCGGTGTCTATTGGATCGGTCTGCGCCAGCGCGCAATCCTGGCCCGGGGCTTTGCGCTGGCGATCCAACTTGGTGCGGGTATCGTGTTCCTCTACTCTGGCATCGACGGCGAGGGCGACCGGCTGTTTGCAAACGCATTCTTCGTTGGTGCAATGTTGATCGCGTTGTCGGCATTCGCAACAGCATGCTTGGCCGACCGGGCGCCGGATGGACTGGGCGCAGCCGAGCGCGGGTTGGTCCCGCTGGTGTTCGCATGGGGAATCGGCTGGTGGCTTGGTGCCGGTGGCTGCGAGCTCTTCCGCCAGCTGCCGCGCGACGAGGCGACACACGCGATACTGGGCTGGGTCGTGGCCGGCGTCGCGGCCGCGCTGGCCGTTCGCCGTTGGCTCGACTGGCCGCGCGTGGCAGCGGCCGGGATCGCGTTGCTGCCGGCCATGGCGTTCGCGGCGTTCGGCGATATCGAGCGGGACCGCACCACGCTTGGCGTCTGGGGATGGGTGGTATTTCCAGTCGCCTGGTGGGTTCACTGGCGTGTCCTTCGTGCCGCCGAAACGCTGCAGCTTCCCAAGAGCGCCGAAGTCGACGGGGCGCCCGGCGCGGCGGGATTTCTGCGCGCCGTACACGCGGTATCGGCGGTCGCCCTCACGGCGCAGGTGGCGTGGGAGGCGAGCGAGTGGGTCGGGCGCATCACGCCCGGCCACACGGCGTGGGTCGCGTGTGCCGCCGCATTGCCGGGCATCGGCTATCTCGCGGCGATCGTGCCCTTGCGCCGGCGAGCATCGTGGCCACTCGCCGACTACGGCGACGCGTATGCGCAGAGTGCCGGCTTTCCGATCGCCGGCTCGCTTGTGGTCTGGTTTTTTGCCGTCAACGTGCTCTCACCCGGCGATGCGAGCCCGCTGCCCTATGCACCGCTCGCCAATCCGCTCGATGTCACGCTGGCGCTCGCGCTCATGGCCCTGTTCTTCTGGGCGGGGCGCTGTTCGGTCCTGTCCGAGCGCGCGCGATATGGATGGCTGGGGGCACTGCTGTTCATCGCACTGAACGGCGTCGTCCTGCGCACCGGTCACCACTGGGGCGACATTCCCTGGCGAATGCAGTCGCTGCTCGCTTCGAAGCCGTTGCAGGCCGCGCTGACGCTCACGTGGACCGTCACTGCACTCCCCTTGATGTTCGCCGCGAACCGGAAACGGCTGCGGCCGCTGTGGATGGTCGGCGCCGGCCTGCTCGCGCTGGTCGTCGGGAAGCTCTTCCTGGTCGACCTCGGCGCGCTGTCGGGTCTGCCGCGCGTCGTCGCGTTTCTCGGCGTCGGTGCGCTCCTGCTGCTGATCGGCTGGGTGTCGCCGTTGCCGCCCGCGAAAGGCGAATCCGCTGCGTCCCGGCCCTGACAATGGCGCGGACTCAAATCGCAGGTGGCCAGGCCGCCGCGACCAGCGCCGGCAGCACGATGCCGGACGGGCCGCGCAACACGTAGTCGATGCGGTCCGAGAGAGGCGTCGCGCTCGGGTTGACCTCGGCGACGGTCGCGCCACATGCGCGCGCCATCGCTGGCAGTGCCGCCGCGGGGTGCACCTCCGCCGAAGTCCCGACGACGAGCATGAGTTCGCAATCGCGCGCGGCCCGTTCCGCACGCAGCAATTCATCGACGGGAAGCATCTCCTCGAACCACACCACGTCGGGGCGCAGGAAGGCGCCGCACCGTGGACAGCGCGGCGGTTCGGACGCGGCGGCGTCTTCCCAGGTGTCGACGCCGCCGCAACCCCGTGCGCATTTGACGCGCGCGATGTTCCCATGCAGTTCGACGATGCGCGTGCTGCCGGCCGCCTGATGCAGGCCGTCGACATTCTGCGTGATCAGCAGGAAATCCGGCACGTGTCGTTCGATGGCGGCAAGCGCGTAGTGGCCGGGGTTCGGCGCCGCCGCGGCGACGAGCTCACGCCGCCAGGCGTACCAGTCCCATACGATCCTGGGCTGGCGCGCGAAGGCCGCCGGGGTCGCGAGTTCGAGCGGATCGAAGCGTGCCCACATCCCCGTCTGCGCGTCGCGAAACGTCGGCACGCCCGATTCGGCGGAGATGCCGGCGCCGGTGAGGACCGCGACGCGTCTTGCCACGCGCAGACGCAGCGCGAGCGCCTCCGGAATCGCGAACGCGGACGCGCTCGCGGATTGGTCGGGGTCAACGCGCGACGGCACCATGAGTGAGCGCCATTCTATGCCGCATGCCGCCGATGTGACCTTACTTCCGGGGCCGCCGGCGCGCGGAGGGCAGGACTGATCGCTGTGCTAAACTCGTTTGGCATTTTCCCTCGCCCTGGATTGCGTGCACCCCATGTCCGGCAACACGCTCGGCACGCTGTTCTGCGTCACCTCGTTCGGCGAATCGCACGGCCCGGCCATCGGGTGCGTCGTCGACGGCTGTCCGCCGGGACTGGCTCTCGCCGCGGCAGACATTCAGCGCGAACTCGATCGGCGCAAACCGGGAACGTCCCGCCACGTGACGCAGCGGCGCGAGCCGGACACCGTCGAGATCCTGTCCGGCGTCTTCGAAGGACGGACCACAGGGACGCCGATCGCGCTCCTGATTCGCAACCAGGACCAGCGGAGCAAGGACTACTCGAACATCGCCGAGTCGTTCCGGCCCGGCCACGCCGACTATCCCTACTGGCAGAAGTACGGGATCCGCGACTACCGCGGCGGCGGCCGCGCTTCCGCGCGCGAGACGGCGGTACGCGTGGCCGCGGGCGCGATCGCGAGGAAATGGCTCGCCGAACGCTACGGCGTGCGCATCCGCGGTCATCTGGTGCAGATCGGACCGCACGTCATTCCCTTCGAGGACTGGGCCCACGTCGACGCCAATCCCTTCTTCGTCGCCAACGCGACGCGGGTGCCGGAACTCGAGTCGTTCATGGACCGGCTGCGCAAGTCGGGAGACTCGTGCGGCGCGAAGATCACCGTCGTTGCGAGCGGCGTTCCGGTCGGCTGGGGCGAGCCGGTGTACGGCCGCTTGGACGCGGACCTGGCGCAGGCGATGATGGGCATCAACGCGGTGAAGGGCGTCGAGATCGGCGCGGGGTTCGCGGCCGTCACGCAGACCGGAACCGGTCACTCCGACGAGATGACGCCGGAGGGATTTCTGTCGAACAACGCCGGCGGCATCCTTGGCGGCATTTCGACCGGACAGGACGTCGTGGTGACGATTGCGGTCAAGCCGACCTCGTCGGTGCGGCTCGATCGCCGTTCGATCGACAAGGCCGGCAATGCCGTCGTCGTCAACACGCACGGACGCCACGATCCGTGCGTCGGCATCCGTGCGACGCCGATCGCCGAGGCGATGCTCGCGCTCGTGCTGGCCGACCACGCGCTGCGCCACCGCGCGCAGAATGCCGACGTGGTGACCGCGACGCCACGGATTGCGGCGCAGGCGAGCGCCACCGTGGTCGCAGGCGCGGCGAGGAACGCGGCCGCCATCGACGACCCCGATCCGGAGGAGGCCTGACCGGTAGCGGCGGGCAGGGGTCGCCGTTCGGGCGCGGTTACTCGGGATCGCGCCGCGTGACCCGCGCGGCGGCGCTGCCCCGGGCAAACCCCAGCGTCACGTCGTCCCCCGGCGCGAGTTGCGCGGCGTCGTGAACGATCGCACCGTCGAACCGGGTCACCAGCGCATAGCCGCGCTCCAGCACTGCCTGCGGATTGAGGTGCGCGAGACTGCGCTCCAGCGTCGCGACGCGAACCCCTTCGCGCTCGATCCGCGCCATGCCGGTCCGCTGCCAGCGGTCAAGCACTGCTGCCAGCGAAGCCTCGTGCGGCATCGGTTCGCGAATTCGCAGTCCGAAGCGGTGACCCACGGCTGCGAGCCGAACTCGCGTCCCGGCAAGTCGACCCGCAAGCGCGCGCGCCAACCGCGCGGCCAGGAGTCGGGCGTCGCGGCCCTGTTGTGCAATGCGTGCCGCCGGATGCACAAGCCGGCGCGCGATGGCATCGACACGCTGCATGCGCCCCTCGAGAGCGCGATCGGCGGCACGTTGGCCGCGGCCGGCGAGCGCGCCCAGGTGTCGGCCGATTTCGCGTCGATCGGGCGCGATCAGCGCCGCGGCCGCGGTCGGCGTCGGCGCCCGCGCGTCGGCAACGAAGTCACAGATCGTGAAATCGGTTTCGTGACCGACGCCGGATACGACCGGCAGGCGCGATTCGAATACCGCCTGGGCGACCGCTTCCTCGTTGAATGCCCAGAGATCCTCGATCGACCCGCCGCCGCGACATACGAGCAGCGCATCGACCTCGGCGCGGTCGTTGGCCGTCCGGATCGCCTGGGCGATCGCGGCAGCCGCACCCTCTCCCTGCACGAGGGTCGGGTACAGCACGATGGCGAGCGCGGGCCAGCGTGCGCGCAACGTCGTCAACACGTCGCGCAGAGCCGCGGCCGTCGGCGACGTGACGATGCCGATGGCGCGCGGAAACGACGGCAAGGGACGCTTGCGCTCCGTGGCAAACCAGCCCGCAGCTTCGAGCCGCGCTTTCAGTCGGGCAAACTTCTCATAAAGTGCGCCCAGACCCGCAAGGCGGACGACCTCCACATTGAGCTGAAACTCGCCGCGCGCCTCGTAGATCGTGGCCGTCGCCCGCACCTCGACCGAAAGTCCGTCCCTGAGCGCGAAATCGGCGAACTGCGCCTTGTGGCGGAAGAATACGCAGCGCACCTGAGCCTGCGCGTCCTTCAGGTTGAAATAGCAGTGACCCGACGCGGCACGGGTGAAGTTGGAGATCTCGCCGGAGATCCAGAGAAGCCCGAGGTGCTTTTCGAGAATGAGCCGCGCGGAGCTCACCAGGAGCCCGACCGGGAGGACGGCGGGTGCGGAACGGCTGGCGGCGGCGTCCGGGTCTGCGCGCACCGCCCGTGCATCGGTTCCAGCGTCAGCACGCGGATTACGGGCCACCACGTGATCGCTCCTCAGTTAGATTGCTTCGACAACGCGGGTGCAGCAGGTGTAATGTCCATGACAAAAGTTGAGTGTCGGTTCATGATATCCGGGCTTGGAACCGGCGCTGCCGGGGCGAATCCGCCGTCTCGGCGGCGCCCGAGGTTCGCACGCAACATCTTGATGAACATGGAGAAAAAGTCGGTGCCAAATTGGGCATGACAACGAATTTCCCGGCCGGAACGTTACTTAGCGAGCCAATTTACAAGATATGCACACTTTTATCCACAGGATTTGTGGACAAACCGTTTTTTGCCGGTTTCGCGCATCCCGCCGAATCCCTTGTCTGGCGCGGGATTTCGGCCCATCGGGTCCGGCCAGGGGTATGGCCGCCGATGACGTCCAATGCCCCGCCGGTTAGAATGGCGAAATCGATCCGATTGTTCATGAACAAAACGCAATGAGTGCTGCGCCGCCGCAAAGCCCCCCCATGACCAAGGACCGTGGAACACCGCCCGGCCGCTCGTCCACGGACGGTCGTGCGCGCGAGCATGGGGCGCCGGCATCGAATTTCCTGCGCGCGGTCATCGCCGAGGACAAGCGGACCGGCAAGTATGGCGGCCAGGTGACCACGCGATTCCCGCCGGAACCCAACGGTTATCTGCATTACGGGCACGCCAAGTCGATCATCCTCAATTTCGGACTTGCCGCCGAGAACGGCGGTCGATGCCACCTGCGCTTCGACGACACCAATCCAATCAAGGAGGACGTCGAGTACGAGGATTCGATCGCGGCTGCGGTGCGCTGGCTTGGTTTCGACTGGGCTTCGCACCGGTATCACGCGTCGGACTACTACGATCAGCTCTACGCGTTCGCCGAGTGGTTCATCGCGCAGGGTCTCGCCTACGTCGACAGCCAGACGGCGGAGGAAATGCGTGCCTCGCGCGGCACGCTGACCCAGGCGGGGACACCGTCACCGTACCGCGAACGCCCGATCGCGGAGAACCTCGACCTGTTCCGGCGGATGCGTGCCGGCGAGTTTCCCGACGGCGCGCACATTCTGCGCCTGAAGATCGACATGGGCAGCCCCAACATCAACATGCGTGACCCGGGCATCTACCGGATCCGGCACGCCTCGCATCACCGCACCGGCGACAAGTGGTGCATCTACCCCCTCTACGATTACACGCATTGCATTTCGGACGCGCTCGAGCACATCACCCATTCGATCTGCACGCTCGAATTCCAGGATCACCAGCCGCTGTACGACTGGGTGCTCGAGAAGCTCGCCGACGGCGGGCAGCTGGCGCGGCCGCTGCCGCAACAGTACGAATTCGCTCGGCTCAACCTCACCTACGTCGTGCTGTCCAAGCGGCGCCTGATCGGGCTCGTCGCGGACGGGCACGTTGACGGATGGGACGATCCGCGGATGCCGACTCTCGTCGGCGCCCGCCGCCGGGGCTTCACGCCCGAGGGGTTCCGGATCTTCGCCGAACGGATCGGCGTGTCGAAAGCCGACTCATGGATCGACATGAGCGTTCTCGAGGATTGCATGCGCGAGGACCTGAACGCGCGCGCTCCGCGGCGCATTGCGGTACTCGATCCCGTGAGGCTCGTGATCGACAACTATCCTGAAGGCGCCACCGAGGAGTGCATCGCGCCCAATCACCCGCAGCAGCCGGAGCTGGGCCGGCGGCCGTTGCCGTTCTCGCGCGAGCTCTGGATCGAGCGTGAGGACTTCGCCGAGATTCCTCCCAAGGGCTACTTCCGGCTCTCTCCCGGAACCGAGGTCCGACTTCGCTACGCCTACATCGTCAAGTGCACGGGCGTCGACCGGGATGCCGCCGGCAACGTCACGATGGTTCACTGCACCTACGATCCGAAGACCAGAAGCGGCACGGCCGGTGCCGACGTGCGCAAGGTGAAGGGCAACATCCACTGGCTGTCGGCGGCGCATGCGGTGCCGGCCGAGGTGCGCCTTTACGACCGGCTGTTCGCAGTACCGTTTCCGGGTTTGCGCAACCCCTGGGGAACGCGCGGCGACGGGGCCCCCGGCGATGCGGCGACATCACTCGGCCATGCGACTGTGGTTGCCGGCGACGACGAGGAAATCGACGCGCCCGAACCGGTCGAGCGCAACTATGTCGACGATCTCAACCGCGAGTCGAAGCGCGTGATTACGGCCTTCGTCGAGGCGTCGCTCGGCGGCGCGCCAGCCGAGGCGCGCTTTCAGTTCGAACGGCATGGTTATTTCGTCGCCGATCAGAAAGACCACGCCCCGGGCAGGCCGGTGTTCAATCGCACCGTCACGCTGCGCGATTCGTGGGCGAAGGCGTAGGCCCTGTTCCGGCCGGCCCCCTGTTCGGCGGCGTTGCGGCCGCGCTAAGATGACGGCCCGTTCCATTCATGCCATAAGCACCCCATGAAACGCATCGTTCTGTTCCTGCTCACCAACCTCGCCGTCGTCGTCGTGTTGTCGGTCGTGCTGCGGCTGTTCGGTCTGGACCGGATGGCCTACGCACAGACCGGGATCGACTACGGCGGACTGCTCGCATTCTCGGCCGTGGTCGGCTTCACCGGGGCGATCATCTCGTTGCTGCTGTCGAAACAGATGGCGAAATGGTCGACCGGTGCGCACGTGATCGACCGGCCGGGCAATGACGCGGAGGCCTGGCTCGTGGAGACGGTGCGCCGGCTGGCGACGAAGGCGGGCATCGGAATGCCCGAGGTCGCGATCTACGAGGGTCAGCCCAACGCGTTCGCCACCGGCGCGTTCAAGAATTCGGCGCTCGTCGCGGTTTCGACCGGCCTGCTCCAGTCGATGAACAAGGAGGAAGTCGAGGCGGTGCTGGCCCACGAGATCGCGCACGTCGCCAACGGTGACATGGTGACGCTGACGCTGATCCAGGGCGTGGTCAACACGTTCGTCGTGTTCTTCGCCCGCATCGTAGGGTCGATCGTCGACAAGGCCGTGTTCCGGTCCGAGCGCGGCACCGGCCCCGGCTATTTCATCACGGTGATGGTCTGCGAGATCGTGTTCGCGATCCTGGCATCGATCATCGTCGCGTGGTTCTCGCGCCACCGCGAGTTCCGTGCCGATGCCGGATCCGCCCGATATCTCGGCACACCCGGCCCCATGGTCAATGCGCTGAAGCGGCTGGGCGGGCTCGAGCCCGGCGAGTTGCCGAAGGCTATGGCGGGGTTCGGCATTACCGACAAGTCGGGCCTGATGGCGCTCTTCGCGACGCACCCGCCGATCGAGGAGCGCATTGCCGCGCTGCAGGCTGCGCAGACCGGTCGCCAGTAGCCAGACCCGCTTCCGGGGAACCGCCATGTTCAAGATCGAGGTAGAGGACGGCCGTGGACTCTGGTCGGACGTGCAGGGTGCCGACGGTACGATTCTGACGTTCGAGAAGGAGGCGGACGCCCGCGCCAAGCTGGCGGAACTGTTTCCCGTGCTGGTACAGATGGAAAAGTACGCTGGCGGTAAACGAACGCGGGTGATCCGTATTCTCGAGGACGAAGACGACTGGCCGCAACGCACGCCCAAGCGCTGATCCACCTGGACCGTCCGGGACGCCGTCGGCGATGCCCGGCCGCCGTAGCGAGGCAGGCATTCGCGGCCGTCGGGTCGCGATTCGCCGCGAAACACGAACGGGACACGGCCCGCGCCGCGTCGTTGCGGCGTAAACCCGCACCCGGGCGCGAAGAAAAGGAAAACGGCCGGGACGCTTCGCGCCGCCGGCCGTCGGGACCCCGAACCGCGGGTCGATTACTTCAGATGATTCGAGACCAGCTTCGTCATCTCGAACATCGACACCTGCTTCTTGCCACCGAACACCGCCCGCAGCTTTTCGTCGGCGTTGATCAGGCGCTTGTTGAGGGCGTCCTGCAGCTTGTTCCTCTTGATGTAGTCCCAGATCTTCTTGGTGACTTCGGTGCGCGGCAGCGGCATGCTGCCGACCACGGCCGCAAGCACCGCCGACGGCGTCATCGCTTTCATGAACGCGGCGTTCGGCTTGCGCTTGGCGGTGGACTTCTTGGCGGCGGGCTTCTTCGCGGCGGGCTTCTTCGCGGCGGCTTTTTTCGCGGCGGGCTTCTTCGCTGCGGGCTTCTTCGCCGCCGCCTTTTTCGCGGCGGGCTTCTTGGCGGCAGGCTTCTTTGCAGCTTTCTTGGCAGTAGCCATATTTCTCCTTCCTGTGATTGGATGCTCGATCCGGTGCCGAACACGCTGAAGCGGACCCTCCTGTCACGGGCTTTTCCGCTCCATCGGCGGGAACTATAGCGCAATTCCCGAGGAAGGGAATCCCTTTGCAGGGGTTTTTTCGAGGGGCGCCACCCCATGTGGCGGAAGGGAAACGAAGTTGCCCGCACGGCCGGGAACCCGGCTGATTTCCCCTCCCGCGCAGCACGCTGTTCGTGCCGGTTTGCATCGCACCCGAACTCCCCGACCCTTCGCTGCGGACTGGCGGATCGCGGCGGCGCTCACCGCCCGCCCGCAGCCACGTGTCGCTTGAGCCCGCGACAGTGCGGTGCGACACTGGCGCAACCTCGCGCCGATCCGGGCATGCTCCCCACCTCCGGTTTTCTTCGTCATGTCGCTGCCGCGGCGCTCATTGCCGGCGCCGCCTGCGGTGCGCTTGCGCAGGGCGCCGCGCCGCTACCGATCTTCGATGCCCACCTGCATTACAACGACGAGGCGGTCGCCGTGTATCCCGTCGCCGATGTGCTGCAGCGCTTCCGCGCGGCCGGCGTGACGTCCATCCTGGCAACAAGCCGGCCCAACGACGGCACGCGGGCGCTTGTCGCCGCGGCGGCGGCGGACACGCGGTCGGCGCCGCGCGTGGTCCCGTTCATCCGGCCCTATCGCAATCGCGCCGACCGCCAGACATGGTTCAACGATCCGGAGGTCTATGCGTTCATCGAGGCCGAACTTGCACGCGGGATCGGCTATCGCGGCATCGGCGAGTTCCATGTCTTCGGCAACGATGCGGCCACGCCGTGGGTCGGGAAGATCGTCGCGCTCGCGGTCGAACGCGGGCTCTGGCTCCATGCCCATTGCGACGATGCCGCACTCGAGCAGCTTCTCGCGCACGATTCACGCGTGAAGATCGTCTGGGCGCATTCCGGGTTCTCGACGGCCCCCGCGAAGATCGCCCGGTACCTCGAGCGTTACCCCCAACTCGTCGGCGAGCTTTCGTATCGACACGATGTGACCGCCGACGACAAGCTCGCGCCGGAATGGCGCGCGCTGTTCCTCGCGCACCCGGATCGCTTCGTCATCGGTTCCGACACCTGGATCAACGAACGGTGGGCGCGATACGGCGACATCGTGGCGTACTACCGCGGTTGGCTCGCGCAGTTGCCAGGCGACGTCGCGGCAAAGATCGCCCACGGCAACGGTGAGCGACTGTTCGCCCCCGTGCGCTGATGCGGTCCGTGCGGCCCACCCGCCGTACCGCAGTGGTATTGCGATACGCACGGCTCGCGGTTCCTGCGGCATGTTCGCGGCGCGCGGCGCCAGGGTTCTCCTCGCCGCCGCCGCGCTCGCTGTCGCCGCGGGTGCCGGAATCGCGGCGCCGTTCGAACGCGGCCTGCTGTTCCGGCTGGAGCGCGACGGGGTCGCCCCGTCCTACGTCTTCGGAACGCTGCACTCGACCGATCCGCGGGTGACCGACCTGCCACGGCCGGTGCAAAGCGCATTCGCGCGGGCGCGGATGTTCGCCCCCGAAATCGTGCTGTCGGACCGCGAGATTGCCGACTTTTTCGAGGCGGCGCAGTTCGACGACGGCCGCCGACTGTCCGAATTCTTCGACGCACCAACGTTCGAGGCGATCCGCATCGCCCTCGGTGCTGCGGCGCCGCCCCCCGCGGTGCTCGAGCGGCTGAAGCCATGGGCGGTGCTGCTCAAGCTCGCCGAGCGGCCGGAGGCGGATCCCGCGGGCCGACCGACGCTCGATCAGTTGCTGCTCGCGCAGGCGCGCCGGCGCCGGCTCGAGATCCTCGGGCTCGAACTGCCCGCCGAACAGATCGCCTCCTTCGACGCCATTCCGCTGGAATCGCAGGTCGCGCTGGTCGGTTTCGTCCTCGCCGAGCGCGACGCCCTCGCCCGGGAGCACGAGGCTGCCATTGCCGCCTGGCTCGACCGCGATCTCGCGAAGCTGGCGGCGCTCAATGCGGCAGCGGGTCGGCTGCGCCCGGAGATTCACCCGCACCTCGTCGCGCTGAGCCGGCATCTCGTCGAGAACCGCTCCGTGCAGATGGCACATCGGCTCACGCTTCCCTTGCGCCGCGGCAACGTGTTCGTTGCGGTGGGCGCAATGCACCTGCACGGAGAACGCAGCCTGCTCGCGCTCCTGCGGGAGCAGGGCTACCGGGTGCGCCGCGTCTACCGCGCACGAAGGCCGGGCGCTTGCGGGCGTAAGATGGCGGCACGCGCGCGCAATCCACGGGATCGCGCCGGGCGTTTCCCGGATGCGCACGCCCACAGACGCCGATGAAGCTCGCCGACCTGCGCATCGACTACATGCGGGAGACGCTCGACGAGACCGACGTCGCTCCCGATCCGTACCGCCAGTTCGAGCATTGGTTCGACGAAGCCGTCAAGGCGCAGGTGCCGGAACCGAGCGCGATGACGCTGGCCACGGTCGGAGCCGACGGGCAGCCTTCGGCCAGGATCGTGCTGCTCAAGGGCTTCGACGATCGAGGATTCGCGTTCTTCACCAACTACGTGAGCCGTAAGGGCCGTGAGCTTGCCGCCCGTGCGCACGCCGCGCTGGTGTTCTTCTGGGCCGAGCTGGAACGGCAGGTGCGGATCGAAGGTCTGGTCGAGAGGGTGCCAGACGCCGAGTCGGTCGAGTACTTCGTCAGCCGGCCGCGAGCATCACGCCTGAGCGCCTGGGCGTCACCCCAGAGCGAGCCGATTGCCGGACGCGCCGCATTGAAGGCGCGTTTCGCCGAGATCGAGGCACGCTTCCGCGATGCTGGCGACCACATCCCACGACCTGCTAGCTGGGGCGGCTACCTGCTGATGCCCGCGATGTTCGAATTCTGGCAGGGTCGACAGTCGCGGATGCACGACCGTATCCGCTATCGCCGCGATCCTGCCCATCCCGGCGCATGGGCCATCGATCGACTGGCGCCGTGAGGCACCCGGCGCGGGGCCCCGTTCCCGGAGGGAATGGGGATCGACGGTCAGCCGAATCGGCGCCGGCGGCCGACGCGTGACGATGGGGTTGCGTCGACGAGACGTGGAGGCCGCGCCGTGAGGCACCCGGCGCGGGGCCCCGTTCCCGGAGGGAATGGGGATCGACGGTCAGCCGAATCGGCGCCGGCGGC
>Ga0105106_10002291_pt1 | contig 13773 bp, 14 predicted proteins | sample PPLLaktember2015_5_FD_79109 | JGI IMG/M metagenome (GOLD analysis project Ga0105106, IMG submission 79109) | Freshwater sediment microbial communities from Prairie Pothole Lake near Jamestown, North Dakota, USA - PPLs Lake P8 Core (1) Depth... | ecosystem: Environmental > Aquatic > Freshwater >...
CCCCTACCTCGAGGTGAAGAACGCCGGCGCGACGGTGGAGCACGAGGCCACCACCTCGAAGATCGGCGAAGACCAGCTCTTCTACTGCCGCCAGCGCGGCCTCTCCGAGGAAGACGCGGTGTCGATGATCGTGAACGGCTTCTGCAAGGAGGTGCTGCGCGAGCTGCCGATGGAGTTCGCCGTCGAGGCCCAGAACCTGCTCGGCGTGAGCCTCGAAGGGGCGGTGGGATGAGCGACGCGCTGATCGAGATTCGCGACCTGCATGCCCGCGCCGGCGAGGCCGAGATCCTGCGCGGCGTCGACCTCGTGATCCGCGCGGGCGAGGTGCACGCGATCATGGGGCCGAACGGCTCGGGCAAGAGCACCCTGGCGGGCGTGCTGGCGGGCCGGCCCTCCTTCGAGGTGACGCGCGGCGAGGTGCGCTTCGAGGGCAAGAACCTGCTCGAGCTGGCGCCGGAGGAGCGCGCGCGGGCGGGCCTGTTCCTGGCGTTCCAGTACCCCGTCGAGATCCCCGGGGTCGGCAACAACTACTTCCTGAAGGCGTCGCTGAACGCGATCCGCACCCACCGCGGCCAGCAGACCCTCGACGCCATGGAGTTCCTGGAGCTGGTGCGCGAGAAGGCGAAGCTCGTCGAGATGCCGGACGACCTGATGGGCCGCTCGGTCAACGAGGGCTTCTCCGGCGGCGAGAAGAAGCGCAACGAGGTGCTCCAGATGCTGCTGCTGGAGCCGCGCTTCGCGGTGCTCGACGAGACCGACTCCGGCCTCGACATCGACGCGCTGCGCACGGTGGCGGGCGGCGTGAACGCGCTGCGCGGCCCCGGCCGCGCCCTGCTCGTGATCACCCACTACCAGCGCCTGCTCGACTACATCGTGCCGGACTTCGTGCACGTGCTCTCCGAGGGGCGCATCGTGCGCTCCGGGGGCAAGGAGCTGGCGGGCGAGCTCGAGGAGAAGGGCTACGGCTGGCTCGCCAAGGAGCCGCCCGCCGGCGGCGCGCGCTCGTGAGCGACTTCGCGGCCGCGCGGGACCGGCTGGTCGCGCTGGCGCGCCGCGCGGCCGCCGCGCGCGGCGCGGAGCATCCGGCGCTGGGCACGCTGCGCGCCGAGGCGCTGGCGGCCTTCGCCGACGCCGGCCTGCCGACCACCCGCCACGAGGAGTGGCGCTACACCTCCCTCGCGGGCTTCGCGCGCGTGGCCTTCGAGGCCGCGCCGGAGGGCGCGCTGCCGCCGCGCGACGACGTGGAGGCCCTCGCGGTCCCCTTCTTCGCCTGCAGCGCCTTCGTTTTCGTCGACGGCCGGCTGGCTCCCGAGCTGTCGTCTCCGACCACGCTGGCGGGCGGAGTGCGCGTCGAGGCGCTCGCCGGGCGCGCGCCCGAGCACCTCGGCAGCCTGGCGGACGTGAAGCAGCACCCCTTCGCCGCCCTGAACACCGCGCTCTTCGAGGACGCGGCCGTGCTCTCGGTGCCGGCGGGCGCGGCGGCGGCCCAGCCGATCCACCTGGTCTTCGTCTCGACCGGAGACGGCGCGCCGCGCGCGAGCTTCCCGCGCGTGCTGATCGAGGCCGGGGCCGGCAGCCGCGCGCTGGTGATCCAGGACCACGTGACGCTCGGCGCGGGCGCGCGGCTGACGGCCGCGGTCGGCGAGGTCCACGTCGCCGAGAACGCGTCGCTCGAGCTGGTGCTGGTGCAGCGCGAGAGCGACGAGACCTTCCACTTCGGGAACCTGCGCGCGCGCGTCGCGCAGGGCGCGCGCTTCGCCTCGCGCACGCTGACCCTCGGCGGCGGGCTGGTGCGCAACGACCTCGCGGCGCTGCTGGCGGCGCCGGGCGCGGAGTGCGAGCTCGACGGCCTGTTCCTCGGCGCCGGCGAGCGGCTGATCGACAACCACACGCTGGTGGACCACGCCGAGCCCCATTGCACCAGCCGCGAGCTCTACAAGGGCATCCTCGGCGACCGCTCGCGCGGCGTCTTCCGCGGGCGCATCGTGGTGCGCCCCGACGCGCAGAAGACCGACGCCCAGCAGTCGAACGCGAACGTGCTGCTCGGGAGCGGCGCCGAGATCGACACCAAGCCCCAGCTCGAGATCTGGGCCGACGACGTGCGCTGCAGCCACGGCGCCAGCATCGGCCGCCTCGACGAGGACGCGCTCTTCTACCTGCGCTCGCGCGGCATCGGCGAGACCGCGGCCCGCGACCTCTTGACCCGCGGCTTCGCCGCGGAGGTGCTGAAGCGCATCCAGAGCGCGCCGCTGGCGGAGGCCCTCGCCGACCTGCTGCAGGGGCGCCTGCGCGGGGAGGCGCGATGACGCTCGACGTCCAGCGCATCCGCAAGGACTTCCCGATCCTCGCGCGCACGATGCGCGGCAAGCCGCTGGTCTACCTCGACAGCGCGGCGAGCGCCCAGAAGCCGCGCGCGGTGATCGACGCGATCTCGTCCTTCTACGAGAGCTCCTACGCCAACATCCACCGCGGCGTCTACGAGCTCTCCGAGACCGCGACGCGCCTCCACGACGAGGCGCGCGTCAAGGTGCAGCGGCTGCTCGGCGCCCCGGACCCGCGCGAGGTCGTGTTCGTCCGCAACGCCACCGAGGCGATCAACCTGGTGGCCGCGAGCTGGGGCCGCAGCCGGCTGCGCGCCGGCGACGAGGTGCTGATCACCACCCTGGAGCACCACTCGAACATCGTGCCCTGGCAGCTCGCCTGCGAGGCCGCCGGCGCGCGGCTGGTGGTGGCGCCGGTCGACGAGCGCGGCGAGGTGCCCCTGGACGCGCTCGAAGCGCGGCTCTCCGAGCGCACGCGGATGGTCGCGGTCGCGCATGTCTCGAACGCCCTCGGCAGCGTGCTGCCCGTCGCCGAGATCGCGGCCCTCGCCCACCGCGCGGGCGCGCTCGTGCTGGTGGACGGCGCCCAGGCAGTGCCGCGCCTGCCGGTCGACGTGCGCGCTCTCGGCTGCGACTTCTACGTATTCTCGGGCCACAAGCTCTACGGGCCGACGGGCGTCGGCTGCCTGTGGGGGCGCCGCGAGCTGCTCGAGGCGATGCCGCCCTGGCAGGGCGGCGGCGACATGATCGCCGAGGTGCGCTTCGAGAAGACCACCTACGCGGAGATCCCCTACAAGTTCGAGGCGGGGACGCCCGACATTGCGGGCGCCGTCGGCCTCGGCGCCGCCATCGACTACCTGCTGGACCTCGGCATGGAGCGCGTGGCGCACCACGAGCGGGAGCTGCTCGCCTACGGCACGCAGCTCCTCGCGGAGATCCCGGGGCTGCGCATCGTCGGCACGGCGCGCGAGAAGACCGGCGTGCTCTCCTTCGTCCTCGACGGCGTGCACCCCCACGACATCGGCACCATCCTCGACCAGGAGGGCGTGGCGATCCGCGCCGGCCATCACTGCGCGCAGCCGCTGATGGAGCGCCTCGGCCTCGCCGCGACGGCTCGCGCGTCGCTGGGCGTCTACAACAGCGAGGACGACCTCGACCGCCTGGCCGCGGCGATCCGCAAGGTGATCGAGGTGTTCGCCTGATGGACGTACGCGAGCTCTACCAGAGCACCATCCTCGACCACAACAAGCGGCCCCGGAACTTCCGGGTGCCGGAGGCCGCCAATCGCGAGGCGCGCGGCAACAACCCGCTGTGCGGCGACCAGCTCACCGTGTACCTGCGGGTCGAGGACGGCGTGGTGAAGGACGTCGGCTTCCAGGGCTCGGGCTGCGCGATCTCGAAGGCTTCGGCCTCGCTGATGACGGAGGCGGTGGCGGGACGTTCGCTGGCGGAAGTCGATGCGCTGTTCGACCGCTTCCACCGACTGCTGACGAGCGACCCCACGGCGCCGCCCGACACCGACGGGCTCGGTAAGCTCGCGGTGTTCTCGGGGGTGCGCGAGTACCCGGTGCGCGTCAAGTGCGCGACCCTGCCCTGGCATACGGTGAGGGCGGCCGCCCGCGGCGACGCCACGACGGTGAAGACGGAGTAGGCGCGATGGAGAGCGAGCAGGCGACGAGCGAGAGCGCGCAGGCGGCGTCCGCCAGCGAGCCGATCCGGGACGCGGTGATCGAGGCGCTGCGCACCGTCTACGACCCGGAGATCCCGGTCAACATCTACGAGCTCGGCCTGGTCTACGAGGTGACGGTTCGCGACGACGCGTCGGTCTACCTGCGCATGACCCTGACCTCGCCGATGTGCCCCGTCGCCGAGTCGCTGCCGCCCGAGGTCGAGGCCAAGGCGCGCGCGGTGCCGGGCGTGAAGGACGTGCAGGTCGACCTGGTGTGGGACCCGCCCTGGAGCCCCAGCCTGATGTCGGAGGCCGCCCGCCTCGAGCTCGGGATGTAGCGTGCCGGAGCCCGCGGACGCCGACGGGGTGCGCCGCGTCGCGATCGAGCGCTGGGCCGACGGCGCGTCCCGGGCGGGAAGCGACGGCGTCGCCCACGAGGAGCCCCTCGAGATCCAGGTGGGCGGCACGGCCCTCGCGGTGGTGATGCGCACGCCGGGCCACGACCGCGAGCTCGCCCTCGGCTTCCTGCTGGGCGAGGGCGTCGTCGCGAGCGCGGCCGAGCTCGCCTCGATCCGACACGAAACCGTGTCTCCCGACCCGGAGGCCGCGGGGAACGTGATCCGCGCCCGGCTGCGCGACGAGAGCCGGCTCGACCTCGAGGCGCTGCGCCGCAACGTCTACACCAGCTCGAGCTGCGGCGTCTGCGGCAAGGCCACCCTCGAGCGCGCGCTGGCGACGGCGGCGCCGCTGGAGGACGCCGCGCGCTTCCCCGCCAAGGCGCTCTACGAGCTACCCGAGCGGCTGCGCGCCGCGCAGACCGGCTTCGCGGAGACGGGCGGCCTGCACGCGGCGGCGCTCTTCGAGCCGAGCGGGCGGCTGCTGGTGGTGCGCGAGGACGTCGGGCGCCACAACGCCGTCGACAAGGTGGTGGGCTGGGCCGCGGAGCAGGGCCGGCTGCCCCTCGCGGGCTGCGGCCTGCTGGTCTCCGGGCGCATCTCCTTCGAGATCGTCCAGAAGGCGCTGGGGGCGCGCATCCCGCTGGTAGCGGCGGTGTCCGCGCCGACCTCCCTCGCGGTGCGGCTCGCCGACGCCGGGCGCGTCGCCCTGGTAGGCTTCCTGCGCGGCCGGGGCTTCAACGTCTACGGCGCGGGGGAGCGGATCGCATGAGCAGCGAGCAGCCGCCGCGGGAGCGGGACGCCGCCGCCGGGGGGCTGGCTGCGCTGGCCGTGACGCTCCGCCACGCCGCGCGCGCCGGCCTCGGCCGGGCGCTGCCCGCGCTCTCCGTCGTCAACCAACGCGAGGGCTTCGACTGTCCCGGCTGCGCCTGGCCGGAGGCCGCGGAACGCGGCCTGGTCGAGTTCTGCGAGAACGGCGCCAAGGCGGTGGCCCATGAGGTCACCTCCCGCCTCGCCGACCGCGAGTTCTTCGCGCGCTTCTCGCTCGAGAAGCTGCGCGCCGAGAGCGGCCGCTGGCTCGAGGCCCAGGGCCGGCTCGCCGAGCCGATGCTGCGCCGGCGCGGCTCGGCGCACTACGAGCCGGTCGGCTGGGACGAAGCCCTCGCCCACGCCGCGCGCGCGCTGCGCGCCCTGCCCTCGCCGCAGCGGGCGGTGTTCTACACCTCGGGACGCGCCAGCAACGAGGCCGCGTTTCTCTGGCAGCTCTTCGTGCGCCGCTTCGGCACCAACAACCTGCCGGACTGCTCGAACCTGTGCCACGAGTCGAGCGGCAGCGGCCTCTCGGAGACGATCGGCGTCGGCAAGGGCACCGTGAGCCTCGCGGACTTCGAGCTCGCCGACCTGATCCTGGTGATCGGCCAGAACCCCGGAACCAACCACCCGCGCATGCTGACGACGCTCGAGCGGGCGGCGCGGCGCGGCGCCGCCATCGTGAGCGTGAACCCGCTGCGCGAGCGGGGCCTGGTGCGTTTCTCCCATCCGCAGCATCCGCTGCGCATGCTGCGCGGGGGGACGCCCCTCGCGAGCCGCTTCGTGCGGGTGCGGGTGGGGGGCGACGTCGCGCTCCTGAAGGGCGTGATGAAGGAGCTGCTCGCCCTCGAAGCGGAGCGGCCGGGCGAGGCACTGGACCGCGAGTTCATCGAGCGCCACACCACCGGCTTCGAGGCGTTCCGCGCGGCGCTGGACGCGGAGCCCTGGGACGCGCTCGTCGCGGAGAGCGGCATCGAGCGGGCGGAGATGCGCGAGCTCGCCGTCCTCTACGCCGCTTCGCGCGCCACCATCGCCTGCTGGGCGATGGGCCTCACCCAGCACCGCTTCGGCGTCGCCAACGTGCAGGAGGTGATGAACCTGCTGCTGCTGCGCGGGAACGTCGGGAAGCCCGGCGCGGGCCCGTGCCCCGTGCGCGGCCACAGCAACGTGCAGGGCGACCGCACCATGGGCGTCTGGGAGCGCCCCTCCGCCGCCTTCCTCGAGCGGCTCGGCCGCGAGTTCGCCTTTGCGCCGCCCCGCGAGCCGGGCTGGAGCTCCGTCGAGGCGCTCGAGGCGATGCGGAAGGGCGAAGCGAGCGTGTTCCTCGCGCTCGGCGGCAACCTGGCCGCGGCGGCGCCCGACACGGCGCTGGCGGAGGCCGCCCTCGACCGCTGCGAGCTCACCGTCCACGTCGCCACCAAGCTGAACCGCACCCACCTGCTGGGCGAGGAGTCGCTGCTGCTGCCGTGCCTCGGCCGCAGCGAGCGCGACGTGCGGGCTTCGGGCGAGCAGTTCGTGACCGTCGAGGACTCGATGAGCACGGTGCATCGCTCGCAGGGCTGGCTCGATCCCGCCTCGCCGGCCCTCGCCAGCGAGACCGCGATCGTCGCGGGCCTCGCGCGCGCCACCCTCGGCGCCGAGGACGCGGTGCCCTGGGAGGAGCTCGCCGGCGACTACGACCGCATCCGCGAGCGCATCGCGCGGGTCGTTCCCGGCTTCGAGGACTTCAACCGCCGCGTGCGCGAGGGCGCAGGCTTCGTGCTGCCGAGCGGCGCGAAGACCCGCGCCTTCGACACCCCGAGCGGCCGCGCCGCCTTCGTGGCGCTGCCGCGCCCGCGCATCGAGCTCGCCCCCGGCCAGCTCCTGCTGACGACGATCCGCAGCCACGACCAGTTCAACACCACGGTGTACGGCGACGACGACCGCTACCGCGGCATCCGCGGGGACCGCAAGGTGGTGCTGCTTCACGCGGACGACCTCGCCGAGCGCGGCCTCCGGGACGGCGACCGCATCGACGTGACCAGCCACTTCGAGGGCGAGACGCGCACCCTGCGCGCCTTCCGCGCCGTCGCCTACGACATCCCGCGCGGCTGCGCCGCCGCCTACTTCCCCGAGGCCAACGCCCTGGTCCCGCTCGGCGCCTTCGCCGACAAGAGCCTCACGCCCGCCTACAAGTCGGTCCCGGTAACGCTCGCGCCGAGTGGCGCGAGCGGGGGTTGAAGCCGCGCGCTGGGCGCCCGCGCTCACGAAGGAGATCCGGATGCAGAGGATGCTGTCGATGCTGGCCCTCGCGACCCTGGCAGCGGGGATCGCAGGCGCGCCCGCGGCCGGCGAGGTGCTGTGCCGCAAGAGCTCGGGCGCGGTGAAGATTCGCGAGGCCTGCAAGCCGAAGGAGACGGCCGTCGACCTGGCGGCCCTGGAGCCCGCGCCGACGGCGCGCGCCTATGCCTGCTCCACGTCGGCCGACGAGATCGGCGTCGCCGCCTGCCCCGGCCGCTCGTCGAAGGGCGTGCTGAGCGTCGTCGCCAACTCGTCGTACCCCGGGTACACCTGCTTCGAGCTCGATCCGTCGATCGACGCCGAGTCGGCGACCGCGATCGCATCGCTGAACAAGACCAGCGTCTACGCGGGCGGAAAGATCAACGCCTTGATCGGAGTGGACGGCTACGCCAACCACGAGGGCTGCCCCGCCAACTCGGTCGTCGTCAACACCGCGCGACACACGAACGACGGCAGCTTTCTCGGCCTCGAGGCCGTGATCCTCGGGGTCAACATCGTGGTCCCCTGAACGCGCAGGCCCCCGCAGCCGCCCGGAGGCCGAACCAAGCCGGAGGTGAGCGACGATCCGAGTCTGGTTGCACGAAGGCCACGACGGCGAGCCGGGGGTGGTCGCCCTCGGCCTGGAGCTGCTCGGCTTCGCGACCTGGGCCGAGAGCGAGGCGGAGCTCCTCGCGAAGCTCCCCGCGAAGGTCGCGGAGTACGCTGCCTGGCGCGCCCGGCACGGCCTCCCGCTCGGGGGCGGCGGCGCCGCTGCGGGCATCGAGGTCGCGGGCCGGCGTTCGGGCAACGAGATCCTGTTCCCGCCCGACCTCGAGCCGTCGACGCCGCAGGAGATCGACCTCGCGATGGCGCTCCTCGCTGCCTCGCGGGCCGACCTGCTCGCCGACCTCGAGGCCGCGCCGGAAGCGGCGCTGGACTGGGATCCGCCCTACCGCCGCTTCGCCCCCTGGGCGGACTGGCGCACGGCGCGTTCGGTGCTCGCCCACGTCGCGAACGGGGAGACCCACTACTACGCGAAGAGCATTGGACACGACCCGGTGTCGCCTCCCGCCGACCCGCGCGGAGACTGGCGAAGCTTCCTGCCCGCGAAGCGCGCCGAGGCGGTCGCATTCCTGCGTGGCCTGCGCGGCTCCACGGACCTGCGCCGCGTGCGTTCCGTGGACCACGGCTTCGGCGAGGAGTGGTGGTCCGTGCGGAAGTCGCAGCGCCGGCTCGTGTCCCACGAGCGGGCCCACGCCAAGAGCATCCGCCGGATCCTCCGCGCGTTCGAGGCCGCGCGCGCGGGGCAACGACTAGAGCCGGCTCGGCGTCAGCACGGCCAGGGTCCAGGCGAGCGATGCGGCCTGGAGCGCCGCGCTGGCCAGGAGGTTGCCGGAGCGCGCGTAGAGCGCGGTGGCGGGGATCTCGGCGAGCAGCAGGACGCCGAGGAGCGGCGCCAGCAGCAGGATCACCACGAAAGGGACGACCTCGGCGAAGGCGCCGCCGGCGATGAGCGCGGCCACCAGCAGCTTCCCGGCCACGCCGAGGGCGGCCGCCGCCGCGGGGCTGCCGCGGCGCAGCAGCGTCTCGAAGGCGAGGAAGAACGGGAGCAGCAGCGCCGCCAGCACGACGGCGGCGACGGCGCGCTCCGGGGTCGGCACCAGGTGGTGCGCGAGTACCCCGAGCGGCGCGATCAGCGCGTAGATCGCCGCGAAGCCGGCGCCGGCGGCCGCCAGGCTTCGGGCGAGCGCGGCCCCGCCGGAGCCGCCGGCGCGCGGGATCAACACCACTCCGTGTAAGAGGAGCCCGACGCAGGCCAGCAGACCCGCGTAGAAGAGCAGGCCGGCGAGGGCCTCGGCAACGTCCATGGCGAGGAAGCCCGCCAGCGGCGCGCCCGCGACGAGCGGCATGGCGAGCAGCAGGGCCGCCGCGAGCGCCGCCAGGCCGCGACCGCTGACGGCCCGCCGCGGCCAGGCCGGCGCGAGACCGCCCGCGGCGAGGCCGACGCCCACCAGCACCAGCGGGAGCGCGAGGCCCGCGAAGGCTGCGGGCAGGGCGCGGGGCTCCGCCAGCGCAGGCTCGGCGCCGCGCTGCACGCCGAAGCTGGCGTCGAGCCAGGCGAGGATCTCGCGCGCCGCCGTCTTCGACCAGAGGATGGTGGTGTGGTCGTTGCCCGAGAGCTCGAGGGCGCGCACGGCGTCGCGCGCGGCGAAGTCGCCGTAGCGCTCGCCGTCCCGCACCGCGGGGAGCCCGGCCAGCTTCGCCGCGAGGGCGGGAGCGTCCTCGCGGATCCGCCCGGGGTCGCCCGAGGCGTAGAGGAAGAAGGCGTTCGGCGGCCTGTGGGGTCCGAGCAGCACGCGGCCGCCGGAGATCATTATCGCGGCGTCGAGGGCGGCGTCGCGCTCGGCGAAGCGCAGCGCGGCGCCCGCGCCCATCGAGTGGCCGGCGACCGCGAGGCGCGAGCCGTCGACCCAGCCGGAGGCGCGCAGCCAGTCCACCGCGGCGGCGAGGTCCTCGAACAGGCCGCTGGCCTCGGGGTCGTGGGTGAAGGGCGTGCGGTTCGCGCCGTGGCCACGCACGTCGACTGCGAGGGCGGCGTAGCCGCTCGACGCGAGGCGCCGCGCCAGCACGCTCATGGCGGCGCGATCGGCCGTGAAGCCGTGCACGAGCAGCACCGCGGGCGCGCCCTCTCCGGGGCCGGGCGGCGGGGGCAGCGGGCGTCCGGGCTCCGCGGGCGCGGGCAGGTAGAGCGTCGCGGGGATCCCGGCGGGCAGCGTCAGATCGAGGTGCGCGGGGCCGCTCCGCTCGGCCCGGGCGAGCAGCGCCAGCGCGAGCAGGTAGGCGGCGGCGGAGAGCGCGACGAGGGCACGGAGCGGCGTCACGGCCGGATTGGAGCAGGGTGGGCCGAGCCGCGTCAAGCTATCTTTCGCTCCCGTGAATCCGGGACGCACGCTCGTGACGGGTGCGAACGGGCGACTCGGCCGCCGCCTGCTGCGCCAGCTCGCGTCCCGGGGCGAAGGCGTGCCGCGCGCGCTGGTGCGCTCGCGCTTCGCGGCCGACGCGCTCGCGGACCTCGCGCCCTCGCCGCCGATCGAGGTCTGGACCGCGGACTACGCGAACGCGCAGGCGCTCGGCGACGCGGTGGCGGGCTGCGCGCGCATCGCCCATCTGGCGGGCATCCTGAAGGAGACCTCGCGCTCGCGGTACGTCGACGCCCACGAGCGCGCCACCGGCGCGCTGGCCGAGGCCGCGGCCCGGGCCGGCGTGCGGCGCATCGTGTACGTCAGCATCCTCGGCGCGTCGCCGGACTCGGCCAACGCCTGCCTCGCCTCGAAGGGGCGCGCGGAGCGCATCCTGCTCGAGGGCAAGGTGCCGAGCACGGTGCTGCGCGTACCGATGGTGCTGGGCCCGGGCGAGCTGGCGGCGGAGGCGCTGCGCGCCCAGGCGAGCGCGGGCTTCGTTCCGCTGGTGCGCGGGGGCGCGAGCCTCGAGCAGCCCCTCGACGCCGACGACCTGATTCGCGCCGTGCTGAGCGCGCTGGACGACGCGACCGACGGCCACCACGCCTACGACCTCGCCGGGCCCGAGTCGCTGCCCCGCGCCGAGCTGCTGGCGCGCGCCGCGGCCCTGCTCGGGACGCGGCCGCGCATCGTCCCGGTTCCCGAGGCGCTCGCGCGCGCCCTCGCGGCGCTGTGCGAGCTGCTTCCCGAGCCGCCCTTCACGCGCGCCATGCTGGGCGTGCTCGAGCACGACGACCGCATCGACCCCTCCCCCGCCTGCCGCGCCCTCGGCATCGAGCTGACCCCCCTGGGCGAAACGCTGCGGCGCTCGCTGGAGCCGCCGCGTGGCCGCTAGCGCGGGCGCGGAGCGCGCCGGGATCGCGCAGCGCGCGGCGCGCGCGGTGCCGTGGCTGATCAGCGCCGCCTGCTTCGCCTTTCTGTACACGCGCCTGGCGCGCGCCTCGGGGCCGGAGCGCAGCGTCGCCGAGTACCTGCTCGGCGTCTTCGCGTCGGTGCCCTGGAGCCGCTGGCTGGCGCTGATGGTGGCCTACTCGGGCTTCTACCTGCTGGTCGACACGCTGGTGCTCTGGCGCGTCATCAACTGGTTCAACGCGCGCGTCGGCTACGGCGAGCTGCTGCCGGTGCGCGCCAGCACTTACATCCTCTCGATCCTCAACGAGCAGGTCGGCAAGGGCGCCATCGCGCTCTACCTGAACAAGCGCAGCGGTGTACCGGGCTGGGAGCTCGGCTCGAGCATGCTCTTCATCATGACCTGCGAGTTCTACTACCTGCTGCTCTGGGCCACGGTCGGGCTCGCGCTGCACTGGAACGAGCTGCCGCCTGCGCTCTCGGTGTTCCGCAGCGTGCCGTGGGTGGCGGCGGGCGCCACCGTCGTGGCCGCCGTGGCGCTGTGGGCGTTCCGCAGCCCGCGCTTCGCCGACGCGCCCTGGCGGCGCCGCCCGCTGCTCCACGCGTTCCGCCAGGCGCGGCCCTGGCAGTACGGCGCGATCCTGCTGCTGCGCTCGCCTTCGCTGCTGGCGGGCGTCGTCGTCTACTCGATTGCCGCGGGGCTCTTCGGCGTCGACATCCCGATCCTCGAGATGCTCACCTACCTGCCGCTCGTGATCTTCGGAACGCTCGTCCCGGGCCCGTTCCGCGCCGTGGCGGTCACCATGTGGCCCACGCTCTTCCCCGAGCACGCGGGCGCGATGACCGTCTTCGGCTTCGTCCAGCACAACTTCTTCGTGCTCTTCAACGCCGTGATCGGCCTGCTCTTTCTGCGCAAGACCAACCGCGAGCTCTTCGGCGCGCCCGCCGGGTCCCCCGGGGCCGCCGGCGCGGACGGGGACGGAGTCAACTAATCAACTAACTCCACCCTGGGGGTGATGACATGCACCCGGGGGGAGAGTTAGTTGATTAGTTGACTCCGTCCCCTGGCCCCGAGTCGCGCGAACATCGACAGCAACGTGCTCGCGGCCAGGGCCCAGCCAAGGGCGGACACCAGGGGGGCGCCGGGCCAGGAGAGGCCGAGCGCGTCGCGGACCAGCGGGATGCCGAGCAGCGCGAAGTAGGCGATGCCGTTGGCGCGGCCGAGCCGGTTGGGGCGCAGGCGGCGGCCGGCGAGGGCGCGTGAGTCGAAGACGTACTGCGCGAACGCCGCGGCCACGAGGAACGGGAGCAGGGCCGGAACCGCGCCGACCCAGGCCAGCGCGCCGAGGCCGATCGAGACGAAGGCGGCGTCGGTCGCGTGGTCGAGCAGGCCGCCGAGGGGCGAGACCTCGCCGAAGCGGCGCGCGATGCGGCCGTCCAGCAGGTCCGTCGCCACGGCGAGCGCGAAGAGCAGCGCGGCGCAGAGCGGCTGCCCTCCCACGACGCAGAGGGCCAGGAGCGGCGCGGCGGCCAGGCGCAGCGCGGTCAGCGCGTTGGCGCGGGTCGTCCAGCGCGAAGGCAACGGCCCGGTCGCCGAGGCGCTCACGGCTCCTTCCGGGCGGCGTCCGCCAGGAAGGCCGCCAGGTCGTCGAGGCTCCCGGCGAGCTGCGGCATCGGCGGCATCATGCGGCTGTCGCGCTTCGGCGTGTAGCCCGGCGGGTAGGTTCCGTGGAGGATCTTGGCCTCGAGCAGCTCGCGCGAGGCGCCGGCGTTGGCGGGCCCGACCGAGCCGTCCTGCGTCGGGTCGGCATTGTGGCAGGCGGTGCAGACGCTGAGGTACACGGTGCGCCCCCGCAGGGCGGCGGACGCGGCGCCCTCCGGCTCCACCTCGGAGCAGGAGAGCGCCGCCGCCAGCGTGCCGATCGCGCCGAGGCAGGCCAGGAGCCGCAGCCGCAATCCGCGCCCTTCAGAGCAGGAAGGCGGCGTTCAGGTAGAGCAGGATCGCGAGCCCGAGCCCCGCGTGAATCACGCCGCTCGGCCCCGGTGTGGTCAGGTACTTCTGCGTCGCGAGCCCGCGGTTCCCGATCATCATGTGGATCTGGGCGGCGAGGATGATCACCAGGGCGACGATCCAGTAGGGGGCGACGCTCGCGCCCGGCGCCGGATACAGACCCAGGAAGTGGCTGGCGCTGCCCATGAAGAACAGCATCGGGATGCTGAACATCGTGTTGGTGCGCGAGGCCAGCCCGGCGTTCGGCGCCAGCTTGGCGGCGTCGGGATCCGCCTGGCCTCCGCCGGCCACCGCCTCCGCGGACGCGATGACGCGCCGCTGGATCGGCCAGATCACGAACCAGACGTTGTACCACATGAGCGTGCCGAGCAGGCCGCCGGTCAGGATCAAGGTCATGTAGCCGCTCGAGAGCGGCACCTTGTCGTGCCCGAACTTGGTC
>Ga0105106_10002292_pt1 | contig 13773 bp, 8 predicted proteins | sample PPLLaktember2015_5_FD_79109 | JGI IMG/M metagenome (GOLD analysis project Ga0105106, IMG submission 79109) | Freshwater sediment microbial communities from Prairie Pothole Lake near Jamestown, North Dakota, USA - PPLs Lake P8 Core (1) Depth... | ecosystem: Environmental > Aquatic > Freshwater >...
ACTTTTTGCCTATTTCATCAACCATAGGCTTCAGAACCTGCATTTTAGCCGTCGATTGGTACGATTTGAAAGTAAGCGGAAACAGAACTATTTTTATCAGTATGGTAAGGATAAGGATAATAAGCCCGTAGCTGGCAATATATTTTTCGAGCCAGTTGAAAACCGGGATTATCATAAACCTGTTTATCCATCCGATGATGTTCTTGCCCAGAAAAACAAGCCTTTCAAGCTCAAGTCCCTCTTTTCTCAATGTGGAGATGTGGTTTGGTCCGTAAAACAATTTCATGCCGATTGAAGTCTCCTGATCCGGGCTGAATGGGACACCTACCTCTGCAGTATAATATCTTATATATTTAGAGGGTTCGGGAATTTTATTGGAGACAACAGTCCCGTTCAGGAAAAAATCCCTGCTGATAAGTACCGATGAAAAAAACTGATCCTGAAATGCGATCCAGCTAAGCTTTGTAGGCAGATCCACCTTTTCAACATCCTTCGACTGACGCAGTCTTATCCCTTCCACATCATCCTGGTAATACTTGTATTTTATTGTGGTGTAGTATTCTTCATTCTGTCTTCCCTTTTCCTGTTGTGGAAGGTACATCCTCCAGTCGAAGGTCAGACTGTTCTGATTTGAAGCTATGATTCCTTCCATCGATTTGAACCTGACATCAAAGTCAACCATGTACCGGCCGGGTTCGAGAGTATATTTGTATTCAATATACCTTTCATCGCCTGCCATCAGCCTGAGGACGACGCTCCCCGGATCAGATGTAACCGAAACTGATCTGCTTTCAGATACCGGGGTGAAATAGAGATCACTTGTTTGAACTGCCTTATTATCAGTAGTATAGAAATTAAAACCAAATACTGTTGAATCGCCGGAAAAGAGGATCAGGGGAAGGGAATCATGGGTTCTGAAGTCTTTGATCCGGGCAGAAAAGACCCTTCCCCCCCTTGGTGAGATTTTGAGCTCAATCTTATTGTTTTCAAGAGTAATCAAAGCAGTATCACCGCTTACTGATGCACCGAAAGCTCCGTATTTGCTGGAATCGGCAGCATTTACAGCAGGAATTTCTCCCGGTCTGCCGGTCCCTGTTTCAGGCACTGCTGCCGAATCAGCTTTTTCAGCTGCAGGGGCAAATCCGAGAAGACGATTTATTTCGTTTACCTTTGCGACAGCTTCAGCCTGATTTGGTTTAAAGCGCAGGGCATTTATATATTCAGCCCGTGCGTTTTCCATATCTCCTTTTGCATATAATGAATCAGCCACTTCGATGACTTCCTTATATGACTTATTCATCCGGTTGCCGTTATAGAGACTAAATCCGATAAATATTGCAAAGATCAGTATTAAACCGGTAATCGTATTCTTGTCCATTCCTTGGTTTTAATGTTATAAAACTTCAACTGCGGTCCTTATTTAATGCAGGCTTTTATGAAATTCACAAAAAGCGGATGAGGATTTTCAACCGTACTGCTGTATTCAGGGTGAAACTGAACTCCAACGAACCATTTGTGTTCAGGTATTTCAATTATTTCGACAAGGTTTGATTCAGGATTGATCCCGGAAGGGACCATTCCATTTTTTTTAAAATCGTCATAATAGAGGTTATTGAATTCATATCTGTGCCTGTGCCTTTCCACTATTTCGGATTTACCGTAAATTTTCTCAGCCAGGGTCCCTTTTGTAATCCTGCATTTGTAACCGCCAAGCCTCATGGTTCCGCCTTTGTCGGTAATGCTTTTCTGTTCCTCCATAAGGTCGATAACAGGGTATCTGGTTTTATGATCGAATTCGGTTGAATGGGCGCCGTCAAGATTCAGAACATTCCTTGCGAACTCGATAACGGCACATTGCATTCCAAGACATATCCCCAGGAACGGAACATTGCGCTCCCTGGCATATTTTGCTGCGATGATTTTCCCGTCTATTCCGCGCGATCCGAACCCGGGAGCCACGAGTATCCCTTTCATTCCCTCAAGCAACCTGTCGACATTTTCATTTGTGATGTCTTCAGAATGAACGAAAACAACATCAACTTCACATTCATTCATGGCACCGGCATGGATGAATGATTCATTTATCGATTTATAGGCATCAGGGAGCTCTATATACTTCCCGACAAGGGCAATACGGGCGGAATGTCTGGGATTATTGAGCCTCATTAGAAATTCCCTCCATTCAGTGAGGGGCGGTTCTTTTCCAGCAGGAAGGGCAAGCTTTCCCAGAACAGTCAGATCGAGCTTTTCCTCAAGCATTTTGAGAGGAACCTCATATATCGTAGAAACATCGACCGATTCTATGACTGCATTTTCCCCGACGTTGCAAAACAAGGCAACTTTTTTGCGGATATCACTCGTAAGGTTTTTCTCAGTCCGGAGCACCAGAATCTCAGGCTGGATACCTGCCTCAAGAAGAGCTTTTACCGAGTGCTGGGTAGGTTTTGTCTTCAGTTCCCCTGAAGCGGATAAATAAGGAACCAGGGTAAGATGAATAACAATGCAGTTTCCCGGGCCAAGCTCCCACTTAAGCTGCCTGACAGCTTCAATATAGGGCAGTGATTCAATGTCGCCGACTGTACCTCCAATTTCTGTAATTACTATATCAAATCTATTTCCCGATCCGACGATTTTTATCCTTCGTTTTATTTCATCAGTAATATGAGGGATAACCTGCACAGTCTTACCAAGATAGTCACCTTTCCTTTCCTTGTTTATGACTGTCTGGTAAATCCGGCCTGTCGTGACATTGTTAGCCTGGCTTGTGGGTACGTTAAGAAATCTCTCATAATGACCAAGGTCGAGGTCAGTCTCGGCCCCGTCGAGGGTCACATAACACTCACCATGCTCATACGGATTGAGGGTGCCGGGATCGACATTAATATATGGATCGAGTTTCTGGATGGTGACAGAATACCCCCTCGCCTGCAGAAGTTTTGCAAGTGAAGAAGAAATAATACCTTTTCCCAGAGAGGATGTCACTCCCCCTGTTACAAAAACATACTTAACATCGGCCAAATCAGGGAAATTTAATAATTATGGTTCTGAATTATGTTATTATTCATCAAGACCCGACTGGTCTATCATTCTGACTTTCTCTTCAAGAGTCTTAATCATTTTCTTTGCACTATCAATTTTCTCCCTTACCTCCCTTATCAATGTATCAGCATTGGCTGATTTTGCGAAGAATCCTATGTTGTTCTCCCAGAGGACTATATCACTCTCAAGCTGCTTGATCTTGGTAAAGAACTTATCCCTTTCGTTCCGGACTTTTCTTGATGTCTTTGGATTGGTTTTCAGGTTATCGAGCTTGGTCCTGTATTTCAGGATGCTCTTATCCTCATCGGCTATCTTGAGTTTGTCAAACTCTTTATTAAGTGCATTCCGGTACCTGCCGGTGATCTCCTCTTTCTTATTGAAAGGTACGAAGCCGATCTCGGTCCATTTCCTCTGAACATCCTTCAGTCTTTCAAATGCAGTCTGCACGTCGGATCCCGGATCAAACTTCTCAAGCTCTTCAATAAGAGCTGTTTTGGCCTTAAGGTTATCCTCATAAGAGGTATCCAGGTTTGCAAAGAATTCGGCTTTCCTGTTAAAGAAACGGTCACATGCTTTACGGAATCTTTTCCATGTCTTTTCTGATTGCTTCCTGGGAACAGGTCCTATTTCCTTCCACTCCCTCTGAAGCCTGATCAGTGCATCGGATATTGCCTTCCAGTCGGTGCTATCCTGCAACGATTCAGCCTGAATGCATAGTTCGGTTTTCAGCTGCAGGTTGTTCAGCTGAGTTTCCTTGTTGTCGGCATAAAAGGTTCTCTTCTTTTCGAAAAATGTATCACATGCTTCCCTGAATCTCTGGTAAACCTTATTATTTTGCTTTTTGGGTGCAAATCCTATGGTCCGCCACATTTTCTGCAGTGACACAATTTTATCAGCTCTTTCATCGAAGTCCCTGAAGTTCTTTATCTCAAGCAGATTAATAGCTTCCACCTCTTCGCACAGTGCAAGTTTGGCTTCGAGGTTCTTCCTCTGGTCGTCTTTTTGTTTTTCGAAATACTCGTGATGTCTTTTGTTTATCTGGGATGTGGCTTCCTTGAACCGTTCCCATATCTCATTTTTTGATTCCTGGGGAACAGGCCCGATTTCCCGCCAGTTATTATGGAAATCCTGAAGCAGCCTGAAAGCATTTACAGGATCCGGTTCAAGAAGAAGTTCCTCCGCTTTTTCGCATAACAGCACTTTCAATTCGAGGTTTTTCCTTAAATCCAGATCCCTGAGCTCCTTGTTTATTTTTATATAATCGTAAAAAACTTCAACACTGTGGTGGTAATTTTCCCAAAGGTCCTTTAGAGAGGCTTGCGGTACAACACCTATTGAATGCCATTCGTTCTGAAGAGTGCGGAAATCATGAAAGGTCTTGTTAATTGATTCCTCGCGATTGACAAGATCCTTGATCTTGTCGATGATATCATATTTCTTTTTTAGATTATCGTATTTCTCAGCTTCCTGAACCCTCGAAAAGTCGTTCTTTTTCTCCTTGTATTTCTCAAGGAGTTCCTTTACCCGATAGTCGAGGGGATCAACCCAAATCTTGTATTCCTCGATTTTCCCTCCGCCTTCCAGGAATTTGCTTTTTCGTTCCTCTGTTTCGCTCTTGAGTTTTTTGTAAAAAAGAGACTTTATCCTCTCAATATCATCACGTATCTCAGAGGCTGGTCTGTTATCTATTAAAAGTGAAAGTGTCTCAACAAGCTCATTTTTAGAGAAACCTGAATAATCAACCGGAGGGAGTTCTATTTCTTCGATATCGTGTAATTCCAAAGGATGAGAAACAGGTTTTTCCTTTTCCTCTTCCCTGCTCACTTCCTTCAATATTTTCTCATTCTCTTCATGTTCATCGCTGTTGTCAGAAGCTTCACTTTCTTCCTTTATTTCAGCTTTAATTGCATCTTCAGTACCGGCAGCATTCATATCTGCTCCGTTCTGTTCTTGCCGAACAGAGTCTTGCGGATTTTCTTTATTCATATCCAATCCATTAAGGTTCAATATCTTCTAAGCCACGTCGCACCATAGTTGCCCATGGATTTTTCAGACTACGAAAATATTGAATTATTTGTTAAAACTCAAAGAATTATGGAAAAAACAGAGAAATGCAGATTCGGTGCAGGAATGCGTAAATATTGACTGATAAATAATATATTTGAATGATAATAAAAGTTTAGTTTTATTAATTCTTCAAACAATCCAAAATCAGAATGGACAGTAAGGATATTTTCATACTTGTATTTGTAATTTTTGCTGTCGGAGCCAGCTTTTACAGAAAATATGTAAAGAAGAATCAGGGAGTAAAACCTTTCAGGAAACAGGAAAACACAGGATCATCCTTTTCCTCGGTAAAGGATGATTATGAACCATATTCAAAGAAATAAACTACCTTTTGTTTCTTGATACCAGGTACCGGAATGGATTCAATATCTTCTGAAGCAGTCGGAGATCCTCTGTTATGATTTCAGCTGCACCCTGCATGTTCTGGGTAAAGTCGAGCTTTTTACCGTACAGTGTTGTGAGTCCGTCAGGCAGGGTAAGTTCGATTATGTATGAGTCGCCTGACGGTACAAGTGATTTGGATTTCACTTTCCCCTTTACCATTCCATATTCAAGATAAGGGTATCCGCTAAGCTTGATGTTTACCTCCTGACCAGCCTTCACCTTGCCCGAGCGATTCATTTTGAGATTCATCCTGCCAACATAATCCCCGGCTTCCAGAGGTACAATGCTTAAAACCGGCTCATCCTTGTTTACTATCTGGTTCACACTCCAAAACTTTGTAAAAGTTACCGTCCCGCTCACAGGGGAGATCAGCAGATAATTGTTCTCCCAGATCTTTATCTGGGCCTTGAGGTTCAGGAACGATTCATTAAGCACCGAGTAATACTTTTCCCTCTCCTCAAGTTTCCTGATCTTATAATCCTGCAGAAGCTGTCGCTTTTCAGCGAGCTCAATTGACTTTGAAGTATGATCCAGACGTACCTGCTGAAGTTCAATATTGAACCTGATAAGCGACTGACGCGACTTTTCAATCTCGCTTTCGGAGTAGACTCCGTTTATATGAAGGAGTGAATCCCGTTTGAACTTTCTGCCTTCAAGAACCTGATTTTCAGCATATAGTTTTTCTTTAACCTTTATTCTGCCGATATAGACAAGTATGCCGTCAATTTCATCGGTAAGGGATAAGATCTTGTTGCCGTAGTAATCGTTCAGGTTATAATTATTGAAGTCGGACAGGCTTTTCAGGAACGATCCCCAATAGCTCTGGATCTCACCAAGCTCTGTAAATTCCGGTAAAGACGACAGCATTATCCTCTCCGGGTTACTTATGGTATCGGCAATTGTTTTCAGCTTGTTCATTTCGTCTATTGAAGCGGCGGTTTCCATTACCGCTATCATCTGACCTGCCCTTACTTCATTTTTATCACCGACGTACAGGTTTTTGATCCGTCCTGTCAGCTTTGAAACCAGGGTTACTGGTGGATTGATGGTGGTAATTTCCACCGGGGCGGGAATTGTATCAGGGTACTTAATCAGCCACAGCAGGATGATGAAAAGCACAAAAATAATTATTATAATGGCATTCCCCCGCCTCAATATTTTTCCGGGAGGGCTGCCCATAATATCATTTATGGGCTCAGAATATATTATTTCATCATGTTTGTTCTCTTCCATCCTGCCATTTCAATTGCCAAGCTCCAGCTGGTTTTTTACAAGATCGTAGTAGTGTCCCCTTTTATCAATAAGGGATCCATGATTCCCTGTCTCGATTATCCTGCCGCCGTCCAGAACAACTATTTTATCTGCATTTCTTACGGTGCTGAGACGGTGTGCAACAATTATTACAGTTTTCCCCCGGAAGAAGTCCGAGAGATTCTCAACTATTGCTTTTTCGGTGTTGGCATCAAGCGAATTCGTTGCCTCATCGAAGATCACAATTTCTGGATTTTTATACACAACCCGTGCAATAAGCAGTCTCTGTTTTTGTCCTTCACTCAGTCCATGGCCATTGGCACCTATTTTTGTATTGTACCCGAGCGGCAGGGATTCAATAAAACCCCTTAAGTTTGCAGTTTCGGTCGCCTTAATCATTCTGGGTTCATCAATTGGTTCAGAGCCGGGAGCAATATTCCCTGCAATTGTGTCGGGAAACAGGAAGCTGTCCTGCATTACTGCCCCGACTTTTTCACGCCATACATGCAGACTTATATTTGAAAGTTCGGTTTCGCCGATAAATATCTTTCCGTTTACCGGCTGGTAAAACAACAGCAGCATTTTAAGCAAAGTGGTCTTCCCGCTTCCGCTTGCACCAACGATGGCAGTGATTTTGTCCTCATCGATCTGAAGGGTTGCATTCCTCAGGGCGAATGGAGAGCGAGGACCCTCATACTGAAAGGAGAGATCAGTGATTTGAATGGTTTTGTTCTCAGGAAGTTTCTGAACCTTATTCTCTGAATCAGATTCTTCATCCTCCATATTATGTACCTCGGAGAGCCTGTCGAGGCTCATTTTTGCATCCTGCGACATGCGGAAAAAGGCAATAATCTGGTTTACAGGGACATTCATCTGTCCAATAATGAACTGAACCGCAAGCATCATACCCAGCGACATTTCACCTTTGAGTACCGATGCGGCAGCAGCAATTGTGATCAGTATATTCATGATCTCATTTATGAATGTAGCACCAGCCGATTGATACTGGATAAGCCCCAGGCCCTTTACCTTTAATCCGAACAACGATGCCTGATGATTTTCCCAATCCCATCGCTTGCTGAGCTCGCTCTGGGTAAGCTTGATCTCCTGCATGCCATTGACTATATTGATGAGCTTGGAATTTGAGGCAGACATCTCCCTGAAGCGAAGATTGTCGAGCCTGGCCCTTGATCGCATGAAAAGAGAAACCCACAGGATATAAAGAGCGGTTCCAGCCAGGAACAACCCGAAGATCTTTATGCTGAAAATTGAAAGAACGATCCCGAATACAATCAGGTTGACAAATGAAAAGAGAATGCTGAGGCTTGCTGATGTCAGGAACTCTTCGATCCTGTTATTATCCTCCACACGCTGGAGTATATCTCCTGTCAGCTTTGTATCAAAGAAGGCTACAGGCAGGGCCATAAGCTTCTGCAGGAACCCGGAAATAATGGCAACATTCACCCTTGAACCAATATGAAGCAGCAGCCAGCCGCGAATGAACTCAACTGACATTCTGCCAAGTACAAGTGCAAGCTGGGCAAACAGAATCAGATAGATGAATCCTATATCGTTGTTATTGATGCCGACATCGATTATTGACTGTGTCAGGAAAGGGAAAATAAGCTGAATACAGCTTCCTATAAGCAGACCAAGCAGTAGCTGCCCAAGATATTTACGGTATAGCCTGAAATACTTAAGAAGGAATCTGAAACCCCCGTTCTTCTCCGGCTGGTCCACAGCATTGAATAGTGCAGGGGTGGGTTCAATTATTAAAGCCAGGCCGTTCTGCTTCCCGTCAGTAATGGTGTTTGCCCATTTCTTTTCGAAATCCTCCCGGGAATATGTTATAAGACCTATGGCAGGATCGGCAATCCATACTTTGTCATTCTTAATCCTGTAAACCACAACAAAGTGCTTTTGCCGCCAATGGACAATACATGGCAGAGTGACCTTTTCCCCGAGCATGTCAAAAGGTATTTTTACCCCCAGTGTCCTGAATCCAACAGAATCGGCAGCTTCCGATAATCCCAGAAATGAAACCCCATCTTTTGTAATGAAGCATTTTTTCCTCAGGTAATCGAGGGAAAAATTCTTTTTGTAAAACCCTGCTATCATTTTCAGACATGCAGGGCCACAATCCATAGCATCGTATTGTTTTACAAATGGGAATACCATTCTTTGACACCCAACCGTTTAATTATGTGAAGTAAAGATATTTATTATTTGGAAGAATTATAATTAAGTTATTAATTTAGTCATACCCTGTACTGACAGATCGTCACTTTCCGTTGCCGGAAATCGTATATTTGTCAATTTATCAGGGCAAAAAATCAGCGCTTGTTCCGAAAAATTTCAGATAGTGCAATAATTGACGGGGTCCGCAGCCAGGACGACCAGATACTAAACTGGCTTTATGATAATTACCATGAAACAGTGCGGCATCATGTACTTAAAAACAGCGGATCTGATGCTGATGTCTCTGATGTGTTCCAGGAATCGATAATCACGCTGTACAGGCAGATCTCGGAAAATAACATTAAGCTTACATCTGATCTGAAAGGTTATTTTTTCGGCATTGCAAGAAACATCTGGAGCGCCCAGCTCAGAAAGAAATTAAGGAATACTGAAATTGAATCTGACTTTCCTGATGAAATTGATAATGAGGAAGGTGATCCCCTGCTTGAAAGAATTGTAAACAGGGCTTTCAGGAAATTAAGTGATGATTCGCAAACCATACTCACCCTGTTTTCTGAAGGTTATACATACCAGGAGATATCATCCCGGATGAATCTGAAGAACGAAACCTATGCAAGGAGAAAGAAATATCTGAGCAAGGAAACACTGATGGAACTTATCAAATCGGATCCTGAATACAAGGATTACCTTAACCTGCGGTAAAGAAGATAAAGGACCCCGAAAATAATCAGAACAATTGATCCGATAATTATCGCAAACTTAGCTGAATAGTATAAAGGGTCGTTGTTACCGTAAATTACGAGCGAGGACCAGAAATAAGGATGCGACCGGAGCATATCCGAATCAGCAAGATAGCTGATCCTGGCTCTTCTCAGGGCATTGCTTTTTGATGCTCCTCTTTTGAGATACCTGTAATAGCTTTTTACAATCTCGGCACCTGACCTGTCCTCAATTTCCCACATCGACATTACAACCGATTGGCTCCCGGAATATACAAATCCCCTTGCCAGGCTCAGTATTCCTTCGCCTGAATGCAAAACCCCGTTGCCGGTGTTGCATGAGCTGAGAATGACCATTTTGGCCCTTAACGGCACACCGTAAACCTCGTATGTGTTAAGGCTTCCATCCTCGGTTGAATCATTTTCCTGATAGAAAAGCATCTTGGAATGCATGGGATCTTTATCATTCAGAACGGTATGCATTGCGAGATGGATTATATCGTATCCGGAAGCTTCATTTTTGTAAACAGATTCCTTTGCCATGTTGTTTATATAAAGCCGGCCGCCTGTAAGTTTCGCTACATATTCGGCCTCAGTTCTGGCAAATTTCAGATCATGCAGAGTCGAAACCCGTGATTGCCTGACGTTTAAAATTGAATCTACATTTATACTTCCTGTATAAACAGGGGCAAATGCAATAAGGCTGTTGGTAAGGCTAAAATCTTTCTTCAACGACTCTGCAAGCAGTGTTGCCGAATAAGTATATGAGATGCTGTAATGCTTCATCATATAAGGGACATCACTGAAAAGGATATTTCCCCCCTGATCATGTCTGACAGGGATTGCTTCAAACGGGATATATGAAAGTATATTGTCGGGGGATATCAGCAGTTTATTGGAAATCAAATGTTTTCTGACAGGTTCAAAAATAATTTTATACAGCCTGTTCCCTATCGCAGTGTACCGGATGAAACTTGATCTCGCATCTGTCAGGGGCATTGATAAAAGGGTCCGGAATTGTCTGATGTCGTCAAAGAAGCCCGAATCAACCGGGATGGTAAAAAGCTGTATGTTCTTCCTGTTGGCAAGGAATATATAAAGAACACTATCCGAAGCGACATAATTCAGATAATTGATGTTCCTTCCGGCAATCTCAGGTATGTCAGCATGGTTAATGACCTCGGTATTATATTTTATTGAGTAATATTCAGGATACTGTTTCTCAAAAAGCAGGATTAGCGAATCGCGTTTCTGTGTTGCACTGAGGACTATTCCTTTCCATTCTGTAATAAGGGAAGCAGATGGATTACTTTTAAAATTTTCTTCAGATATCCTTTCCTCATAGAAGCTTATTTCCAGCTTGAGTTTTCGTTCAAGTTCTGCAATTTCCGCCGGTATATGGAAATGCGTGGCTTTCAGTTCACGCGTTGAAGCGAGCAGTCCGGCAACCTTGCTTTTCTCGGAGTATTCGAAAGCCTTATCGAGAAAAGATTTATCTCCCGTATTCCTGTAACACAGGTCAAAATCGCGGATTGCTACCAGGTATGAATCCCTGAACCTGTCACCGAGCACAATCCTGCTCTCCTCTTCGCTGATATTGATCCGGACCTTTTCAATAAGTGAAATTATTAATTCCGAAGTTTCCGAGGCAGTCAAGAGGTATTCTGACTTTTTATTCGTGCTGTAAATATTCCAGAGAATTTCGTACTTGGCCCTCAATAACCTGACTGACCATTGGTCAGGCTCTATAGATGCAGTATCAGGATTTTTAATTGCATCATAACCGGTCTTTCCTGCATCAGAAAAGAGCATTTCCTGGATTATTTCAAGGCCTTTTCCTGCTTCACCGTGTTCTGAAAGTGCAAGGGCATAACCCAGAAGCACCGGTTCCCTCAGTGAAAGATCTTCCTCGTGGATGTCAAGGTATGCGATGCAATCCTCATAAAGCCGGATCGATTTCCCTATATCGATCCGGTAGCTCCTGAGATATTCTGCATAATTTTTAAGCACTTCGTAATAATCTCTCGATTCCGGCCCGTAAAAGCTTTTTGCCTTCTCCAATGAACTCACAATCAGCTCCTCTCCCCTTCTTATCTTTCCTGCGTTTCCCAGGATAATGGCGAAACTGTTTAGAAAGTTGAGCGACAGAACAGAGTTGGATGATCCTATCTTTTCAACTCCCTTATTGAAATATTCATCGGATTTATCATTTAGCCCCAGAAAAAAATAATTGGCCGCAAGACTGTTAAGAAGGTTAATGTAGTGTTCATCTTCAGGAAGGGAGTATTCCATATACAACGATTCAGCCTTCTCAAGGTACATCACTGCTTTTGAATAATCTGATAAATGAGTATGGCAAGCACCTATATTTGAATACAGAATTGCCAGTTCCGAAACTTGCTTTTCTCCCGGGTCCCCGATGAGGCTGAGCGCCTTGTTCCCGAATAATATAGCCTTGTTGTAATCTTTTAAATTAAAATAAGCGTTGACAAGCGCTGTCAATCCGCTTAGAAGAGCCGGATCTTTTTCGCCGTATAAGGATTTTTCAACCTCCAGTGATCTGATCAAATACTGCTCCATATTTCTGAAATCACCGAGATTGGAATATGCAATGCCGAGATTGAAAAGGCATTTTGCATAAATTCCATCCCTGTTCCTGATCTGCTCGCGCAGAGAGGCTGAAAGCTTCAACCAGCTTACTGCTTCAGAGTTCTTTCCGGATAACAGGTAGTAAACACCTATGAAGTACTGTGAATTTGATTTTGTGATGCTATCGTGATTCCCTTCCTGCAGGGTTTTCATGATGGATTTAAGAAGAAGTCCGGATTTAGCTGTGTCATTTGCAGTAATTGCAGCCTGGAATACTGTATTTAGCTTTGCGAGATCAGGATCTGTTCTTTCATTCGCATTTGCACCTGATATGCAGGTAAAGAATATGCAAATGAAAAAAATGCACCCTGTGAGATTATTTAGGATCATCCGGTTTTGCTGATTTATGTCTTTCCCCGTGCCAAAACGCAATTTTACGAAAAATGTTATAAAAAAATTCATAAAACATAAAATTTCTTTCCGTTAAGTATTTGATTTTCTTGATATAATAAAAAAGTTGAAAAATAATTGATTTTTTATTGTCACAAAATCAGGTTTTCTGACATGATACAATGAAATGAGCGGCAAATACGAGTTACCCGAAATATGTATCAATGATAAAAAGAAACAAACTATGAAAACCCTGAATTTGAAAAACTTCAACGAGATTTTTTATGAGTATGCTCTTTCAGTGGAAGAGATGATTTGTGTCAAGGGTGGTGACGCCGGAGAACCTATTGTAAAAGCATCAAATCCGCCTGTTAAGATCTGATCTCATCAAAGATAGTGGAACCTGCTTTAGCGAAAGCGGGTGAATTGACATTATTAACTGGTTTCTATTTGGAATCCCTGATTTCAGATCGGATCAATATGCGATCCTGATCCTGGAGGTACCTTCGGACCACACTGGGTATTTTGCCCTTATATGTCTGACATAGTGCTCTTTAAGAACAATATTAATTAAATAAATAATATGAAAACAATCGATTTTTCATACTTCATCGAAAGGTATAATGCCGGTGAGATGGATGAGGCTGAAAAAGAATGGTTCAGAAAAGAACTGCGGAATAATGAAAAACTCCGAATGGAGGTTGAACTACGAAGCAAAACAGATACCGTTTTAAAGAATCAGGATCTGATGAAACTGCGAAATAAGCTCAATGCCATAGAGAAACAGCGGCTGGAGCCGGTTCCTGTAAGGAAGACCAGACGAGCGGCAAATATCAGGTACGCAGCTGCAATTGCCGGATTAGTAATAATCGGAGGCATCGCCCTTATTTCGTCCCGAAAGATGAGCAATGATGAAATACTCAGTAAGTATTACAAGCCTTATGAAGTAGCTTCAACCTCACGATCGGATGAGGTGACGCTGACACCGGATTACTATAAACTGGCAGTTGATTATTACAATATCCGTGATTACCGGAATGCAGCCAGATACTTCAACATGGTTCTTGAAACTGATCCTGAAAACATGCAGACTGAACTGCTTAACGGGATCTCAAATTTTGAAAACCGGAACTAT
>Ga0105106_10002295_pt1 | contig 13757 bp, 19 predicted proteins | sample PPLLaktember2015_5_FD_79109 | JGI IMG/M metagenome (GOLD analysis project Ga0105106, IMG submission 79109) | Freshwater sediment microbial communities from Prairie Pothole Lake near Jamestown, North Dakota, USA - PPLs Lake P8 Core (1) Depth... | ecosystem: Environmental > Aquatic > Freshwater >...
CGAAGGCCTTGGCCGCCCAAAACGGCTGTTTTGGGGTCATTTTTAGCGTCTATCGGGTTTTCAAAGAGCGCGTCCAAGCTGGCGTAGCAAATTTTGGCTTGATTTTCCCCAACCAACCGCCGGCGGCCTCGGCTGACTTCAAATTGGCCGCCTGATTTTTTACCGGTCCATCAAATTTTGATCCTCTTTTTCATGCTTTGAATGTCGCCTCTATGAGTTGTTCACCTTTCAATCAGATTGGCAAATCGGAGAGCGACAGGTGGCTCGCGCCCCCCGCTCGCCGAATACTGGGTAAGCTCGGAGCCGCTGCCGGTTGTGTCGCCCTTTTCGATGGTCATTTCCCCTTCGGATTTCCCGCTTGGTCCTGGCCCGCCAGCTGGTTGACCTGCTGCTGAAGCGTGTTCAGGCGGTTCATGATATCGGCCAGCGCCTCGGGGACGGTCATGCCGTTGAGGAAGTCCTTAAACCAGTGCTGGGTGCTGGTACAGACCTTGACCAGCATGAGCATCACCGGGACCTCGATCAGCACGCCCACGACCGTGGCCAGGGCCGCCCCGGAAGATAGCCCGAACAGCATGGTCGCCGTGGCGATGGCCACCTCGAAGTGGTTCGATGCACCGATCATGGCGGCCGGCGCGGCATCCGCGTAGGAAAGCCTTAGCTTCCTGGCCAACCAGTAACCAATGGCGAAAATCAGCACGGTCTGGATGAAGAGTGGAATGGCGATCCACAGGATCGTCAGGGGGTTGGCGACGATGATCTCACCCTTGAAGGAAAACAGCAGCACCAGGGTGATCAAAAGGGCGATGATCGTGACGGGGGTGAGCACGTGCAAGAATTTCTCCTGAAACCACACGGCGCCTTTTGCGGCAATGATCCACTTGCGCGAAAGATAGCCTGCCACCAGAGGCAGCGCCACGTAGATCAGAATCGAAAGCAGCAACGCCTGCCAGGGCACCGGCAGCCGCCCCACGCCCAGCAGGAACCCCCCGAGAAGCCCGTAGAGCACCAGCATGGTCAGAGAATTGATGGCCACCATCACCAGGGTCAGGCCGTCGTTTCCCCGGGAGAGATACCCCCAGACCAACACCATGGCCGTGCACGGAGCGATGCCCAGCAGGATGCAGCCGGCCAGGTAGCTTCGCCACAGCGGGATTTCCATCATTTTGACCCCATCCACCAGCAGCACCGTTCCCGCGCCGTGGGTTGCACCCACCGGGAGATCCAGTCCGAAGGGCATCTTGACATAATCCGTGGCTTCGGGACCGATGAACCCGTAAAAAAGGGTCCCTAAAAAAAAGAGAGAGATACCGTACATGGTGAAGGGTTTGATGCACCAGTTGACGAAGAGGGTCAAAAGGACCGGTTTGCCGCTTTTGCCTGCCTTGATGACGGTGCCGAAGTCGATCTTCACCATAATCGGATACATCATGAAAAACAGACAGATCGCGATGGGTATCGATACGACCGGTGCGCCCTTGACGTAAATGGCCATCCCGTCCAGGTAGCGGGCAAACCCCGGGGCGACTTTTCCAAGCAGGATGCCGGCAACGATGCAGAGCAAAACCCAGACTGTCAGGTAGCGCTCGAACACGTTGGTCATTTTGCGGTCTTGATTTGGATTGGCATCGGTGCGCATATGACGTTTACTCCTTTTTCACAGATAATTTTTGGAATTTCTTTGCCGACTCATGTTAAGGGTGGCACGAACAGTACAGGAACCTCCGTGTTGCGGGCGACGAAGTTGGCGACGCTGCCCATCAAGAGCTTGCCGCGTGATTGATTCTGACCCTTCAAGCCGCCCTTGAACCGTTCATCCCGGTCGCCACTGCCGTTTCAGGTTTAGCGGCGGCACAATTCCTCGGGCACCGTTTTCATCACTTGCCCCAGGCGCCGGCGGTCCTCCAAAATTCGGGGTCTGTCCTTTAAGGCCGCAAGGAGCCATTCCAAGGCCGTTTTGGCCGCCGTCGGCACCCGCTCGTCGGTCAGCCGGTAGTACATCCATCGGCCGTTTTTACGCCCTTCGATCAGGCGGGCCCCGCGCAGAATGGACAGGTGCTTGGATACGGTGGAAGGCGCCAGTCCGATCAGTTCAATGAGCTGGCAGACGCACAGCTCGCCCCCTTCCAGAGCCGCCAGCAGCCGCACCCGGTTTTCGTCGGCCAGAGCTTTGGTAACGGCCATGAGGTCGTACATTCTTGCCTCCGTTTCACTGGTCAGGGTGGCCATGAGGATTGGGGCAGCCCCCCCATGTGCTGAAAAACGGTTCGGCACCGCGGGGCCCATCTCCTGGGTCAGCCATGGCAACCGCATGGCCCAGAGAATTCTTTATAATTCGCCACATAACGAAATGTCAAGACAAAAACCATAGCTCAAAATCTTCCGTGTCAACTTTTACAGTTTCGGAATAAACAACGCCGCCGCTTTGGGGGTTGTCCCGGAGAGGCAGGTCCCTCTTCTCAACCGCCAGCCTGCTGGCAAGGGCCCGATTGGGGTTGGGCAGCGCCGGGTGCGCACCATCTTATCCGCCAAAAGGTTCACGCTGACCGGGGCCGTAACAGGCCTCGAAGACCGGCACTCAATGACGCTGCAACGCTTTTTCGACCTTTTTGGCCAGCACGTTTTTAACAAAGGCCACAGCTTGCTGCGCATCTTCATCCAATGCCAGCTGGAGAATCTGGCGGACCTCCTCGGTTTCCAGGCGGAGTTGGACCGGTTTGAGATTCATTGGTTTTCTCCTGGGCTGCCGGGTCCTTCCGCTGACCGCAGCCGGGATTGGGGACGCCGCTGGCCGTGGGGGCCCAAAGAAGATCAGGCGCCAGCGTCAATTTCTGCCAGCAGCCGGTCGATGCCCTGGGGAATCGCGCGGCCGCCGGTGAAGTTTTGGAGGTCATGTCCGGGACGCGCCACGATGCAGGTCGGCGTGCTTCGGACCCCAAAGCGTTCGATCAAGTCCTGCCACTTGGCGAAGTCGGGTTGCACATCGAAGAGCTTCAGCCGGATGCCGCTCTCTTTCAGCAGGCGCAGCAGTTCACTTTCCGAATCGACGGCCCGGGTGCGGGCGATGTCGAAGATCGTGCGCCGAATGCGCAGCAGCTCGGCGAAGCTCTCGGCGGTATTGGCCGCGTAAAGAAAATAGCGTGAATAAAGCGGCGTCCTGGAATCCAGCGGTTTGTCAACGAAGGTCACCTTCGCACCCGCCTGAACCAAATCGGTCAAGGCTTTCTCCAAATAGGGCTCCACCGCCTGGCAGGGTGGGCAGAAATAATCCGTGAAGATGAAGACTTCGGTGGCACCGGAACCGTAAGAAAAGACTTCCGGCGCTTCTCCGGCGGCTGTCAAACGGGGTCGAAGGCAATCGCCGCCACCGATTGATAACAAGAGAACCAGAGCAACGGTCCGGATCACCGACTGCAGCGGTTTTGTTTGCCTCATCCGCCGGCCTCCTTTTGCGGTCACCGGATCAACCCGGTGACGTAAACAGGGATTGTGGACCGAAGCACGCTGTCGGTGTGAACATAGAGGATGTCGGCGTAGCGCCCCTTTTCCGCCTTCGTGTTTTCAACCCGGAGGATACACACTCTCTTGGCGTCGGTGCAGCGCTGGGTGATTTCAAAGCGGATGAACTCGCCGCTTTGGGCCGTTATTTTCTCGATGGTGAACGGAAAATTCTCCCGGGGCGCGATCTGCACCTCCGCAGTCAGCGGAGTACCCACCGTTCCTCCCAGAAAAACACGCTCGGGCCGGATTTCGGCGAATTTCTCCACTGTCCCGCTGACGGCCAGGTCGAGCCGCGGCCGGTTGGGGTCATTGGTTTCGATATGCACTCTTTCCCGAATTCTTCTGCCGCCGAAGCCTTCGGTGCTGACCGTAACCTCAATTCGCCCCTCCTGCCCGGGAGGGATCTGGCGCGTGCTGGACGCAGCCGTGCAGCCTCAACCGGCCTGGATATTCAGGATCTTCAGGTCTTCATCGCCGCGGTTGTGAATGACGAACCCATGCACCACCGGGGTGCCCTCCAGCACCGGTTGAAATTGAAAGACATCCTCCTTCAAAACGGCCTCCGGCCCTGCTGAAGATTGACCCACCGCGCACCAAAGAGGTGCCAGTAAAACGCCCAACGCAATCAAACGGGTAAAGTTTTTTTTTAACATGCATGCTCCTTTTTATGTAGTTGCGACCGGTTTGACAAAAAAGACATAAACCGCCAGGTAGAGCGCTGCAGCCAAAAAACTCAGGTCACGGGCCACGGTCCAAAGATCGGCTGGCCCTGCGCTGGCCTCGGTTGAAAAACAGCCGCAGCCCACATCGAGCCCGCGGAGCTGGTTGAAGACCAGTGCGGCGAGAAATAGCGTCAGAAGGCCGCTGCTGATCACCGTCGCTCCCGGCAGCCAAGCTCCCGCCACCAGGCACAGCCCCAAAAGCAGTTCCAACCAGGGCAGCACCAGCGCCGTCAGATTGACCAGCCCGTCGGGCAGGACCTGGTAGTTGTAGACGGCCTGGGCAAAGGCCTGGGGGTGCAGAATTTTGTCGTAGCTGGCGTACAGGAAAACAGCCCCCATGAGCAGCCGAAGGGCATGAAAGACCAGCGGCTGAACCCGCGAGGCGCCGGATGAGGCGGCCGGGACGCTGCCGGATGATGCGCGCGGCGTGCACACGCCGCTGCCATTGCAGGCCATTTCACACAGCAGGGTCCCCTGACCGCAGTCTGCGGTTTCAAACTGCAGTACCGGGTGATCGATGCGGAACCGGTGCAGCAGTTCATGCCTGATTTGCCCGGCCAACTGTTCGGTGCCGCTGAGCGGCTGATCGGGCACCACCACGTGGCAGGAAAAGGCGGTGCTGCTCGAGGAAACCCGCCAGGCATGCAGGTAGTGCACGCCGGAAACCCCGGGCAGGTTGGCCAAATAGGCGCCGACCTTCTCGAGATCGATGTCGAAAGGTGTCGCGTTCATCAGCACCGCCGTGGATTCCCTGAGCAATGCCCACCCGTTTTTCAGGATAAAAACAACGATGAAGACCGACAGCAGCGGGTCGAGCCAGTACCACGGGTAAAACAGCAGGAGAAGGCCGTTGACCAGGACCGCCACCGAGGTCAAAAGATCCCCCACCATGTGCAGAAAGGCCCCGCGCACGTTCAGGCTGTGGGCCGCGTCGCGGTGCAGCAACCAGGCCGACAGGCCGTTGCCGACCACCCCCACGCCGGCGAGGATGATCACAATAAAGCCATCGACCGCCTGGGGATGGAAAAAACGCTCCACGGCATGGAACAGAATCACCCCCGAGGCGGCGGCGAGCAGCAGCACATTGATCAGCGCGGCCATGATTTCCGCCCGCCGGTAGCCGAAGGTGTTAAACACCGTGGCGCCCCTGCGGCCGATGCGAAAGGCGATGTAGGAGATCAAGAGGGCCGTGAAGTCGCTGAAATTGTGGACCGCATCCGAGATCAGGGCCACCGAATTGGCCAGCAGACCGCCGATGATCTGGGCTGTGGGGATGATCAGGTTGAGCGCCAGGGTCGCCAGCAGCCGCGGGCCGGTGGTATCCTGCGGCGGCGGGCCGTGATGGTGCCCGCTGCAGCCGTGGCCTTGCCCCTCGGATTCCACCGGCCCTTGGGCAAACGGGCACTCGCCTTCCGCGTGGGCGTGTTCTTGCGGGAATGCCGGCTCGATCATGGTGTCATTCTCCCATCTGAAGCGGCAGACCGGCCTGTTGCCAGACTGTCCAGCCGTTGACCAGCACGCGCACGTTCTCTAACCCCCTCTCTTTGAGGAAAAGGGCCAGCTCGTGGCTCAGGTCACAGCTTTCCCCGTCGCAGTAAGTAATGAGGGTTTGGGCGCCCTCGAGCTGGTCGACCAGCTCGATGAAATAGCGGTCCGCTGCCTGCCAGGGCAGACTCAGCGCACCGCGAATGTGACCATCGGCATACTGGCTCTGGGGGCGCGCATCCACGAACAGGGCCGCATTCTGGTGAAACAGCCGTTCGGCTTCTTCCAGGCCGATGACCAGGCTGTCGCCAGCGGCGTCGGCAAAGCGTGCGTCCACCGACCAGGCCCCGACAAGGGCAATGCCGTCGGAGCGCCAGTGGTTGGCGCCCAGGGCGATAAGGACCGCCAGGGCCGCCAGCGCCGGCGCCTGCCAGAGGGCCGTCTTCAAAGTAACCCGGGCCTGCCTGGACCTCGGGCTGCCCGTGGGCCGTTTATTTGGATTTTTATCTGCCATCCTCAGCCAATGATCTCACGTCGCTCTGTTGGCCTGTTGGGGTGGTCCGCAAGACCGGCCCGCCAATCACACCCGGCCATCGATAAAGGGCCTGATAATGAAGTAAATCCCGAACAGTCCGATGGCAACCCCGGCCAGCTTGCGGAACCAGAGGCTGCCCTTCTGGAAATTGCCGTTTTGCAGAAGCCGCTGCACCAGGGCCGTGGAACTGCCGGCGACCGCGATCGGGATGCAGTGGCCGATCCCGAAGAGCAGGATGTAAAAGACGCCGACCGCGATCTGGTCCTGGAGGGTGATCATGGCCAGGATCGGCGCGATGAACCCGAAGGTGCAGGAGCCCGAAAGCAGCCCGTAGGCCAGCCCCAGAACAAACGCGCCGAAAAGACCTTTGAGTTTGAAGCGGCTCATCAGGCCGCCGGACATGGAACAGGCCTTGATCCCGATCATGTCCAGGGCCACCCAGACCAGAATCGCGCCCACCAGAAGCGTCCAGTAGGGGCCGATTTCGCCCAGCATCCGGCCCAAAAGCGAGCACACCAGTCCCACCAGGGCGATGGTGATGAAGAGCCCGCCGGTAAAGGCGACGGCGAACTTGGCGCCGTGCCGGGGTTCAAGCACGCGCTGCTGCCCGGCCACGTAGCTGACGATCAGGGGGATGGCGGCCATGTGACACGGCGAAAAGAGCACACTGATCATCCCCCAGATAAAACACCCCGCGGCCGCCACGAGAATGCCGCCGGTCATCCATTGGTTTACAGCCAGAAACAGGTGATCCAGCATGGTCGTTTTCTCCTCATAGGGGGAGCGCTATCACTCGACCCCCAGCTGTCGAAGCCGCTCGACAATGCTTTTCTTGTCCATGAAACCGGTATGGCGGTAAACCTCCCGGCCGTCACCATCGAAAAAAATTTGGGTTGGGATCGCGCGGATGCCGTACTTTTGGGCCTGCTCGCGATTTTTCAAGACATCGATGAAGACAATATCGGCCTTGCCGGCGTATTCCGCTTTCAACTCCTCGATAATGGGGGCCATCATCTTGCAGGGAATGCATTCGGTGGCGCCCAGGTCGATCATCGTGACCCGACCGGTGGCCGGGGCCGCCGCCGACTTAGGCGGCGACGCGCTGGTTTCACCCGGCGTTGAAAAAAATGGCGACGTTACAAGGCCATAGAGTGCCAGCACGGCAAAAACCCCCAAGGCTGCGATGCCTGCCAATTTCAGGTTTGGATTCATTTTGCGACCCCCATTTTGGTCAGCTGTCGGGTCACGTCGTCTTGGGCGAAAAACCCCACGTGCCGGAAGACCTCACGGCCCTCGGCGTCAAAAAAAACCTGCACCGGGATGGACCGGATGCCGTAGCGGGCGGCCAGCACCTGCTCCTCGCCCACGTGGACGAAAACGACGTTCAGCTTCTGGGGATAATCCTTGCGCAGGGTGTCCAAAATCGGCTGCATCATATCACACGGGACGCAGCCCGTGGCGCCGAATTCCGCCATGGTCGGTTTTCCGGAGCCCCGGGCCTGGTCCACCGGGTTATCCGTGGCAAGACGGTTTTGAGCTTCCACCCATTTTTGATTGATCCGCAGGTCGACCGAAACGCCCAGGCCCTCGATGTAGGCCGCGACCGCCTGCTGCTGCTTGTCCTGAAGCAGGTATTGGCGGATACCGTCCGCGACCTGCTCGAAAGGCGCGCCGCCGACCATGTCTTTGTTGGCCGCGTAAAAGGCACGCGCCTCGTTTTCGGAGACGGAGAGGGCTTTGGTCTGGCTTTCGAAAAGCGCCTGGATCACCCCGTTTTCATCGCCCTCGGCGGCAGGGATGCCGGCTTGCTGCGCTTCTTTGAGCAAAAACTGGCGCATGGCCTCCTGTTCCAGAACGAAAAGCAGGTTCTTTTCCAGCTGCGCCTGCAGCTTGGGCTCATGCGCCTGGATGCCGGCCAGCAGCTGCGGCCGCGTGATGACAACCCCGTCGGCCTCCAGCAGGGTATCGTCGGCCAGCGGGGCCAAGACCGCGGAGCGCAGCAGGCCCGCGGCAAGGCCGGGGTAGCGGGCTTCCAGGGTGGCGGCGGAGGCCGTCCGGCAGGCGCCTGCAGCCAGCAGGACCAGCAGCAGGAGCCCCATCCAGCGCCTGCGGCCAAAGTCCGGGGTGTTTAAACCAATGGTAAGCCACATATCGTTGTCTCCTCATAGGTTTTTGGTTCAGTGGTATTCGCGTGTGGTGTTCACGGGGTCTTTGGGGGCGGCAAAAGGGTTCGTTGGCCGTTTGGGCTATGCGAACGTCCAATCGGGCGCAGGCTGCACCCCTCTACCCAACCCGCGACATGGAGCGGGAATTCAACAGATGTAGGCGCAGTGGAGGGAAAACAAGGGTGGCGGAAAAAACGCTGACGGGAGCCGCAAAACCTCCTTGGCGGCGGAAAAGTGACGCCCGGCTGTCAGGCTCGGCATCAGCGCGGGTGCGGTCGGCAGCGGATCCGTGGCGCGTTTTTCGGTCGCCTGCCGCCGGGCGTGCGCCTCCGGCAGCAGGAACAAGGGACTTTTGGCGGTCTGGCAGGGCCTTAAATGACAGGCACTGGCGGTGTTTTGGGTGATGCCGGCGGCATGCGCGCGGCTTTTGTGACACGGTGGTTTGCCCCCCCAGGGGAAACCGGCAATACACGTCGCTCCGCTGACCATGCTGAGCACCACGGCAAAGGAAACCAAAATTGTCAGGAGCTTAAAGCGCATGTCGGATGATCGCCCGGGATAGATCGGGGGGTGAATGGCTGCATATAATTGTTGACTCAAAGCCCAACTCTCTTGCCCAACGCGCCAGAAACCAAAGCACATGGCGTGCCAGTCAAGAGGGCTTTTTTGAAAAACGGGTTGTCACGGCCCGGCAGAAAAGAAGAGCGAACCCAGTTCCTCCTGGCCATGCAGGCCTATCGGCCATACCTGACGGCGGGTTTCGACCCCCGCAAAGGGGTGACGACGGCTGCACAGGGGTGTGCCACAGCGTACAGAATTTGTTCGAATCCTTGCCGACCGGCCCATCAATCTGGTTTGCGACCGCTTGGCTCAGCGCCCGAAGAAAACCGTGAAGGATTTTCGCACGTCCGCGCTGTTTTTTCAAGCCCAATGAGACGATACCGGGTCAGTGATCGGGAACGACCAAAACCGGTATCGGGCAGCTGAGAATGACCTTGCGGGCGGTGCCGCCCATCAGGACTTCCTTTACCAGTCCATGGCCGCGGTTGCCCACCACCAGCAGATCGTAGACGCCCGAGGCGGCGTGCTGCAGAATGCGGTCCGACGCCTTGCCCGGCTCCACGATCACTTCATGCAGCATGAAGCGGCACGCCGTAATCTGCCCGGCGGCCTGGTCGCAAAAACGTTCAATCCCGGCCTTGATGCGGGCGATGAGTTCCGCCTCGTTCTGGCGTCTCAGCTCGTCCGCATCCTGCAATCCTAAAAATGCGGTCAAAAGCAGCTCGGCGTTGGGCGGGATTTTTTCGATCACATGCAGGACCGTGACGGTCGCCTGGTAGGCTGCGGCCATACTCGCGGCATAGGCCAGGGCGTGATGGGCGTTTGCGGACAGATCGGTGGCCATGAGAATTTTGTCGATCTTGGGGTTGTGAAACATCGGTTTTCCTTTCGGTTGACGGGTCCGTTGGCGCTGGTCTGCACCTCAGCGGGCGCGGCGCTGACCAGGGGGCGATTGGCGCCGATTGGCTCTAAATCCGCCCCGCGTGAGAAACCCGCTCAACGGAACGCCTTGAACCACCCCTGGGTGCCCAGGCAGATCCTGACCAGCATCAGCGGCACCTCGATCAAGCACGCCCACCACCGCAGCGGGCATCTCAATCCACCAGATTGAAGCAGGCCATGTACCCTTCAAGCGCCTGCCGCTGGCCGTCAGTCAGCGGCGGGCAGGCCTCGATGCACTTGGCACCTTCGGCCAGGCGTGCGGCAAACACCATGCAGGTCGGCTCGCCGCACTGACGGCAGTTGGTCCTGGGCAGCCGCTTGAGAATTTCGATCACCTGCGGCCGGGGGACGCCTTTGAAGCTGGGCACGATGCCCTCCCGGTTTTGCCAGGCGTCATTGATCTCCCGTTTGAGCCACTCGACGATCTTGCGGGCTTCGGCCTCGTCTTTGAGGGCGTTGACGGCGATCCTGCGGCTGTGGACAGTGATCAGCTTGCCCTGGGCCTTGAAGGTCACCGACGGCGGATCCTGGAGGTATTCAAACCCGCCCAATACCGTGTTCAGGTAGGGCAAGGCCTCTCCGACGTCCTGATCCAGGTGGGCGAAGCAGTGGACGGCCATGGCGCCGGGGTTGCAGGCCGAATTGACAATCTCCAGGCGGTAGCTTTCAAGCAACATTTTGCCTCATTTGGGGGCGGTGGGCCAACCGCCTGAGCCCCAGTTTGGACCGCTGCGTTCGACCGTCGTGACCCGATTTTTCAAGCTCAGCCCCGATTGCAGCCACAGCCGCCGGTCATCACGGCGGGTCCGGCTGCGGCGCCGGGGCGGCTGCTGAGCACCACCCGTTTGACCGCCGCCTTGACCTGGTCGATGTCGGCCCGTTGGAGGCACAAATCCTTGTTTTTCTCGATGCCCTCGTCGGTGAGCACCAGATGATGCTTCACGGGGACCTGCGCCTGCTCCAAAATCGCCCTGGCACAGCCCACCTGGCAGCCGTCGATCGCCACCATCAGCGGGACATCCCTGGCCGACTGAACGAATCCCGAGAGCTGGCCGCCGATCCCCGCCAAGCAAAACATCTTACCGAAACCCTCCTGGGTCAACTCGACTGCGGCCTGGTTGGACAATTGCCCCACATTCGAGCCGCCCGAGCAGGCCAGGATCATCAGGTCATTTCCGCCCCCACAGCATCCAGCAGCCATTTTTCCTCCTTACTTTGTGATCCATGATTTGACATCTTCTTTGTTGGGGATCTTGCCCACCGATTTGACCTCACCGTCCACGACCACCGCCGGGGTGCCGAACACGCCGTAACCGGCGATTTTCATCACGTCGGTGACCTTTTCAATCTCGGCGGCCACCCCCGCCTCGGCCACCGCTTCCTTGACCACTTTTTCGGTCTGCTGGCACTTGGGGCAGCCAGGTCCCAGTATCTTGATTTCCATATCACTTCCCTCCAGTCGGGTTGTGTTGCATTGCGGCCGCTTCGATCCAGGCCTTGAGCTTTGACCTGGTGGGAACCGCACCGACGGCCTTGACGGCACCGTTGACCACCAGGGCCGGGGTGCCCATCACGCCGTAGCGCCCGATTTCAGCCGGATCGCGCACATGCGTCAGTTCGGCCGCAATCCCGCTTTCCGCCAGGACCGTCATCACCTCCTGCTCCAGCCGTTCGCACTGCGGGCAGCCGGGGCCAAGCACCTTGATGTGGATCCCTTCGGCGGGTGCATCAGCTGCCGGCTCTCCGATGTAGCGCTTGTATTCGCGTAGAAAGGCTTCCTGGTAGCGGGCGGCGACCCCTTTGGGGATGTAGTTGCGTTTTGAAAGCCGCTCCACAAGGATTTGGGCCACCTCTTCATCGGCCATGTTGCGGCACTGGTCCGCCGCTTCGGCCATGGCCGCCTTCAAGCCGACCAGCCCGACCATCTGCCCCCCGACCCGGATCTGGGTGATATCGTCCATGGGTAACCTCCTATACGAAAAAAGCGCCGTACGCCATCCCGGCCATGGTGGACATGATCACGATGATGCCGACAAAGGTCGCGGTCTTCTTGACACCCATGATGCTCCCGATCACCAGCATGTTGGGCAGCGAGAGCGCAGGCCCGGCCAGCAGCAGCGCCAGTGCCGGGCCCTGGCCCATACCGGCGCCTATAAGCCCCTGTAAGATGGGCACCTCGGTCAGGGTGGCGAAGTACATCAACGCCCCGGCGACTGCGGCGATCAGGTTGGCCCAGAGGGAGTTGCCGCCCAGCAGGGTCTGGATCCACGCTTCGGGAATCAGGGCCGGATGACCGGGACGGCCCAGCATGAAGCCGGCCACCAGCACGCCGCCGGCCAGCAGCGGAAAGATCTGCTTCATAAAACCCCAGGTGGCCGCCACCCAGTTTTTGCACTCATCCCGGGTAAACCAGGCTTTCAGCATCACCCCCAGGATGATCAGCAGGGCAATGGTGATATACCATTTGGCGGCGAAGATCGCCGGCCAGAGCCCCGTCGACCCGGGGGCCGGCCTGGCGAAGGCGGCAAAGACCAGGATCAGGACCATGGTCAAAATGTAAAGGGTGTCCTGCAGCAGGGTGCGCTCCGTGGCGCCCGCCTCGGGCACGTAGATTTGCCCGGCCGTACGCGCCGCGTCGTCCTTACGGAAAATCAGGGCCATCAGCAGCCCGGTCACCACGGCAAAAAGCACCGCGCCCACGGCCCGAGCCAAGCCCAGCCGCCAGCCCAGGATTTTGGCCGTCAGGGTGATGGCCAGGACGTTGATCGCCGGCCCGGAATACAGAAACGCCGTGGCCGGCCCGATGCCCGCCCCGCGGGTGTAGATCCCGGCAAAAAGCGGCAGCACCGTGCAGGAGCAGACCGCCAGAATGGTGCCCGAAATCGACGCCACCGAATAGGACAAAAGCTTGCCGGCCTGGGCGCCGAAGTATTTGAGGACCGAGGCCTGGGAGACGAAAACGGCGATCGCCCCGGCAATGAAAAAGGCCGGAATCAGGCAGGTCAATACATGCTCGCGCGCGTACTCCTGGAGCATCATGAAGGCTTCCAGCCCGGATTGGCGGATGAGCGGGTGGCTCCAGGGGACATAGTAGGCGGCCACAAATACCCCCACGATCAACAGCAGTTTGGTGCGCTCTTTCATCACGTGTGTTCCTTAACTTAAAACGGCCTCAGCCGGCGTTGGGAGGCCGCTCAACCATATTCAAATTGTTATATAGCAATATATCGGGTTAAAAAGGCCTGGAGACGAAGGCACGACGCCTTTCGGGCGCCGTCAGCCAGGGGGCCACCCCCAGGGCCTACCGGATTTCACGGGCTTTCAAAATCAGGTGCTGCCACAGACTGCCGATCTTTACCCGGTTGGGAGTGGAGAACGCTTCGATCACCTCGATGAACTCTCGGGTGGCGCCTTCATATCATTTTTTTGGAATATAGTGAAACGCCCGGCGGGTGTCAAGCAATAATTTGAAGGGGCCTTCACAGAGTGAGGAAATCCAGCGGGCCCGACCGGCCGGCCCGCATTTTAGAAAACCGCGGCATGCTTGGCGCGCCAAATCAAATCGCCGGCATGTGGCCATGCCGGCGATTATAGACCCCAGCCGGGGTCAAGCCCCAAAGGCCGTTGACCGCAAGAACCGGCGGGATGACGCCGCTGCCGCCCTGCAGCGCCTATTTTTCGATCAGCGCCTTGAAGGAAAAGGCACCATCAGGGGGCTCCAGGAGCCAGTGTTTGATGGCGTCGCGTATCCGCCGCACCTGGGCCAGCTTTTCTTCGGGGGTACCTGCCACCTGGGCCGGGTCGGAAAACGGACAATACCACCGCTTGGTGAACCCGGGGAAGATC
>Ga0105106_10002297_pt1 | contig 13744 bp, 14 predicted proteins | sample PPLLaktember2015_5_FD_79109 | JGI IMG/M metagenome (GOLD analysis project Ga0105106, IMG submission 79109) | Freshwater sediment microbial communities from Prairie Pothole Lake near Jamestown, North Dakota, USA - PPLs Lake P8 Core (1) Depth... | ecosystem: Environmental > Aquatic > Freshwater >...
AGTCAACTGTCTTTTCCACCACTCTAAAAACTGTTTTATCTCTGGTTTTACTCCAAATATCTCCGTTGCAAGAGTTGATGCAAAAGTTGCACTAATGATCATGAAAAGTATTTCTATTGCAACTAGAATCCAGTCGATAAAGGTGAATGTTACCCCAGTTAGTGGTGCAAGAGAAACTACAAGAGAGTAGAATACGCCATACATTACCATTATAAGAGGCGCCACTAGTAATAGTCCGACGAAAAAAACAATAAAGACTGAGATGCTATTTCTGCCAAATATTTGGATAAATGTATTGAAATTTGGAGAAAATTCTGCTGCTCCCTTAACTCCTGTCATACTTATTAAAGAAGCCCATCCTCCCCAGAATCCAAGCAGGATATCGGGAAATAATTGAACCAGAATGAATATTAAAATAAAAGCTCCAACAAAGCATAAACTGTTGATTTTAAGCCATTTTAAAAATATTTGTCTGTTCATAAGTTTTTTATCAACAAAATATTCTGAATTCATCAGGGAATATAGTTAACGCGAAAAAATTTCCCGTTTTTCTCATTGGTCGGGCGTTTTCACTTTCAAGTCAAGACCCATTAGGATCCGATCCGTATCAGACAAGTCCCCGATGATCGGTGCAAGGGGACAGGCAGTTTCTTAATTAACGTGGGAGAGACAATGATCTTTCTGAACCCACGAGCAGGAAAAAACATGCAAATCACCCCCTCTCTTCACGCACTCAGGCACTCATTCAAAATACCGATCACCTCCTGTGTGGCCATTGATCGCTTCGTGTACTCATACATCATCTATGGTGAATTGATCACCCTGATTGACACAGGCGTAGCGGGTTGCGAGACCCAAATCTTTGATATTATCCGGTCTTCGAGCCGCGATCCATCAGACATAGCACTTATCATCCTGACCCACTCCCACCCTGACCATATGGGGGCAGCAGCGGCAATTCGGCGGTTGACCGGGTGCAGCATCGCGGCACACCCGGCCGAACGGCCATGGATTGAGGATCTGGCTCTCCAGAACCGCGAGCGACCGGTCCCGGGGTTCACCACACTTGCAGGAGAATCCGTCCAGGTCGATCACGCACTGGTGGAGGGGGATACGATCGAACCCGATGACACCCGGGCTGGTGAAATGCTCGTTTATCACACACCAGGTCATTCGAAGGGTTCAATCTCGCTTTTCCTGCACCGGGAAGGGGCTCTCTTCTCCGGGGACGCGATCCCTGTTACCGGAGAAATGCCGATCTATGATGATGCTGTTGCATCCGTGAAGTCCGTAAAAAGGCTCCGGGGAATAGCCGGTATCCGGGTCCTTCTCTCATCCTGGGATGATCCACGGACCGGAGAGGATGCATACCAGCAGATGGACAGGGCGCTTGAATATCTCCAGAAGATCCAAAAGACCGTGCTTGCTTTTTCCCGTGATGGGATGACCGATCCGATGGACCTTACCAGAAACACTGTTTCAGCTCTTGGGCTGCCTCCGGAGTCTGTTAATCCGCTCCTCTCCCGCACTTTTGCATCAATCCTTCTTTCGGAGGACCATAAAAACCGGTAAATAATGTTCTCTGTCGGAAAATCCCCCAGCATAGTCAGGTCAGGGCACATAGGTTTGTTGTCGCACATCATCAAGCCAGGACTCAAAATCCCGGTAAAACTGTCCAATCTGCTCGACCTCATCCGGTGTACGAACTGCAAACATTTCACGATAATACCGTGCCTGGTCTTCACCATCCCAATGGTCCTTCTCGCCATCGGTTGGGCAAAGTTCAGGTTCACCGTTTGCCCTGCACGGCTCGTTTTTCCGGGGGTGGCAGAACGCAGTCAGCATCGGAGACTTCAGCGGTTTTACGGCACATCTCGTTTCAGAATACCCGTCCCAGTGATCATTGACCGGAAAGCCTGCCCTGCCGAGAGGGAGGTCCCACGTTGCATCCACCAGTATCCAGCGGCACCCGATCTGAACCCTGCAGGCGAGGTGGTATGCGACAGGAAGCCGGACCGCCTTTTTTCGGAGTTCAGGCGGGTAACTGAGGTCAGGGTCGTTCCACGAGAACGCGATCGTTGCAAATACTACACTCAGATTGAGTTTCCTGTACATCTCCGCGAGCAGATGGTGCTTGGGTCCGCACGACCCTTTACCCGCCACAAGTAACTGTTGTGGTGAGGTTATGGGATCTGGCACAGAAACAACAAACGAATACGGGATATCGCGGATATGTGAGAAGATCGAGATCATACTCTCCCGGGTATCAAGACCTCGTGTCCATTCGGTGAACATAGTATTGACCAGCGATGTCATACGGGATTTTCCATTCAGGATCTGGTCCGGATAATCTCTTCAGGGGTCTGGCAGCAGATACCCCTTATGATTGTTATCATTGCAATTCTGGACGGTACAGTGAATAATTCTTTCTCTTTAAAAGACCGTCACGGACTTCAGTCACGCCAAGAAAAAAACCGGGTTTCGGATTACCCGTGTATCCAGCCGTGGAGCTACTCACAACAGGAAACTGCTCAAATGCCGGATATCTGGAATCCGTATGGTTTTCCTGCTGCAGCGATTAAGCTGATAACAGTAAGGATCGCGAGCCACGACGCTGAAAGGAAAACATAGGTGCAGTCCTGGCATGCCTTTTTCCGGCATGCACACGGACTGCGTGCAATAGCAAAAGTGAAGTTATGCGTTTTTCATCTTGGCTTTCGCGACGAATCCGTCTTTGCCGATGTAGTACATGAAACCGGATTCTTTTGCGATCTTTTCGGTGCCGACTTTCTTCTTCTTGCCGGTCTTGTTGTGCTTCATCGGGGCAGCCCAAACATAGCCGTCCTTGCCGATAAAGTAAAGGTAACCCTTTTCACGCTGAATTTTTTCTTTTCCAATTTTGGTTCCCATTTAAACACCTCAAAACCACGATTGGGTTTTGATAATGAGAGTTGACGCCTGATAATATAAAAGGTTTCCGTCGGAAGTCCGTCGAAATCTTGATTTCTACCAAAATTTTGAGGGTATTTTTGGTATTGTGACACACTATTAAGGCCGATTAGAATCCCATTTAAATCGCTCTGTTTTGATTATTTCGGTCAAATTTCGGTTGTATTCAGTAGTTACGCCGTAATTTTTATAATCAGAAAAAGCGCATCTTTTACAATATCGACAGGGATAACACTCAGGTGGCAGGGCACATCTGTTTTTTTTCGAAGACTGTCCCCATACAACTTTTTAACCAGGGAGATTCTCAACCAGGGCAAGTTCATATTCACCCTTTGTATGATTGCATCAGTGTTCCCTTCTGTCTACAAGGCGTTTTGGACGACCTTTCAGTTTGTGGAGTTCGAGCCCGCCAGGACCGGTGAAATTGAAGATTATGGGAAAGTTTCCCTCGTGATAGTGGTTCGCCAGACCAGGCTTGTGCTTTAAAAAGCGGTCAATGAACGTATCTGCGACCAGTTTTTTATTGCAATGATCAAGATCAAAACATTCCAGACTGACACGGAAAACCGCTTCACCAGGAACTTCGCCATCATACAGGAATGCTTCGTACTCTCCCGTCAGATATTCCATGCTCTCGTGCTGGAAAACTGATGCCTCGATATCAACCCGGTTTATGGAATTTGCATAGACCCACACCGTCTCAGCTTCCCGTTGGGGGTTGAATATACGCATATGGGTCCTGCCGCACCCACACCGTTTCCGGGAAAGGACAACGGTTGTGTCCTCAGTATCATAATTGATCAGGAGCATCCCGGTCTTTTCCCCGACCGGAAGAAGAGTGGTCAGTACTGATCGTCCACACTCACCATCCCTTACAAAAGATTTCAGGCGGGGATCATATACATCGAGGTGGACGAGGTCCTCAGGAACGTGGAGACCGGCCAGTTGCGTGCATTCCCCACACATGGTTCCTTCCGTGCTTCCATAGGTATTATAGACAGGACACCCCCATTGCTCTGCAAGGTAGGCGCGGGACTCATCGGCAAAACTCTCACCTCCGGCGACAAGCTTATTGATAGAAGTCTCCGGAGGCCTGATACCCTCGGCAGTGAGCCGGCGAGCGAGCCTCAGTAGTTTGAAGACGCTGCCTACAATCGCTGTTGGTTTGTAGTTTTTCAGGACCCGTGATTCAAATGTGCATTTGCCGATCGGGATAATACACATCCCAATGCGCTGGGCAGCGATCGTCATTGTATTTGCACCGACATTCATACCATAGGATGCACATACAACGATCCTGTCTTTATTTGAGAATCCCTGAGAGACAAAACTCCGGGCATATTTCTCCGCATAGCGTTTCCAGTCATCCCAGGTAAGGAAGAATCCTTTCGGCACGCCACTGGTTCCGCTTGTTTCCTGGATCGAAAAAATATTGTCCCAGTCAGTGGAGAGAAACTCGAATTCGGTAATACGGGGGGGCTGATGTTCCCGGATCGTTCGACCCGATACAACCGGCAGGCTGAGCAGGTCTTCATGTTCTCGGATCCCCTCAGGTTTGATCCTGTTCTCACGGAACCAGTTCCGGTAAAACGGGGAGTGTTCTGCGGCGTATTGTACCGTGTTTCGCACCCGTTCGTCAATCAGAGCATCAAGATTTCCCCGTTCCATCGTCTCGATCTCTGCATTATAATACCGGTCCGCAGACATACAGGATAATTACCAGAATTGATGTTTATAGGTTGTGGATTTTTAAGAACTGTCCTCAATTTTTCCGGTGACTGCCAGCAGCGCAAGAATAACCAAGAACCGGATACCCCTCTTTTATCGTCTGTCAAGTCTCATTATGTGATGGATTTTCTTGTATTTCCACCTCATCCTCACTGATAACTGCAACCTCTGCTGCAGCTACTGCCGGGCAAGGGTGTTTGAGAACTCTGAAAGAGGTTATGATTCAGATTCACCACCGATCGAAATCGATCCCAATCTCCCTCCGGAGCTGAATGTCGATCTTGATCTGCTCTATGGTTTCTTAAAAAAAGATCCCTATCCCACGCTCACGTTCTATGGGGGGGAACCTCTCCTGCGGGCGGATCTGATTGAAAAGATTGTTCAGGACGCACCGGTGCAGCGGTTTATGATTCAGACCAACGGGCTCCTCCTTGACCGGCTTTGTCCCGGAATTATCAACCGTTTCTCTACGATCCTTGTCTCTCTTGACGGGCGGGAGAGCCTGACGGATGCAAACCGGGGTATGGGGACGTACCGGAAGGTAATGGAGAATATTAAAAAAATCCGTGGTAATGGGTATACAAATGAACTCATTGCCCGTATGACCGTCAATGAGAATACGGATATTGCCGATGCTGTCCACTGGCTCGCTGACAACCCGGATTATTCCTTCCCTTCCATTCACTGGCAACTGGATGCTAATTTTGCCGATGATTTTTCACATCGCCGTTTTGGAGACTGGGTTGTTGAGAACTACAATCCCGGCATCCTCAGACTCGTGACCGACTGGGTTGACCATATGGAGAATGAGGGCGAGGTGCTGCGCTGGTATCCGTTCCTGGATCCCATGGAAGACCTGCTTCTTGGACGCCAGAGCAGGCTGAGGTGCGGTTCAGGGTATGCCAATTACAGTATTATGACAGACGGACACCTGGCTCCCTGCCCGGTAATGATCGGGATGTCACAGTATTACGTGGGGCACATACGGGATTCTGACCCACGGAATCTTGCAGTCATCTCAGTAAATGGTGAGTGTGCAGACTGTCAGATCCGCGGATTCTGCGGGGGGAGATGCCTCTACTCAAACATTACAAAACCATGGGGGAACGCTGAGCGCAGGATAGTCTGCAGTACCGTGGAAACACTTCATACCGGCCTTGTGAATGCACTTACCCGGGTGCAGGATCTGGTCGCCAGGGGTGTGATTCATCCTGCCGATTTTTTCCATGAGAAGTATAACGGGTGCGAGATCATTCCCTGAGTAGCAAAAAAATAGGGAAAGACCCGTTCGCAACCATGCAGATGTATTTATAATCCTGGCAGAAATATTTTAAATGCAGATCAAAAGCTGCATGAGTAAAACAATGGAAAAAAAGAGTTATGGTGGCCCGAAAAACTTCGGTCCCAGAGAAATGACAAAGACGGTCTGCTCAGACTGTGGAAAAGAATGCGAAGTCCCCTTCAAGCCAACTGAGGGCAGGCCGGTCTATTGCAGAGACTGCCTCCCAAAACACCGGAAACCCCGGTACTAATCTCACTTTTTTTTTCAGCATGTTACTTCCGAATACATCCATGAGCGATAGCCTTGCTCCAACAAAGAGGCATCATATTTTTGCCTGACCCAAACATGTACTATGGCGATATCATGGAGAGAGGCAAAGGAATGCGCAGCGCAGGAAGGACTTCCGCAGGTTTATCATGACTGCGATGCTGATGTTTACGGAGCGTGCAGATCGGGAGAAAAACAGGGGTCATTCAGAGAAGGTGTCTTTATCGAGCACCGCTGCATTTGCATGCCTGCACACCTGAAGACAGAAGAGCTCGAAGCCAAAGAAAAGAAATTCCTCCAGGAAAATCCTGACTGGTGATTTTTCGGGGTGTAACGCTTTTTTCATTTCTTTATACGGATATCTTCGCGGATACGGTGGAAGATATCATACAGCATCACCCGGAACTCCGCCCCGATTTCCTCCCACGATCTCGCATCTGAAGCCGGCTGTACTGCTGAAACATACCGTTCGCCATTTACCAGAATAGTATCACTTTCCACTTCACCTTCGGTCTCCGGTTGCCCCGAGAGCTGCCGGAAAATAACGTAATACCCAACGGCGAGAACAATGAGGAATACAAGCGGGACAACAAGGGAGGGGATCAACCAGAAGAACTGTGAGAGGGTTGTGCCATACGTGTTGTCCACCCATTGAAGGACAATAAGGATGAATGCTATGCAGAATGCACTTCCAAAAGCCCTGATGATAGGGGCTGGCAGGTTAAGGGGAAATTTAAATGTACCGAAAATGTCAGCAACAAACCAGATAATCAGAATGAAAAGCAGAAGCCAGAAATTTGAAAACAGAATACCATCGGCTGCATTTTGATACGGGCCATCGGGGGTGGTGACGGTAGTCAGGATCTTTGCCATGACCATCACGATCAGAAAACAGATGATTGTCATCATCCGTGTAACAAAAATCCAGCTCAACGGCTTCTTTTGAAATCTTACCATACGCTTCTTCACCAGAAAGGCTGTACAGGATTTGTCATGTTTCCTATATAGTGATTGACCCTCCTTCTTTGTATTTCGGGGAATCTGCACATTTTTCACGGTCTTAAAACGCCGGATTTACGCCATATCGAAGAGTATCGGGACATCTCCTTCCGATTAAAATACCGCAAAGAATGTACAGGAAATATGATCTTTAAACGCACCCTCATTCACTATGTCTGCTCCTATCACAATACCTATTATTTGGATTGTGGATCATCTGGTATGCAGGTCAATTACAAGCGATATGGTCTCTACCTCCTCCGGTGGCAGGCTAGCACACCGATCCTTGCCGGGGTCGGCATACTGCTGGCCCCGTATGGCTGGCTTGTCGCAGCTATAGTGGCAAACCTGATAGGCGGACTGATCTTTTTCTGGGTGGACCAGTTCATCTTTACATCACAGTCCCTCGCCGCACAGTGGGAGGTCAAAGACAATATCTCATGCGTGGATTGCGGTAAGATTGCCCGGGGATACCGCCTGGTCAGATCGGGGGATTATGACCGGACACAGGATCATGAGCCGGAATTCAGGTGTGAGGAATGTTCGAAAAGAAAGTCTGATGAATTGAAAGGGCGTGGAGTAAAAACCGAGTAATCCGAAACAAAAAATAATTCCTGCCATCACCGGGATTGTTCATAACCGCCGATCATTCATCGTATCCATATTTTTCATCGGGTAATTCATGAATTAATTCTTTTTTTCTGCTGGTCAATCATTCCTATTGTGCATGTATAAACACATCAATAACCAAAAAAATACAACAATGTATAAATATGTACAAAGTTGACTTGTATACAGACAACCATCACCGTTGCGGGGGATATACTGGCCTCACAGCAGAACTCCAGAAATCTATTGGGGGATTGCAGGATTATGAAAAACCGTGGTATTCGCGATGATACCCCCGGGGAGGGGAAATTTCAGCTATGAAAAACGATCTCACCTTAAACCTTGGACTAAAGGAATACCTCATTGCAGTGAATGATCAGCCAAAACCGCTGATCATCCCGCTCTGTGCTGAACTACCGTTACCGGATATCTCTCCCCTGGATGTTTACTCGGGCACCAGGAATGGTTGCGGGTTCCTGCTCGAATCGATGGAGGGTAGCGAGAAAATTGCACGCTACTCCTATATCGGTATCGATCCCGAATTCGTGGTCACGATAGGTCATACGGCAGATGTACAGGGAAATGAACCCTATACTGCGATTGCAAAAGATCCGGAGGGGGAGACACCCGTGGACAAGATCAAATCAATACTCTCCCGGTTCTGCTATGTGAACGTAAATGCGCCACGGTTTTTCGGCGGAATGGTCGGTTACTTCGCGTATGACTGCGTGCACTCCCTCTTTGAAAAAGTTGGCGGGGGATATACCGGCAGCCGGACTTCAACAAGGGACCAGGACTGCGAAAACCCTGATGCCCGGTTCATGCTTACCAAAGACTGCATCATCTTTGATCACGCACAACGGAAACTCTACATCTTTTCAAGCCTGTTCCTCACCTATGATTCCGACCTTAAAAAAGAATATGAACGGAGTGTTGATAAGATCCGGACACTGCGGGAGCATATTGCAACCCTGAAACCGGAGAAACATACCGGTGCTGTGCTGAAGCAGGCAAGCGGAAAAAAGCCCGAATATATTCCATCAATTTCACAGGAGGCGTTTGAGCGATCAGTAAGGAGTGTACAGGAACACATTTACGCAGGGGACATCTTCCAGGCAGTGCTCTCGCACAGGATGGAGTGTGCGGTAAACAACGATCCGTTCGCGATCTATGCAGCTCTCCGTGAGATCAACCCGAGCCCGTATATGTATTATCTCGATTTTGGCAGCGAACAGGTTATTGGGGCGAGCCCGGAGATGCTTGTGCGGGTCGAAAGACGCCGGGTAACAACGGTACCTATTGCCGGCACCTGCCCACGGGGGCGCGATGCCCGGGAGGACGCACTGCTCGCACGCGAGCTCTTAAAGGATCCCAAGGAGCGGGCTGAGCACACGATGCTCGTAGATCTCGCTCGAAACGATCTGGGAAGGGTGTGCCGGTTCGGTTCCGTGAATGTCGAAGAATTCATGGGTATCGAGAAATTCTCTCATGTCCAGCATATTGTTTCAACGGTCAATGGCGTGCTCAAAGATAACCTAGACTGTTACGACGCATTCAAATCCTGTTTTCCTGCAGGCACGGTTTCAGGTGCCCCAAAAATACGGGCAATGCAGATTATTGAAGAAGAAGAATCCCAAAACCGCGGCCTTTATGCCGGCGCCGTTGGTTATATCGGGTTTGACCGGAATCTTGAATTCGCTATTGCAATCCGGACTATTATTGTACGCAAAGGCCGGGCATACGTACAGGTAGGGGCGGGAATTGTTGCGGATTCAATCCCGGAAAATGAATGGAAAGAGACCGGGAGCAAGGCATCCGCGATGCTGCGGGCGATCGAGCTGGCAGGTGTGTCTTTGTGAAAGTCCTGATTGTGGACTGCTACGACAGTTTCACCTTCAACCTGTACCAGCAGGTGGGCAAACTGGGGGGTAATCCGGTTGTTATGACCTGCGATACACCGCTTGAACACCTTGAAATGTCCGGGTGCGAGCGTATTATCCTTTCACCCGGGCCCGGGACACCTCATGATTCGGGAGTCTGTCCTGAAGTGCTGGAAACCATGAGCAGGACAATTCCCACGCTGGGTGTCTGTCTCGGGCACCAGGTTATATGCTCTGCATTCGGGGGAGAAGTCATCCGGGCAGATCACCTGATGCATGGCAAGACCTCTGCGATCCAGCATGATGGCAAGGGGATTTTTACCGGTATTCCGGCACCATTCATCGCAACCCGGTACCATTCACTGGTTGCCGGGAAAGACTCACTTCCCCGTGAACTCAGGGTGACTGCAACGAGCCTGGATGACGGGTATGTCATGGGAGTGCGGCACTCCTCCTATCCTATAGAGGGGGTGCAGTTCCACCCGGAGAGCATTCTCTCGCAGGAAGGCGATCGGATTATCAGAAATTTCCTGGCCGGAACTAGGGTAGCACAATGATGTTGACCGAGACGCTCACAAAACTTGCCGTGCGGCAGGATCTTACCGCGGCTGAAGCTGCTGACGTTATGAGAGAAATTATGGTGGGGAGAGCATCACAGGCACAGATCGGTGCATTTCTCCTTGCTTTACACATGAAGGGCGAAACTGCAGAAGAGATTGCCGCATTTGCCCGTGTAATGCGGGATCATGCAATACACGTAAAGCCAGCGACCGGGCGAATACTGGTAGACACCTGCGGAACCGGGGGAGACGGGACACAGACCTTCAACATCAGCACCGCTTCGGCCTTTGTCGCCGCAGGGGCCGGTTGCCCGGTAGTCAAACACGGCAACCGGGGTATAAGCAGCAGGTGTGGTTCGGCAGATGTCCTTGCAGCACTGGGAGTTAATTTTGCAGCTGCACCGGATGTGCAGGCACATATTGTCGAAAAGGTTGGCATTGCATTTTTCTTTGCCCCTTATTATCACCCGGCGATGAAACATGCCATGACAGCACGCAGGGAGATCGGGTGCAGGACCGTGTTCAACATCCTCGGTCCCCTGGCAAACCCTGCCGGCGCACAGGCACAGCTCCTTGGCGTCTACAGTCCCGGCCTCACCGGTACTTTAGCAGAGGTACTGCGCATTCTCGGGCTCTCGCGGGCGATGGTCGTTCATGGATCCGGTCTCGACGAGATTACAACTACGGGAGAAACCATGGTTGCCGAGCTTGATAACGGGACGATACAGGGATACACGATCCGTTGCGACAGGTTCGGCATAGCACCTGCAGAGCCAGCGGATCTCAGAGGAGGGGATGCTCAAACAAATGCTAATATCATCAGGGATATCCTGCAGGGTGAGCGGGGTGCAGCACGGGATATTGTGCTCATGAATGCCGGAGCAGCAATCTATGTCGGGGGGGTGGCACAGGATCTTCATGACGGGATACGGCTTGCCGCCACATCCATAGATTCAGGGAATGCATCTGCCCGGCTCCATGCTCTGGTGGATGCAACACAGGGCGTAGCATGATACTCGATGAGATCATCCGGTGCACCCGGAAAAGGGTTGCCCGGCTGCCATCATCATTCCCGGAGAACGCTTCTTACCCTCACGCAAGCCTGATTGATGCGATACGGAACAGAAACGGCAGGAATGCGATCGTCGCAGAGATCAAATGCACTTCCCCCAGCAGGGGCATTATCCGCCGCAACGTGGACATGGCGATGATGGCCGGTGCTCTTTCTGGAAGCGGGTGTGTCGGACTCTCGATCCTGACCGAGCCGTTTTACTTCGGGGGAACAGGACAGGATATAGCCCGGGTGAAATCTGCAGTAAGCATACCGGTTCTGCGCAAGGACTTCATTATCGATGAACAGCAGATCGCCGAGTCGCGGGCACTCGGGGCTGATGTGGTACTCCTGATTGCAGCGGTGCTTAAAGAGCGTCTGCCGGTATTTGTCGATCGTGCATACGAGTACGGTCTTGAACCCCTGGTCGAGGTGCATACTGCCGGGGAAGTGGAGAATGCTCTTGCAACACGGGCAGAACTGATAGGGATCAACAACCGCAACCTCTCGACACTCACCATCGACCGTTCCACCACCCGCCTGCTCTCGGAAAGCATTCGATCTGCCGGCAGAGCAATCGTATCGGAAAGCGGAATGCGGTCAGCAGATGATATCCGGGAGATGAAACCCTATTGCGATGCATTCCTGATAGGTTCATCAATCATGGAGCAGGTACGGCCGGAAAAGAAACTTGAGGAGTTCGTATGCGCATAAAGTGCTGCGGAATAACCCGACCGGAGGATGCCCGTTATGCGGAATCGTGCGGTGCGGATGCAATTGGCGTTGTGGTTTTTTCCCCCGCCTCCCCCCGTGCGGTCACACCGGAACGGGCGCAGGAAATATTTGATGCTGTCGGACCGTTTACCACAAAGGTCGCGGTGAGTCACACCACCTCAACCGACGATCTTGAACAGATGCTTGAACTCCACCCTGAGGCAATCCAGATTTCTTACCCGTTTGTATTCCGGAACAAACCGGGCGCAAAGGTGATCCGGGTAATCGGGCGGAATAACCCGCTGCCCTCAAACTGTGACGCAATTATTGTCGATGAGAGCCATGGCAGCGGAAGAGACTTTGACCTGTCTCATGCCCGTGACGTAGTGCAGAGATCGAAGATGCCGGTAATCCTTGCGGGAGGACTGAATGTGGAAAATGTGGCAGATGCCATCCGGCAGGTCCAGCCGTATGCCGTGGACGTCGCAAGCGGTATTGAGAAGGTACCGGGTATCAAAGACCACCGGAAAATAGCCGCATTCATCGCAGCAGTACGGAGTTGATTACTCTGACAACAAAGGGAAGATATGGAAAATACGGCGGGCAGTATGTCTCCGAGACCCTGATGAGCGCCCTCATCGAACTCGAAGACGCGTATGGAAGGGTGAACAGGGATCCGCAGTTCATCAGCGATCTTGCCGCATTGCAGGCAGAATACGCGGGGCGCGAGACCCCGCTCACCTTCTGCCCGAATGCCTCACGGGAACTCGGGTGTAAGATATACCTTAAGCGCGAGGATCTCGTGCACGGTGGCTCACATAAACTGAACAATACGCTTGGGCAGGCGCTGCTTGCACAACGGATGGGCAAGAAACGGCTTATTGCCGAGACCGGCGCCGGGCAGCACGGGGTTGCAACGGCGATCATCGGTGCAGCACTTGGTATCCCCGTCGAGGTCTACATGGGCGAGGTGGACACCCAACGTCAGGCGCTCAATGTATTCCGCATGGAGCTGATGGGTGCAAAGGTGATCCCGGTGAAATCAGGGACCCGTACACTCAAGGACGCGATTAATGAAGCGCTCCGTGACTGGGTGGCAAACGTGCGTGACACCTACTATCTGATCGGCTCGGTCGTCGGTCCCCACCCGTACCCGCTGATGGTCCGGGACTTCCAGTCGGTAATTGGCAGGGAGGCACGGGAGCAGGTGATGAGGAAAGAGGGCAGGCTTCCGGATACCATTGTTGCCTGTGTAGGCGGCGGTTCGAATGCGATCGGGATCTTCTACCCGTTCCTTTCTGATGATGTGGAACTGATCGGTGTTGAAGCCGGAGGTGAAGGGATTAAAACGGGAAGGCATTCTGCCACGCTCTGCGCCGGCGATGAGGGAGTACTGCACGGCACGCTTTCTTACCTCTTACAGGACAAGAACGGGCAGGTATTACCCACGCATAGCGTCTCGGCAGGGCTTGACTACCCGGGCGTTGGCCCGGAACATGCGATGCTCATGGATAACCACCGGGTAACCTATACAGCAGTGAATGATCCTGAAGTCCTGGACGCCTTCAGGTTTCTTTCAAAAACCGAGGGAATCATTCCAGCACTGGAGTCCGCCCATGCAGTAGCATACGTAATGCAGAATGCGGACCGCTTCGACCATGATGACATCGTGGTCATCAATCTCTCGGGGCGTGGGGACAAGGAT
>Ga0105106_10002298_pt1 | contig 13741 bp, 12 predicted proteins | sample PPLLaktember2015_5_FD_79109 | JGI IMG/M metagenome (GOLD analysis project Ga0105106, IMG submission 79109) | Freshwater sediment microbial communities from Prairie Pothole Lake near Jamestown, North Dakota, USA - PPLs Lake P8 Core (1) Depth... | ecosystem: Environmental > Aquatic > Freshwater >...
AATGTAACCTGAGTAAATCCGGTTACCGGTGTCAGGACTATAAGTAATATAAATAGTATTCTTTTCATATGTTTATTTTTTTATTTTTAATGGTCGTATGGAACCGCATTAAAAAAATAATCATTCTTGTTAGTGTAAAAAATGATGATTTTTTTAATGCTTGTTTCATAAATATTGAAATATTTCGATATGTAAATTTCTCGCAAAATAATATTAAATCTCTCAAAAAAAATGCCAGTAAAGATGATTTTTAACAAATAGCTGCAATTAAACCAGTTTTATGTTCATTTATAGTGATTTCGCCGATTTATTTCGTCCGATTTATTTTTTACATTTACCGCCGTAAAAATTAATTACTATGGAAGCTAACGTAAAGACTCTGCGTGAATCAATCACTCTCAGATGGATAGTTCTGGTTCTGTTAAGTGCGCTGATGTTTGCAACTTACTGGTTCCAGGATTTCTTTTCGGGCCTTAAAGGTTTAATGGAGTCGGAACTTGGCTTTACAAGCGAGGAATTCGGAAGGCTTATTGGACTTACAACCATTGCCAACATGTTTGGCATGATAATAGTTGGTGGCATAATCCTCGATAAATGGGGGATAAGATTGGCAGGACTCGTTTTCGGAGGCCTTGCTGCTGTCGGTGGCGGAATTACTGCAATGGCTTCGGCAGGTGTTTTCGGCGAGGAGCATGGAAAAATGCTTACCATGATGATTATCGGAAGGATCATGTTCGGGTCAGGGCTGGAGATTACATGTGTTGTGGCAACCAGGACTATCGTCAAATGGTTCAGGGGATACGAAATGGCCCTGGCAATGGCTATTAATATTGGATTCGCCCGACTCGGGACGGCTCTGGGAATTGCAGTATCGCCGGATATAGCAAACGGGCATGTTTCGCCGGCAGTCACATTTGCCGCAACTTTAATCGGCCTCGCGCTTATTCTTTTCCTGGTTTATACTTTCTTTGACAAGAAACTTGACAGACAAAGAGCAGGAACGGCTGCAGAAAGTGTTGATGAAGAAGAATTCAAGTTTGCAGATCTGATAAAATTAGCCACAAATCCTTCATTCATTTACATTGCACTGCTGTGTGTGTCATTTTATGCAGCAGTATTTCCGTTCATACAATATGCTCCGGATATGCTTGTCAATAAATTTGGTTTTACATATGTTCTTCCTGATGACCCGGCTAGTAATATAGTTCTGTTTGGAAGCAAGGCGTTTGGAAATGCAAGTGTATTTATTGCGCTGTTCATTTTCGGCCTGGCTTTCTCGCTTGTGCCTTCAAATATCAAAACAAGGGCAAACAAGAATATTTCGATGGTTATAATTTTTGCAGCTTTTCTCTTATTCGTTTTCCTGCTTAAAGATACTTTCAGGTTATGGTTCTCGAATGGTCCGAAAACTGCATCCCTGATCCCGCTGGGAACAATATTGTTCACTCCCATATTCGGTAATTTTGTCGATAAGAAAGGTCGGGGCGCCTCATTAATGATACTGGGGTCATTGCTCCTTATATTTGCCCACATTGCCCTGTCATTGTTCAGTGTCAGGTTGCTTGCCTATATGGGACTCTTTAGTCTTGGAATAGCATTTTCACTTGTTCCGGCTGCCATGTGGCCTTCTGTGGCAAAGATCGTTCCTGAAAACCGACTGGGAACAGCATATGCTTCCATGTTTACCGTACAGAACTGGGGTCTCTTATTTTTCTACTGGGGAATTGGAGCTGTGCTGGATCTGGCAAATAAACCCAATCTTGAGGCAATACGAGCCGGAGAAATGAATTATAATTATACTGTACCGATATTCATACTTGTATTCTGCGGTGTAATTTCTATTTTCCTGGCATATAAACTTAAAGCTGCAGATAAGAAACAAGGCTACGGATTGGAACTCCCGTCCGGGCAACGACCCTGAGAAAGATCATTTTCAGAACATTTGGATAAAAATTTTGTTTTATTGTTAATTAATTAACAGTGAATAATTATGGCATCAAACGAATTTGATAAAGCAAAAGCTTTTAGTTTCAACGACTCCATTGAATATGCGAGCGGCGGGATCCTCAGCAAAACTGTCCTGAAAAAAGAGACTGGCAACATTTCCCTGTTTTCATTTGCAAAAGGCGAAGCACTGAGCGAGCATACTGCTCCGTTTGATGCAATGATTCAGGTAGTTGACGGAAAAGCTGAGATAATAATAGGAGGGAAGCCATTTATACTTGAAGCCGGTCAGACCATTATCATGCCTGCCAATATACCTCATGCAGTGAATGCAATGGAAAAATTCAAGATGGTGCTTACTATGATCCGCAGTTAACCGCACGCCTCACGCCGCAAGCCGCAAGCCGCAAACCGCAAACCGCACACCGCACGCCGCACGCCGCAAACCGCACGCCGCACGCCGCGAGCCGGGAACTTACGCCATCTTGATCAGTATAGCCCTGATGGTGTCTGTGACATCCTCTTCCTCATCCACAGTCCTTTCGAGGATCTCAAGTATCTTGTTGTTTTTCAGCAGTTCTGCAGCATCTTTCTCCTTTTCGAACAGCTCGGCTATTGCCTCATAATAATATTCGTCAACCTGGTGCTCGATCTCGGTTACCTTATCGCAACCTTTTGTTATTTCATCCTTGTTTGCAGCAACATCATTAAGGCAGTGGACGCATTTTTCAATCTCTTTTGCGGCAATGTGGATCATATCTGCCATCTTCTTGTAAACCGGCATCAGGTGTTTTGGCTTATAAAGAAGGATCCTCCGGCTGACCCCGTTTATTGAATCCACAACATCATCAATATGAGCTGTGAGCTCATGTATATCCTCTCTGTCGAATGGCGTAATGAATGATTTATTCAATATCTGGTATGCCTTGTCGGTAATCATGTCACCGATATGCTCTACATCCTTGATTTCTTTCTGTATCCTTTCCTGATCTTCATATGTCTGGCTTACCATCAATTGCATCAGTAATTCAGTCGCCTTTACCAGGTTTTTTGCGTCCTCCTCAAAAAGAGGATAGAAAGAATGATCTTTCGGCACAAAAAATTTAAGAAATTTGTCAATATTCATATTACGGGTTTTTATTTCATCATGATTAATTTATCCAGTTGAACAAGAAGTACATCAATGCTCCTATTGCACCCGATATGGGAAGTGTAAGTATCCATGCCCAGAAAATTTTTGTTGTCACGCCCCATTTAACGGCAGATAATCCCTTTCTGGCTCCCACACCCACGATTGCACCGGTTATTGTATGAGTTGTGCTGACAGGTATCCCAAAATGTGTTGCTCCGAACAACGTTAGCGCGCCTGCAGTTTCAGCACAAAATCCTTCGAATGGCTTAAGTTTGGTTATTTTTTGTCCCATAGTCTTGACAATTCTCCATCCACCGAATAAAGTTCCCAATGCTATTGATAACTGACAAGAATAAACTACCCACCGGGGCATTTCCGAGTCCTTTGTTAAAAAACCGGAGATTACCAGTGCCATCCAGATTATACCCATAGATTTTTGTGCGTCATTTCCACCATGCCCCAGACTGAATGCCGATGCGGATAAAAGCTGAAGCCTTCGGAAGTGTTTATCAATGCCAAATGGGGTACTTTTTCGGGCCAGGAACTGAACTAATGTTGAAAAAACAAATCCGATAATCATTCCAAGCAGCGGAGAAATAATGATGAATGCTGCGATCTTTATAACTCCGCTTGCTATTATGGAACCTGGTCCTGAACTGACAATTGCTGCACCCACAAGACCTCCAACCAGTGTATGTGAAGAGCTGGAGGGTAATCCCAACCACCAGGTTATCAGGTTCCATGTAATAGCTGCAACAAGGGCTGCCCCGATTACATTAAGATTTATGAACTCAGGATCCACAACACCTTTTCCCATTGTTTGGGCAACCTTATGAGTGAAAACCGTAAAAGCAATAAAATTAAAAAAAGAAGCCATTGAAACTGCTGCTAAAGGCGAAAGAACTTTTGTGGATACAACTGTGGCGATGGAGTTTGCCGAATCGTGAAATCCGTTTATAAAATCAAAGATGAGTACCAGTACGATTATGATGTATAAAAAGGTCATCTGTCAGGTATTAAAAAATATTTCAGGGAATTGAATCGAACAGAGAAACGATAAATCACTCATTTTTATATAATTCTGAATAATTTAAATATTCAGGGAGACCAAAAATACTTAAACGTGGATTAATTTCAAAATGAAGTTTGGATAAGTTATAACAGCAATTTCAACAATGGACGATATCAAATACAATCATTTCTTTTAGAGGTTTTTCCATTATTAATCACTATTTTTATTACCTGATTGTATAATCAGTAGCTGAAAATCATTAATAAACTAAAATAGACTTAAAATGAGCGACATACGTAAACTTGAGCCAAAGCAGGTCTGGAGTTTTTTCCACGACATTACCGGGATACCTCATCCTTCCAGGAAGGAGAAGAAGCTTGCGGAATATGTAGCGAAATTCGGCAGGGATAATAAACTTGAAACAGTTGTCGATAAAGTCGGCAATGTGATAATAAGGAAACCGGCAACAAGGGGGCTGGAGAATCGTAAAGGCATAATACTTCAAACCCATATTGATATGGTTCCGCAAAAAAACAGCGATAAGAAGCATGATTTCGAAAAAGATCCCATCGAAACCATTATTGATGGCGAATGGGTAATGGCCAATGGCACAACACTGGGAGCGGATAATGGAATAGGAGTGGCATCTGTCCTTTCAATCCTTGCTTCAAAAGATCTGAAACACGGTCCGGTTGAAGCTCTCTTTACAATTGACGAGGAAACTGGTATGACCGGGGCCAAAGGACTTAAAAAGGGTTTACTCAATGGTGATATCCTTATGAACCTTGATTCGGAAGACGAAGGAGAGCTTTATGTCGGTTGCGCAGGTGGCATCGATGTGAGCGTGGAGAAAAAATACAAAGAAGAAAAAGCTCCCGGCGGAATGGCTGCTTACAGAATAATCGTGAAAGGTCTGAAAGGAGGACATTCCGGTGTTGATATTCATCTGGGAAGAGCTAACTCAAACAAGATATTGTTCAGATTCCTGATGCAGGCTGAATCTGATTTCGGCATAAGGCTTGCTGAAGCGGCTGGTGGAGACCTGAGAAATGCCATTCCCAGGGAATCGTATGCCGTACTTCTTGTTGCCGGAACGAAAGCAAAGCAATTCGAGAAATTTGTGAAAGGGTACGACAAGATGTATAAAGCCGAATTTGCTGAGACTGAACCAACCCTCTCTTTTAGCTGTAAGAAGACGGATCGACCGGTAAAAGTATTATCCAAAACAGATCAGTATGGGATCATCCGGGCAATTTTTGCGTGCCCTAATGGGATTCAGCGCATGAGCCAGGCTATGAAAGGACTGGTTGAAACTTCAAATAACCTGGCAATTGTAAAATGCAAGAGTGGTAAATTTGAGGCACATAATCTCACAAGAAGCTCCGTCGATTCGGCAAAAGAAGCAACCGCATGGAAGATTGCTGCAATATTTCAACTTATCGGAGCCAAAGTTTCTCTTGCCGGAAGTTACCCGGGTTGGAAGCCGAATATGGAATCACCCATTCTGAAAACGATGAGCGGTATATATAATAAAATGTATGGCAAAGTACCTGAGATCAAAGCCATCCATGCGGGTCTCGAATGCGGAATTATCGGAGGTGTCTATACCAAACTTGATATGATCTCCTGCGGTCCGACAATCAGGTATCCGCATTCCCCTGATGAAAAGGTGAATATTCCGACAGTTAAAAAGTTTTATGATTTTCTGTGTGAGACGCTGAAGCAGGTGCCATCGAAGTAGCACAGAGCACAGGATTCAAATAATCTGAGCTCTGAGCTATTCAACCTTTATCTCGACCAATATATCATCCTTCATCACGTTCGTACCGGATTTTGCGTGAACCCTTACTATTTTGCCATTTACCGGAGACAGGATCTCATTTTGCATTTTCATTGCTTCGAGAATTACCAGTGGTTCCCCGCGGAGGACGGTTGCGCCTTCCCTGACAAGAACATCTATCAGCTTGCCTGGCATAGGAGCCCTGATAAACTCCTGCTCGACTTTTCCTTTCCTGGAATGTAGGACCTTCTTCCTTTGAAGTGAAAAGGGAGTCTCGACTGTAAATGTGTAGCTTATATCATTGAAAAGTATCTCGTATTTGTTCTGCCTCGACTTTATGATCTCGACAGGATATTTACGGTTTTTCCAGAGTATATAGGTACCGTATTTCTCATCAGACTTAAGCTGAATAATATAATCCCTCTTCCCGATGCGAATTTTATTCTTCAGAGGAACCGAAAAACCGAATTTCCTGTTTTCAGATGAGAGGGCATAGAGCTTATTTATCTGAAGTTTATCGTTCATAACTATATAACTTGTCCGGTTTAAAATTGGTTCATCCTCTTGTTAAGAAGCCAGGGACTCATCTTTTTACCGTCTTCAAAGTCCACATTTATACTGTTCTCCTGGAGGTTCTCCTCAATGAATAGTTTTGTTGCAAGCCAGGCTGCAATCATCTCTTCATATTCGCTGTAATAAAAGTACTTATCGAGGTCCTTCTCAATAAATGCTGTTGTAAAATTTCCATCCTGAAAATTCTGATTCCTGACTAGCAGTCTGAAGAAGGGGAGGGTAGTTTTAGTGCCCTTTATCCATACTTTATCGAGTGCCATTTTACAATTGGTGATTGCCTCTTTACGGTCTTTACCGCTGACTATAAGCTTTGCTATCATTGAATCGAAGTTCGCCACAATCGCCGATCCTTCCCGGATCCCTGTATCCACTCTGACATAGGATTCTTCAGGCATGCTTAATTTCTCTATTTTCCCGGGATCAGGTGCGAAACCGGCCTGCACATCCTCGGCATTTATCCTGCATTCGATAGCCCAGCCTTTGATTTTGATATCCTCCTGACCAAATTTCAATGCCTCCCCGGAGGCAATCCTGATTTGCTGTTCAATCAGATCAATTCCTGTAACAATCTCTGTAACCGGATGCTCAACCTGGATCCTTGTGTTCATTTCCATGAAATAGAAATTCCTGTCTGAATCAAGCAGGAACTCAACTGTTCCGGCAGAGGTATAGTTCACCGACCTGGCAATACGGACAGCCATTTCACCCATTTTCTTCCTGAGACTTTTGTCAAGAGCTGACGAAGGGGCTTCTTCCAGCAGTTTCTGGTGCTTCCTCTGTATGGAGCATTCCCTTTCCCCGAGGTGTACAATATTTCCTTTTGTATCTCCAAGTATCTGAAATTCAATGTGTTTTGGATTTTCGATATATCTCTCAATGAATACTGACGGATCCTTGAATGCTTTTTCCGCTTCCTTGCTGGCGATATAGAACATTTTCTCCATTTCCTCGGCCTTCCGTACGATCCTCATGCCTCTGCCTCCACCCCCTGAAGCAGCCTTGATAATTACAGGGTAGCCTATCTTTGAAGCAATGGCAATAGCTTCTTCCACATCAGCGATATTTCCGTCACTGCCCATAGCCATTGGAATCTTATTTTTAAGGGCGAGACGGCGGGCAATTGTCTTGTTCCCCATTTTATAAATGGCATCAGGGGAGGGACCAATGAAAATTATCTTGTTATCGATACATTTCTGGGCGAAATATGCATTTTCGGCAAGAAATCCATAACCGGGATGGAGTGCATCTGCGCCTGTTTCAACAGCTATAGAAATGATTTTCTCAATATCGAGGAATACAGGTATCTCAGAAATATTATCACTTATATCATATATTTCATCCGCAAATGAAAGATACATTGCAAGCGGCTCAAACGCTGTTCTCACTGCAACCGTCCGGATATTCATTTTTCGGGCTGTCTTCATTACCCTTATGGCTATCTCACCCCGGTTTGCTATCAGTATCTTCTTGATCTTCATTTTAAATACACTTTACTTTACCCGCCCCATACCCCAAAAGGGAAGGGAATTTTATTATCGCCGTTGAGCCGTTGTACCGTTATAGCGGCATATTCCCATGTTTTCGTGACGGCACCTTCACCCATTTATTACTGAGTGCATTTAGTGCGGATAGTATCTTCTTTCTTGTCACTGCAGGGTCAATTACCTCATCAATATAACCGCTTTCATCGGCGATGAAAGGATTAGCAATTTTATCGCGGTATTTTTTTACCAGTTCCTTCTTCAGTTCGGCAGGATTCTTTGATTCTGCAAGTTCTTTACGGTAGAGGATGGCAACAGCGCCGTCAGGTCCCATCACTGCTATCTCTGCAGTTGGCCATGCAAAGCTGAAGTCACCTCCCAGGTTTTTGCTGTTCATCACTATAAATGCACCACCGTATGCTTTCCTCAGAATAATGGTAATTTTGGGAACGGTAGCTTCGCTGTAGGCAAACAAAAGTTTGGCACCATTACGGATGATGCCTCTGTGTTCCTGTTCGGCTCCGGGAAGAAATCCGGGAACATCCTCGAATGTAAGGATAGGGATATTGAAAGCATCGCAGAACCGTATGAACCTGGCACCCTTTACCGATGAATCAATATCGAGAACACCGGCCAGAACCTTAGGCTGGTTTGCAACAATCCCGATTGTTCTGCCCTTGAGCCTGGCAAATCCTGTTACCAGGTTCTGCGCATACAGCTCTGCAGTCTCAAAAAAACTGTTTCTGTCAACAACAAGCCGAATAACATCCTTTACATCATATGCCTTGTTAGGATCATCAGGTACAATATCCCTTAGTTTTTCACAGACATCAGTAACACTGCCATCGTCAAATACTAAAGGAGGATTTTCAACATTGTTAGAGGGCAGATATGAAAGGAATTTCTTTAGAGCAAGTATTGTGTTCTCCTCATCATCATAAATCATATGGGCAACACCGCTCTTCCTGGCATGGACCTCAGCACCGCCCAGTCCGTCGAATGAAACCTCCTCATTGAGCACTTCCTTTACTACATTGGGGCCGGTCACAAACATGTAGCTTGTGTTGCTCACCATAAAAACAAAATCTGTAAGGGCGGGAGAGTAGACAGCGCCTCCTGCTGCAGGTCCCATTATTACGGAAATCTGGGGAATGATGCCGGAAGATTGTATTATGTTTTGAAAGATAGTGGCATATGCGCTCAGACTTGCTACACCTTCCTGGATCCTTGCACCTCCTGAGTCCATCATCCCGACAATTGGAGATCCCATTTTAAGTGCCATTTCCTGGATCTTGCAGATCTTCCTTGCATGGACCACGCCAAGGGAGCCTCCCATAATTGTAAAATCCTGTGCATAGGCAAACACGAGTCTCCCGTTTACCATTCCGTGTCCGACAATGACACCGTCCCCGAATGTTCTCTCTACTTTTCCGAACTCAACAGGCTGATTGGCCGGAGTTACGAAAGTATCAATCTCTTCAAAGGTCCCGGCATCGAAAAGCAGGCTTATCCTCTCATGGGCAGTCAGCTTGCCTTTTAAATGCTGTTTTTCTGCCTGTTTGTGACTGTACTGTTTTTTGAGCGCTTCAAGGCGTTCGAGAAAGGCTTTATAACTCTTGCCCGAAAGATCCATACCCGATTTTATTAGTGATACCCGACTTTAACCAAAGCATGCAAGAAATCTGTTCTTTAGGTCCGGTATTTTTTTTCGGGGTTAAAAATAGTCAATCTCAGGGTAATTCCAAAAAATCTTCGACCGGAGAAGATTCCTCTTCCATATTTATCTTATAATGAATCATATAGATGCTTTCCCCTTTCGACAACACCGGTTCTCTCCCTCTCGCCTTCTCCCCTTCTCCCCTTCTCCCCCTCACTTCTTCTTCCCCGGTACAAACAATCCCTCCGCCTTCGATCCCATCAATCCCGCTTTTATCATGGAATCACTGGCCTTGTATAGTTTTCTGATCATTTTCCGGGAAACCAAAGGGTAGTGATGCAGCGATTCTATTTTATTCCCGATATATTCCAGATCCTCATCAGTTGTAGCCCAACTGCGTGATTCATAAACTGTAAGATCGAAAGGCTTCGAGTAAGACCTTAGGGATTTGTATCCGTCCACATTAAAAAAGAAGTCGAAATATGACATAACAAGCTCTCGCAATGACTTGTAAACAGGTTCCCTGAATCGCAATGAGGTAAAGTTTGACTTTGCTATGGATCCCCAGTGACCATCAATCCTGAAAACTGCAATTACATGATCATCATCATTTTCTGCCAGCATATCCACTATAAGAGGCCTGAAGCCGATGAACTGCAGTGCAGCTGCGGAAAAAAGAGCTCCCTCGAAACAGTGAGCCGAACGTTTTTTCATCACCCAACGGGGTGACCTGCATTCATAATCCGGATTGTACTCTATAGAATCAAGGAATGCCTGTATTTTATCCGGATTATCAAGAGTCTTCAGAAACCTTATCTCATCTTTATTCCATACCATGGGAATAGCACTTTAATAATAACTTTGATTTTTTAACCACATGACTGCAAGACTGTACGACTGCACGGCAATCTTAAACCAGCTTCCGGATTATTGCCCTCATTGAATCGTACTGTTCTTCCATACTCTCAACCAGTCTGAACTGGGCCCTGGCTCTCTGCAGATTATGATTTTCGTGATGAATCTTGAAATAATGATCGCCATCGATGTGATCAGTCAGGAACCGCAGGGCGATTGTATAAGTTATGAGCCTGGGAGCAAAAGCCAGATACTCTTTTTCAACAGTGTTCAGGGTTTCCCTGGTCTCGGACAGATATCCTGAAGCATAAGCTTCAAACAGGTTAATATCCATTTTTACCTTTGAGAGTTCTTTTTCATCCTCAGCGGCAATATTTGCAGCCGTCCTGATAGCATCTCCGAAATCATAGTGGACATACCCGGGCATTACTGTATCGAGATCAATAACACAAAGAGCTTTATCATTCTCATCCAGCAGGATGTTATTGAACTTTGTATCGTTATGTGTTATCCTGACAGGAATTTTGCCTTCCTTTCCCAACCTGAGGATTATTTTCATTTCCTCAGCTCTTTCGTTGACAAACTTAATTTCATTTCCGGCACCTGACACTCTTCCAGTCGGGTCATCAGCCACCGTCTTACTGAACGTTTCAAGCCGTTTCCCGATATCGTGGAAATAAGGAATCGTTTCAAAGAGAGGTTTTCCCGGCAGATCAGCAAGCATTGCCTGAAACCGTCCGATAGCCTTTCCTCCCTCGAATGCCTTACCGGGAGTATCAACAATATTATATGAACGGTGATTTGAAATGAAGATGTACATCCTCCAGAAGCTGCCGCTCTCATCGGTGATCCAGCTTTTGCCATCCTTTGCAGGGATCAGGCACAGGCACTCTCTTTTTATGTCGGAACCTGGTATTGTGAGCAGTTTATTCTTTAGATGAACCGTGACCCTTTCAATATTATTCTGAAGTTCCGGCACGTTTTTGAATATCCTGTTATTGAGCCGTTGCAGGATAAAATCATCTTTTTTTAATTCTGCTGTTTCGACGCGGAAGGTGTCATGAATATGGCCGCTGCCGTAGGATTCCCCATTTAAATATGTTCCGTCGGCAGTGAATCTGTCAAATATTTTTTTCAGTTCATTTGACATCTTTCAATCCCGCTTTGTATCCAATAAATGCATAGTACATTAATACCAGGTAGCAGGGGACACATAGCCAGTATGCTGACTGCGTGTTAAAAGCCACTGCAAGTTTGCCATAAACCAGGGGAAGAAGAGCGCCTCCTGCAATTGCCATTATAAGTAATGCTGATGCAGTCTTGGTAAACCTTCCGAGGCCGTAAAGTGCCAGAGGCCACATAGCAGGCCAAACAAGGGAATTGGCAAGTCCCAACAGGGCAACAAAGAGCACAGTGACCGGCACAACAAGTTGAATTGGTTGAAGAGTCGTCAGATCTATGAAGGGCATAGTGAAAGCCACATCCGGTGGTGTAAGTATGGCAACGAGAGAGAAAATAATTCCCAGAATTGTGCATATTTTAAGCGCATTGCCCTGCTTCAGATATTTCGGAATAAGGATTATCCCCAGTAAATATCCGATGATCATGGCAAACATGGTAAGAGAAGTGTAATACTTTGAAGATTCCATCGCGATGTTAAGCGATTGCCCGTATCTTATTATTGTATCGCCGGCTATCACTTCCACTCCCACATAAAAGAATAGTGCGATTACTCCCAGCACAAGATGCGGAAATTGCCATACACTTGTCTTTGTGGCAATTGCCTCGCCAACTGTTTCATCTTCAGCATCCGTGTCAACATCAGGAAGGTGGGCTAACTTCAACAGCAAGCCCAGAAGCACCAGGATGATGGCCATCACAATATATGGCATGATAACCCTCTGTGCCATTTCATCGAGAAGCACCGCACGTGAGGCTGCATCAGCGGCCTGAGCAAGCTTCTGGTCAAGAATATTTGAATCTTTAAGGATAATGCTTGCAAGGATAATCGGGGCGATTGCTCCTGCGAACTTATTGCAGATACCCATGATACTAATCCTCTTTGCAGCACTTTCACGTGGGCCGATGATAGTAATATATGGATTTGAAGCAGTCTGGAGAAGTGCAAGTCCTGTGCCCTCAACAAAAAGTCCGAAAAGGAAGAGTGCATAAGACCTGTTCATTGCCGCCGGAATAAAAATAAGCGATCCAATCGCCATTACCCACAGGCCGATCGACATTCCGAACTTGAATCCTGTTTTCTTCAGGACTGCTGATGAAGGAAGTGCCATCAGGAAATATGAAATGTAGAACGCAAATGTCACAAAATAAGCCTGGAAATCATTCAGTTCACAGGCTGTCCTTAGAAATGGAATGAGAATACCGTTGAGCCATGTTACAAATCCGAAGATGAAAAAGAATAAGCCGATGATGGTTATGGAAAAGATATAATCTTTCCTGCTTATTCCATTGGAAGTGATTTCGTTTGCCATAGGTTTTTCAGGTGAATTGATTTGAATTGAAGGCTTCAAATCTACTCTTTTTCTATAAAGTCGCAAAGAAATTTTCAAATTGTTTTTAGCTGAAAAATTGCAATGTAATTCATCTATTCCATTATTTTTGTCAGCAGTGACCATCATAACACTTAATAAATATAATCCAAAATGGAAAATACGGTTCAGGTATCTGATGCCGGTAAATCACTCCGGCGGTCTCAGACTTTTGTAATCATTACGGCTTTCTGCTCCCTGCTTGCAATCGTCGGTTTTGCACTGTACGGACTCCCTTTCTTTTATGACTTTTATATTAAAGAATTCGGCTGGTCGCGTGCTCTGGTGACATCCGGTAATGCTCTTGGAAAGTTGCTGGTGGCGCCAATGGTTGGTTTTTTTGCCGGCTGGATAATAGACCGTTATGGTCCTAAAAGGATGCTGATGGCAGGGGCTTTAATGACATTAATGGCTCTTGTCGGATTGAGTACAATGAAATCTCTGGGATTATTCTATCTGAGCTATATTTTTGTTGCACTTGGTTATGTATTTGGAGGTCCATTGCCATGTCAGGTGCTCATTTCCAGATGGTTTACAAAAAACAGGGGAAAGGCGATGGGGATAGCTTACCTTGGGATCGGAACCGGTGGTTTCCTGGTACCACTTATTGCAGCCGGTCTGATTAATAACTTTGGCTGGCGCCTGGCCCTGATTATTCTCGGCCTTTTAATAGTCCTTATAGCAATTCCTCTTTCACTTTTTGTCAGGGATTCTACATCTAAAACCAGTGTTACGATTAAACCTGAACCTGCCGTACC
>Ga0105106_10002300_pt1 | contig 13740 bp, 13 predicted proteins | sample PPLLaktember2015_5_FD_79109 | JGI IMG/M metagenome (GOLD analysis project Ga0105106, IMG submission 79109) | Freshwater sediment microbial communities from Prairie Pothole Lake near Jamestown, North Dakota, USA - PPLs Lake P8 Core (1) Depth... | ecosystem: Environmental > Aquatic > Freshwater >...
ATTTTCATTTTCAGTCTTTTCAGCTTCAGCCCTGTCAGTTTCTGTCTTTTCAGTTAAAGCCATTTCAGATTCTGTCTTTTCAGCCTCTTTGTTTTTAAGCTCATTTTTTCTGTAAAAATAAATAAGACCGTATGCTTCACACTCTTTTTTCCGGATTTCTTCAGGCAGATTGTTATAGGCAGTCTCAACCTCATTCTAGATCTGAAGTATTATTTCATCGGCTTCTCTCCTGAGTTCAGCGGTCCTTTCCGTGTAGTCGCGGGTTTTCTTTTCAAGGATACTTTGATTGTAACATGCTTCGAGGAATCCTTCAAACCTTATTTTTACAACTGCGATTGTTGGATTTGTTATGGGACTTCCTCCCTTACGCAGCCTGTTTTCTTCACCTTCAATTATTCTCCGTCCCCAGGCTTTAAGTTCATTCTCATTGGAGAGGGCAGGTACATTTGATTCATTCGTTGCCAGTCCGAAATATGCTCTTGTTTCTGCAGGGAGATCGCCGCGGAATATTGCCATGTTCATTACCCGGATGAAATGTGTAAGATAGATCTTTGCCTTTTTAACGATTTCATTGTAGTCTTTGCACCTGTTGTTCTGCGATGACACAGCCTGCTTTTGGAGCTGTATGTTCTGCTCAAACAACGGAAGAAATCTTTGCAGCCGCATAATTATTTTTGCTGAATAAGCCAGTTTGGCAGGATGGACATCTTTTCCTTTCTGAAGTGCAATTTTCATTGCTCTGATACGGGCAGTATCGGTGTTGGGCAATCTGCGGTAAGGCATGTTGGTAAGTGTGTTAATAAGGTGTTGACAACCGTTACGAATGTAGGTATTTTATGTTAATATCAAACAGTATTCGCATACTAATTTCCTTGATAATTAAATTATTCTGAAGGAAGATTTGCAGAATTAATTGTTAATATCATTAGTACATAATTAATTTTTCGCGGGAAACCATCGGATTGTTTCGTTGTCCGAATGATATTAACTTAGCAGACATATATTTACTTAACCCCTATGGCTATGTTTAAAAGTGAAGTCTATTTAAAAAGAAGAGCAGAGCTTCAGAAGAGAGTTAAAACCGGACTTGCCCTGTTTATAGGCAATAATGAAGCCCCGATGAATTATCCTGCAAATGCATATCATTTCAGGCAGGACAGTGATTTTCTCTATTTCTTTGGTATTGACCTGCCTGGCCTTGCGGGGGTCATAGATATGGATTCGGGAACGGAGACCATTTTCGGTAATGATTTTGATATGGACGACGTAGTCTGGATGGGGCCTCAGCCGACAGTCAGGGAACTTGCACTGAAATGCGGAGTTACCGGTACAGCTCCGATGACCACGCTTGAAGAGATATTAGGAGATGCAGTTTCCAAAAAGAGAAAGGTACATTTTCTTCCGCCATACCGCGGTGAGACAATGATGATGCTGGGAACCCTGTTAAGGGAGAATCCCTGTAAGATGAAAACACATGCTTCAGAGGATCTCATCAAAGCAGTTGTCTCGATGAGGTCAATAAAGGAGAAGATTGAAACCGATGAGATTGAAAAAGCGGTCGATATCGCATATGAAATGCATGTGACTGCAATGAAAATGTGCATGCCCGGAGTCACTGAGCAGGAAATCTTCGGTGCAATAGAGGGTATTGCTCTTTCAAAAGGGGGAGGAACCTCATTCGCGACAATACTCAGCATGAACGGGCAGACCCTTCACAACCATGCACATGGAAATATTCTCAAGAAAGGACGGATGATAGTAACTGATGCCGGTGCTGAAACAAACCTGCACTATGCATCAGATATTACAAGGACAACACCGGTGGGCAGGAAATTCAACCAGGAACAAAAAGAGATATATGAGATAGTCCTGAAAGCCAATACCGGGGCAATCCAGGCAACGCGTCCGGGGATCTCAAATCGTGACCTTCATATTATGGCTTGCAGGATAATTGCTTCGGGACTGAAGGACCTGGGACTTATGAAAGGTGATGCAGATGAGGCGGTTGAAGCAGGTGCACATGCTCTCTTCATGCCCCACGGGATCGGACATATGCTTGGTCTTGATGTTCATGATATGGAGGCTCTCGGGGAAAACTATATCGGCTACAATGAAGAGGTAAAGAGGAGCGACCAGTTTGGATTGTCATTCCTGAGGTTTGCACTTCCTTATAAGCCGGGTCATGTTTTTACAGTTGAACCAGGCTGTTACTTCATTCCGGAACTGATAGACAAATGGAAGTCGGAAGGTAAATTCAGGGAGTTTATAAATTATGACAGGATAGATAAATACATGCCGATAGGGGGAATCCGTATCGAGGATAATGTCCTCATAACCGAAGATGGACATAAGGTTCTTGGCAAACCAATCCCTAAAACGGTACAGGAAATTGAATCATTATATTAATTATGTTCTTCCTCTGTGCCATCTCTGTGTCTCTCTGTGTAACAAAAAGAATTTTAAGAACTTACACAGAGTAACACGGAGAACCAAAGAGTTCCACAGAGAGAACAAATGTATACTCCTATGAGCAGACTGTTTGCAATAAGCGATATTCACGGGTGTTTTAAACCCTTTTATGAGCTGGTTATCAACAGGATTAACCTGAAAAAGTCAGACCGGCTTATACTACTCGGGGATTATATCGACCGTGGTGAACAGAGTCGGGAAGTAGTTGATTTCATTATGGATCTTAAAAAGAACGGATTTAATATAACACCACTGACCGGGAATCATGAGGTAATGCTGGTGGATTCATACAACGATCCGAAGATGCTTCCCCTCTGGCTGATGAACAATGGCATGACTACCCTGCTGAGTTTCAATATTAATGACATCAGGGAGATGGAAGACAAATATCTCAGTTTTTTTACGCACCTGGAACATTATGTTTCAACCGGTAATTTCCTTTTTGTTCACGCCGGTTTCAATGACCTTATCACTGATCCTTTTTCCGACAGGTATCATATGATATGGGAATGCAGTGCATCATATAATAATCCTCTTCTTTCAGGTAAAACGATAATTCACGGTCATCGTCCGAAACGCCTCGATTTCGTACGAAAACAGTTAATCAACAAATCGGGTGTGATCCCGATTGATACAGGCTGTGTGTATGAAAAGGAGATGGGTTACGGATTTCTTTCCGCTCTGGAAGTCAATACAATGGAGCTGACAACTGTTACCTGTGATCAGTAAGCTTTGTAGAATTCCCGGTTGAGTCTGGCAATGGTGGTTAGTTTAATCTGCTTCGGGCATTCGGCTTCGCATGCACCTGTATTGGAACAGTTCCCGAATCCAAGCTCATCCATTGTTTCGACCATTGCCCTTACACGATCCCTGGCTTCAACCTGTCCATGCGGAAGCAATGCAAACTGCGATATCCTGGAAGAGACAAACAACATTGCCGAGGCATTTTTACAGGCGGCCACGCAGGCACCGCAACCGATGCATATCGCCGAGTCAAATGCCTGATCTGCCTTTTCTTTGTGTACAGGAGTGGAATTTGCTTCCGGGGCTGCCCCGGTATTGACAGAAATAAATCCACCGGCAATCTGGATTTTGTCGAAGGCGCTCCGGTCAACAATCAGATCTTTAATTACCGGGAAGGATTTCGCTCTCCATGGCTCCACCCATATTGTCTCGCCATCCTTAAAATACCTCATTGAGAGATTGCAGGTGGTTATAGCCGGGACCGGTCCGTGAGGGTGACCATTAATATACATTCCGCAGGATCCGCAGATCCCTTCCCGGCAGTCGTGGTCAAAAGCCACCGGGTTTTCGTTATTTTCAACAAGTTTTTTATTGAGTGAATCGAGCATCTCAAGAAATGACATCTCGGGAGAGACATTGTCCAGCTTGTATGTTACAAATGCGCCCTTAGCAGCGGCATTCTTCTGACGCCATATTTTCAGAGTAAGTTTCATATGGTCTATTGTTTATCTTATTTAAAATCAATTTAGAAATTTATTTTATTTTTCAGCTGTCCCATTATTTATAACTCCTCACCTTCATCTCAACCTCCTCGAACTTAAGTTCTTCCTTATGAAGGATATGCGGTTTATCCTCGCCTTTATATTCCCAGGCAGCCACGTATGCAAATTCGTTATCATTGCGGAGCGCTTCGCCATCGGGTGTCTGGTACTCTTCCCTGAAATGAGCACCGCATGATTCCTTCCTGTTAAGTGCATCAGTGATAAGCAGTTCGGCCAGTTCAAAGTAATCAGCAACCCTTCCGGCTTTTTCAAGTTCCATGTTCAGTTCACTGTAAGTTCCGGGTATCTTCAGGTCTTTCCAGAATTCATCCTTCAGATCCCTTATTAGTGTCAGAGCTTTCTTTAGTCCCTCTTCATTCCGGATCATACCGACATAATCCCACATGATTATTCCGAGACGTTTATGAAATGATGAAGCTGTCTGTTTCCCTTTCACCGAAATGAGTTTATTGAGTTTCTCAACCGCTTCTTTTTCGGTCGCTTCAAATTCAGGAGTGTCGGTTGCAATTTTGGGAATCCGTATCTGGTCGGCCAGGTAGTTGCTGATGGTATTGGGCAGCACAAAATAGCCATCTCCTGATGACTGCATCAGTGAACTTGCTCCCAGACGGTTTGCACCATGGTCGGAAAAATTAGCCTCCCCGATAGCATAAAGTCCCGGAACCGTAGTCATAAGCTCATAATCAACCCAGAGACCACCCATGGTATAGTGTCCGGCCGGGTAAATCCTCATAGGTTCCTCATACGGGTCAATGCCTGTAATGGTCTTATACATTTCGAACAGATTGCCATACTTGTTCTCAATAGCTTTCTTTCCCTGTTGTTTAATAGCATCCCTGAAATCGAGGTTTACTGCAAGTTTTGTTTCACCTACTCCGAAACCTGCATCGCAGCGCTCTTTGGCTGCCCTTGAAGCAACATCTCTTGGTACCAGATTCCCGAATGCAGGATATCGTCTTTCAAGGAAGTAATCCCTTTCCTCTTCGGGAATATCATTTGCCGCCCTTTTGTCATCTTTTGTTTTTGGCACCCATACACGGCCGTCATTTCTGAGTGATTCCGACATCAGCGTGAGTTTCGACTGAAATTCATTAAGTTGGGGAACGCATGTCGGATGTATTTGGACAAAGCTCGGATTGGCAAAGAATGCACCCTTCCTATGGGCTTTCCAGGCTGCAGAGGCATTTGAGTTGACTGCAAGGGTGGAGAGATAATAGATCGTACCGTAACCTCCTGTAGCAAGGACAACTGCATGAGCTCCGTGCCTTTCGATCTCGCCGGTTATCAGGTTGCGTGTAATTATGCCACGGGCTTTACCATCAACAATAACCAGATCAAGCATTTCACGGCGGGGATACATTTTTACAGTTCCCTTTTTTATCTGCCTGTTAAGGGAGGAGTAGCAGCCCAGAAGACATTGCTGGCCGGTCTGACCTTTGGCATAAAAGGTCCTTGATACCTGGACACCCCCGAATGAACGCGTTTCGAGGGTTCCGCCATAATCCCGTGCAAAGGGAACTCCCAGAGCAGTGAAATGATCAATTACCTGGTTACTTACCTCTGCAGCTCTGTAGACATTCGCCTCACGTGAACGGTAATCGCCTCCCTTGATCATATCATAAAAAAGCCGGAAAACAGAATCTCCATCATTCTGATAATTCTTTGCCGCATTTATTCCGCCCTGCGCGGCAACAGAATGTGCCCTCCTGGGAGAGTCCTGGTAGCAGAAGTTCTTCACACTGTACCCTAGCTCACCCAACGACGAAGCAGCAGCAGCCCCGGATAATCCTGTCCCCACGACAATAATCTCGAGCTTCTTCTTGTTGGCAGGATTAATCAGTTTCACGGAAGCTTTATATTTGGTCCATTTATAGGCAAGAAGCCCATCCGGTATCTTTGCATTCAATGTTGCCATATTAATATTTTTTCTATCTGAAAAGCCAGAGATTTATTGAGATAAATGCAAAACCTGCAGGCAGGATTATCGAGTATATAAGTGCAAGGGTCCTGACAACCGGGCTCCATATCCTGTGATCCAGCCCGAGGGTCTGAAAGGCTGAATAGAATGCATGAATAAGATGAAGCCCAAGCAGTGAAAAGCAGGTAAGATAGATGTAATTGTATGCAGGTATATGGAAAAGTTCATGGGCAATGGTATAAAAATCTTCCGGATTGCCCTGAACAATCCCCAGCCTGATAAAGAAGAAGTTGAAAAAATGAAGCACCATAAACGTTAAGACAGCTGCCCCGGTCCAGATCATGAACTTTGAAAAGAATGAGGTCTCTGTCCGGGTACTGCTGGTATACTTAACCGGCCGTGCAATCCAGTTACGTATCTGAATAATAATACCATAAATGATATGTACCAGAATTGCAGTAAAAAGCACTACCTCAATAATTTTAATTACCGGAAACGTTGACATAAAATGAGCAGCCCTGTTAAAAGGTTCCGGATCACTTTTCAGAAGGAGCAGATTTATTGTCAGATGGACCGGAAGGAACAACAGCAGAAATATTCCGGCAAGTGCCATTACAAACTTCATTGAAATGGAAGAGAACAAGATCTTGTTCATTGGATTTGAGATATTTACAGGTTAGATCTTTGTTTCAGGAATTGTTTGTTATAAAAATAAAGCTATTTAATAATAATAACAAAAAGAATTTCTAAACTGTGTCAAATAGCATTAATTTAGTAAAAAATAATGACCAGTAGAGAAATATTTTAAATACGGTAAAGGCAGGATTTCTTAATTCCGTAATGCCTGTTCCTCCTTCAGATACTCTATCGCATATTTAAGTGTGGTGTCGATCTGTTCCCAGATAGGATAAAAACCTTTGTTATCCAGTATATTACGAGCGATATATGCCTTGATTTGTGTATGAATTAACCTGCCTGAAATACGTAATCCTTCCGGATCTGGTCTTATTCTGGAATCCGATGCTGGTATTACGACATGTTTTGAGGAAGTATCAGGAGATCTTGTTCCGTCAGGACCAATGATCGCAGGGTAAGCTCTCTGGGATCTGCCCGAGGCCGTTGAGAGATATCGTATGAACTGATCCGGCAGTCCCTGTTTATCAAGATATTTCTCCAATTCCCCGGCTTCGGTGAATTTTTTCAGGATTTCACGATTTCTTTCAGTGTAATTCAGAGCAAACTGATAAATGAACGGACGTACCCTGAGAAAATAAGTTGAGATCTCTGAAGTATCGACAGGCACAAATTTATCAGGCATTATCCCGCCGCCTCCGTATACTGTCTTTCCTCCGGGGGTTGTGAACTTCAGCGATTCGGAAAAATGTATGCTGTCGGATTTCTCGAACTCACCTCTGTCGAACCTGATATTAAGGTCATCATAATAATCCTCAAATCCTTCCGTATAGGGTTTCTGGATTGATCTTCCCGTGGGAGTATAATAACGTGCGATTGTAAGTCTCAATCCTGATCCATCCTCAAAAGGTATCGGTTCCTGTACAAGACCTTTACCGAATGAGCGACGGCCTATAATTGTTCCACGGTCATTATCCTGGATTGCTCCGGCAAGGATCTCGCTGGCTGAGGCGCTCCATTCATCGATAAGAATGACCAGGTCTCCTGTTTCAAACTCACCTTTGCCTGTAGCCTTTGCTTCATTCCGGGGCTGGTTACGCCCCATGGTGTAAACAATCAGTTGTCCCTGTCCAAGGAACTGGTTTGCGATCTGGATCGCATCCTCCATTATTCCTCCGGAATTTCCCCGGAGGTCTACAATGAGTTTCGACATGCCCTTTCCTTTCAGTTCCCTGAGATTTTTCATGAACTCATCGTATGTTGTAACCGCAAAATTGTTTATTCTTATATATCCTATCTCATCATCGATCATATATGCGACATCTACGCTGTAAATCGGAATCTTGTCGCGGACAATATTAAAGGTGAGCAGGTCCTTAATACCTTTTCGCAGGATCTTAACGTTGACAACACTCCCTTTCGGCCCTTTTAACATTCCCATAACATCCTCATCACTGATCCCTTTTCCTGCAATAAGGGAATCATTCACATATAAAATTTTATCACCGGCCTGAAGCCCCAGCTTTTCTGAAGGACCTCCGGGTATGGTGCTTAATATCAAGATGGTATCAGTAAGCATATTGAAGGAAATACCGATCCCTTCAAAGTTGCCCTGCAATGATTCATTGGCGCGTACAAGGTCCTTTGCAGGAATATAAACTGAATGAGGATCAAGTTTTTTGAGTATTGCAGGGATCGCGGTTTCCACCAGTTCGCTACGGTTCACCGAATCAACATAGTCCCTCTCGATTATGTTAAGGATGCTGGTTATTTTGTCATTTCTCGGCCTTAATACTGGCACCTGGGAAGTATCGTTCTTCCTGGGAAGAACCACTCCGATCAGAATCCCCAGGACCAGGGAAATAGCCAGCATCAGTGGAAGAAAAATACTCCTGTGTGAGTTATTGTTGTTCATAGATTTCTTTTTCAGGATCAATATAAACCAGTTCCACATCAGCCCGCTTCAGAAGATCAAGGCCATCGGTGATCCGGTATTTACAGCAATATACGACTCTTTTTATACCTGACTGGATAATAAGTTTTGCACATTCCATACATGGAGAAGTTGTCACGTACAGGGTTGCATCCTCGCTGGAATTGTTCGATTTTGCTACCTTGGTAATGGCATTGGCTTCGGCATGCAAAACGTACGGTTTGGTTACATTATTTTCATCTTCGCAAACATTCTCAAACCCTGCAGGTGTCCCGTTATAGCCGTCCGAAATGATCATTTTCCCCTTAACGATCAGAGCGCCAACCTTCCGGCGTATACAATACGAGTTTTCCGCCCAGATCATGGCCATCTCAAGATACCGTTTATCAAAAGCCTCCTGTTTCTCACCGTACGGCCTTAAGGAATTCTGTCCCGTCATTGTAAAAATAACTGCTTAAAAGTGCACAAATTTACACAATTAAGTCATTGACAATATTTATACCTTGTTAAAAACTTTTAATCCCGGTGTAAATACGGCAGCTATCCATTCCGGTTTTTACGGATTGAGACTTCCGGGGCGGAGAGAATCCGGGGAAATTTTATTAGTTTCAGCTCCTGGTTCTCAGTAAATCAAACATCCGATTTATGAACACTTTTGCCGAAAAAGTTATCTCATTTTACCTTGATCTTGACTTTAAGGAATCGCTGCCTGATGGTATTTCCGTAATGAATCCTTACAGGGATAATCCGGGAGTACGTGAAGCAGTATCACAGTTCTACATGAAGTATTATGACGATTACAGGAAACGGCATCTCATACTCGGGATCAATCCGGGGAGGTTTGGAGCAGGAGCTACGGGGATTCCTTTTACCGATACTATAAGGTTGAAGGATATATGCAAACTCTCCCTGCCCGGACTTAAAACATATGAGACCTCCTCGGTTTTTATTTATGAGATGATTAACCGGTATGGAGGTCCCGGGAAATTTTACGGTGATTTTTTTATCAGTTCTATCAGTCCGCTCGGATTTACATGTAAAGGACAAAACGGGAAAGAAGTTAACTGTAATTATTACGACAGCAGGGAGCTTACAGAGGCAGTGTATGATTTCATGACCGGATCGTTGCAGGAACAGCTTGAATTCGGGATTGAAAAGGATGTCTGTTTCTGTCTTGGAGCAGGCAAAAACTACAAGTTCCTGTTGAAACTTAACAATGAATTCGGATTTTTCAAACGGATCGAACCGCTTGAGCACCCGAGATTCATAATGCAGTACAGATCAAAAAGAAAGCAATTTTATATTGAAAGCTATATCAATAAATTAACCAGGATATAGTCTCAAATCCGCAGTGATAGTTGATAAATTTTGAATTAATATATTTTTTTCTCTCATTATTTATTTGTATATTTACGAAATACGTGTATTAGTTAAAAATAAAGGAGAATCAGGTATTTTTTCACTAATAATCAAGCTGATGGCTTCTCCAAGGAATGACAGATTTAACAAAGATGATGCAAAGCTGGCAAAATATGCCAAAGCTCTTTCACATCCGGCAAGAATTGTCATTCTGCGCCAGCTTTCATCACTGAATACATACAGTTTCAGCGAGATCTCCGGTGAAATTCCCCTTGCCGACTCAACTGTGTCGCAGCATATTCACGAACTGAAAAAGGCCGGACTGATCCTGGACAGATATGATCCTCCAAAAATAAGATATTCGATAAACAGTAAGAACTGGAGGACAGCACGGAGGAATTTCAAAGAATTCATGAAAACCAGCCCCGGGAAAGCGGGGGAAAATTTGTAAATACAGAACCTGACACATATCCATATGTCCATTGTTTCATTATCAGTTATTTTCGGATCATTGTTTTCCGGATATGATATTCAATTTCAAAACCTTATCACGACCTGGCTGATAATCATGATTTCAGCAGTTATTGTATGTTTCACAATAAGTGAGATCACCCGTAATTACAGCCAGGTGGATAAGCTTTGGAGCCTGTTACCAATTGCCTACAGCTGGGTAACTGTGTCTGCATCTCCTTCACCAAGGGTATTTCTTATGGCGTCACTTGTTACTTTATGGGGCTTGCGCCTGAGTTATAATTTCTCCCGGAAGGGCGGATACAATATTATTCCATGGAAAGGAGAAGAAGATTACAGGTGGAAGGTAATGAGGGAAAATCCGATACTTAGAGGCCGGTTGAGATTTGGATTATTCAACTTACTGTTTATATCATTATATCAGAATATCTTAATCTTTCTGTTCTCTTTACCTTTGCTGCTGGCATCCATTTATCCTGACAAACCGCTGACTGTCATCGATATCGTGGCAGCAATTCTGATGACATTTTTCATAATAGCCGAGAGTATTGCTGATAATCAGCTCTTTAAATTTTACCGGGAAAAAAAGATGAAGGGAGACGGGAAAAAGCTTTATGAGGAATCGTTAAGGAAGGGATTTATGACTGAAGGTTTATGGGGATATTCAAGACATCCGAATTTTACTGCAGAGCAGGCTATCTGGATATGCTTTTATTTTTTTGGTGTTGCTGCTTCGGGACAATGGTTAAATCTGACAGTTATCGGACCGGTACTGCTGGTCCTCCTGTTTATCGGGAGCTCTCAACTGACTGAGAGCATAAGCAGTAAAAAATATCCCGGTTATGAACTATATCAGAAGGAGGTTCCTAAATTCATCCCGAAGATAAGAAACCGCTCAATGTTTAAGAACAAAGCCTGAAAATACAAAGATCGACCGAAAATCAACGGTCATTAAATTCGTAGCTTATTGATTTTCCGGCTTCATCGCCGGAAGGCAACAAGCATTTTATAGTCGAGATATTATCTTCATTCACTGTAATACCATCGCCGGATAACCTTTTTGAAATTAAGATTTTAAGATCTGTCTGGATTTGTGTGGGATCTGAAATCGTAAACTTATAAATACCTTTCACTCCGTTTTCAAACAACATCAGGCAGGGTTTATCGGCGCCGACATATAATCCTTTTTCGAGTGTAACTGATCCGGGCCTATAAAATGCAATACCATAGATACCCTTCTTTTTATGGTAAACAGCCTGTATATCGGTTGTGTTTGTGACCATCTTCAGAGGATTCTTCTTAATCCATTTGCTGAACTGAGGAATATTCACAGAAGGCACTATTATATATTCATATTTTCCATCAGTCGGATTATTGCCATGTCCGATCCAGGTGCTGAATACCTTATGCGTGACAGGCACCTTTGAAGCAGAGAGGCTTATATCGTACCATGATCCGGACTGTTCCATATTTTTAACCGTTATATCGCCACCGGAAGGAAACAGGTATCCGATCCTGTCATGATGGATCCACGTCAGTTCAGAAGATGTAGATTCCTTAGTTTCAATAATTGATTTTTTCTTTTTGTTTTTAATTGTAATGTCTCCTGATGAAAAGCACTGGTTGACATTGGTGACAACAGGATTACTTTTTTCAGCTTTGATCCCGGCTCCCATGCAATACATTGCATCAGGGGTAAAGAAGTATGCTTTTCGTGCAGAAATTCCATCCCATGAAAAATCATACGCGGCAATTCCGAATATTCCATCAGAGGCACCGCCGGCAAATTCGTTTGATGATATTATATACGCGCTTCCGGTCACCGGCAACCGGGGTACATCTTCAATAACACTGGTAACTCCGGGGATCCTTGACCAGTCCCAGGCAGCGAAAATATTCCTGTATTCATCTCCGTCGATCATGATATTAGTTGCACCCCATGGCAACCATTTTCTTTTGAGGTTTTCATCATTCATCCTCTCTGTACCATAAGTTCTTTTGGAGGGTATTTTTGCCGACAGGTAGAAATCCTTTCCGTGATTAACCATAATATCCGATTTCCAGAAATGCCTGTTACCCGGGTTCCGGAACTGAGATTCACCGTTGATGAAGCTTATACAATCTTTCAGTTCATCCTGCCGCGGTGCATTCATCGCTATCAGCCGGGTTGCAAATGTCCTGAGTCCCGCTGATGAAAGTGCATTCCGTCTTGTGATTTCCCTGCCGGCCGCACCGAAGTCGAAAGCCTGTTTCTGGCAAAACCACTGAAATCCGTCAAGAAGTGCATCAGTGATTGTTTTCACCTGTGATTCTGACATTGCATAATCTGTTCCGTGAGCCAGAGATCCAAAATAAGTTATGTCCGACATAAAAGACATGCCATAACCGCCGTTGTATAGCTGAGGACCGTGTTGCCAGAAGCTTTGATCGGTCTTGATTCCCTCTGCTTTTTCCGGCATAATCCTGGCTTCTTCAAAAGCACTCGAGAAATTTTCGCGTAATACTTCCTCATTGTTTTTCACACATGCTTTATCGATAGAGCTTTTCAATAACCAGATCTTGTTGGCCCCGGTTGTTGCGCCGGACCATTTTTTTGCTGATTCGTTATAATAAAACAGCAGGTCATCGGCGAGGGAATCAAGAGTTGCCTGGTCAAATCCGAAATTGTCGCCGGTCTTCATCAGAACCAGTGCAGGTCCGAGATTGGTTGGTGCACCGATAGCATTGTACCACCAGTTATCCGATACCGGTTTGATGAACAGGTAATATCTGAATAAATTCCGGATAGCTGCCTTTACTTCCGGACGATGAAAATACCTGCTTTCGGGTTTATTATATGCCTGGCAGATCGAAACAAGCCTCCTTGAATGTGTAACCGGCTGCCAATTATTTCTGTCTCTGTTGCTATAATCTACATCATCCCAGCCGCCATCTGCTCTGAGTGTTGTTAAGAGATTTGAAACAGCGCTGTCCCTTACATTTTGCGAAATCAAATCATTCCTTAACCTTTCGGTTATGATGCTGATCTGTGAAATAGAGTCAGCACTGGCGGCAATCACCAGGAAAGATATTAGATATAACCGGATTCTGTTAAAGTATACCTTCTGATTATTCATCATTTTATCCTGAATTAATAGAACTGTATCTAAATAGTCGGAAGCCCGAAGTCCGAAGTCCGAAGATGAATGTGACATGTAGTCTTGACTTCTGGCTGACTCCCAACTTCTGACTTCTGACTCACTTTATTTTTTCTTTAAATGCTACCATCATATTCATTAAATTGTATGTATAATCGAAATATACTTTCGCCATAATCCATCGCCTTTTGCCAAATAATGAGTTTTTCAAATTTAAATTGCATCATCGTTTTGTTTCTTTTCTTTCAACTTCTGACTTCTGTCTTCCGACTTCCGACTCCAATACTTTTAACA
>Ga0105106_10002301_pt1 | contig 13738 bp, 13 predicted proteins | sample PPLLaktember2015_5_FD_79109 | JGI IMG/M metagenome (GOLD analysis project Ga0105106, IMG submission 79109) | Freshwater sediment microbial communities from Prairie Pothole Lake near Jamestown, North Dakota, USA - PPLs Lake P8 Core (1) Depth... | ecosystem: Environmental > Aquatic > Freshwater >...
ACGCGAGCGCACGCGGACAGGCGCTCGCCGAGGTGCTCGAGTGCGCGTCATTACACCTTGACGCCACCCTGGGGGTCGCCGATCTTGCGGGGGCAGCCGAGGAGAGGTCCGGGACGGAATCGAGGTTAGGACTCCCTTGTCCTAACCCTTGACGTAGCGACCCGTCGGGATTACGACGGATGCCAGAGGGCGACCGGCCGGCATCGCCGGTGGGCTGACCCTTCCGGTCGCAGACGGGAGGTCCGACGATGGCTGAGCCGAGCCTGTACGAACGATTGGGTGGCGTGTTCGCCGTCGCTGCGGTGGTCGACCACTTCAGCGATGCGGTCGTCAAGAACCCTATCGTCGGCCAAGGATCGAAGAACCCCGAGCTTCATGAGTGGCATACCAACCAACTGGACAGGCTGCCGGGGCTGAAGTTCATGCGCACGCTCTGGGTCTGCAACGTCGCCGGTGGACCCCTCTCGTTTGCTGCCACGAAGCCAGGAAGCAGCCCCCTCGGGCTGGAAGAAGCCCATCGCGAGCTTCACATCACCCCCGAGGAGTTCGATGAGGTCGCGGCTGAGCTGGGACGCTCGCTCGATCACTTCGGGGTCCCTCCGCGTGAGAAGGACGAGGTTCTGGCGGCCTTCGCGGCGCATAAGGGGGAAGTGACCGAGGGGTCGATGGCTTCGGCCTGAGAGGGCCAGCGCCTACCCCCGCTCGCTCTGGGGAGGTCACATGTCGGGTCACGGCACAGACAGCGGCTCAGAACCGATCGTGTACATCGACCATTCCCATATCCGAGGGGATCTGATCGACGAGCTCAAAGCGGGGGTCCAACGGCTCGTGAAGTTCATCGACGCCCGCGAGCCTCAGCTGGTCACGTACGGATTCTACATCGACGAAGACGCAGCGAGGATGACCGTCGTGGCAGTCCATCCCGATTCGGCGTCACTGGAGCGACACATGGACATCGGCAGTGCGGAGTTCCGGAAGCTAGCGCACTTGGTCACCCTGACCGCGATCGAATGCTACGGGCGGCCGAGTGACAGAGCGCTCGAGCAGCTGCGGAATAAGGCGGCCACGCTAGGAGACGGCGAGGCTGTAGTTACCATCGAACGATTCGCGGGATTCACGCACCTCGCATCCGTCACTTGAGCACCTTGGATTCATGCCCCCCTGGCGGTACCTGGGCTCACCGAGCTTGAGGGGGTGGGAACGACATCTTCTCCTTCCATTCTTCCCTTAGGACCCCCCCTTGCCGCAAGCCCCTCGTCGTGCTGCACACTCGGCATGGCATGACACGCCACTCGTCGTAGAGGGGGTCGCCACAGCATGGATGACTCGAGGATGCCCCCGGCTCCGCTGTAGGTTGGCCGTCAGGCATGGGTTCAGGACCTCCGGCGTGAAGACGAGCGACAGGAGGACGCCCCAGAGAACGATCTCGACGCCAGATGGAGCGAAATCGAAGATGACCACCGAGCTTCGTGGAGAGGTTCCTCGGGATGCTCCGGTCGACGGTAGGGTGCTCGATGCCGCGTGCGGTACCGGCAAGTGCTTCCCGATGGTGCTGACCACCGGGCGCTCCACGTTTGGAGTGGACCTCGCAAACGTCCGGGTCTTGGGGTGCGCGTAGAACTCGCCCGATCCGACCAGCACGCTCGTAGTCGGGAAGCGTCCGGACGTGGATCAGCTCGGCGCGAGGCGCGGGTCCGAGCGCGTCGAGGCGCTCGCGGAGACTCCACTCCCCTGAGATTCATGAGGCGGAGGCTGATCCGAGCCTCGGCTAAACAGGGGCGGCGCGTACGCTGAAGGGTGGAGGGGCGGAGACTGGGTGTGCGCCTCGAGGCTCGCGTACTGCTGGCGGTCGCAGATGAGATGGCCGCCTTTGCAGGCGAGCGCGAGGCGGAGTCCGGTCTTGCCGTCATCAGCGCGCACGCGGCCTTGGAGGCGTTCGTCAACGAGACCGGCGCCCGGGAGATTACGAGCTTCAAGCCCAGAGCCCGGTTCCTGCCGAAGTGGCATGACCTCTGCGAGCGGGTCCTTGGGCGCCAGCTCGAGTCAGGTCCCGATCTGGAGCGCCTGCAGGCGATCCGAAATGCCCTCGTTGGCGATGAGGGCGAGGCGGAACGGCTGGACCGTCGGGCAACGAGCCCGCCACCGACGATCCCGGAGCAGCTGAATGCAGATTCGGCCCTGTGGGCCGTGGACACGGCTCGCCGCGTCATCGCGGAGTTCCACCGGCTCGCCGGGCGGCCCGTTCCCGACTGGGTTTCATAAGACCCCACCGGACGGTTCTAACCAGCCGCCTCATTCGAACAACGGAACACCCCAGATGAGGACTCCGTATGTGGCACCTGGAACCAGCGCGACATGGGGGTCTTGACAATGGCCGCACGCCGCGGGGTAATCCTACTGTCGGGGTCGGATTTACCCTCTGCCACGGGGCGAGCTATGCGGCTACGGGAACAGGGGTTGCAGGGAGCTTTGGCGAAGAGACTGCCGGCCGCCAACCGCACGCACCCCGATGGCCGGGTGTGCGCCGCGGACGAGTGTGACACGAGGCTCTCCATCTACAACGGGTCGAAGTTGTGCTGGCAGCACGCGCCCGTGCGGATCCGCCTCCCCCGTGGCCGGAGGAGGAAGTGGGATGCGGCCTAGTTCGGCCTCGGGATCTTCGGGGGAGGCCATCCTCGCTGCCTGGGCAGGGGGGGTCGTGAGGTGGGCCTGATCACCGAGAAGCTTCCGATACCCCAGCCGATCAAGTTCATCCTGAATTGGGGCCGACGCTACTCGCTCTGGGTTATGAACTTCGGCCTCGCCTGCTGCGCGATCGAGTTCATCGCTGCCTCGACCTCCAGGCACGACTTCATGCGGTTCGGGGTCATCCCGTTCGCGCATGGGCCCAGGCAGGCCGACCTACTGGTCGTGGCCGGGACCCTGACGGACAAGATGGCCCCCGCGTTGAAGCGCGTGTACGACCAGATGCCTGAGCCCAAGTACGTGATCTCGTTCGGGTCCTGCTCGAACTGCGGGGGCCCGTACTGGGATTCCTACTCCGTCACGAAGGGGGTCGACCAGATCGTCGCCGTCGACGTCTTCGTGCCGGGCTGTCCTCCGCGGCCAGAGGCGTTGCTGCACGGCATCATCAAGCTCCAGGAGAAGATCGCCGGCGAGGACATCAAGGAGAAGTGGAGCGGCAAGCACAGCGTGCCCGCTGCCATCTCATGAGATGCGAGGGAGCTTACCCGCCTTCGGGGCGCCCACCGTCCGCCCGTCGGTTCCTCCATCTTGTGTCAATCGGCCGGTGTCGGGTAGCCCTATGGAGGGTCCACAGGGATGACGGTCGTAACGGCTTTGCGCATCGGCCCGATTCCGAGTCCGCCTCGCAAACGATCTCGCCATGCGGTGGCCCTTAGCCGGGCATCCTTTGCCCTGGCCACCGCGACCATGCAGCTGGAGGCCAGCGGTTCGGCATCGGAACTCGTCCATAAGACCTTACCGGGGGTGAATCAGCGGTCGAAGAACAGGTCCGGGAGTATGTGCCGCAGCGAAGGTGCCGAAGCCGGTTGAGGTCTCTTTCCAGACCGCGTTATCGGCGCGGGAGCTGAAGGGCACGCATCTTATGATCCTGACGACACGCCTGCTGAGGGTGCTGCGGTCCGCTCGGCGGGCGTCGTTGTCGCCTGCTGCTCACGTGTCTTGTCGTCCTGGCGCGCCTCCTCGCCCATGATGGAGGTCCCAATGAACACGGCCCCTTCGGCGATCGCGAGCGACTGCGACGTGATGTCGCCCTCAACCCGGGCGCGCGGGCCGAGCTCCACCTTCCCCCTGCCCACGATGTCGCCCATGACCACTCCACCCACCTGCACGTTGTGAGCCCTGATGTTTCCGTCCAGCCGGCTATCGCCTGGCAGCGAGACATCGCCTGTGGCGGCGAGATTGCCGTTGACCTGGCCCGCCAGGGTGATGCTCGTCGCTTGGATGTTGGCTTCCACCCGACCCTGAGGGGACAGCGACACGTCCTTGGCTGCGGTGATCTTGCCTTTGACCTGTCCGTCGACCCTCAGGGAGCCGGCGGCCATCACGGTGCCCTCGATCCGCGTACCTGGACCAACCACCGAGACCTCAGACCCGTCATCTGCACGGTCCATTGGCACCTCCTGCACCTCGCGAGCATCGCGCCCGTTTCCGGTTGTGGCGATGGGTTCGCCGGCGTCGACCTTTGCGATTCCTGCAGGCGGCCGCTCGAGTACCTCCGGCTGAGTCGGAGCGTCCAGGTCGACATCAAGGTCACGAGGCTCTCGGCGATGACGCCAGCGACTCATCGACCCTCTTCTCACAGATCGCGCCTTCGAGTTGCGAAGCGCGAGGACACCTTACGTCATCTGTTCCGGGCGACGGGAAGTCACGCGCAGTCGGACGCACCTCTTACCCTCGGACCCCCGGGCGCGAACGCGACAACCGACCACCTCAACCTCCCTCGGCAGATGCTCCTTAGGGTCGAGCCTCCGCCAAACACGCAACCCGTTCACCCGATATGGGTTCTCGGATCCGGTCGGTTCGGCCTCGGGCCCATGCCCTGGGCTCGGAGAAGGAGCTGACGCCGCCCCCCGGCCCCTCGAGCCTTGAATGCCTCCGCCGCCGAGTCCCGCTAGCCGCCCCTGGCCCGGTCCTCGACCCTCGCCTCGAACCACACCCGCGCCCCCGCGCAGACCCGGACGGTACGTCAGGGCAGTCTCCCCGACCCCCCCTGTACTTGGCTGCTCCCTTGACTCGACTCGGTCGTCCTGGCTAGCGTGAGCCGAACGTCCCCATGGCCGGGGTAGAGGCGCGATCGGTGTCGCGCTGTCCCGCGCGCACGTTCCTCGACCGCTGCGCGGGTCCGTTCCGACTGCGCCGCTCCCACGATCGTCGCTGAGGGCTGCGAGATGGCGAGACCCGACTGCCCACGCTGCGGCTCCGATCTAATCGTCGCCGCGCCCTCAGGGGCTCCCACCGAGCTCGTCCTGGAACTGCGGGGTGGTAACGTGCCCGGCGCCGCCGGAGGCGGTTCCGTCCACTGGCTCTGCCGCTCCTGCGGGCACCGATGGGACCCCGCCGCCTACCTCGACCAGCAGGTCCCGGGGCCCGGGGATCCACTTCCCGATCCCGCGGGCATCGCCGCGGACCTCGAGGCGTCCGAGCCGTCGCAGGGCGTGGCGAGGATCGATGAGACGCAGGGCAGCCCCGGCGGCGCCCTTCGGCGGGCGAGGGGGGAGGCCGGGACGACGCTCGCTGAGGTGTCGAAGGGGACCAGCATCTGGGAGCGTCACCTCCAGGCGCTCGAGAGTGACGCTCCGCTCGAGGAGTTCCCCGCGCCCTCCTATGCGAGGTTCTACCTCCGCGAATACGCGGAGTTCCTGCATCTCGATCAGGAGCCGCTGCTCCGGGACTTCGATGCGCTCCATCCGGTGGTCGAGGAGCCGGACCTCGAGCCCCTCCCAGACAACCGAGCTCCCAGGAAGGTCGCCACGGTCATCCTCGCGGTGCTGTCGGCCGCCGCCCTCATCCTCATCGCCTTCCACCAACCGGCCTCCCCTCCGAGCGCGGAACCCACCTTCCCGGCCGGCGTCACCCCGATCACGGTTCACGATTCCGAACACGTGCCGCTGCACAGCGGCGCCACGCGCGAGCCGAGCGGGGTGCGGGTGGTGATCAGGCTGATCCAGCCCTCATGGGTGGAGGTCGTTTCGGACAGCGAGGTCGTCGTGTCGACGACCCTGCAGCCGGGTGAGGTGGTCACCTACCGCGCGCGTAGGCTCTTCGAGCTCACCCTCGGGAACGCGGGAGGCGTGCGTCTGCGCGTCAACGGCGAGCGGGTCGCGACCGGGAGCCCGGGCGAGGTGGTGAGCTTCGACTTTCGCTGGCGCAACGGGACGGTGGCGACCGTGCGCGGATAGGTCTCTCTGCGCTCGCTGCGCGACGGCACCGGTGAGGAGGATGTCTCCTACCATCTTGCCCGCCGCCGCTCTTGCGCGCGGTGAAACGCTTCGATCGGCAGGGTCGTGACGGGCGAAGGTCTCGAGTCCGCTCGTCCGGCTGACCCTCCTCGGTCGGACGAGCGGACTCGCGTTCGCGCCATAGCGTCATCGAGGGGCCATTCGTGTACGACGTCCTTCCCCGCGTGACGCCCAAGGTTCGCATGCCGACCCCTTCGACTCTCGCGGTGTTGGCATCCCGCCCGTCAGGTTGTGGAATCCTACAGATGGGATCTCGGGCTTGGGGGCATATGCCGGACGAGCTGTGGGAGGGGACGACTCGGTCCGGCATTGAGGCCGCCGCGGAGCCGCCCGCGACGGCGCACCCTCGTGTCGCCGTGGTTCTCGCCGCGGGCCGTTCCGAGCGACTCGCGGGCGTGACCGGCGGCGGCTCGAAGGCCCTCGTCCGCGTCGGTGGCCTGGCACTCGTGGAGCGGGCCGTTCGCACGCTCCTGGCCGCGCGCCTCGAGCGGGTGGTCGTGGTCGTCGGCTACCAGGCCGGAGCAGTGGCCGCCGTCGTGGACCGCCTGGCCCCCGGCCGCGTGCGGGCCGTGTTCGCAGAGAGCTGGGAGCTCGGCAACGGCGCGTCGCTGGCTGCTGCAGAGCCCCTCGTTGCCGAGGAGAGCTCGTTCGTGCTCGTGACCGCGGACCACGTCTTCAGTGAGGGGGCGCTTGAGCCGCTGCTGTTCGCCGGCAGCCCCGGTGTCCTCGTCGACCACGCGCCCGACCCCGACGCGTGGGCCGAGGGCACGCGGGTGCGCTTACACGAGGAGCACGTCGTCGCGTTCTCCAAGGAGCTCGGCGACCCGTCGATCGACTGTGGGGCGTTCCTGCTGCCGACGGCCGTCTTCGACGCCCAGCGCCGAGCCCAGGCCCGAGGCGACGCGTCGCTCGCGGCGGCCGTCACCGAGCTCGCCCGGGAGCAGCCCCTCGCCGCCGTCCCGCTCCCTCAGGGCCTCTGGTGGCAAGACGTGGACACACCCGAGGACCTGCGCCGGGCCGCGGCACGGCTCCGCCGCTCGCTCACGAAGGGGGCCGATGGACCGGTCTCGCGGTACCTCAACCGCCCCGTCTCGACCAGGGTGTCGATGGCCCTTGCCCACCTACCGATCCATCCTGACGCCGTCTCGCTCGCCGCGTTCCTCCTCGGCGTTCTCGCGGCCTGGCTCCTTGCGAGCGGCCGGGGCATCGCCGGAGGGATCCTCGTGCAACTCGCCTCGATCCTCGACGGGGTCGACGGCGAGATCGCCCGCCTCCAGGTGCGGGCAGGTCCGGGGGGCGCGCTGCTGGACGGCGTCCTGGACCGGCTGGGCGACGCGGCCATCGTCGGCGGGCTCGCGCTCTGGGCGCTCGACACCGGGAGCGACCCGGGACTGGTCGCTATCCTCGCCGTCGCGGCGACGGCCGGGGCCATGCTCTCGATGGCTACGAAGGACCGGATCACGGCACTCGGCATCCCGCCGATGCCCGAGCGGTGGATCGGCTTGCTGCTCGGCGGCCGCGACGCGCGACTCCTGATCGTCGCGGCGGGCTCCCTCCTCGGGCGGCCAGCGGCGACCCTCATCGTCCTGATCGCGACGTCGGGCCTCAGCCTGGCCGTGCGCCTGTTGCTCGCGCGGTCCGCTCTGCGGGGCGCTCGGCGCGGACCCCGGTAGCTCGCCGGCCCGTCAGCAAGACCTTCTCGGCCTCGGCTTCGTCCCGTCCCTTCCAGCCCGGGTGGCCTCCGCTGGCCATCATCGGCGCCGGGATCTGCCTGACCGCCCTTCGCCGCCTCATCGGGGAGCTATGGTCACGAGCGTGCCGGACACTGGCCTCGATGTCGTGACGGGAGCGTTCAGCTACACGGGGAGCGCGATCGCTCGGCGCCTCCTCGACGACGGGCGTCGGGTGCGCACGCTCACCGCTCACCCGGACAGACCGAGCCCGATCGCTGGCCGCGTCGAGGTCGCCAGCTACGCGTTCGACGACCTCGACGCGCTCACCCGCAGCCTGGAAGGGGCTTCGACCATCTACAACACCTATTGGGTCCGCTTCGACCGTGGCGACGTGAGCTTCGATCGAGCGATCGAGAACTCGAAGACGCTGTTCCGCGCCGCGCGCGAAGCCAGGGTCGGGCGCGCCGTCCACCTGAGCGTCACCAAGCCCTCGATGGACTCGCGCTTCCCCTACTTCCGAGGCAAGGCACTCGTCGAGCAGGCGCTCGCCGAGAGCGGCCTGCCCCACGCCGTCGTCCGCCCAACGATCGTCTTCGGCAGGGGCGACATCTTGATGAACAACGTCGCCTGGCTGCTGCGGCGCTTGCCGGTCTTCACGATCCCGGGTGATGGTCGCTACCGGGTCCGCCCCATCTACGCGGGCGATGTCGCGAACGTGTGCGTCGAGGTCGCCCAAGCGAGGGAGAACCTCACGATCGATGCCGTCGGGCCCGAGACGATGACCTTCGAGGAGATGGTGCGCAAGATCCGCGCCGCCGTGGGGAGCCGTTCGACGATCGTGCACGTTCCCACATCCGTGGCGCGGCTGGCGGCCGGCGCGATCGGTGTGGCCGTTCGCGACGTGCTCATCACCGACCATGAGCTCGGGGGACTCATGAGCGAGCTGGCGACCACCGACGGCCCGACGACGGGCCGGACACGTTTCTCGGACTGGATCGCAGATGCCGGTGGGGCGCTCGGCCGCAGGTACGCGTCGGAGGTCGTCCGGCACTTCGCCTCCCCCTGATGGTGACCTCGGTGAGGCTTGGAGACCCTCTCGGCGGACTGACCTGGTGACACCGGCATCCTGCTGTTCGCCGGCTTCGACAACTCGGGTCCGCCGGGCGCGTTCCTACCAGACCTGTGGGCCTTCGCTCCAGGCGAGGGCTGGACACGCCTGTCCGACACTCTGGATGCGGAGCCCGGTGACCTGTTCGCTCCCATGGGACGAGCTGGTCAGGCCGCCTACGTCACGGTCTCCGGCGAGCTCTGGACTTTTGACACCGAGGCGGGTGGGAGCTCGTCGACACATCTGCTCCCGCCCTTCACGGCGCCCGCATGGTCTATGACGCGGGGTCCGACCGCTTGGTCGTGTTCGGCGGGGACGCCTTCACCCCTACGAAGTTCGACGACACGTGGACGGTCGACCCCGGGACGGGTGCGTGGATGGCGATGGATGCGGAGCGCCGTCTGCCGGCCCGCACGTACTTCGCGATGACCTGCGACGAGGCGACCGATCGCGTCGTCGTGTTCGGCGGCTACGGCGCAGGGGACATCGAGCTCGACGACACGTGGGCCTACGATCTCAACACCGATACGTGGGAGCTGCTGTCCCGGCATGGTGGTCCCGGTCCTCGGGGGTACGTGGCTATGGCCGACGACCCTGCCGCTCCGGCCGGAAGCAGTATCCCTGCGACAAGTAGGGGGCGATTTCCGACCGGTCAGATGTGCACTGCCGGACACGTTAAGGTGCGGCTGATTCCCTCCACGCCTTGGATGCGCGAGACGACCATCTTGCCCAAGGCATCGATGCTCGCCGCCTGGACAAGCGCGATGATGTCGTACGGTCCGGTCACGACCACCGCCGAACTGACGCCCTGGATCGCGCCCACCTCCTCGGCCACCGCCCCCGTCCTTCCCGACTCGGTCTGGATCAGCACGAAGGCTCGAACGATCACTCTCACCCCCCGATGACCAATCATCCGCCCGTTGTCGCCGGACCACAACGGCATGATTCTTGCGCAGGACGTTGAGATCAACCTTGCCCTGGTGAGCACGGACAAGAGAACGAACCCGCGGGCCGCTGACTGCACCCCCCTTGCTGTGGACCTCGTGAGGGAGCGCTGCGATTGTGTCGACGCCGCGATCGGCCCGTCGATCCGGAAGTGGCCGCCGAGCGCTCAGCGGGCTGCGTTGCGTGCCGATGCAAGATGCGTCAGTTGTCCGCCGAGAGCGAGTCTGCCTTCCGGGTCAGTCCCTCGGGCATAGGGCTGGAGGTCGGTTGGCATGACGTCTCCTTTCACCTCGACTTGGATGGTCGCGTGACCAAGTTCAGCCTAGGGTGAGGTCAAGGATGGGAACAGGCTCAATGGGAAGGGAACCGTCGGCGGCAGGGAGGCGAACCATGCCAGCGAGGAAGACCGCTAGGAGGAAGGCCGCTCCGAGGAAGGCTAGCGTCAAGAAGGCCGCTCCGAGGAAGGCTAGCGTCAAGAAGGCCGCTCCGAGGAACACCAGCGTCAAGAAGACCGCTGCGAGTGGGCGCACTCAAGTTCTGTCTCAGGGCGGAGAACCTGCACGTCGAGGCGCAAGGCCACCTGCCCGTGCCGCGACACCGGTCAGGCGTACGTCAACGGGGGCGATACGAGCCCGACGAGGCGACCTCATCGTCATCGACTCCCCTCAGGTCGGCTCACCGCCTCGAGAGGGAGAGGTTCTGAGAGTCATCCACGGCGAAGTGAGCGTCAGCTACCGGGTCAAGTGGGCAGACGGGCATGAGACCCTCATCTCACCCGCGGCTGGCACCGTCACCATCGTTCGGGCCTAGGACTGCGTGTAGGGGTCGGGAACTTGGCGTCGACCGAGGCCGCTGAGCGGCGAGAGACCCCAGGATTCATCCCGTACCAGGGATCGGCGATGGACAGGTTCCCCGGGGGCGGACGCTGCTACCTTCTCGGGCGCATAGTGGACACGGTCGTAGTAGTCGTGTGCTCGCCGGCCGGTCCTCACCTTCGCACTCCTTGCCAAGGGTAGGCTGCGTGATCGCCCAGAGGTCCCTCACCGTCGCATCTTTGAGACCTGTCAGATTGCATCGTAAGGTCGACGAACGTGCTTGGTGACTCCGTACTGAACCGATGGAACCTCCGTCGCATCGAGGAGTGCCGCACTCTGATCGATTGGCTGGCGCCGAGCCGTGGGGAACGCGTGCTCGACATCGGATGCGGGGATGGGTACAACACAGCGGCGATCGCTAAGAGGGGCGCGATCGTCACCGGTATAGACGTGAACGAGCGTCGTCTGGCGATCGCGCGCAGGCGTCACCGAGGTCTGCCGGTCAACTTCCAGACGATGAACGCGGAGACCTTGTCGTTCGCCGACGCCTCCTTCGACAAGGCCATCAGCTTCTGCGCGATCGAGCACTTCCGGCGTGATGACTTGGTCCTCGCCAACGTTCGTCGCGTCCTCGCGCCCAACGGGGTCCTGATGCTCTCGGCCGACAGCCTGACGAACCCCGAGATCCGGGAGGGCGAGCGCGAGATCCATGGCCGCCGCTACGACGTGAACATGTTCTACTCCGTCGACCTGCTTCGAAGGAAGCTCGATGAGGCTGGGTTTGCCCTCGAGCGATGGCGGTACATCCTCACCACTCCGGTAACGCTCACGCTCGTTCGGGCGTCGTGGTCCCTCGATGACCTCCCCCTGCCGCTGTTGCCTGTGAAGGCGGCCGGGTACCTGGCATTGCGCCTCTTTGGGAAGCCCCTCTCGGATCTGACGGAGCGGATCGCCCGCCGGCCTGACAGCGGCCTAACGCTGCTGGCTGCGGCGTCGACGCGTTGACCTGTCCTGCTTCGAACTAGCAGCGGCAGGACCACGGCGGACGATCGGCGGGCCGCAGGTCCCCACTGACGCGAACTCGGGGGTTTCCATGGTCGGGATTCCTGCTCCGAGCCGATCCCCGGCCTTGGTGGACGTGCCACGGCTCGCCACCAGTCGAACATCCACACCGATGCTTGAGTCCGTCCTCCAACTCAGGCGAGCGCCTGGCCCGGCGCCCCATCGCGGACGGTGGACGGAACCTCAGAGCCGCGCTCGTATCCTGATCCCGTGGCCTCGACCCGAGCGGTTCTGCTCGACCTGTGGGGCACGACCGCCTGGGGCGAGCCGCCGCCTCCCGAGGAACGCCTCTCGATCCAGCTTGGCGTGCCGGAGGCGGTGCTGTTCGACAGCTTCGAGCGGACGCGCGTGTACCGGGGAACGGGCGGACCACGTACCGCGGAGGAGAGCCTGGCGGTCGTCGTCGAGGCCTGCGGCGTCGACCCGGAGCCGGGGTTCGTCCGACGCCTCACCGAGATGCACATCTCGTTCCTCCGCCGCAGCGTGCACCTCTACGACGAAACGGTCCGTGTGCTGCGCGAACTCCGCGGCCGCGGGATGAAGACGGCCATCGTCAGCAACTGCGATCACTTCACCCGCCCGGCCGTCGAGGCCCTCGGCCTCGAGGACGAGGTCGACGCCGTCATCCTGTCGTTCGAGCTCGGCGCGATGAAGCCGGATGCCGGCATCTATGAAGGGGCGCTGCGGCGGCTCGACGTGGGCGCCGAGGACTCGACGTTCGTCGACGACCAGGCCGACTACTGCGACGGCGCGGCGGCACTCGGCATCCGCGCGCTTCGAATCGAGCGCGCCACCGAAGATCCCTACGACCCTGAGCGTCATCCGTTGATCCGCGACCTTGACACGTTGCTGGATCTGGTCTGAAGGGCTCGTGGCTGGCGGCAGGCCTGGGGAGGGTAGAGGCCCCAGAAAGGGGGTGGGCGGGTGCGCGGCGGGAGACGTGCGATGCGCCGTCTCGCCCGCGCTGACGAACAGCGCCCGTGCTCCATGGGACACCCCGTAGTAGGCGAGATGTCCCGAGCCTTGGATGAGGTATGGCAGGAGCTGGGGATCGAAGGCGCTCGGGATCCGCAGCTCGAAGGTCGTGGTGACCCCATCCGGACCTTCGGCACTGCTAGTGACGAGTGCCACCGTGCAGGTGGTGGTCGGCGGCTACCTCCTGCGGCGCTCCGGCGACCCCTTCCCGGACCTTCGCCCGCCCCTCATGCGCTGGGCCATGCTGGTGCTCGACAACTCCCGGAATCGATCGCGCACCTGGTGCTCGATGGATGTCTGCGGTGCCCGCGCAAAGATGCGGACCTACCGCAGCCGCAGGCGTGTCGAATCTTACGATCGCGGCCCCGGCCACGCACAGAGGCGTTGGCCCTTTCCGCGGGCAGGACCGCCTACGCCTCCGGTCGAATCTCCTAGAGTCGCGCTCGTGAACGCTCAGTCGCGGTCCGCGGCGAGGTGGATCCGGCCGATGAGGCTCCTGGCGTCCAGGACGTAGGCCTCCCATTCAGGGAAGCGCTGCATCCTGAGTAATCCCAGGAGGGCGTTCGGGTCCGCTCCCGTACGCTCCACGGCTGCTATTTGCGCGATCGCCGTCGACAACATGGCGGCGAGGTCCGCATCCTTCCTCCGCTCGATCTTCCCCAAGCCGAGAACTTCGTCCTGTAGCTCTCTCTCGAGGTCCTCATCCACGCCGCTCGCCTCCCAGAAACGCGTCCATCCCACTCACGCGTCGCACTTCAGCTCGGCGACGACGTCCTGATACCGCCGGAGGATCTTGGTGTCCGCGTGTCCCATGATCGCCGCCGCCAGGATGCCCGCCCATAGCCGTCGAGGTGCCAATGCGCGCCTCCGATCCGCGTATGACCCGAGTATGGGAGGAAGCGGCGAGGCCGTTCAAGCGTGACGCGGCTCGTCCCCAGACCGACGCTCGCGACCCCAGCCCGCGGTGCGCCTTTCATGGTGGAGCGTGTCGACGACATGGGTATCGTGCTGCTCCTGTGCAAGGGAGCCTGGTGGACGCGCATCGATGGCTGCTATTTCCCGGATGAGCCGTACCCAGGTGCCAACTTCCGCTGGCTCGCTGCGAACGTCGTTGACGAGGACGGTGAGACCCCGCTGCCCCCCTATTGGGTGAAGAGGATGGGCAGCGTGAAGGTC
>Ga0105106_10002303_pt1 | contig 13735 bp, 13 predicted proteins | sample PPLLaktember2015_5_FD_79109 | JGI IMG/M metagenome (GOLD analysis project Ga0105106, IMG submission 79109) | Freshwater sediment microbial communities from Prairie Pothole Lake near Jamestown, North Dakota, USA - PPLs Lake P8 Core (1) Depth... | ecosystem: Environmental > Aquatic > Freshwater >...
CGAGGGCTCGGGCGGGAAGACGTAGGTCCCGCGCGAGAGGTACTCCTTCACGAGGTCGTTCTGGGTCGTGCCCTGGAGCGCCTCCGTGCTCGCGCCCTGGCGCTCGGCCGCGGCGGCATAGAGCGCGAGCAGCCAGGCGGCCGTGGCGTTGATCGTCATCGAGGTGTTCATCCGGTCGAGCGGGATGCCCTCGAAGAGCGCGGCCATGTCGTCGAGGTGCGAGACCGGGACGCCGACCTTCCCGACCTCGCCGCGGGCGAGGGGATGGTCGCTGTCGTAGCCGGTCTGGGTCGGGAGGTCGAAGGCGACCGAGAGGCCCGTCTGGCCCTTCCCGAGGTTCGTGCGGTAGAGCTCGTTGCTGGCCTTCGCCGAGCTGTGCCCGGAGTAGGTCCGGAACACCCAGGGCTTCTCGCGCTCCGCCATGCGGGTCCCCATTTCTCGTAAGTATGCGGCCAGCTTATCGAAGCGGGGTAGGGGAGCCAATCGCAGCTACCCTCGGCCCATGCCCGACTCGTTCTTCCGTCTGGGGCCCGAATGGGTGCTGCGCGCCGTCGAGGCGGCCGGCCTGCGCCCGACGGGTCACGTCACCGCGCTCACCTGCCTCGAGAACCGCGTCCACGACGTGCACCTCGAAGACGGCTCCCACGTGGTCGTGAAGTTCTACCGGCCCGGGCGCTGGAGCCGCGACGCGATCCTCGAGGAGCACCGCTTCCTGTGGGCGCTGCGCGAGCAGGAGATCCCGGTTGCGGCGCCGCTGCGCTTCGCCGACGGCCGCACGCTCCACGAGGCCGAGGGCATCCACTACGCGGTGTGGCCCCGGGTCGGCGGACGCTCGCCCTCGGAGCTCGCGGACGCCGAGGTCGCGATCCTCGGACGGCTCCTCGCGCGCATCCACTCCGTGGGCGCGGCCCTCGAGCCGAAGCATCGGCCCACCCTCGACGCCGAGAGCTTCGGCCGCGAGCCGCTGCGCTTTCTCGAAGACGGCTTCCTGCCCGCGACCTGCGCGCGCCGCTACCGAGCGGCCGCCCTCGAGGCCGCGGCGATCTACCAGCGCTGGAGCGAGGGCGTGCCGCTCCACGCGATCCACGGCGACTGCCACTTCGGGAACCTGCTGCACGGGCCCGAGGGGTGGTTCTTCCTCGACTTCGACGATTTCGTGATCGGGCCCGCGGTGCAGGACGTCTGGATGCTGCTGCCGGGCCGCGACACCTGGGCCGAGCGCCAGCGCACGATCCTGATCGAGGCCTACGCGCAGTTCCGGCCCTTCGATCCGCGCTGGCTGCAGCTCGTCGAGCCGCTGCGGGCCCTGCGCTTCGTGCGCTACGCGGCCTGGGTCGCCCGGCGCTGGAGCGATCCGGCGTTCCCGGCGGCGTTCCCGCACTTCGGCACCGAGGAGTACTGGGAGAACGAGACCCGGGACCTCGAGGAGCAGGTCGAGCGCATCGCCCGCGGCGCCGAGGCGCCGCTGCCCGAAGGCGTGCGCGAGCCCGCGCCGGAAGACCAGCGCGAGCTCACGAACAAGGACTTCTTCTGGGATATGTGACGGTCTAGGCGCGGCGGCGCGCAGCGACCAGGAGACCGGCCAGTCCGCTCACCAGCAGCAGCAGCGTGCCGGGCTCCGGCACGTTCACGTTGAAGGTGAGGAACGCGTCGTAGACGCCGAGCGGTGAGGCGTCGAACGTGAGGCCCGCAGCGCCGAGCGACACGCCGCACTGATCTGCGCCGGTGCCGACCGTGCAGGTCAGACCGCTGATGGCCGGCGTGTTCGCGAGCACCGTCACGGGCAGGCTGAAGATCGGAGACGCGCTGCCGACGGCCGGAGCGATCTGCTGGATCACGAAGGCTCCGCCTCCGAGCGGCGCTGTGATCACCGGCACCCCGACCGCGGAGAAGCTCGAGCCCGGCAGCAGCGAGGCCGCACCGAAGTTCGCGGGCGCGACCAGCGTGAGCACGAAGTCGACGGTGCCGGGTCCGACGTTGTAGGTGACCGACCCGCTGACCGCGGCCGTTCCGATCAGGCTCAGCACAGGCGTTCCGGGACACAGGCTGCCGGTGGGGCAGACCTGCCCCTGGTCGAGGCCCGGCCCGCCGATCACCGGGAGCGTCAGCGCGAGGGCCGGGGCGCCGCTCGTCGAAAGCGCCAGTGCGGCGAACAAGGCGGTCGTCCATCGAAAGCGCATCGGCAGCACCCCTTCTTCCTCTGGTTCGAAAGCGTTAGCGACGCACGCGCCGCGAGGCGGCGAGCGCCCCGAGGCCGGCGACGAGGAGCAGCGCCGTGCCCGGCTCCGGCACCATTCCGGTGAACAGGATGTCGGCCTTCAGCGTCGCGGTCCCGCCCGGGAACAGGATCGCGGGGATCGCCGGGATCGAGAGCGTTCCCAGCGTGATGCCGTTCAGCCCGAGCTGACCCGTCCCGGTGACCGTCACCTGGCCGCCCAGGAACGGATTGTTCGTCCCGAAGGCCGTCGGCGCCGTGTTCACCAGGCCCGAGAGCGAAGCCACGCCGCTCACATCGACGTTGCTCGCGGTGTAGTTGTAGGTGCCCGGATTCGGCGACGGCCCCGTCGCGGTGCTCGTGTAGCCGGCGCCAGGCGCGATCGAGACCGAGGCGAGCGTGATGCTGACGCCGCTGAAGATTCCCGACAGGGGCAGCGGTCCCACGGGACCGGCGCTGAACAGGAAGGACGTCAGGCCCGCGGGCGGTCCGGTGTCGAAGGTCACCTGCGTGCCGGTCAACGGGATCGCGCCCACGGCGATCGTGCCGAAGCCGGCGACCGTCGCGCTCACCGTCGCACTGCCGCCCGTGAAGTAGTACGTGACGGGGGTCGCGCCGGCGCTCGAAGCCAATCCGAAGCTCGCGAGCACCGCCAACCCTGCCGCCGCACTTCGCCAACCGCGCATTCGGCCCCTCCGAGACCGCGCCCCCGGGCGGGGGGCGGTCCGGCTCGTGGACCCGCCCGGTCTCGCGACCGGACAGCGGATCCGTTTCGTGTTTGCGCGGAGCCCCCTTCCCAGAGAAGCCACGGCGCGGCCGCCACCGATGCAATCGAGATGCCCGTCGGCGGAGTGCGACGCCTCGGTTCAACACGCCGGAATCGCAATGTGTTTCGATGAACGGAAATCCCCGCTCGCCGCCTCCGCGCCGAGCATGGAACGACCGTTCCGCTCAGGCGGAAGAAGTTTTCCCCGTGGGATGGCAAGCTCGCGGCATGCTCGTCGCTCTCGACCACGTCGTCGTTGCCGTGCGCGACCTCGACTCCGCGCGCGCCGCCTGCGAGACGCTGCTCGGCCGGCGCGCCTCCTGGCGCGGCGCGCACCCGGGCCTCGGCACTGCGAACGTCCTGTTCCGCGTCGCGAACACCTATCTCGAGCTGCTCGCGCCGGCGGGCGGCGGCGGCTTCGCCGACCGGCTGCGCGCACGTCTCGACGAGGCGGGCGAAGGGCTCCTCGGCCTCGCCTTCGGGACCGACGACGCCGACGCCTGCGCCGTGGCGCTGCGCGCACGCGGGCTCCCGGCAGCCGCGCCCCGGGACGGCTCGGGTCGCGACGACGCGACGGGCCGCGAGCGCGCGTGGCGGAACGTGATGCTGCCGGCCGAGGCGACGCGCGGCCCGCTGCTCTTCGCGATCGAGCACAGCTCGCCCGGCGACGCCTTGCCGCGGGCCGAGCCGCTTGGCGATCCCGCCGCCGCGATCGAGGCTCTCGACCACGTCGTGGTCGAGAGCGGCGACCTCGAGGCGGCGCGCACACTGTACGGTGACGGGCTCGGGCTGCGCCTCGCGCTCGACCGCAGCTTCGAGGCGCGCGGCCTGCGCATCCTCTTCTTCCGCGTCGGCGGGATCACCGTCGAGGTGGTCGGCCGCCTCGGCGACGCCGCCGGCGGCGCGGCCGGATCGCGGGACCGCCTGAACGGACTCGCCTGGCGCGTGCCCGACGTCGAGGCGACGGAGCGGCGGCTCGCGGCGGCGGGCGTCGACGTGTCCGAGGTGCGGGCGGGCTTCAAGCCCGGGACCCGCGTCTGCACGGTGCGCGCAGGCACCTGCGGCGTGCCGACCCTCCTGATCGGCCCCGGATGAGCCCCGGGGACCCGTTCGCTAGCTTCGCGCCATGAGCGACCCCCTGAGCCTCCACGCCCCGAACGAGCTGCCGGACGATCTCGAGGACGCGATCCAGCGCCTGAAGAAGGAGCGCAACGCGATCCTGCTGGCGCACTACTACCAGGACTCCGAGATCCAGGACCTGGCCGACGTAGTCGGCGATTCGCTCCAGCTCGCGCGCGCCGCCCAGAAGGTGCAGAGCGACGTGATCGTGTTCGCGGGCGTCCACTTCATGGCGGAGACCGCGAAGATCCTGAACCCGACGCGCAAGGTCGTGGTGCCGGACCTGAAGGCCGGCTGCTCCCTGGCCGACGGCTGTCCGGCCGACGAGTTCGCGAAGTTCGTGGCGCAGCATCCCGGCGCCGCGGTCGTGACCTACATCAACAGCTCCGCCGAGGTGAAGGCGATGAGCGACCTGATCTGCACCTCGGCAAACGCGGTGAAGATGGTGCAGCACTTCGCGGGGCGGCCGGTGATCTTCGCACCGGACCGGCACCTCGCGCGCTGGGTCGCGAAGCAGGCGAACCGGCCCGACCTGATCGTGTGGCCGGGCTCCTGCATCGTGCACGAGCTGTTCAGCGCGAAGGGGCTCGCGGAGCTCAAGGTGAAGCATCCCGAGGCCGAGGTGCTCGCCCATCCCGAGTGCGACGACACGGTGCTCGCCCAGGCCGACTTCATCGCGTCCACGACCGGCATCATCGAGCGCGCGGTGAAGAGCCCGGCGAAGACCCTGATCATCGCGACCGAGGACGGCGTCTTCCACCAGATCGCGCAGCGCGCGCCCGAGAAGCTCCTGCTCCAGGCGCCGGGCCAGGACGAGAGCTGCGCCTGCAACCGCTGCCCGTACATGCGCCTCAACACCCTCGAGAAGCTCTACCTCTGCCTGCGCGATCTGCGCCCGGAGGTCACGCTGCCCGAGGATCTGCGTCTGCGCGCGCTCAAGCCGATCGAGAAGATGCTCGAGCTCTCCGCATGACACGGACGGGCCGCGCCCTCGCGGGCGCGCTGCTCGTCGCGCTCGCGGGCTGCGCGCACTCCGTCGTGGACGGCGACCGCCTGCGCGACGACGAGGTCACGCGCCTGCGCCGCGCCACGGAGGAGGTCCGCGGGCTCGAGCTCGTGCGCGAGGTGCCGGCGCGCGTGGTGACGGCCGCCGAGGCGCCGGCGATCGTGCGGCGCGGCCTGCTGGCGGATGCCTCGCCGGAGGATCTCGCCGCCGCGCAGGAGGCGCTCGTCACGCTCGGTCTCTGGCCCGAGGGCCGCGACCTGCTCGAGAGCTACGTGGCGGTGACCGGCGAGGCAGGCGCGGGCTTCTACCTTCCGCACGAGCGCACGCTCTACGTGGTGGCCGACGCGCCGGCGCCGGCGGGAGCGGGCCTGCTGTCGGCAATCTCGGGCCGCGACCTCGCGCGCGAGATGGTGCTCGCCCACGAGCTCGTCCACGCGCTGCAGCATCAGCATCATCCCTTCTGGTTCGACCACGGGGCCTTCCTGCGCGCCCACGCGGACGTCGCGACGGCGCTCCAGGCGTCGCTCGAAGGCGACGCGACGCTCTACGGCTTCCTCGCCGTCGAAGCCTCGCCGCCCGATCCCGCCCGCTTCCGCAGCCGCCTCGAGCAGGGGCTCGCGGATCAGCTGTCCGGGTCTCCGGCGCAGGGCGCGCTCGCGACTGCGCCGCCGATCCTGCGCGCGAGCCTCTTCTTTCCCTACGCGCACGGCTACGCGCTCGCCTGGCGCGAGGGCCGCGAGCTCCTGGTCGCGCCGCCGATCTCGACGGAGCAGGTGCTCCACGCCGATCGGCGTCACGAGCCTTTCGAGGCGATCGACCTCGCCGCCGGCCGGGCCGCGCTGCCGCTCGGCTGTCGCGTGGTGGACGAGAACAGCGCCGGCGAGCTCGCGATCTCGCTCCTGCTCGCGGACCTCGCGCCCGGCACGGAGCCGCCCGCCTGGAGCGGCTGGGACGGCGACCGCTACCTCGCGGCGCGCTGCGACGGCCGACGCGAGCTGGTGTGGATCACGCACTGGGACGAGGAGCGCGACGCGGTCGAGTTCGAGCGCGCCTACGCCCGGGCGGCGCCCGGCGCAGCCGCGCGCGCCCGCTTCTCGGGGCCGCCCGCAATCGTGCGCCAGGGCCGCGAGGTCGTGATCGCATCGCCCGGCGTCGCGAGCAGCGCCCCGGCCGTCGCCGCCGCGGCACGCCGAGCCCGGGTCGCGTCGCTCGAGGACCTGGTCGCGCACTTCGGGGGCGCTGCGACCCCGGCGCCTGGCGCCGCGCGCTCGACGCCGTGAGCCTCTCGCTCGCGGCGCTCCACGTCTACCCCGTGAAGTCGTGCCGCGGCGTGTCCCCGTCCCGCCATGCCGTCGACCGCCTCGGGCTCGCCTTCGACCGAGCCTTCATGGTGGTGGACGACGCCGGCCGCGCCCTCACCCAGCGCGAATGCCCGCGCCTCGCCCTGATCGAGGTGGGCCTCGATGCAGGGACGCTCGTGCTCGCGGCGCCGGGCTGCGCCCCGCTCGCCTTCCCGCTGCAGGAGCGCGCGGGCCGCCGCCTGCCCGTCACCGTCTGGCGTCACCGCGGCGACGGCCTCGACCAGGGCGACGCGGCCGCCCGCTGGCTCGCGTCGTTCCTCGAGCGGCCCTGCCGGCTGGTGCGGCTTCCGCCGGAGCACACGCGCAGGGTGAACCCGGCGCGCTACGCCGATGAGGCGCACACCTCGTTCACGGACGGCTACCCGTTCCTCGTTCTCTCGGAGGCGAGCCTCGACGAGCTGAACGCCCGCCTCGCGACACGCGTCGGGATCGAGCGCTTCCGGCCGAACCTCGTGCTGCGGGGTGCCACGCCCTACGCCGAGGACGGCTGGCGGCGCATCCGCGTCGGCCGCCTCGAGCTCGCGCTCGTGAAGCCGTGCCCGCGCTGCATCGTGACGACCGTCGATCCGGAGCGCGGCGAGCGCGCGGGGAACGAGCCGCTCCTCACGCTCGCGCGCTACCGGCGGGGAGAGGAGGGGCCGCCGTTCGGCGTCTACGCCGTCGCCCTCGGCGAAGGCGAGCTCGCGGTCGGCATGGAGGTCGAGGTGCTCGAGGCGCGCGGCTAGCGGTGCGCTGCCGCTGCATGCGATCCTCGCCGCCATGCCGGATTCCGCTCTCGTGATCGGTGTCGGCGCGAGCGCCGGGCTCGGGGCCGCCCTCGCGCGGCGCTTCGCGCGCGAAGGCCTCCACGTCGTCGTCGCGGGGCGCACGCGCGCGAAGGTCGAGGCCGTGGCCTCCGAGATCCGCGCGCAGGGGGGCAGCGCCGAGGCGCTCGCCTGCGACGCCACGCGCGGGGACGACGTCGTCCGCGCCTTCGAGCGAGCGGTCGCCGCTGGCCCCCTCGTGCTCGCGGTCTACAACGCGGGCAACAACCACATCCGTCCGCTGCTCGAGATGGACGACGCGTTCTTCGAAGACGTCTGGCGGGTCTGCTGCTTCGGCGGCTTCCTCGCCGGCCGCGAGGCCGCGCGCCGGATGCTCCCGCCCGAGGCCGACGCGGCCACGGGCGGCCGCACGCTGCTCTTCACGGGCGCGACCGCCTCGATCCGCGCGCGCCCGCCCTTCACGGCCTTCGCGTCGGCGAAGGCGGCCCTGCGCGCCCTCGCCCAGGGGATCGCCCGCGAGTTCGGGCCCCGGGGCCTCCACGTCGCCCACGTGATCATCGACGGCGGGATCGACGGCGAGCAGCTGAACGCGCGCTTTCCGCAGATGAAGCAGAGCAAGGGCGCCGAGGGCATGCTGCAGCCCGACGCCATCGCCGAGGTCTACTGGCAGATCCACCGCCAGCACCCGAGCACCTGGAGCTTCGAGCTCGACCTGCGGCCCTTCAAGGAAGCCTTCTAGGGGCGGCGGGAAAACTCTTTCCCTGCGAGTGGAACCGCCTTGCCGCGTGGCCCGACGCCGCAACCGCCGCCCGTGCTGGATTTGCGCGTACTTGCGAAACCTGAGGGGCCCGGCACGCGGCTTGCTCTACCCAACCGTGCGCCTGGGACGGGGACCGGAGGGTCCCATGATCTCGCTCGTCCGCACGTCCCTCGGCGTCCTCGCCGCCTCCCTGCTCTTCGCCGCCGGCACCGCCTCCGCCGTCTCGTTCCCGTTGAACGTCGAGTTCGACGACGGGCTCGTGGGCAACTTCGGCAGCGTCACCGTCACCGAGAACGCCGGCGATCTCGACTTCGTGATCAGCTTGACGGCGACCCTCGGCGCGGGCGCCGACCTCCACGAGTTCTACTTCAACCTTGCGGGCAGCCCGACCGGCGTCGCGATCTCGTCGACCCAGGTCGTGGCCACCGCGTTCTCGCTCGCGCTGAATCCGCCCGTGACCGGAGGGGCTGGAAGCTCCTTCGAGTACGGCGTGAACTTCGGCAACGGCGCCGGCGGGCCGGGCAACGGCGTGCTCAAGACCGCGAACTTCACGATCTCGGCGAACGAGGCGCTCACGCTGGCATCGCTCTCGCCGACCAGCTCGACGTCGCAGGACATCGTCGTGAACTTCGCCGCGCACGTGCAGGGAACGTCCTTCGTCGCCGGCTCGACCTCGGAAACCGTCGGCGGCGTCGTGCCGGAGCCGTCCACGGCGGGCCTGCTCGTGCTCGGCCTCGCGGCCCTCGCGTCGCGACGGCGCGGGATGGCAGCAAAGCGCTGAGATCGTGTCCGAAGCGTCTTGATCGAGCGCATCGTGCAGCGGCACACTCGCGTCTGAACCCCACAGGGAGGACGCAAATGGCGGCACGAGGCACGAAGCGCGCGGCAGTGAAGAAGAGCACCCGCAAGGCGGCCCGCTCCACGAAGAAGGTGGCGCGGAAGCCCGCGGCGAAGGCCATGGGCCCGAAGCCGGTGAAGACCGGCAAGGGACCGTCCCCGCTCGAAGTCGCGCAGGCCGTGGCCGGCCTGGCGCGGCAGAACAAGCTCGATCAGGTCGAAGCGCTCTGGCTCGCGCCGGGGATCGAGTCGGTCGAGGGCGTCGGCGCCTCGATGGCGTGGAGCGGCAAGAAATCCGTGCTGAAGAAGTACCGCGACTGGGAGGCCGACCACGAGATCCATTCGATGGAGGTCGGCGGCCCCTGGGTCGGCGCCACCGGCTTCGCGCTCCAGTACAAGATCGACCTCAGCCAGAAGTCGACGGGGCAGCGGCACCAGATGGAGGAGATCGCGGTCTACACCGTGAAGAACGGCAAGATCGTGCGCGAGGAGTTCCACTTCCGGACCTAGCGCGCGCGAGGCGTCGCGCCCCGCGCGGGGATCCGCCGCCTACTCCGGGTCGAGCGCGCCCTGCAGCAGGCGCACGTAGAAGCCGACGCTCTCCACGTAGCGATTGGCGTCGATGCGCTCGTTCGTGCCGTGGGCGCGGGTCAGATCGCCGGGCCCGATCCAGGTCGGGCCGAAGCGATAGACCGAGTCCGAGAGGTCCGCGAAGTGACGCGCGTCGGTGGCGCCGAGCACGAGCTGCGGTGCGACCAGGACTGCGGGATGGAGCTCCCGGATCGTGCGCTCGAGCAGGCGCCAGCTCGCGCCGTCGGTGCGCGAGACCGGCGACGGTTCGCTCGGTACGAAGCCCGGGATCGGCGCCACCGCGACGCGCTCGTCGTCGACGACGGATCGCACGTGCTCCGTCACGCTCGCAACCGTGTCGCCGGGCAGGATGCGGAAGTTCACGACCGCCCGGGCGCGGATCGGGAGCACGTTGTCCTTGGTGCTGCCCTCGAACATGGTCGGCGCCGTCGTCGTCCGCACCGACGCGCTGCCGCGCGGCGTGGCGGTGAAGATCCGCTCGACCAGGGGCTCGAAGAGCCAGAGGTTCGCGAGGGCCAGGCGCGTGCCGAAGGCCATGTCGGGCGCGAGCGTCCGGAGGAACTCGCGCGTGGGGCCGCGGATCCCGGCGGGCATCTGCTCGGCCTCGAGGCGTGCGACCGCCGCGGCGAGGATGCCGACCGCGGTCTGCGGCGGCGGGATCGACGAGTGCCCGCCCGCCTGCGTCACCTCGAGCGCAAGGCTCAGGTATCCCTTCTCGGCGATCCCGACCATCGCGACCGGCGCGGCGACGCCGGGCACGAGGCCTTCGCCGATCACGCCGCCCTCGTCGAGCACGTAGGCGAAGCGCACGCCGCGCTCGCGGAAGCGCCGCGCGATCTCCGCCGCGCCGCGCTCGCCACCGACCTCCTCGTCGCCGCCGAAGGAGAGGTGGACCGTCCGCTCGGGCTGGAAGCCCTGGCCCACCAGCCACTCGATCGCCTCGCAGATCGCGTAGACCTTCGACTTGACGTCGATTGCGCCGCGCCCCCAGACGAAGCCGTCGGCGATCGCGCCGGAGAACGGCGGCTGGGTCCAGTCGCCCTCGGTGCCCGGCAGCACGGGCACCACGTCGAGATGCGCCATCCAGAGGATCGGCGGCTTCGACGGGTCGCGTCCCTCCCAGGTGTAGACGAGGGAGAAGTCGTTCACGACCTCGCGCGAGAGCCGGCGGTGGAGCGCCGGGAAGCTCTCGGCGAGGTGCCGGTGGAGTGTCTCGAACCCCCCGCGATCGACCTGGGCCGGGTCGGCGTTCGACACCGTCGCGATGCGCAGGGCTTCGGCGAGGCGCCGCACCACGCCGTCCGGATCCGGCGGCGCGAAGGCCGGCGGCGGCGGCGGCGTGAGCTGCGGCGAGCGGAGGAGCGCGGCCCGGGCGACGAGGACGGCGAGGAAGAGGGCGAGCAGGACCAGGATGCGCTTCACGGGACCTCCCGCCGCATCCTACCCGAGCGCTCTACATCGGCGCCGGCTCCGCCGTGGGAACGTACGGCGCGGGCGGCGGCTGCGGCGGCGCCTGGGTCTCGGGATCCTTCGCCTCCGTCGGGGTGGGATCCGCCATCCCGATGTGGAGCAGCAGGATGCGCCGCGTCTCGGCGATCATCTCGGGGTGCGCCTGCACCGAGTGCCCCGAGCGCACCACGATCTCGGAGTCCACGGGCTCGATGTGCGCGCTCTCGTAGCGCACGACGCCGTCCGACATGTCGCGCAGGCTGCCCGTGTCCTGGGCCGCGATGATCGAGTGGGCGTGCACGCCGGGCGCGATCGGCAGGGCGTGGAGGGTCTCGAGGAAGGGGTTGCCAGGGCGCATGTTGTCGAGGCTGCTCGGCAGGCGCTCGAACCGGCTTCGCAACGCCTCGTCCTGATCGGCGCCGAGGGCGCGCCCGACGTCGGTCGTGAGCTTCGCGATCTGCACCGGCGCCGTGAACAGCCACGTGAAGACGTCGAGCACCCAGCCGTAGGTGCGGTAGCTGCCGCCGTGGGGCGTCGCGACGAAGATCACGCGCTTCACCTCGGGCAGCGGCTTCACGAACATCGTGTGCTCGATCAGCGCGCGCGTGTCGGGCTCGAGCTCGAGCTCCCCGACCGGCCTCTTCGAGATGTCGTCCCAGAACTTCGAGCCGCTGTCGACGACGGTGAGCTTGGTCAGGAGCCCACCCTGGCTGTGGCCCATCACGACCATGTCGCGCAGGGCGGGATCCCGCCCGCCCGGATCGAGGGCGCGCACGGCCTGCTCCAGAGCCTCGCGCAGCTGGCCCGCGGAGTAGATGACCGGGTTGCCTGTGTTGTAGGTGAAGAGCCAGACCTGGTAGCGCTGGCGAAGCACGGGATCGGATCGCAGCTCGTTGACCAGGTCGGCCCAGCGCGCCGGGCTCGAGGCGGTGCCGTGGACGAGCACGAGTGGGATCTGCCCCGGACGGTAGGGCTCGAGCAGCCAGAGATTCCCGGCGCCGCCGCTGGGGAGCCTCGCCGCGCCCGAGAGCAGGCCGGTGATCTCCCAGTCCCAGACCGCCGCGCCCTCGAGGCTCAGGGCGAGCGGTGTCGTCGTCTCGTACTCGAGGGGCACCTCGCGGCCGCCGATCTCGACCGTCGCCACCTCGTTCTCGGCGTAGAGCTCGAGGGAGGCGACGATCCGCCCGCTCCGCAGGCCGGCGCGCGCGCCGGCCAGGTAGAGCACGGCGGTGACCGGCACCTTGAGACCGCGCGCGACTCCGGGATCCGGGATCGGCTCCCCCTCGTGCAGATGCAGACCCGCGGCGAGCGGCGCGCCGAGGCCCGGCCGGCGGTAGCGGTTCGCGAGGCCGCGCACGCTGTAGTCCGCTGCCGAGATGAAGGGGCCGAGCACGTAGGGTCCCCAGTAGAAGCCGCGCGGGTCGACCCAGATCTCCATCTCGCCGAAGGGCAGCGCGTAGCTGCGCGAGTCGAGCGCGAGCCGCGTGTCGTCTGGCGACATCAGGGCCTCGGCGATGCCACGGTTGTAGAGATCGGCGGCCAGGCGCATGCGCGGGTCGAAGGGGTTCGGCGCCGTGCCGTCCTCGGGGAACAGGAACGCGTAGGCGTAGACCGCCGACGCGAGGTAGTACGAGCGGTCCTCCGAGCGATCGGCGGTGTGGAAGGAGAGCTCGGCGAGAGCGAAGAGCCGATCCTCGTCGTTCGTCGGGGCGAGGCCCTGGTGGAGCTTCGCCAGCGCGGCGCGCGGGTCGTCCTCGTACAGGTCGAGGAGATCGAGGCGTTGGAGCATCTGGCGCGAGGGCGCGCTCGGCTCGCCGGTCGAGAGCACGTTCGCCGTGAGATGCCGCTGCACGGACTGCGGATCTTCGCGCTGGACGCCGATCGGCGTGGCGCAGGCGCTGGCGACCAGCGCGAGGCCGAAGAGGAGGGCGACCGGACGCATGCGGGCGGCAGTCTAGAACACGGCGCGCTTCCGTTGTACGCATCCACCGGGAGGAAGTGCCGATGCGAAAGCTCGAGGGGAAGGCCGCGCTCGTCACGGGCGGCGGCCGTGGCGTCGGCGCGGCGATCGCGCACAAGCTCGCGGCGGAGGGCGCGCGCGTGCTCGTGAACGATCTCGACGCGGGGCCCGCGGAGGAGACGGTTGCCGCGATCCGCGCCGCGGGCGGCGAGGCCGAGGCGTTCCCGGGCGACGTCGCCGCGCCCGACTTCGGCGAGCGCGCGATCGCCGCGCTGCTCGAGCGCTTCGGGCGCGTCGACATCATCGTGAACAACGCCGGCTACATCTGGAATACGAGCCTGCAGAAGACCGTGGACGAGCAGTGGTACGCGATGCTCGACGTCCACGCGACGGCGCCGTTCCGGATCCTGCGCGCGGCGGTGCCGTACCTGCGCGACGCCGTCGCGCGAGAGACGGTGGCCGGCACGCCCGTCCACCGCAAGGTCGTGAACGTGTCGTCGATCTCGGGCCTCTACGGCGCCGCGACGCAGATCGCGTACTCCGCGGGCAAGGCGGCGCAGATCGGGATCACGCGCACGCTCGCGAAGGAGTGGGGGCGCCTGCGCGTGAACGTGAACTGCGTCGCCTTCGGCTACATCGCGACGCGGCTCACCCAGCCACTCACCCAGGGAGAAGCACGCATCCAGGTCGGGGAGCGCGAGCACAAGGTCGGGCTCGATCCCGGCTACGTCGAGCGCATGCGCGAGCTGATCCCGCTCGGCCGGCCCGGCACGCCGGAGGAGGCCGCCGGCGCGGTCTACCTGTTCTGCACGCCGGAGTCGGACTACGTGAGCGGTCAGATCCTGGTCGCGGGCGGCGGTCTCCTGCTGTAACACCCCCGCCATGGCACGACTCACGAAGCTTTCGC
>Ga0105106_10002305_pt1 | contig 13734 bp, 13 predicted proteins | sample PPLLaktember2015_5_FD_79109 | JGI IMG/M metagenome (GOLD analysis project Ga0105106, IMG submission 79109) | Freshwater sediment microbial communities from Prairie Pothole Lake near Jamestown, North Dakota, USA - PPLs Lake P8 Core (1) Depth... | ecosystem: Environmental > Aquatic > Freshwater >...
AGCCTCGAGATCGGCTCGCGGATCGTGCGAATCAACGGCGAACCGGTCCGTGACGGCATCGACCTCACGTTCCTGCTGGCCGACGAGAGGATCGAGCTGGAAGCGACCTCACCAGGCGGCGAGACCGTCCTCTACTCGATCGAGAGGGACCCGGGCGAGCCGATCGGTATCGTGCCCGCAGCAGACGTGGTGCGCGAGTGCGCCAACAAGTGCGTGTTCTGCTTCATCGACGGCAACCCCGAAGGCGCGCGGGGGACCCTCTGGCTGCGAGACGACGACTTCCGCCTGTCGTTCACCTACGGCAGCTACGTCACGCTCACGAACCTGGGGCCCAAGGGGCTCCGAAGGCTCGTCGAGCAACGCATCTCGCCGCTGTACGTGAGCGTCCACGCCACCGAGCCGGCCGTGCGCGAGCGGCTCCTGGTGAACGAGCGCGCCGGGCTCATCATGGACCAGCTGCGTGAGCTGCTCGACGGAGGCCTCGAAGTCCACACACAGGTGGTGCTCTGCCCGGAGTGGAACGACGGCGCGCATCTGGACCGCACGATCGAGGACCTCTGGGATCTCGGACCGGCGATCCGCTCCCTCTCGGTCGTGCCCGTGGGGCTGACGCGTTACAACCTGAACCGCCCCGTGCGGCTACTCCGTCCCGACGAAGCACGTCTCGCGATCGAGCGGGTGGACGAAGCGCGCGCGCGCGCGCTACCCGAGCGCGGAACCGGCTGGTGCTACGCGGCCGACGAGATGTACCTGACCGCGGGCCTCCCGATTCCGGAAATCGCGTACTACGACGACGGTGCCCGCCACGAGGACGGCGTCGGTGAGATTCGGAAGTTCGTCGAGGATTTCGACGAGGGCCTACCGCGGGTGCCGCGTCTGGACGGCCGCCGCGTGCGGCTCGTGACCGCGGCGTCGATGGCGCCTTTCCTGCGGGAACGGGGGCCGCGGCTCGCCCGTGCGACCGGCGCGGACGTCGAGGTCGTGGAGGTCACCAACGACTACTTCGGCGAGACGGTCACCGTCGCGGGGCTCTTGGGTGGGCGGGACATCCTTCGGGCGCTCGACCACGGGACGGCGGGCGACGTGATCCTGCTGCCGGCCGAGGCGCTCAACGCGGACGATCGCTTCATCGACGACGTTTCGCGGGCGGAGCTGGTGGACCGTCTCGCGCCCGCGGACGTGCGCTCCGGCTACGAGGTGACCGAGGCGCTGGTCTCGCTGTGAAGCTCCCCGTGGTCGCGGTCGTGGGGCGGCCGAACGTCGGCAAGTCGACGTTCTTCAACCGCGTGCTCGGCCGTCGTCTGGCGATCGTGGACGACAGACCGGGCGTCACGCGCGACCGCAACTTCGCGCGTGCCGAGTGGGCCGGTCGCGACTTCTACGTCGTGGACACGGGCGGCGTCGTCGAAGGGAGCGACGCTCCGCTCGACCGCGCCATTCGCGCGCAAGCGTTCGCCGCCGTGGACCAGGCCGACGTCGTGATCTTCATGGTGGACGCGAAGGACGGCATCCATCCGCTGGACGAGATGCTCGCGGGCATCCTGCGGAAGTCCGGCCGGCCGATCGTGCTCGTTGCGAACAAGCTGGACAACCTGCCGCACGACGACGCGCGCCACGATTTCTGGTCGCTCGGGCTCGGCGATCCGCGACCCGTGAGCGCGATGTCGGGCAAGGGCTCGGGTGATCTGCTCGATCACGTGCTCTCGCTCATCCCGGCCGCTCCGCCGACCGAGCGCGCGGAGGACGAGATCCGCGTCGCCGTCGTGGGCAAGCCGAACGTGGGGAAGTCGAGCTTCGTGAACCGCCTGCTCGGCGAGGAGCGGCTGGTGGTGTCCGAGGAGGCCGGCACGACGCGCGACTCCGTGGACACGCCCTTCCAGTATCACGGGCGCAGCCTCGTGTTCATCGATACCGCCGGGCTCCGGCGCCAAGCCAAGGTGAAGGACGACGTCGAGTACTACAGCACGCTGCGCACGGACCGCGCGATCCAGGACGCGGACGTGTGCGTGGTCATGGTCGACGCCACGGAAAGCGAGCTGCACGCCCAGGACGTGAGGATCGCCCAGACCGCGTGGGACGCCGGCAAAGGCGTGATCCTCGTGGCCAACAAGTGGGACCTGGTCGAGAAGGAGACCATGACCGCGCCCGAATGGGAGAAGAAGGTGCGGGAGCGCGTGCCGTATCTCCAGTGGGTGCCGATCGTGTTCACCTCCGCGCTCACGGGACAGCGCGTGCGGAAGTGCCTCGACCTCGTCGTCGAAGTCCAGGAGCAACGGCTCCGGCGGATCGACACGCACGAGGTCAACGAGGTGCTCGGGCAGCTGCTCGAGCGCCAGCCTCCGCCGACGCACCGCGGCCGCCGCGTGAAGATCCGCTACGCGACCCAGATCGGTGTTCGTCCTCCGACGTTCGCCGTTTTCTGCAACTTTCCGAAGGCGCTCGCCGATCACTACCTTCGCTTTCTCCACAACGGCTTCCGGGAGGCATGGACCTTCATGGGCTCACCGATCCGCCTCAGGGTGCGCGGCGGCAAGGAAAGCCGGGACGGCCGCCAGCACCAGTGACCTACCTCCTGGTCGCGTTGTCGTACCTCTCCGGCTCGATACCGTCCAGCTTTCTCGTCGGGAAGATCTTCCACGGCATCGACTTGAGGCAGCACGGCTCGGGTAATCTCGGAGCCACGAACGCTTTTCGCGTCCTCGGCGCGAGGTCGGCCGTGCCGGTGCTCGTCGCCGACATCGCGAAGGGCGTCCTGCCGGTCCTTCTCTTCCCGCGGCTGGCGCCCGCCGCGTTCGGGTGGACGCTCGCGTATGGAGCGGCCGCGATCCTCGGGCACATGTTCAGCGTCTGGGTCGGCTTCCGCGGAGGGAAGGGGATCGCCACCAGCGCCGGCGTGCTCGTGGGATTGGCTCCGTGGGCCGTCCTCGGCGGACTGCTGGTGTGGCTCGCCGTCACGCTGCCGAGTGGCTACGTCTCGCTCGGCTCGCTCGCGGCCGCGGCCACGCTGCCCGTCCTGGTGGCGCTCACGCCCCATCAAGGCGGGTCGACGCTCGTCTGGTTCTCGGCGGGCCTCGGCACGGTCGTCATCTGGGCTCACCGCAAGAATATCCGGAGGCTCGCTCGCGGCGAGGAGCACCGCTTCCGTAGGAAGAGCCCGGGCGACGCCGGTGGCGAGGATTACAACGCGTGACCGCGCCGTGAGCGGACCGCTGCGGGCAGCGGTGATCGGCGGGGGGGCCTGGGGGACGGCGCTCGCCTATGTGCTCGCCCAGAAGGGCCACCGCGTGGTGTTGTGGTCGTACGAGGAGGACGTCGCGAGGAGCATCAACTCGGACCGTGTAAATCCCTACCTCGAAGGGATTTCGTTGCCTTCGGGGTTGAGCGCCGAGACGGACCTGCCGACCGCCGTCGCGGGTGCCGCGCTCGTGGTGTCGGCGAGCCCGTCGCAGTTCGTGCGCAAGGTGATGGGGGGCGTGGCGTCGCATCTCGAGCCGGGCGCGGTGATCGCGAGCGCCTCGAAGGGGATCGAGCTGAACACGCTCCTCCGCATGGACGAGGTGCTGGGCCAGATCCTTCCGGAAGAGCTCGCCCGCGGGCTCTGCGTCCTCTCGGGCCCGAGCTTCGCGCACGAGGTCGCGACCGGCCTGCCCACCGCCGTCGTCATCGCTAGCCGTGACGAGGCGTCGGCCGAGCGCGCGCGGGGACTCTTCCAGACGGCCACCTTCCGCATCTATACCAATACCGACGTGATCGGCGTGGAGCTCGGGGGCGCGCTCAAGAACGTCATCGCGCTCGCGGCCGGGACCACCGCAGGGCTCGGCTTCGGCCACAACACGACCGCGGCGCTCATCACCCGCGGCCTCGCCGAGATCACGCGGCTCGGGCTCGCGGTCGGTGCCGAGAAGGCTACTTTCTACGGCCTGGCGGGGCTCGGCGACCTCGTGCTCACCTGCACGGGCTCGGCGAGCCGCAACCGCAGCGTCGGATACCGACTCGGGAAGGGCGAGTCGCTCGAGCAGGTCCTGGCGGAGATGACGGCCGTCGCCGAGGGCGTGCAGACCACCCGCGCGGCGTACGAGCTCGCCCGGCGGCATGGTGTCGAGATGCCGATCACCGAGCAGATGTACGGGATTCTGTACGAGGGGAGAGGACCCTCGGATGCGCTGCGGACCCTGATGACACGCGACCCCAAGCCGGAAGAATGGGCATGAGCGAGATAGCGCGTAAGGTGTACTACTCGATCGGCGAGGTGTGCGACCTGACCGGCCTGAAGCCGCACGTGCTGCGCTACTGGGAGACGCAGTTCGAGGTCCTGAACCCGGGAAAGAACAGAGCAGGCAACCGCGTCTACCGCGCGCAGGACGTCGAGCTGGTGATGCTCGTCAAGCATCTGCTGTACGTGCAGAAGTACACGATCGAGGGAGCGAACAAACGCCTGCTCGAGATGCGGCAGGCCGGCGAGCTCGAGGACGGTCGCCAGCACGCGCTCGCACCCGAGCTTCTGTCCAGCATGAAGGCGGATCTCGAGGCTCTGCGCGCCTTGCTCACGCCCGCTCCCCCGCGACCGACGTCCGTTCCTTAGACTCACGCCGACTGCTGATCCTCCGCTGAACATTCTCTGCACGAACGACGACGGGTACCTCGCCACCGGTATCCGCGTCCTGGCCACCGCGGCGAGCGCGCTCGGTCAGGTCACGACCGTGGCGCCGGACCGTGAGCAGAGCGCGACGAGTCACTCGCTGACGCTCCACCATCCCCTGCGGGCGCGTCGCACCGTGGACGGCACGTGGATCGTCGACGGCACGCCCACCGACTGCGTGCTGCTCGCCGTCAACCAGCTGCTGCACGAGCGCCCGACCGTGTGCCTCTCCGGCATCAATCACGGCCCCAACATGGGCGAGGACGTGCTCTACTCGGGCACCGTAGCCGCGGCCATGGAGGCGACCGTGCTGGGAATGCCCTCGCTCGCGTTCTCCTACTCGGGCGCGCTGCACGAGGAGATCGAGGGATGGCAGGACGTCGTGCGCGGCATCCTGAACGCGATCCTCCGCAGGGAAGGGCTTCCTGCGGATACGCTGTTCAACATCAACCTCCCTCCCGTCTCCCCCGGAGACGTGCGCGGGATCAAAGTGACCTCGCTCGGGAAGCGGCGGTTCGCCGAGTCCATCACCCGCGCCAAGGACCCGTCCGGCCGGGAGTACTTCTGGATCGGCGGCGGTGTGGCGCACTGGAGCGGCGCCGAAGATTCCGACTTCCAGGCGGTCGAGGACGGGTACGTGTCGGTGACCCCGCTGCACCTCGACCTGACCAACTACCAGCTCCTCGAGGAGATCCGGAGCTGGCGTCTCGACCTCTGAGCCCGGCGCCGGGAGCGGACAAACCTTTGTTTCCGGCTAGACCCGAGGGGTATATTCCGGTCGGTCTGCCAGACGGTGAGCCTCCGCGGGAGGCGGCTCCATGAGCGACAGCAATCACAAGAAAGAGGGACGTAGCCTGCCCCCGCCGGCGTTCCCGCCCGGTAGTCGCAAGCACGCGCTCCGAAATTCGACGCCTCCCCAGGCCGGCTCGGCGCCTGGCAAAGGCTCGGAGGATGCGTTCATCTCGCCGGACGACCCGATGCCCGCGCGCAAGGATAAGCTCGCCGCCGCGTTCATCCAGCCCGACGATCCGCTGCCCGAGCGCCGTCCGGACGCGATGAAGGACGCGTTCATCTCGCCGGAGGATCCGCTCCCGAAGCGTGAGTCGCTCGGCGCACGCCGCACGATGGGCAAGCCGGAGGAGGGCGTCGTCACCGGCATGGGTTCCGACCCCCACCTGGATCGTGGCGAGTTGGCTGCGGCCGGCGACCCCCACGTGATGGAGCTCACCGAGGCCGTGAGCAAGCTCGCGCAGGCGCTGCGCAGAAAAGGCGAGGCCGGCCTCCGCACCACGCCCGAGATGGGCCGCTTCGATGCGACGCTGCGCGCCTACTGCGTCGGCTATCTCGCCGGGCGGAGGGCGGAGGCGGAGCCGCAGTTCCTCGACTGGGGCGAGGTCACGAAGGACGACGCGTAGGCGTCGGCTTCGTCAATGTCGCGCCTGGCCGGGTGACGACAGACGACTCGGTCGGTCCGTAGGACGCGACCACTCGTCGCTGCGAAAGAACGCGAGACCGCTGCCGGCCGAGGTGATCGTGACCGGAAGCGTACGACGCTCTTCCTCCAGCGTGGTCTCGAGGACCGCCGGCCGATTTTCCAGCATCCGGGAGACCATCCGCTCGTCACTGGGCTGGAAGAAGAACGTACCCTCCCATTCGCCGTCGACGCCGCTGTGCATCCGGAACCCCAGGTCGACGACGCCTGCGATGCCACCCAGCGTTGCTCTCTGCAACATGCGTCCTCCTCGAGGTTTTTTTGGGGGGGACCGGGGGTCGATCTCGGCAAGCGACGTACCAACGCTGCCGCCGCTCCACGCTGGTGCGGTGCTGCTAGTGACCATGCGCCAACCACCGAGACGACGCGTGGACGCGACGCCGTGCGTCGCGAAGGCGCGACGCGGGAGTTCAGGGTCGATTCGTCATGTGGCTCAGGAGACCTGTTCTGAGCGTTGACCCTCCGGGCGGGTCCGGGTAGCCTTTCCCGTGATCCGTTCATCCGGCGCGCGTCACCGAGATCGACTGCGGCGAGTAGCCGCAGGTGGTTTGGCGGATACGGCCGCCCCGCCCTCGTAGCTCAGTGGATAGAGCGACTGCCTCCTAAGCAGTAGGTCCCGCGTTCGACTCGCGGCGAGGGCATCCGCCAAATGAGCGCCGCAAGGATGTGCAATCCATGCGGCGCTTCTTCGGTTCCGTCCAGCCGTTGGCTAACGCGGAACTGACCCGCAGTCTGTCGCCGTAACGCGACGGAAACAGACGCGTCGCCGCGACAACATTCGATAAGATTGTCGATTTCGGCGCGGATCAGTGTCGAGATGACGCGGCGTCGAGGGCTCGCACCATTTGGTACGCTCATTGCAAAGCCCCAGCCGGCCCCCCCGGTTTGTCCTCCCACTCCCCCCGAGGATCAAGCGTGCCGAAGCGAGCTCTCGCGCAATGACGGAAGACTCCGAATCGCCGGCGCCGCGTGTCGTCGACCTCCCCGCAGGGCTCGGACATTGCCGTCACGGGCGAGAGGTTCAGCGGGTCACGGCTGAGCGGTCCGTTAGCGGCTGGCTCGTGTGGGGTCACTACGCGTGCGAGCAGTGTGAATGTGTGGCGTTCCACTACGTGAGGGAGCCGCCTGACGAGGCGCTCATAGGAAGCCGGCGCCTCCCGATCACTCGGCCCTAGGTGCAGGCGCACCGGCGAGCCGACGAAACGTGTTGACGCGTCTGGAGTTCACGCACGGTGAACGCCGCTATCGCGCGGCGGTCGTCGGCGGACTCTGGCAAGTCAGAGTGGATGCTCAACCACCGGTGACGGGTTTTCCGGCTTGCGAGGCAGGCCCTCCGAACGTCGAGGACCTACAGGTCAGGATCATCGAGCTCGTGGACCGTCCGCGGGAGGTGTAAAGACTTCTTGAAGAACGCCGGAGTCACCGATGGGGGGTTCGCGGTGCAGCGGTCCGGGCGTAGGCTGCAAATCCGTAGCGAACGAGATGTGCATTCCATTCGACGCGCCTCGAGTACGATCCCGCGCCGAGGATCGAGTTCACTGACCTCCCGGCGAGGAAGCTCGCGGAGAGACCCGAATCCATGATCCAAAGCCTGACGATCGAGCGCGCCAAGCTGGGAAGCGTTCGAGGGGCCGCGACGGTGTGGATACGCAAGCACTTGGAAGGGGCGGACCATCGCGGCTCGTTCTGGTTCAGAGCCGAGCATGCGGAAGAGATGGAACGCTTGGTAAGGGTCGGCGCTCCTGTCGAGCTCGTCGGTTGGGTCGCCGGTGAGAGAAGACGCCTCACTACCAGGCTCGTCTCTGCCGAGCTCAGCACGGGACCGGCGGTCTTCGAGGGATCGGGCGAGCTGATGCTCGTGGAGGAACCTCGCCGTGACGTGGTCGGGTGACCAATCATGGCTCGGGTCAGGGTCCACAACTTCACGATCTCGCTCGACGGCTACGGCGCCGGCCCGCATCAGACTCGCGAAGATCCTCTCGGTGTCGGCGGTGAGGCGCTGCACGAATGGTACGTCGCGACACGCACGTTCCAGGGTATGGGAGGCAAGACCGGCGGTACCACCGGCGTCGATGACGAGTTCGCTGCGCGATTTGGGGAGGGCGTCGGCGCGTTCATCATGGGACGAAACATGTTCGGCCCGATCCGTGGTCCCTGGCCCGACGATGCCTGGCGCGGTTGGTGGGGGAAAACCCCACCGTATCACGTCCCGGTTTTCGTCCTGACGCATCACCCACGTCCATCAGTCGAGATGGAAGGCGGGACGGTCTTCCACTTCGTCACGGGCGGCATCCGGGAGGCCCTGGAACGCGCCACCACCGCGGCCGCCGGAAAGGATGTGCAGATCGGTGGCGGGGTGCGGACGATCCGTCAGTACCTCGAAGCGCAGCTCATCGATGAGCTGCACGTACCGATCTCGCCTATGCTGCTCGGGTCGGGCGAGCATCTCTTCTACGGGCTCGACCTCACAGCGGTGGGTTATACGTGTTCAGCGCACGTGCCGACCGCCGCTGCGACTCACATAGTGCTGACGAAGCGCCGCTGATTCTCCGTTCGTCCTGCGCTCCATCTCGTACGGGCTCGGTCGCTCTGCGTGATGTCGTGGCGGGGGTGTAGCCGCCTCCCGCTCAGAACAGGAGAACCAGAATGAGCACGATGACGAGCAGCGTTCCGAGGCTGATTCCGACGCGCATGGTACCTCCTTGATATTTTGTGCCGAAGACTCCCGACTGTGATTCATCGAGCAGACTTCGTGCCTTCGCCGTCGGCCAAATAGGCCGCGACGCTCGTCTTCGTGACCTTCGCGGTGGCGGCGACTCTGCATGAGTCATCCGTCCGCGCCCACCTGGCGGTCCACTGCCGCGACTCGGCGACAGTGAGATGGTCGGGGCGTTCGGTTCGCGTCACTTCTTCGGGGCGGCCGTCAGCCTCCAGTCACCTCCGGTCAGCTCGGATGGGGGCATGCCCGTTGCACCTCGGCGCGCTGTGATCACATGAAGAGAGGTACCATGACAAACACGTATCAAGAAGCACTGTCCGCCGAGCGTCGCCATCATGAGCGGCGCAGCAGATGGACGTCGACGCTCGCCGACAGAGAGCGTCTGAGGATCTCATGGGGCGGCATTTGGGCGGGCACGTTGATGGCCCTGGGTTCGTTGCTGCTCCTGACCGCGCTGGGATTCGCCGTGGGTATTACCGCAGTGAATCCGGGGGAGACCGATGCGGGAGCGTTCGGGACGGGAGCTGGGATCTGGGGAGTCCTGTCGATGCTGGTGGCGGTCTTCGTCGGGGGTATGGTCTCGACCCGGTCGACGGCTGTGGCCGATCGCACGATCAGCGTCTTTCACGGAGCATTGGTTTGGCTGCTGAGCTTTCTCGTCATGGCCTACTTGGCGACGAGCGGAATCCGGATGATCGCCAGTGGCGCGTTTGCGCTCGCCGGGGGTGCGGTCCAGACCGCGACCACGGCGGCCGCCGCAGGGGGGGCGAACGTCGACCTTTCCGGCACCGTGGAGGACATCGCGGCTCGGATGCGCGATCCGCAGACCGCGGAAAGGCTGTCCGGACTGACGGGGCTGCCGCGAGTCGAGGTGCAGGCCCATCTCGAGCAGACGGCCGCGAACGTGGAGGCCAGCCGCGGCGATCCGCAGCAGGCCGCCCAGGAGGCTCAACGCGGGATCTCCGACCTGATGCAGCGAGCGCAGCAGACAGGAGCGCTCGCTCAGGAGGCGGAACGCCGGGCCGAAGAGGTTCAGCCGGCGGCGACCGCGGCGGCCTGGGGCACGTTCGCTGCTCTGCTCCTGTCGCTCGTGGCGGCGGTGTCGGGAGCGATGGTGGGAAGCAGACGCGGCTCCGCCGCTCGTGGCGAGATGTCGACGGCGACGGCCTGACGTCGCGCGAGACCTACGGATGAAGCGCGGTGGGAGGGGATCGACCGAGCCCCTCCCACCGTTCTTTGCGCCTATCGACCGGTGACGTCAGGCGAGTCGTCTCGCGCGCGTGGCCAACAGCACGCCTCACGATCGGCCGCAGCGAATCGGCGAGTCTCGCTCGACGTCACGCGGCGCAAACGAGGCAGGCCGAGCGTTCCGCCCTCGAACGATGCTTGGGCGTCGTCGACGACGACCACGAACCCCGCGGCACCTTGCCGCATGAGACGGAAACCGGGTAGGTGTGGCGCATTCGGCCTCGATTTTGCGTCCTACCCGCCTCAGTGCACTTCAATCCGCGGGCGCTATCGAGCGCATGGTGAGGGGCTGTTTCCGACGAGCACGGCTCCCAGCAAACGACAGGTGACTCGATGGGGAACCTTCTGACACCGAAGCATCGGGATGTGGTCAGCACAGGCATCGTAGGCTTGGACGACGTCCTCGGTGGAGGGCTCACACGCAATCAGCTGTACCTGATCGAGGGGGTGCCCGGATCGGGGAAGACCACGCTGGCGCTCGAGTTCCTGCTCGATGGCGCCCGGCGCGGCGAGCCGGTGCTGTACGTGACGCTCTCGGAGACGGAGGCCGAGCTCAGGGCGGTGGCCGCCTCCCACGGCTGGGACATGGCAGGCATGGGCATCCGCGAAGTCGTCCCGTCGGAGGAGAGCCTGCTGTCGGACGAGCAGTACACGATGTTCCACCCGTCCGAAGTGGAGCTGAGCGAGACGACGAAAAGCATCCTCGCGGACGTGGAAAGGTTCAAGCCGACGCGGGTCGTGATCGATTCGTTGTCGGAGCTGCGCCTCTTGGCGGGTAACCCGCTCCGGTATCGCCGTCAGGTCCTGGCGCTCAAGCAGTTTTTCATGGGCCGGAGCTGCATCGTGCTGATGCTCGACGATCTCACGAGCGCGAGCCACGATCTGCAGGTGCAGAGCATCGCCCACGCCGTCGTACGTCTCGAGCAGCTGTATCCGGAGTACGGTGCGGAGCGTCGCCGCATGATCGTGCTGAAGTACCGCGGCGTGCGCTTCCGCGGTGGATACCACGATTACACGATCGAGCGCGGGGGAATCGAGGTCTATCCTCGCCTGATCGCGAATGAGCACCGGACCGGTTCCGTGATGGAAAAGGTCCCGAGCGGAATCGAAGCGATGGATGATTTGCTCGGTGGCGGTATCGAGCGGGGCACCAGCACGCTGATCGTCGGATCCGCGGGGACGGGGAAATCGACCCTCGCGGCGCAGTTCGTGGCAGCCGCGGCCGCCCGCGGGCAGAACGGCGCCTTGTTCATCTTCGATGAGAGCAAGCACACGTTGCTGAGTCGCGTGGCGGGTCTGGGGATCGATCTGCAGACCCCCATGGACGAAGGACGGGTGACGTTGCAGCAGGTCGACCCGGCCGAGCTCTCACCCGGTGAGTTCGTGCACGCGATCCGGCGCGCCGTCGACGATCACCACGCGTCCGTCGTGGTCATCGACAGCTTGAACGGCTACCTCAACGCGATGCCTCAAGAGCGGTTTCTCATCATTCAGTTGCACGAGCTCCTGAGCTACCTGGGGCAGAGGGGAGTGGCCACGCTGCTCATCGGTGCGCACCAGGGGCTGATCGGTGGCAACATGATCACGCCCGTGGACGCCAGCTACTTGGCGGACACCGTGATCCTCATGCGCTACTACGAAGCCAAGGGTGAGGTGAACCAGGCGATCGCCGTCGTGAAGAAGCGCGGCGGCTCGCACGAGCGGAGCATCCGTGAGTTCCGCCTGGACGGCGGCGGAATCAGCGTGGGCCCGCCGCTGCGGGGGTTCCACGGCATACTCACCGGCGTTCCCATGTTCGAGAGTGCCGAGCCGCAGCGCCAAAGAACGGACTAGTGTCGGAGCGAGCCAGCGAAGACCGGGAGCTGCGCGTGCTCCTGTTGGCCCCCACCGCCAAGGACGCGGCCTTGACGGCCTCGGTTCTCGAGGAGGCGGGGATGGAGTGCGTATGCTGCACGGACGTGGCCCACGTCTGCCGCGAGCTACGGGTGGGGGCGGGCGTCGTTCTGTTGCGTGAGGAGGCCGTGCTTCCCCAGCGTGAGGAGCCGCTCGTCGAATGGCTCCATGGCCAGCCGCCGTGGTCGGATCTGCCCGTGCTGGTGGTCGCTCGACCGGTGGCCGATTCGGCTGCCGTCGCCCAAGCGATGGACTTGCTCGGTAATGTCACGGTGTTGGAGCGGCCCATGCGCGTGGCGGCGCTCGTGAGCGCGGTGCGTACGGCGCTGCGAGCCCGACAACGCCAATACCAGATTCGTGAGCATCTCGCCGAGCACAAGCGTGCCGAGGAAACGCTGCGCGATTCGGACAGGCGGAAGGACGAGTTCCTCGCCATCCTTGCGCACGAGCTGCGAAATCCGCTCGCGCCGATCCGCAACGCGCTGCAGATCCTACGGCTGACACAACCCGACGACACCTCGGCTGAGCGCGTGGCGGAGATCATGGACCGCCAGGTGGGGCTCATGATCCGGCTGGTATACGATTTGTTGGAAGTGTCGCGGATAACCAGCGGCAAAATCGACCTCAGGACGGAATCGGTCGACGTGGCCGCGGTCGTGCACAGCGCGATCGAAACCAGCCGGCCTTTCATCGAGGCCGGCGGCCACGACCTGGTGCTCGAGATTCCTGGAACGGCCCTGACGCTCGAGGGGGATTTCGTGCGTCTCACCCAAGTGGTGGCCAACCTCCTGAACAACGCCTCGAAGTACAGCGAGCCCGGAGGCGAGATCCGAGTCTGCGTCGGTCGTGATGCGGACGGCGTTACGATCTCGGTGCAGGACAAAGGCAAGGGCATCCCGTCGGACATGCTTCCTCGTGTCTTCGAGCTGTTCGTCCAGCTCGACCGCGACAACCGATGGGCCCAGGGAGGGTTGGGCATCGGGCTCACCCTGGCCAAGACGCTCGTGGAGCTCCACGGCGGCAGCGTGGAGGCGCGCAGCGGCGGCATCGGACGCGGAAGCGAGTTCATCGTGCGCCTGCAGTTGGGCAGCGCCCGCACTTCTCGCGTCGCCGCGAAGGACGCCGAGCCACCCGCGACATTGGCCAACCGACGCATCCTCGTGGTCGATGACAACCGAGACGCGGCCGAGAGCCTCTCGACGCTCCTCACGCTCCTCGGGGCGAACGTCCACGTGGCGTTCAGCGGACCCGAGGCCCTCGATGCGTTCGAGACCTACCGGCCGAGCGCCGTTCTCCTGGACATCGGCATGCCGGGCATGGACGGACACGAGGTGGCTCGCCGGCTACGGTCGCTGCCGGGCGCGGAAGACGTGACGCTCATCGCGTTGACGGGATGGGGGCAGGCGGAGGACCGACACCGATCCCGCTCGGCGGGGTTCGACCACCACATCGTCAAACCGGCCGATATCCATGCCCTGCAAAGTCTTCTGGCCTCTCACGATGGGTAATCGCAGCGGGGGCGGACGTGGCCTCTCCCGCGCGCTGGTTACGTACCCGGCCGCATTTGGGCGGCTTTCCTAGTGACTCCGCGCCGAAACGCAGCTAGTCTCTCCCGCCCGCGTGAATCCACACCAACCGAGCAACGCTCTATTCGAAAGGAACGAATGCCAGCCAAGCGCAAGCCGAACGCCGCGTTCATGAAGCCCCTGCAGCCGGATGATGCCCTGGGCGCCGTCGTCGGCA
>Ga0105106_10002306_pt1 | contig 13734 bp, 8 predicted proteins | sample PPLLaktember2015_5_FD_79109 | JGI IMG/M metagenome (GOLD analysis project Ga0105106, IMG submission 79109) | Freshwater sediment microbial communities from Prairie Pothole Lake near Jamestown, North Dakota, USA - PPLs Lake P8 Core (1) Depth... | ecosystem: Environmental > Aquatic > Freshwater >...
CCGGTCGCTTCCTTGCGGACGAGGGATCCGCCCCAGCCGATCCCCTTGCCCGTCAGCACGCCCGATTCGTATCGGTTGGTTATCCTCTTGTATTGACCGAAGAGGAACCCGAGCTCGCGGCCGCCGACTCCAATGTCACCTGCCGGTACGTCGGTATGCTCGCCAAGGTGCCGATAGAGCTCCGTCATGAAGCTCTGGCAGAAACGCATGATCTCATTGTCCGATTTGCCCTTCGGATCGAAGTCGGATCCCCCCTTGCCACCGCCGATCGGCATGCCGGTGAGCGCGTTCTTGAAGAGCTGCTCGAATCCCAGAAACTTGATGATCCCGAGATAGACGGATGGATGAAAGCGGAGGCCGCCCTTGTATGGCCCGATGGCGCTGTTGAATTCGACCCGAAAGCCGCGGTTGATGTGGACCGCGCCCTGGTCGTCCTGCCAGGGCACGCGGAAGATGATCTGTCGCTCCGGCTCGCAGATGCGTTCGATAATTTTCTGGTGGGCGAATTCCGGATACTTGACGAGGACCGGCCCGAGAGACTCCAGCACCTCCTTGACCGCTTGGTGAAACTCGTCTTCGCCGGGGTTTCTCGCGATGACCTGCCGAAAGATCGCTTCGATTCCCTCTTCCAACACCACTGCCATGTTGCCTCCCGTGATGAAAAATCGCTCTCCCGCTCGACCTGTACGGGGCTGGAGAACCGGGCGTGGATCCCGATGCCGTGCAGAAGCTGCACGGCATCCATTTTAGTCCGGCATGCGCATTGAACGAGCCGCGCGGCTTGACGGCGCCGATCGCTCGCTGCGCTTCCCTGTCGGCGACCTGGTCGAACTGGCTCACTGGATCACTCGATCGGCGCGCAGCACGAGTTCCCGCGGCAACACCATGGCGTACTCCTTCGCCGCCCGAAGGTTGACCACCGGCTCGTTGCGCGAGGGTTGCTCGACGGGAATATTGGAAGGCTTCACGCCTTGAAGCACCTTCACGGCAAGATCCGCGGCGCGCCGGTATTGTTGCCGCAGGTTCACGCCATAGGCCATAAGCCCGAAGTGTTCGACAAAAATGTCGGCGTTGAACATGACGGGGCGGCGTGTCGCCATCATCGGTCGCGCAAAGGCGATCCGGTTTGTTACGGCGTCAGCGTCCTCGACGACCAGGACGGCATCAGCGGCGCTGCGCGCGATGGCCGCTGCGGCGCCGCGATAGTCGTCGAACTGACGAATGGGAAACTGCAGGATGCCCAGATGAAGTCGTCGCGCCGCTTCATCGAAAGTGACGCGGGAAATGCTGAGGTTCGAGCCCACCATGGCCACCGTGTTGATCTCGGGAAATGCCTCCTTGAGGATCTCGAGTCGCTTGGCGGTGAGGTCCTCGCTTCGCGTGGTGACACCCGTAAGATCGCCCTGCGGCCGGGACAGGCCGATGCCCGCAAGCGGTCGTCAGGGCGCGAGGAGCCGTGCGAAAAGCTGACGCAAGGCCGGTTCCAGCATCTCGAAATCGAGGTCCGGTTCGCGCAGCGCGCGAATCGCCAATCCCTCGATCACGCACTGCATCACAATGGCGCGCGACTCGGCCAGATCCTTCCGAATGCCGCGGCCGCCATCCTTCCTGCTGCGACCGAGCCAATCCTCGAGGTTGGCACGCGTGAGGCGGTCCGACTCGCGCAACGCGCTCGCGATCCGCGGATCGCGGCAGGCCTCGGCACTCATGGCCAGGAACAGCGCGACATTCATGGCGTCCGGTACCTCGGATTGCCATTGCGCGAAAGAGCCGCGGAGGTTCGACGTGATGTCGGTCGCCGCATGCAGCTCCCCGATTCTGGCGCGATTCTCCTCGAGCTGGTGCTCGATGATCGCGAGCACGATCGCGCTCTTGCTCGGGAAGTAGCGGTACATGAGCCCCGGGCTCATCTGCGCCGCTTGGGCGATGCTGGCCATGCTGGCCGCGTGGAAGCCGTGCTCGATGAAGCACTTGGTCGCGGCGGCGAGAATGCGCGCGCGCTGCGCCGTTGCGCGCGCGCGGACCCGGGGCGCGCCTGAGGCGCCGGCGATCGGAGGCGCCGATCCCGGGGCGCGCGTCGGGGCGTCAGCCTTGCCCACTTGATTCGGCTTCGGTGACAGGCACCGGCTTGGTCGCGACAGGCTTCCGGCCCCCGAACAAGCGCTGCACGACGACGAAGAACAGCGGGATGAATACGACGCCGAGGAACGTGCCGACGATCATGCCGCCGAGCACGCCGGTGCCGATCGCGCGCTGCGCGCCGGACCCCGCGCCGGTGGCGATCGCCAGCGGCAGGACGCCGAGACCGAACGCCAGCGACGTCATCAGGATCGGACGCAGGCGATCGCGGCCCGCCGCGATCGTTGCCGGGATCAGGTCCATGCCGCCGGCGAGATACTGCTTCGCAAACTCGACGATGAGGATCGCGTTCTTGCTCGACAGGCCGACGGTCGTCAGCATCGCCACCTGGAAGTAGACATCGCGCTCCATGCCGCGCAACCAGGACGCAAGCACGGTGCCGAGGATACCCAGCGGCACGATCAGCAGCACGGCCGTGGGCACGGTCCAGCTCTCGTACAGCGCGGCAAGGCACAGGAACACGACCAGAATCGAGAGCGAGTAGAGAAGGGGGGTCTGGGCGCCCGCCGCGCGCTCCTGATACGACGTCCCGGTCCACTCCATGCCGATGCCCTGGGGCAGCTGCGACACGAGGCGTTCCACTTCCGCCATCGCGACGCCCGAGCTCACGCCCGGGCCGGGCTCGCCGTTGATGTTCATCGCGGGCACGCCGTTGTAGCGCTCGAGCCTCGGGGAGCCGTAGCCCCAGTGCGACGTGGCGAAGGCGCGGAACGGCACCATCTCGCCCCGGCTGTTGCGCACCGACCACCGGTTGAAGTCCTCGGGCACCATGCGGAACGGCGCGTCGGCCTGGATGATCACGCGCTTGACGCGCCCGCGGTCGATGAAGTCGTCGATGTACTGGCTGCCCCATGCCGACGACAGGGTCTCGTTGATGCCGGCCATCGTGAGCCCGAGCGCGCCGGCCTTCTCCTTGTCGATGTCGATGCGGAACTGCGGCGTGTCCTCCTGGCCGTTGGGACGCACGTTGGCGAGCAGCTTGCTTTGCGCCGCGGCACCCAGGAACTGGTTGCGGGCCTGCGTCAGCGCGTCGTGCCCGAGACCGGCGTTGTCCTTCAGGTAGAAGTTGTAGCCCCCGGCGATGCCGAGTTCAGGCACGGCCGGCGGCGCGAAGGCGAACACGAACGCGTCCTTGATCTGGCTGAAGGCCCCCATCGCGCGACTGGCCACGGCGCCGACCGCGAGATCCGGCGTCGTGCGCTCCGACCAGTCCTTCAGGCTCACGAAGGCGATGCCGGTGTTCTGGCCGGAGCCGCCGAAGCTGAAGCCCTGGACGGTGAACAGCGACTCGACCGCGCCCTTCTCGTTGTCGAGGAAGTGCCGCTCGATCTTGTGCACCACCTCCATCGTGCGCTCCTGGGTTGCGCCGACCGGGGCCTGCACCTGCGTGAACAGCACCCCCTGGTCCTCGGAGGGCAGGAACGCGGTCGGCAGGCGCAGGAACAGGAACACCATCAGCGCGGCCATGACGACGAAGACCAGCAGGAAGCGCTTCGAGCGCGACAGGATGCCGCGCACGGCGCCCTGGTATGCCCGGTTGCCGCGGTCGAAGGTCCGGTTGAACCAGCCGAAGAAGCCCCGTTCCGAAGCGTGGTGGCCCTTCTCGATCTGCTTCAGCATCGTCGCGCACAGCGCCGGGGTCAGCACGATCGCCACGAGCACCGAGAGCGCCATCGCGGACACGATCGTCCCCGAGAACTGCCGGTAGATGACGCCGGTGGAGCCGCCGAGAAATGCCATCGGGACGAACACCGCGGACAGCACCAGTCCGATGCCGATCAGCGCGCCGGTGATCTGGTCCATCGACTTGCGCGTGGCCTCCAGCGGCGTGAGGCCTTCCTCGCTCATCACCCGCTCGACGTTCTCGACCACGACGATCGCGTCGTCGACCAGGAGCCCGATCGCGAGCACCATCGCGAACATGGTGAGCATGTTGATGGAGAAACCGAGCGCGGCGAGCACGCCGAACGTGCCCAGCAGCACCACGGGCACCGCGATCGTCGGGATCAGCGTCGCACGGAAGTTCTGCAGGAAGAGGTACATCACCAGGAACACCAGCACGACCGCCTCGAGCAACGTCTTCGCCACTTCCTTGATCGAGGCCTGCACGAAGGGCGTCGTGTCGAAGGGGATCACCGCCTTCAGCCCTGGCGGGAAGAACGGCCGCAGCTGCTCGACCAGCGTCTCGAGGCGTTGCGCGGTCTCGAGCGCGTTGGCGTCGGTCGCGAGCGAGATCGCGACGCCGGTAGCCGGCTGGCCGTTGAAGCGGGCGATGATGCTGTAGTCCTCCGCGCCCAGCTCCACGCGCGCGACGTCGCCGAGCTTCAGGACGGAGCCGTCGGGCTGGCTGCGCACGACGATGGCGCGGAACTCCTCCGGGGTCTGCAGCCGGCCTTGCGAGGTGATCGTCGCGTTGAGCCGCTGCCCGGGCACCGCCGGCGTGCCGCCGAGCTGCCCGATCGCCACCTGCTGGTTCTGCGCGCGCACCGCGGCGATGACATCGGACGTCGTGAGCTTGTAGGTGTTGAGCCTGTCCGGGTCGAGCCAGATGCGCATGGCATAGCGCGCGCCGAACACCTGCACGCTGCCAACGCCCGGGACGCGGCTGATGGGATCGGTCAGGTTCGCGACCAGGTAGTCGGCGATGTCCCGCTGATCCATGCTGCCGTCTTCGGACACGAAGCCCAGCACCATGAGGAAGCCCGGATTCGCCTTGCTCACGCTGATGCCCTGCTGCTGCACGATCTGCGGCAGCAGCGGGGTGGCGAGCTGCAGCTTGTTCTGCACCTGCACCTGCGCGATGTCCGGATTGGTGCCGTTCTCGAAGGTGACCGTGATCGTCGCCCGCCCGTTCGAATCGCTGGTCGACGACAGGTAGATCATGCCGTCGAGCCCTTTCATGTTCTGCTCGATGACCTGCGTCACCGAATCCTCGACCGACTTGGCCGACGCGCCGGAATAGGTGGCGTTGATCGTGACCGTGGGCGGCGCGATCGTCGGATAGCGCGAGATCGGCAGCTGCGTGATCGAGATCGCGCCCGCCAGCATGATGACGATCGCGATGACCCACGCGAAGATCGGGCGATCGATGAAGAAGCGTGCCATCCCGGAATGCCGTCTACTGCTTGTTCGCGGCCGGGGCCGATTTGGCCGGGGCCGCTTCGGTCGTGGCTGCTGCCGGTTTGGCCGGTGCAGCGCCGCTCGCGGCCGGCGCCGCCTTCGCGATCGCGGTATCGGTGGCCTTCACCTGGGCTCCGGGCCGGATCTTCTGCAGTCCCTCGACGATCACCTTGTCGCCCGCGCGCAATCCGTCATCGACCAGCCACTTGTCGCCGACCGTTTGCGCGACGCGCACCGGGCGCACGGCGACCTTGCTGTCCTCGCCCACGACCATGGCGGTCGTGTTGCCCTTCGGATCGCGCGCGATCCCCTGTTGCGGCACCAGCAGCGCGTCCTGGCGTACGCCGCTGTTGACGACCGCACGCACGTACATGCCCGGCAGCAGAATGTCTTCCGGATTCGGAACGACGACGCGGAGCAGGAAGCTTCCGGTTCCCGGATCGACGGTGACATCGGTGAAGGTGAGCTTTCCCTCGTGCTCATGGCGGCTGCCATCCTCGAGCAGAATCGTCACCGGCAGATTCCTCGCCTGTTCCAGCAGACCCGCCGCGAACCGCTTGCGCAAGTCGAGCAATTCGGCGCTGGACTGCGTGACGTCGACGTAGATGGGATCGAGCTGCTGGACCGTCGCCAGCGCTTCGGCCTGGTTGGCGGTGACCAGCGCGCCCTGCGTCACCGCGGACTTGCCGATGCGCCCGGTGATCGGCGAGGTGATGCGCGCATGCGCGAGGATGACATTGCCGCGATCGAGTACCGCCTGCGCGGCGACCACGTCGGCCTCTGCCTGGTTCAGCGCGGCGATCATGTTCTCGTTGTCCTGTTTGCTGACGTTGCCGGTCGTGACCAGTTCGGCCCAGCGGGCGGCCTTCGCCCGCGCCGCGTTGAGCGTTGCCTGCGCGCGCACGAGCGAGGCCCGTGCGGTTTCCTGGTCGGCACGGGGAATCGCGTCGTCCAGCTGGTAGAGCGGCTGGCCGGCCTTGACGTGGCTTCCCTCGGTGAACAGCCGCGCCTTCACGATCCCGCCGACTTGCGGCCTGACCTCGGCCACAAGATAGGGACTCGTCCGGCCGGGCAGTTCGCGCGTCAGCGTCACGGTCTGCGGCTGCAGCGTGACCACGCCGACCTCCATTGCGGGCGGAGCCGCGGGAGGGGGTGGCGCCGACTTGCCGCACGCCGCCAGCAGCACGCTGACGATCAAGGCAGGAAACGACCAGCGAAAGACGGGATGCAGCGAGGGCATGGCAACCTCGTTGGGACGGACCTCGAAGCCTGGTGGGGAGATGCGGCGACCTGCGTCGCCTCGGCAGTGCGGATACGGGAGGGGCGGACCAGAAAAAGAATGAACGATCATTCTCGTTTTGTCAAGGCGCGTGGCGATCGTGGTGCCGCCTCGATGAAATTGCCGTAGCTGATCGGAAGGAAGCAGCGTGGTGAAGATCATCGGCGACCGTCGGTTTCATCGCCATGGCCCTCGCGATTACGCCTGCCGATCGGCAAATCGCATGTGGTGCGCGAGTTGGCGCCCTCCGGACAGCGGACCTGACTGGAGCCCCGGCTGGCAATGTCTACGGGAAGTCGGTGACCTCGGCTATCATCGATCGTCCTGAAAGCGAAAGGGCGGAGCCATGCCAGCAAAGCAGTCGGTAGCGATACTCGGCGGCGGCGTGGGCGGACTGAGCGCGGCACACGAGCTGGCCGAACGCGGTTTTTCCGTCACGGTCTACGAGCGCAATGCCACGTTCGGTGGCAAGGCTCGCAGCCTGTCGGTAGCCGGCAGCGGCATTGGCGGACGCAGGGACCTTCCCGGAGAGCATGGTTTCCGTTTCTTTCCGGGGTTCTACAAGCACGTCACCGATACGATGAGTCGAATCCCGTTCGGGGGGCAGGGCGCCAGCTGTCGCGACAATCTCGTGCAAGCCACGCGAATCCTGCTGGCTCGACAAGGCAAGATGGATCCGGTCTGGGTCGCGCGATTCCCCGAGACGCTGGACGATTTCCGGACCGCGTTGCTGGCGCTGTTCGACAATCTCGACATTCCGCATCACGAGGTGGCGTTCTTCGTCACGCGGCTCCTGGCGCTGGCGTCGAGTTGCGAGGAGCGCTACCACCAGGAATTCGAGCAGATCGCGTTCTGGGATTTCATTCAGGCGGACGTGCGGTCCGAGAACTATCGCCGATACCTCGGACAGGGGATGACCCGCTCGCTCGTCGCGATGCGTGCTGAGGAGAGCAGCACCCGCACCGTGGGGCGCATCCTCTTGCAGCTCTTCTACGGCATCCTCGTTCCGGGACGTGTGTTCGATCGTTTGCTGAATGGCCCGACGAACGACGTGTGGATCGATCCGTGGCGAGCTCACTTGACCGATCGGCTTGGTGTCACGTTGGTGCCGAACGCGACGGTGCGCTCGTTCAATCTGGCAGGCGACCGAATTCGCAGCGTCTCGGTTGAGCGCAACGGTCAACCCGAAGAGGTGATCGCGGATTTCCATGTCGCGGCGATGCCCGTTGAAATCATGCAGCAACTCGTCACGCCGGAGGTGGCATGTGCAGCACCGTCGCTTGCGCGGCTCGGCGAGCTTCGCACGGACTGGATGAACGGCATCCAGTTCTATCTCTCGACGGACCAGCCGCTCACCGACGGGCACGCGATCTATCTCGACTCGAACTGGGCGCTCACATCGATCTCGCAACGGCAATTCTGGCGCGGCTACGATTTTTCGGAATATGGCGACGGACGCGTCGGCGGGATCCTCTCGGTCGACGTCTCGAACTGGACGGCGCCGGGGAACTTCAACGGGAAGCCGGCGATAGCGGCTGCCTCGCGCGAGGAGATCAAGGACGAAGTCTGGGCGCAGTTGAAGACGGCGCTCAATGCGCCCGGTCACGTGCAGCTCGAGGACGGCAACCTGGTGGATTGGTTCCTCGATCCGGCCATACAGCTCCCCAATCCGGGGTCGGTGACAAACCTCGAGCCGCTGCTCATCAATCATGTCGGATCGCTGGCCGCTCGCCCGGAGGCATACACTGAGATCCGCAATCTGTTCCTGGCCGCCGACTTCGTGCGTACGCACACGGACCTTGCCACGATGGAAGCGGCGAACGAGGCGGCGAGACGGGCTACGAACGCCATTCTGGCCGTGTCCTCCGTCGCGGCGCCGCCGTGCGATCTGTGGGAGTTCGACATCCCGATCGCGATGCGCAAGGCGCAACTGCTGGATCAGGTGCGCTTTCGGATGGGCCTGCCAAACCTGTTCCTCGCGCTCGGCTGACGCGGCGTCCTCCCGGCGGCCGTTCCGCGGATTGAAGGTCGCCGATGCACGCGGCGGCAGTGCGAGCTCGGCAAGGCAAGGCGGACACTCACCCCGACCAGAGCGCCGCTGCAGCTTCTGAAGCCATTGCCGGCCCGGAACCGGAGCCCGGAGCAAACTGCCGAGCGTCCGCTTTTCCATCGCAAGTCATGCTGCACAGACTCCGCCCGCACGACGGAATTGCGGACGCCGGTCGAAAGGTGCATGGATCGCCGGGCGGTCTGTGTCCGGTCTATTCGAGTGGCAATTCCTGCCTGTGCCTGATGAAGGGCGAATGGACCGGCGCATTGGGCAACACGCGCCCATCGCTGCCCCAATCGGCCATTCGGTTGAATGGAATCTCTTGGATCTCGTCGAGGTCCAAAACCGTGGCTGTCCAACCCCCACCCTCCAGCGCTCGGCGGGCGACATCCGCAAGATGGGCGTTGTAGGATTTCTGTTCGGGGTGGGCGAGGACGATATGAGCGTGCAAGGTTGTCATCCGTTGTGATTGGTGAATGGCTCGGGGGACGGAACTCAGGTGATAACCCTCATTACCGCCACTGCTGGGCGGGGTTCTATGTGCCCGAGCGTTGTCGCTGTGTGGGCAACGCAAGCTGCGACCACAGCAACATGCCGCCGCGCAGGTTGGCGGTGCGTTCCAGTCCGGCGCTGCGCAGGATCACGGTTGCCTGGCCCGATCGCATCCCGGCGTGGCAGACCGCGACTACCGGCTTGTCCCGCGGGATTTCGGACAGCCGCGCCTTGAGCTCATTCAGCGGGATGAGCTGGGAGTTCACGATTCTCCCGAGCGACTCCTGCATCTCCTCGGGTTGGCGCACGTCGAGAACATGCACTTGTTGCAGGTGGTCGGCCACCCACTCCGGCTCGACCTCCAGGAGGCCGCCGTAGGTCTGGCGCACCGGACCCCAGTCGGCCGGGCGCGGAACCTTGCCGTCGACGGGCTGACCGGAACGCAGGTTGGCAGGCAGCGCGACGTCGATGTGCTTGGGGTGCGGAAGATCCAGATTTTCCATGAAGCCGACAAAGTCGCGCTCGTCGGCGCCGCCACCGATGCGCGGGTTGTGCGCCTTCTCCTCGGCCACCGACGACATCGTGCGGCCACTGTAGTCGTGGGCGGGAAAGACGAGGCACGAGTCGGGCAGCGAGAATATCTGCTGCGTGATCGAGCGGTAGAGGGTGTGCGCACTGCCGTGCTGGAAGTCGCAGCGGCCTGCCCCTCGGATCAGCAGCGCGTCGCCGGTGAAGGCCATGCTGCCGTCGTCGAGCACCAGCGTCATGCAGCCGTCGGTGTGGCCGGGCGTGGCGCGCACCTCCAGGTGGCGGCCGCCGAATGGGATGTGATCGCCGTGATCGAGCGGCAGATCGACGCCCTGTATCGGCGGCCGGTAGCGCCGCGAGATGGCGATGCGGCAACCAGTGGACTGCTGCATCATCCAGGCGCCGGTGACGTGGTCGGCGTGGCAGTGCGTGTCCACCGCGGCAACCAGCCGGAGGTCCAATTCCCCGAGCAAGGCGCGGTCGCGCAGGTGCTGCTCGAATACCGTGTCGATGATCACTGCCCGGCGCGTACGCGGGTCGCCCAGCACGTAGGTGTAGGTCGACGACGCAGCGTCGAACAGCTGACGGAAGATGAGGTTCGCGAAAATGGCGGGGCTCCACGCGATAATGTGCAGTGATTAAACCACGCGCGACGGCGGGCCAGGCGCCGAAGCGTGCACCATGCCGAACGCAGGCGACGCCCACCTCGTGCGCGGCAAGCCCCGTCCGATCCGTCCTGCGCAGTGTGACTTGGCGCCGAGGCCTGTCCAGAGGCCGGCGTTTCCGACGAAGCCGCGGCATGCGGGAGACAATTCCTGAAGCTCAGTGCGGCCACGGACCGCCGCGGGTCGCGTTGCGCGGGTCGCGTGACCGACTGCGCCCGACCGGGCTGCACAAATGCAGCGCGCGAAACGACGTGTCCGCAACGACGGCCTCGTCGAACGTGCTGCACGCGATTCTCTCGGGATCGGGAAGGGTTGTGGCGCTCCCGAAATCGGTCCGCAATCGAGGTCCTATCCATAGCTTCGACCACAGGCGGCCACTCGGTGACGACGTTTGAATCCTGCCTGTGGGCATAGTATGTTGCGCCCTTCCCTCGTCGATGCGGTGATTCCCATACGAAGCGGCGCACATCCGGCGAGCTGCTTTCATTCGGTACTCAGCGCGGCACCCGCCATGTCCGACGGGCGTGACCGGTGAGCCCGAACCAGCGTCGTCGGCCGCCGATCCACCGTTACCGCCGTCTTGTGAGAGGAGGAATGAACCATGCGTGAAGGGTATGCCCGCGCAACCCGTGTCTTGGTCTTCTGGCTGGCGTTGTTCGGGATCGGTGCAGCCTCTGCGTCGGACGTGATCGTCGGCTCGGTGTTGGCGGTGCGCGGCGCCGTGTTCCTGTATGCAGGAGGCGGCCAGCAACCATTGCTGGCCAACGCGCCGGTCCGTCTGGCGGACACGATCGTTTCCGGGGCCGGCAAGGCGAAGATCGCCCTTGACGACGGTACGATCATCTCGGTCGGTGAGAACAGTCGAGTCCGGGTCGCCGACTATGAACGTGCGTCCGACACCCTCAGGACGCGGGTAAACCTGATATCCGGGGCGCTTCGATTGCTCGTTACGAAGCTTACGCCCGCAAGCAAGTTCGAGGTCGAAACCGAGACGGCGATTGCCGCCGTCCGTGGCACTGACTGGGTGATCGAAGCAACAACGGAACAGACCTCCGTCGCCGTCGTTTCCGGCGTGGTCGCGGTTTACGGTCGCATTGGACAGGTCCAGGCGCCGGTCGTGCTGGATGCCCCCGGTACCGGGACCGACGTTCGCCGAGGCAGCCCGCCCTCTGCTGTTGCGCGCTGGGGCGCCGAGCGGTTTACCCGTACGGTGGCGCGGGCAACGTTCGAGTAACGAGATGGACGCCAGGCGCCTGCGCGATCTGCGGCTGTGCGCCTTGGCCGTGACGATCATGGCGATGTTCGCCGTGGTTCACTATCTTGCCCTCGACGTGCCCTGGCTGCGGCGGCTCGAGCTCTCCGCTCTTGATGCGCAAATACGATTGCGGGGGCCGCAACCTCCCGGTCCCGAGACCGTCATCGTGGTCATCGACAACCAGACGATTGCCGAGTTCGGCCGATGGCCGGTGCCGCGACGCAAGATGGCGGAACTTGTCGAGCTGTTGCATGGCGCAGGCGCAAAGGCCATCGGCATCGACGTCCTGTTTGCAGATGTCGAGCCCGCACCGGCGGAAGACACAAGCGCGCCCGGCGGGAATGGCGGTGATGCCGCCCTCGCGCGAGCGATTGCGAAGGCGGGCAACGTCGTCTTGCCGTTCACTTTCACGTTCGACAAGAGTCTCGATCGCGCGGCGACACCGTATTTGACCCGGGCCATGTACGTGCAGCTTCGCAAAGGCGGGGAATATCGCCCGCTCGCACTCGAGCCCACCGGCGTGTTGACGCCGTTCCCGACACTGGCCGCAGCGGCGGCGCTCGGCCACATGATGGTCGTCTATGACGTCGACGGCGCCCCTCGCTACGAGTATCCGGTGTTCGAGTACGACCTCGACTACTACCCTTCCATGGCGGTACGCCTCGCCCAGCTCTACCTGGACGTGCCGTGGCGCGCCGTCGGTGTCGAACTCGGGCGCGGCATTTCGCTCGGGCCGGTATACGTGCCGACAGACCCGCAGATGCGGCTTCTAGTCAACCATCTTGGCCCGTCCCGCACGTTTTCGACCTATCCGTTTTCGCAGGTCCTGTCGGGAGCGGTGCCCGTCTCCGTATTTCGAAACCGCGTCGTGCTGGTCGGCGCCAACGCACTCGGCACGCAGGATACGTTCGCGTCCCCTTTCACGGCCGTATTGCCCGGGGTCGAACGGCTCGCTGCGGTGGTCGATTCCATCCTCCATCAGCGCCATCTTCGGCGGCCGGAGATCGCCCTCTGGCTCGAGGTTGCAGCATTGCTGGCGGCGGCACTCATGATTGGTTTCGCCATGTCGCGTCTCTCGCTTGCGGCGGCCTCGCTCTGCGGTATTGCCCTCGTCGCAGCATTCGCGGCATCGGGACAGATCGCATTGGCGCGCTACGGCTTGTGGCAGGCGACTGCCGTGCCGATCATCGCGATCCTTCTCACTTTCACGGCGCTGTCGCTCTATCGATACGGATTGCTCGACCGGGAGCGTCGGCACATTCGCCACGCGTTTGCCCGCTATCTCGCGCCGCCGATGGTCGATCAGCTGGTCAGCAATCAGAAGCTTCCCGAACTCGGCGGCGAGCTACGCGAGCTCACCATTCTGTTCTGCGACTTGCGGGGCTTTACCGCGCTGTCGGAGCGTCTCGATCCCATGGTGCTTACGCGGGTCGTCAACAGGTTTTTCGCCGTGGCAACCGAGGCAATCCTCGAATATGGCGGCACGGTCGACAAATACATCGGTGACGCGATCATGGCTTTCTGGAACGCACCCGTCGATCAGCCGGACCATGCAGCGCTCGCGTGTCGTGCCGCGTTGCGAATACTGGCGAAGATGGAAGACCTCAACGCGGAGGCTGCACGCGACGGTGAGTTCCCGCACCTCGATATCGGCATCGGGATCAACACGGGTCCGTGCACCGTGGGCAATTTCGGTTCGAGTCGTCGCTTCGATTACTCGGTGATCGGCGATGCGGTCAACGTGGCGGCGCGACTGGAGGGCGAGACGAAATCCTACGGCATTCCGATCCTCCTCGGCCCCGAGACCGCAGCGCAGGTCACCGGATTCGCCACGCTCCCGGTTGACCGCATCCGGCCGCATGGCCGCACGGAGGCGATGGAAATCCACGTGCTCGTCGGCGACGAGAAGGTCATGGCGATGCCGGCATTTTTCGGGTTGAGACCCACTCACCTCGAACTGCGTGCCGCCTTGGTGGCGCGCGATGCGAAAACGTCGCAGCGTCTCTGTGTCGAACTCAGGCAACGAGCACCCGTAGGTCTGCGGTCGCTGTACGACGCCTTGGCCTTGCGTGCCATGGATCGTTGAGGACGGGATTCATCGTGAGGAAGCGGGACAGATGATCTGCTCACAGCTGACCCGGGACCGGACAAGCCTTGATGCCCACTGGCGACTGGGCATCCGTCAAGCAGCGGGAGCGGGTCGGAG
>Ga0105106_10002308_pt1 | contig 13728 bp, 10 predicted proteins | sample PPLLaktember2015_5_FD_79109 | JGI IMG/M metagenome (GOLD analysis project Ga0105106, IMG submission 79109) | Freshwater sediment microbial communities from Prairie Pothole Lake near Jamestown, North Dakota, USA - PPLs Lake P8 Core (1) Depth... | ecosystem: Environmental > Aquatic > Freshwater >...
AGCGTCATGTATATCAGCGATCCATAGTCAATGATGCCTGTAGTATCAACAAGTTCTGATCTTCCGCCATACGTTGTCTCCCCAATCGACAACTGATGCTGGTTCATATTTCCGACAACTGAATAAGTCCTGGCAGCCTGTGGAATTTTCCCAAGAAATTTCCCGGTATCCCATTCATAAACATCAACCATGGCACCTGCGGGCCAGGTATTGGCAGGCCAGTAATAAAGTTCACCGTAAAGAACATGAGAATCAGCAGAATAGGTAATCATTACCGAGCCATCCTTCGAAGCTCCTTTGGTGATCAGAAAATTAGTGCAGGCTTTTGATGTCTGGTTGGTTATTGTCCCGGCAACTAAAAGCATTAACGTTATGAATAAGAATTTTTTCATTATTAATGTTGATATATTAGGATTTGGAATAATTATTTATTGAAACCTGCAAAGGTAATAAGACAGATAAAATATCAAAGCGATATCATATCATTTTGAGGATTTCGATGATTTTTTTTATTCTTTCGGTATCAGCCACCTTTCTTGAAAACTCGGGTACGCCGGTAACTCCTCCCATGTTTATTCCCTTTCGCCTGAAAACCATTCCGCTTTCAATGATTTTTCTTCCGGTCAGGTGAATTTCCCTGGCTTTTGTTGCGGTTAATATTAAGGCAGCATTTGTTTCATCGATTCCGCTGCCGGGCATAATTATTAATCTTTTACCAGATTGTATGATAAGCTGCCGTATAAGCTCAATCCCGTCCTGGGCTTTGTTTTTCTGTCCCGAAGTAAGAAGCCTTGAGGCACCTGTTGAAATAACATCCTCCAGTCCCTGGACCGGATCGCTGCACATGTCGAATGCCCTGTGAAATGTGGTAGACATAGGATATGCAAATTCAAAAAGTTTTGCGGTACGTTCAACGTCAATGTTACCCCCGGGATGCAAAATCCCGGTCACAATTCCATCAACTCCAGTTTCTCCGCATATCTCTATATCCCTTCTCATCAGGTCATAGTCCAGATCGGAATAGAGGAAATCACCTCCTCTTGGCCTTATTATTACATGTAGTCCGATAGTCAGATTGTTTCTTGCTGAAACTAATGAACCATAGGATGGTGTAGTTCCCCCTTCAATAAGATTGTCACAGAATTCCACCCGGTCAGCTCCGGCAGCTTGCCCATTAATCGCAGATTCGACACTGTCGACACAAATCTCAAGCTTGTAATCCATTTAGAAAATTAAAACTGATTAATAAAATTAATAATATTTTCAGTATAATTGTGAATCTAAAAATAATATATTATGAAACCGACGCTTTTAGTACTGGCTGCCGGAATGGGCACACGTTACGGGGGAAACAAACAACTTGATGAAGTAGGTCCATCAGGTGAGACTATAATTGATTATTCTATTTACGATGCGATACGTGCCGGTTTCGGCAAGATTGTCTTCGTTATCCGCAGGGATATTGAACAACAGGTCAGGGAAAGATTTGTTGACAGGCTACATGGAAAGATAGAAATTGATTATGTTTTTCAGGAGATTACTAACCTTCCTGAAGGAGTAAAGGTTGCCCCTGATCGCTCAAAACCATGGGGAACGAGTCACGCTATCCTTGTTACCAAAGAAAAGATCAAGGAACCATTTGGGGTTATAAATGCTGATGACTATTATGGAGTTGAATCGTTTAAGATACTCAGGGATTTTCTGGTAAATGACAAAAATCCTGTTAATTATTGTATAGTTGGTTACAAATTAGGGAATACTCTGTCGGAACACGGGCACGTAAACCGTGGCGTATGCCAGGCTGGCGAAGACGGATTCCTGCTTGATATAGTTGAAACACGACAGATTGAAAAAACAAAAGAGGGAGCTGTTGCTCCGGGACCTGACGGTAAAACTTTGCATTTTACCGGAAATGAGATTGTATCGATGAATTTATGGGGATTTAAACCCTCATGTTATGATTTCCTGGGCAAAGAATTCCGTAATTTCATCAATAAGCTCGGGATGGACTTGAAATCGGAACTTGATATTCCGACATCGGTTGATAAATTTGTCAAGAATGGTGAAATTACAATCCAGATCCTTATGAGTAACGAGAGATGGTTCGGTGTAACTTACCGCGAAGATAAACCCTTTGTTGTTGAGAATATAAAAAAGATGATCAGAAAAGGGATTTATCCCGCCAGAATATATTCATAATCACCGGTGGGGGGATGAGTTTTCAATATTACCAGGTAAATTCGCAATTATAAGTACTCAGGTTATTCACGTTATCAGTTACACTCAGGGAAAGATCATGCTTAGTCCCTTTCTGAATTCTGGCTGAATCAAATTTATATATTAGCAGGTCATTCTTCTGATCGTACTCAAATAGAGCCCATTTACCATCAATTTCCGGTTCGTATGATTTTATTCCTGATAACTTATCACTGATTTTAATTCTGATTTCTGTTTTCCCTGTCAGAATCGCTCCATTGGTAAGTCCATTCGCAGAAATCAAAGGAGGTATCGTGTCAATACCGACAAAAAACGTCCCGAAAGACCGGGGATTGGCAGAAAGGCGACCATTTGCCCAAACGGTTGTCAGCGGAATCTTTTTATTATCATCTCCCATCTGGATGATGAGCATTTTAGTCTCTTTTCCCCCAGGTACCCTGTTGGGTTTAATAGAAAGGTCATAAGCTTTATGTACAGGTGTATATTTATTATGAATTTGATAGATATCAGAATAGGTATCGGGATTGCCTTCAGACATTTTATATTCAAAATGCAGAGTGTCATAAAGAGTTCCTGATGGAATATTCACTGTCACATCCCCTGAAACAAATTTATTGTTCCGGTTGTAAGGCATCAAAACAGCATTGTTTCTTTCAGGCTTGATCAGATCTGTATCAGCCGATACTGGTGACGGATTTACGTAGAAGGAGAGGAGCGACCTGTTTTGATGGATATCCTCTGCTATTATTTCAACATAATGTCTTTTACCGTCATTAAAGTTAACGATTCCTTTATTTATAACATTTTTGTAAAGGCTTAGCTTGTTGTTTGGAAGCACAAAGGCCCTCTCAGCAAAAACCCGTTCCCTTTGGAACATTTCAAAATCAATATGACTGTTAATATACCTTGATTCATTAAAGGAGAATTCATCCATCATATATTTATAGACCGGAAGAGTGTCGATCCTTAGTTCTATTGAATAAACAGTGCATTTGTTATAACTTCCGTTAAGCAGATCATATGCCTTAAATCCAAAACCGACATTGCCATTGATTGAAATTTCATTCTTTGTGCCAATTGTGTATTTTCCGTTTCCACCCGAAACATTGATTTTTACAGTTTTGTTCTGATTATTTATAACCGTGTTGCTGCTGAGAGGATAAATAATCAGTTTCTCAATTACAGGTTTATAATCATCTTCAATTCCGAATTCAAAAAGGAGAGGATTGACAGGCTGCTCTCCGTTTGATTTTCTTATCTCATAGTGAAGATGAGGACCTGAAGAACTTCCTGAGTTTCCTGAATATGCTATCAGATCGCCCTGATTGAAGATAAATCTGTCTTTTGGTGGCCACAAAGTTATCATGAAGCTCTTTTCTTCGTATTGTCTTGAAACTACATATTCTTCAATTTCAGGGGTAAATCTGTCAAGGTGGCCATAAACTGTTGAATACCCTTCAGGATGTCTGAGATAAAGGGCCCTTCCGAATCCTCCGGGCGAAATGCTTATCCTGTACACATATCCCGACGCTGCAGCTACAATTTCTTTACCGGTCACCCCCTGTGTCTTGATATCCAGCCCCGAATGAAAATGATCTACCCTGAGTTCTCCGAAATTTGCAGAAAGGGAAAGCGGAATTTTTACAGGTGAAATAAAAAGAAATCTGTTTTCGGGTTCTTCTCCGATAGTGTTGAAGAGTAACAGTTTTATAATGAATGTCAGAATAAATGCCATCGCCTGTCGTTAATTATATTTTGAAATGCAAAACTATGTTTCTGTGCTGTTCTTCCAAACTATTTGAACCAAATTTTTGAAAATATCATTAACAGTGTTAACTTTGCATTAAAGATTTTAGTATGTCCGATCAGGGAAATGAGGAGATGGCATTGCTGAACAAAAAACTTGAAGAATTGTTTTTAAGATATGATGACCTGAGGACAAAAAATAATAATCTGAAAACTGAAAATGAATTAATAAAAAGGAATCTTCAGGAAAAGGAAGAAAATATTAAGCAATTAGAAATTAAATACGAAAGGGTAAAATTATCAGGAGCATTGTTGGGTGAAGGCGAAAATGCCGCCGAGGCGAAGAAAAAGATAAATGAATTGGTGCGGGAAATTGACAGATGTGTTGCTCTTTTAAACAGATAAGATATAAAAATGGATGATAAGCTTTCGATTAAAGTAAATGTGGCAGACAGATATTATCCATTGAAGGTAGAAAGGGAAAACGAGGAAAAGATCCGGAAAGCTGCCAGAATGATTAACGAGAAAGTGATGCTGTATAAGCAGCGCTACTCGGACAAAGATGTTCAGGACTTTCTGGCGATGGCTTCGCTTCAGTATGTAATCAAGCTGAACGAAGAAGAGGAAAAAATCAGAAACGATCAATTCCCTGGCGCCATTAAAGAACTTATTAAGAAAATTGATACAGTTCTTGAAGAAAAGAGTGACAGCGTTCTTTAAAATAAAATAAACTTATTGCCCGCATTGTTTCTTCATTCGTTTTTGAAACTCAACAGTTAAAACTTTGGAGTAATACTTAGTTCAGGAAGAACAAGCCTCATCCCGATTTATCGGGATTCCGCTTTAGGGCGGAACCGTGGAAGTTCGAGCTGAATTAGCGACTCCAGCCATTCAGATATGGGGTTTTATAAAAGTTGGAGAGACTTTGCGGGTTTTTTATATATATAATTTAATACTTATTTTATGACATTAACAATAGTTATTAGTGTTTCGGCATTGATTCTGGGCTTCGTTGCTTCGTATTTTGTATGGCAACTGGCACTCAGGAACAGGAGCCGGAAGATACTCACCGAGGCAGAAACAGAATCCGAAGTCATTAAGAAGGAAAAGATACTTCAGGCTAAAGAAAGGTTTTTACAGTTGAAGGCAGAACATGAGAAGGTTATTAATGAAAAGAATAACAAGATAAATCTGGCCGAAAGCCGTATCAAGCAAAAAGAGCTCACGTTATCACAGAAACTGGAGGAAGCACAGCGAAAAAAGAATGAAGCTGATTCAATACGTGAAAATCTTGATTCACAGCTCGAACTTTTAGATAAAAAAAATGAAGAGCTCACTAAACTTCACAGACAGCAGGTTGATCAGCTGGAAGCCATCTCAGGCTTATCCGCTGAGGAAGCTAAAAATAATCTGATTGAATCCCTAAAGGAGGAAGCCAAGACAGGAGCAATGTCCTATATAAACGAGATATTGGACGAAGCTAAAATGACAGCCAATAAGGAGGCAAAAAGAATCGTGTTACAGACAATACAGAGGGTTGCAGCTGAAAATGCCATAGAGAATGCAGTTACTGTCTTCCATATTGAGTCTGATGAAATGAAAGGCAGAATAATCGGCCGCGAGGGCAGAAATATCAGGGCTCTCGAAGCAGCAACAGGTGTCGAAATTATTGTCGACGATACACCCGAGGCAATTGTACTCTCTGCTTTCGACCCCATACGAAGGGAAGTTGCCAGACTTGCACTTCATCAGCTGGTAACTGACGGAAGGATCCATCCGGCAAGGATTGAGGAGATTGTAGACAAAACCAGAAAACAGGTCGAGGAGGAAATCCTTGAAGTAGGCAAAAGAACAACTATTGACCTTGGAATTCACGGATTGCATCCTGAACTTATCCGGCTGGTAGGTAAAATGAAATACAGATCATCGTATGGACAGAACCTGCTTATGCATTCACGTGAAGTAGCAAATCTTTGCTCAATAATGGCAGCAGAGCTTGGACTGAATCCAAAACTGGCAAAGAGAGCAGGGCTTCTTCATGATATCGGAAAGGTACCTGATGATGAACCTGAACTTCCTCATGCTATACTTGGGATGAAAGTCGCCGAGAAATATAAAGAGAAGCCTGAGATCTGCAATGCTATTGGTGCCCACCATGATGAAACGGAGATGACGACTCTTATTGCACCGATTGTCCAGGTCTGCGATGCCATTTCCGGTGCAAGGCCGGGTGCAAGGCGTGAAATTGTTGAATCATACATTAAACGATTGAAAGAGCTCGAATCGCTGGCTCTGCAGTATCCGGGTGTAATGAAAACTTACGCAATACAGGCAGGAAGAGAACTGAGGGTTATAGTTGGCGCTGAAAAAGTAAACGACAAAGAAGCTGAAAACCTCTCATTTGAGATTGCAAGAAAGATCCAGAATGAAATGACTTATCCGGGTCAGATTAAAATTACTGTTATCCGCGAAACCAGGGCAGTAAATTATGCCAAATAAATGAATACAACTTAATTCATGGACACTGCAAAAATGCAGTGTCCATTTTTTTTGTTTGTCTAAAAGAAATAATTATAACTTTAACAGATATTAATTCACCTCGCTTTAGAAATGTCAAAAATTAAACTGCTCAATATTGTAGGAGCAAGGCCGCAGATAATAAAATCATCAGCTATAAGCAGGGCAATTCGTCTTAATTTCGAGCAGGAGATCACCGAGATTACTCTTCATACCGGACAGCACTATGATAAGGAGATGTCTGAGGTCTTTTTCGATGAGCTTGAAATTCATAAACCCGATTTCAACCTTGGTGTAGGTTCTGCACTTCACGGCCGTCAGACAGCTGCAATGATCACAGGGATAGAGGCGGCGCTTCTGAGTGAAAAACCTGATGCTGTTTTGCTTTACGGAGATACAAATTCTACACTTGCCGGAGCAATAGCCGCGGCAAAGCTGCATTTTCCTGTTATCCATATTGAAGCAGGCCTCAGGTCATTTAATAAGATCATGCCTGAAGAGCTTAACAGGATTATGAGTGATCATTCTTCAACCCTGTTATTTGCTCCGACTAACGCAGCTTTTAAAAACCTGATAAACGAAGGATTTAGGCCTGAAAACAGCCCTCCGTACACAATAGACAACCCGAAGATCTATTTTACGGGTGATATCATGTACGATAATTCACTCTTTTTTGCTGAACTTGCAGAAAGGAAGAAGGGTTCGCTCCTTGAATCCATGTCACTTGAAAGAGATAAATTCATCCTGGTCACTATACACCGGGATATTAATACTGATGACACAGGGCGCCTCGAAGCTATACTCTCAACACTGAAGAATATGGCTTTGGAATATTCAATGCCTTTCGTTATGCCTTTTCATCCCCGCACAGTTAATTCACTTAAATCAGGTTTGAACAACCTGTTTGAAGATCTGAAGAACTGCGCTTACATCAGAGTCATTCCTCCTGTCTCATACCTGGCAATGACCCTCCTTGAAAAAAACTGCAGTATGATCATTACTGATTCTGGAGGTGTCCAGAAGGAATCTCATTTCTTTAAGAAACCGTGCATTGTGCTGAGGAAGGAGACAGAATGGATTGAACTCGTTGCTAATGGCTCAGTTAAGCTGGCGGATGCCAATCCTGAGTTAATAAGAAATGAGTTTGCCGGATTTATGCAGTCAGGACAAGATCTTGAATATCCAGGATTTTACGGTGATGGCAAAACTGCTGAATTCATTCTGAAAGAGATACTTCTATTATTCGAAAGATAATCTGGCCTGTTGTTAAATCCTGAGGACAGATAAGGTATTTATCAGAAACAATCAATAAAATGAATAGAACGTTAAGCGGCCGTAAAGTGCTTGTAACAGGAGGAGCCGGATTTATAGGATCCAACCTTGTTGAATCAATGCTTAAAAACGGGAATAGTGTTGTATGCCTCGATAATTTTTCGACAGGTAAGCGGGAAAACATTCAGGAATTTCTGAATAATCCTGGTTTCCAACTGATTGAAGGAGATATAAGGAATTTATCTGATTGCGAGAAAGCTGTCAGGGGAATCGATTTTGTATTTCATCAGGCAGCACTTGGATCTGTACCGCGATCGATCAAAGATCCTGTTTCCACAACAGATGTTAACATTGGCGGATTCGTTAAGATGCTGTTTGCTTCAAAAGAAGCCGGAGTAAAGAGGTTTATTTATGCCGCAAGCTCATCAACATATGGTGATCATCCCGATCTTCCGAAAGTCGAAGACAAGATTGGAAAACCAATGTCACCGTATGGCATAACAAAGTATGTTGATGAACTTTTTGCTGCCAATTTTGCTGTGAACTATAACATTGAAGTTATCGGACTCCGCTACTTTAATGTTTTTGGCCGCAGGCAGGATCCTCTGGGAACTTACGCTGCTGTGATACCTTTATTCGTAAAAAAGCTGATGAATCATGAACCTCCCGTGATTAACGGCGATGGTTTATACTCAAGGGATTTCACCTATATTGATAATGTTCTTCAGGCCAATTATCTTGCTGCTCTTGCACAGGATCAGTCTGCAATAAATCAGGTATATAATGTAGCTTACGGAGAAAGAACAAGCCTTAATGAATTGTATGATCTGATAATGCAGCTGATAGCTGAGGATGATTTGGAAGTGGTGGGAATAAAACCTGTTTACGGACCGTCAAGGGCAGGAGATATCCCTCATTCTCTGGCCTCAATTGAAAAGGCACAAAGACTATTAGGTTATAAACCAACTCACAATGTAAAAGAAGGAATGGCTGAAGCAATAAAATGGTATAAAGCCAATTTGTAACATTTGTTACAATTCAAATCCTTAAATCTTTTTCATCACTTTCAGGGCAAGGTCCATGATGAGTGGCTTGTAATCATTGATGAATTCTCCGGTTACACGATTCCCGATCACAGCGCAGACAGTCAGAGCTTTGTGGCCCAATAACCCCGACAATCCATAGATTGCTGAGCTCTCCATTTCATAATTGCTTATGGTCCTGCCTCCGAAAGAGAATTGTTCGAGCTTACTGTTAATTTCACTATCGAATGTATTTAGCCGTAACCTTCTTCCCTGAGGGGCATAAAAGCCGGGAGCTGAAATTGTTATCCCTTTGATGAAGTTCTCATTCTGAAATAAGCCTATAAGCTCTTTGTTTGCATTCACTGCATATGGGAAAGGAAGGGTATCGGGCCATTCAAGGTAATCAGCTATAACTGCCGATAGAATATTATCAAGCAGCCAGTCGTATCCTTCATAGAAATGTATGAGGCCGTCAAAGCCAATTACGGTTTCAGCCAGGACAATTGAACCAGCCGGAACGTCACTTCTCAATCCTCCGGAAGTACCCAGCCTTACAATGGTCAACGAAACAGGATCTTCTTTTACCTCACCTGAAGTGAGATCGATATTTACCAGAGCATCAAGTTCGTTGAGAACTATATCTATATTATCTGTTCCTATCCCTGATGAGATTATTGTTATCTCATTACCCTCAAAACTTCCGGTGACTGTTCTGAACTCCCTGTTTTCCTTTCTTACCCTTATATCGTTTAGCAGGGAGCCAAGCATATCAACACGTCCCGGATCTCCGACAATGATTATTTTATCCGAGATGTCACCGGGAAGAAGATTCAGATGAAATATACTTCCGTCCCTGTTTGTAATCAGTTCGGTTTTCTTTTCCATACGAAAAAATGAAGATCAAATATAGGGAATTTTGAGCTCAGAAACTGCTAAAAGTAATTCATTATGTTACCTGATATAAGCAGAAGCGATATCTCGGCCAGCTTTGCCAGCGACTCAACCGAGAGAAGGCTCTCCCTTGCATCAAGGAGGCTTTTCTGGACCTCACGAAGATCGATTCCTGATAAATTTCCAAGCCTGTACCGCTCCATGGCTATTTCGAGGTTTTCAGTCGCTGTCTGGAGATTCTGGGTTTCAAGAGCTATTAACCTGAGGTAATTTCTGTATGCACTGTAAATGGTTATCAGATCTGCTTTAACTCCCTGTTCAATTTCAAGATATTGCAGCTCCTTATTCTTAATATCAATAGATGAATTACGGATACTCCTTCTCTGGTTAAAACCGTCAAAAATGTTCACTCCGAATGTAAGTCCGTAATTAAGCCCATTTGTTTTTTGGTTTTTTGTTTCACTTGGATAAAAAGTGTTGAAAGAATAATTATATCCGGTCGAAGCTGTCAGATAAGGATAGCTGCGGGATACGACCAGTTTATAATCATATTCTGAAATTATCTTGTTCTTGGCAGACAGCTGTAGTCCGGTGTTTTTAACAAGTGTTTCATCCATAAGCTTCTCAAAAAGTAATTCCGGATTTACTGTAATTGATGTATCACTTGTTGTAAAGTTAAGACTCAGGTCTTCGACTGCCATCAGTTCGTTCAGCCGTATCTGGGCTGCATGAACAACTTCCAGCTGGCGCGACAGTCTTGAACTGTCGGCATTCAGATAAACCCTTGACTGCAATACCTGAAGTTTGGAACTTGATCCCAGGAGATAACGGTCTTCATCAATCCGAAGACGTTCTTTGGAAAGTGCAACGGCATACTTAAGGTTTTTAGAGAGCTGTACCTGCTGAATATAACCATAATAACCCACAATAATATCCGATAACAGGTTTTCAATTTCCATTTGAGTGTTTAATTCACCTATCTGCTTCAACTCGTCCAGCTTTCTGTAGGTTGTAAGTACGTTAAAACCGTTGAAAATTGTAAGACCCAGGGAGAGACCCGCGGATGATGTGGTATTATATTCGTTATCGGAAGTTGTCTGACTTCCGTCCTCAAAATTCCTTTCAATATCGTTAACACTTCCATTATGCCTTCCTGTCAGATCCAGGCTGGGTAGAAATCCTGCATTCCCGATTGTGTAATTATTTTTTGCTATTGCTTCGCTGTTTCGTGCAATCAGCAGTGAGAAATTTCTCTCAAGGCCAATTCTGATACATTCGTTGAGGTTGTATATTACATCCTGTCCTGATACTGCGGAGAAAATTAAAAGCAGGCTGAAATTAATTGACAGAAACTTTATTTTCATCAGTAATCGTTTTTGTTTCACTTGAAATATAGGAATAAACAGCAGGCACAATATAGAGTGAGAAGAAGGTAGCGAATACCATTCCCCCGATTACTGCTGTTCCCATCGCAATACGGCTCTGTGCACCCTCTCCAAGTCCCAGTGCGAGTGGTAAAATTCCAAGTATTGTAGCCATACTGGTCATCATTATAGGACGAAACCTGGAGGATGAAGCATACTTAATGGCATCCATTTTATCCATGCCGGCACTTTTTCTCTGGTTGGCAAACTCCACAATGAGGATGCCATTCTTGGATACCAGACCGATAAGCATTATAATACCTATCTGGCTAAAAATATTCATGGTGATATCGAAATACCACATGAATATCAAAGCTCCCGTCAGGGCAAGCGGTACAGTCATCATAACAATAAGCGGATCTTTAAAGCTTTCAAACTGGGCTGCCAGGACCAGAAATATGAGGATCAAAGCAAGAACGAAGGCAAACATCAGACTTGACGAGCTCTCCCGGAAGTCTTTTGAATCACCCGCCAAAGCAGTTCTGAAAGAATCATCCAGAACCTCATCTGCAATACGGTCCATCTCTTCAAGTCCCTGGCTAATTGTATATCCTTTTGCAAGACCTGCTGATACTGTTGCTGCAACAAACCTGTTATAACGATACAGCTGGGGGGGAGCATTCTCTTCAGTCAGTGTTACCAGATTATCAAACTGAATCATCTCGCCACTGTTATTTCTTACATACAACGATTTAAGATCAAGTGGTTTATTCCTGTCCTCCCGTGCAAGCTCTCCCAGGATCTGGTATTGTTTGCCATTCATGAAAAAATAGCCGAAACGCTGGCCGCTGAGTGCAAGCTGAAGTGTCTGCCCTATATTCTGCGTGGATACCCCGAGAGTTATTGCTTTCTCACGATTTATATGGATCCTGAGCTCAGGTTTTGTAAACTTCAGGTTCACATCGGCCATTTGAAGGACCTCGCTATCCATCACTTTTGCCATAAAGGCGGGAAGTACTTCCCGCAGTTTTTCTATTGAGGTTGCCTGAAGAACATACTGAACAGGCATTCCTGCCCGTCTGCTTCCGAAGGTTGACTGCTGCATCACAAACGACCTTGCTTTTGTCTTTGTCCTCAGATCAGCTGATAACTGGTCGGCAATTTCCTGCTGAGTTCTTTCCCTTTTATCCGGTTCCACGAGGGTAACCCGGATATTACCCATGTTTCCTCCCCTTACCATTTCTGTATAAGTTATTCTTTCAGGTACCTTCTGTTCAACCAGGTTTGCAATATCGTCAGCATAAGCCAGCATATACTCATAAGTAGAACCTTCAGTAGCATTTGTGTTGACTGTTATTTGCGACCTGTCCTCGAGAGGCGCCATTTCAGAAGGAATTGAATTCCACAGTAAGAAAACGAGTACAAATGTAACGCCAAGTATAACAAATGTGTACCTGCGATGCAGGAGGAATGATTCAAGTGAATTTCTGTAAGCTGTATTTAGTTTTTCAAAAAACTTTTCCGTTTTTCTGAAGAACCAGCTGTGTTTCTTTTCATGCCTTAAAAGTTTTGTTGAAACCATCGGAGTAAGCGAAAGAGCAAGAAAAGCAGAAATTGCTACTGTACCAGCCATTACAACACTGAATTCCCTGAACAGACGTCCGGTAATTCCCTGAAGAAATACAATGGGGAAGAAAACGGATATCAGTGTTATGGTTGTGGAAATAATTGCAAAATATATTTCTTTTGAACCTTTCAAACCGGCTTCGAGAGGATCCAGTCCCGATTCAACCTTTACATATATGTTTTCCATTACTACAATTGCGTCATCCACCACAATGCCGATAGCCAGTACTATTGCCAGCAGCGTAAGTACATTTATGGAATAGCCGGCCAGATACATTATAAAAAACGAACCGACAAGCGATATAGGGATGACAAGTATCGGGATAAGAGTTGCCCTCCAGCTGCGGAGAAAGAAGTATATGATAACCACCACAAGCGCAAAAGCAATATAAATTGTATGTTTAACCTCATTTATTGAAGAACGTATGTATTGAGTATTATCATAGTTCACGTTAACGGTTACGTCATCAGGAAGGTCCTTCTTTATATATTCAAGTCTTGTGAAAACTTCGTCAACAATTTCTATATGATTTGATCCTGGCTGAGGTATAATGGCAATCATTGTCATAGGAACACCGTCTCTTTTTAGAATTCCCCTGATATCTTCAGGGCCAAGCTCAGCCCTGCCTATATCCTGGAACCTTACAATCTGATCACCTGATTGTTTTATTATCATATCATTGAATTCCTTTGGAGTAGTCATCAATCCAAGGGTTCTGATCGTAAGCTGGGTATTTGTCCCTTCTATTGTTCCGGAAGGAAGCTCGACATTCTCGCGGTTTATTGCATTTCTGACATCCATCGGCGTTAGCTGGTACCCTGCAAGCTTTACAGGGTCGATCCATAACCTCATTGAATATCGCTTCTCGCCGAAAATACTAACAGCGCTGACACCAGAGATTGTCTGAAGCTGTTGCTTAAGGGTCAGATCTGCAATTTCTGATAGTTCCAGCAACGATCTCTTGCCGCTTTCGACAGTCAGAAAGAGTATTGGATTGGCATCAGCATCTGCTTTGGTGACAATAGGCGGATCACAATCGCGGGGTAACAGCCTCATGGCCTGAGAAACT
>Ga0105106_10002309_pt1 | contig 13727 bp, 10 predicted proteins | sample PPLLaktember2015_5_FD_79109 | JGI IMG/M metagenome (GOLD analysis project Ga0105106, IMG submission 79109) | Freshwater sediment microbial communities from Prairie Pothole Lake near Jamestown, North Dakota, USA - PPLs Lake P8 Core (1) Depth... | ecosystem: Environmental > Aquatic > Freshwater >...
ATGAAGCGCCGTGGCAGACAGCGGCCGGCACTGAGGGCGAGAGCCGGCCGGGAGCCACACAGGACGGCGAAGACTTCACCGGCCTGCGCACCTACCAGCCGAGTGACGCACTGGCGCGTATCAGCTGGAAAACCCTGGCGCGCGGTCAGGGCTTGTACACCAAGGAATTCCGCGCGCCGCTCGCCGAAAGCGTCTGGCTCGACTGGGAGGCATACGCACCACACGCCGCCGAAACCCGGCTGTCGCTCCTGTGCCGCGCCACGCTGGAGGCCGAAGACAGCGGCCTCACCTACGGGCTGCGGCTGCCGGGAACCGTGATCGAGCCGGACAACGGCGCGTTGCATCGTCACCGTTGCCTTGAGGCGTTGGCCCTGCATGAAGTCCACGCCTGAGATACTGCGCCAGGAGAATGCGCTCGCCGAGCGTGCCGCCGGCTACTGGCTGCTGGGCGCGGCGGTCGTAGCGCTGCTGCCGCATGTACCGCGCCTGCCCGTGTGGCTGAGTGCGGTGCTCGCGGCGCTGTTCACCTGGCGATTCCTCATGGTGCAACGCGCCTGGCCGGCACCCAACCGCTGGTGGCGCTGGATATTCACCGCGCTGCTGGTTTTCCTGCTCTACCGCCAGTACGGCACGCTGTTCGGACGCGACGCCGGCAGCGCCCTGCTGGCCTCGATGCTGGCACTCAAGTTTCTGGAGCTGCAGCGACTGCGCGATTACGTGTTGAGTGTGCTGCTGGTCTATTTTCTGATCGCCCTCGGCTTTCTTTATTCACAAGCCATGTGGCTGGTGGTTTACCTGATCGCGGTGTTTGTACTGACCACCGCGACCCTGGTGCGTCTTGCCGTGCCCGGCGCGCGCGCGCGATTCGCACTGCGCCTGGCGGGCGTGCTGATGTTGCAGGCCTTGCCGCTCATGCTCGTCATGCACCTGCTGTTTCCGCGCCTGCAGGGCGCGCTGTGGGGACTTCCACACGATGCCCATGCCGGACTCACCGGTATTTCCGAGGAGATGTATCCCGGCAGCATCCACGAGCTGTCGCTTTCCGAAGACATCGCCTTCCGCGCGCATTTTCCGGGCGCCGTGCCGCCGCCGGCGCAGCGCTACTGGCGCACGCTGGTGCTCTGGAGCACGGACGGCCAGCGCTGGACGCGTGGTCTCGCGACCCATGCCCGGCTTGAGTATGAAGCGCAGGGCAGCCCCATTTCCTACACACTCACACCCGAACCCGCGAACAAGCCGTGGTTGCCGGCGCTCGACCTGCCGGCACAGGTTCCGCCCGGCACGCGCCTGCGTTCCGGTCTGGTGCTGGAAACCGCGGTCCCGGTGCGTGGTCGCCTGAGCCTGGAAATGAGCGCGCACACCCGCTATCGCATGCTCGCGTTGCCGGAAAGCGAGCGGCGCGCGGGCCTGCAGCGTCCGGAATTGATCAGCGCACGCGTGCAGGGGCTGGCGGCGGGCTGGCGACAATCGGCGCGCAGTGAGGCGGACGTCGTGCGCGCGGCGCTCACGCATTTCCGCACGGAGAAATTCTATTACACCCTGGAACCGCCGGCGCTCGAAGACAATCCGGTGGATGAGTTCCTGTTCGAGACCCGGCGCGGTTATTGCGAACACTTCGCGGCGGCGTTCGTGACGCTGATGCGCAGCGCCGGCATTCCGGCGCGCGTCGTGACCGGCTATCAGGGCGGCGAGCTCAACCCATCCGGCAATTATCTGATCGTTCGCCAGCTGGACGCACACGCCTGGGCCGAGGTGTGGTTGCCCGACCAGGGCTGGGCGCGCGTCGACCCGACCGCGGCCATTGCCCCGGAGCGTATCGAATACGGAACCGAGGGCATACGCCGATTGCTGGAACGCGGGGCGGCGCTGGGCGGATCGCCGTCCGAAGCGCTGCGCGATCTGCTGGCGCTCGGGGCCTTCGAGCAAGTCCGCCAACAACTACGCCTGTCGTGGGACGCGGCCAACACGGCCTGGCAGCGCTGGGTGCTGAGCTACGACCAGGCCCGTCAGCGCGAACTGCTGGCGCAACTCGGTTTCGAGGACATCCACCCGCTACGCCTGCTGGGTCTGCTCGCCCTGCTCATCGCCCTGGTCATGGGTCTTTATGTCATGCTGACCCGACGGCGGGTGCAGCGCCCTGATCCGGTGCAGCGCGCCTATTTCAGCTTCTGCCGCAAGCTCGCGCAAATCGGCCTGGTGCGCGCACCGCAGGAGGGTGCGCTGACCTTTGCCGAACGTGGCGCCCGCCAGCTTCCGCAGCTTGCCGCTGGCATTCACGCTATCACCCATTTCTACCTGCGTTTGCGTTACGGCGACCACGAGAACGTTGCGGCGCAGCGGGAATTTGCGCGCCGTGTTGCCGCGTTTCGCGCGCGGCGCGGCTGATTACTTTCCGATACAGAAGGACGAGAAAATCCGGCCGAGCAGGTCATCGCTGGTAAATTCGCCGGTGATTTCGCCGAGCCGCTGTTGCGCCAGGCGCAACTCCTCCGCCGCCAGATCGCCACGGCGCACGGCCAGCTGCGACAGGCTTGTCTTCAGGTGTGCGCGCACACGTTCTAACGCGTCGATATGCCGGCGGCGCGCGCTGAAGCTACCCTCCCCGGCCACCTGGTAGCCCATGCATTCTTTCAGGTGGGTGCGCAGCGCATCGAGGCCGCGCCCGTCCAGCGCCGAGATCGCGATTTCCGGAATATCTCCGGGTGAAGCGACCGGCCCCGCACTGCGACCGCTACGGTCGATCTTGTTGCGCACAAGTGTAATGCCCGCCCCGTCCGGCAGCTGCGCGCGCAGCGCCTGCACGCCCTCCTCTTCCTCATCCTCGTCGTCGATCACCAGCAGCACGCGGTTGGCGCGGCGCATGGCTTCGTGCGTGCGGCGCACGCCTTCGCTTTCGATGCTGTCGGCCGACTCGCGCAGGCCGGCCGTGTCGAGCACGTGCAGCGGTAATCCGTCGATCTGGATTCGCTCGCGTACTATATCGCGCGTGGTTCCGGGAACCGGGCTCACGATGGCGCTGTCATGCTGCGCGAGCGCGTTGAGCAGGCTCGATTTGCCGGCGTTCGGGCGGCCGGCCAGCACCACGGTCATGCCATCATGCAGCAATTGTCCTTGACGGGTGGCGGCGAGTAGCGCGTCGATTTCGCCGGCGAGCCGGTGCGCACGTTGCGACAGGGATTCATCCGCGAGGAAATCGATTTCTTCTTCCGGAAAATCCAGTGCCGCTTCGATGTGCAGGCGCAGCCCGATCAGTAGCTCGTTGATCGACCGTACCCGTTGCGAGAACGCGCCCTGCAGAGAACGCAGCGCGGCGCGCGCGGATTCCGCGGAAGCGCTTTCGATAAGGTCGGCGATGGCCTCGGCCTGCGCGAGGTCGAGCTTGCCGTTGAGAAAAGCGCGCTCGCTGAACTCACCGGCGCGCGCCGGACGCGCCCCGAGCTTGAGTGCCGCCTGCAATACGAGATCCAGCACCACCGGACCGCCATGGCCATGCAGCTCGAGCACAGGCTCGCCAGTGAAAGAATGCGGGGCAGGGAAGTACAGCGCCAGGCCTTCGTCCAGCGTGCTGCCGTCGGCATCGCGGAAGCGCGTGAAACTGGCGTGGCGCGCAGCGGGCAGGCGGCCGAGCAGGGCGCGGGCGATCTCCGGCGCGTTTGGCCCGGAGATGCGCACGATACCGACACCGCCGGTTCCCGGCGGTGTGGCGACGGCGGCGATGGTGTCGGGGGCGGGCGCTGCGCTCATCTCGACAAGTTTACGCCGCCCGAGTGTGGGAGGCGCCAGCTACTTCTTTTTGCCCTCAATGGCGCGGTTGATCTGCCACTGCTGCGCGACCGACAGGATATTCTGCACCACCCAGTAGAGCACCAGGCCGGACGGGAAGAACAGGAACATACCGGTGAATACCACCGGCAGGGCGTACATCAGTTTCTTCTGCAGCGGATCGACCGGCTGCGGGTTCAGCCACTGCTGCGCGAGCATGGTCAGGCCCATGAGCACCGGCAACACGAAGAACGGGTCGGGCGCGGACAGGTCCTTTAGCCAGAGCACAAACGGCGCCTGGCGCAGCTCGACGCTTTCCAGCAGCACCCAGTAAAGCGCGATGAACACAGGGATCTGCACCAGGATCGGCAGGCAGCCGCCGAGCGGATTGATTTTTTCGGTCTTGTACAGGTCCATCATGGCCTGGTTCAGCTTCTGCTTGTCGCTGCCGAAGCGCTCCTTGAGCGCCGCCATGCGCGGCTGCATCTTGCGCATGTGTGCCATGGAGCGGTAGCTCGCCACCGACAGCGGATAAAACACCAGTTTGATGAGCAGGGTGAGCAGAATGATTGCCCAACCCCAGTTGCCGACCATCTTGTGCAGCCATTCGAGCACCCAGAAGAGCGGGGCGGCGATGACCGTCAGCCAGCCGTAGTCGACGGTAAGCTTGAGCGTCTCGTCCAGTTTCTCGAGGCGCTGCTGTTCTTTCGGACCGACATAAAGCCTGGTACCGAGCGTGGCCTTGCCGCCGGCTGCCACCGGGGTCGGGGTAAGTGTTTTATACCCGATGGCGAACAGGTTGCCGGGTTGTGTGTCGCTGTAATACTGGATGCGTTCTTTCGCGTCCGGCAGCCAGGCGCCGAGGAAATAATGCTGCAACATTGCAACCCAGCCGCCGTCAGCATCACGCACCAGGGGCTTGTCGCGCATCTGGTCGAAATCAATTTTTTCGAAGTGTTTTTCCTGGGTGTAAATCACGCCACCGGTATAGGTCGGCAGGGTGGTGAGTCCATAGCTCACCTCTTCATGGCTGCGCAGAAACTGCGCATACAGATAAATATCTCGCGGCTTGCGACCGGCGTTTGCCACTTCGTAGCGGACGTCCACGCGATAGTTGTTTCGGTGGAAGACATAAACCTTGGTGACGCGCGTCCCGTCGGGCCCCGACCAGTTCAGGCGCACCGTCAGTTCGTCCTGGCCCTTGACCAGTGCGTACTGGCTGGCCTCGGCGGTGTAACGACTCTTGTGGCTGGGGAAGCTGCCTTCATGCCCCAGCAGTCCGGACTGGGCGATAAACACCCGCGGACCGCGATCGTCCAGCAGACGGGTGGGCGCGGATTCGTCAAGTGATACCGAGTGTTTGCGCAACTCGACTACCCGCAGGTCGCCTCCCTGGGTGTCGATCTCGGCGTTCAGCAGGTCCGTGGTGACCTGGATGCGCGTGCCGGTTGCAATTTGAGTTGCGCCGGGCGACGGTGCGCCGGTCTTTGCGGGTGTGGCGGGGGCTGCTGCGGTTGTCGGCGTGGCAGGAATTCCCTGTTTTACGACCGCGTCCGGCGCTTTGGCCGGGCGATGCTCGGATTCCCATGCCGACCAAAGCATCACAATCAATACCGACAGTATCGCGAACAGAAAAATGCGCTGGTTATCCATGAAGTGTCTCTGCTTATTTGCGCGGCGGAACCGGGTCTACGCCCCCGGCGTGCCAAGGGTGGCATTTACCCAAACGTAACACGGTCAGGTAAAAACCTTTCCAGGCTCCATGGGCACGAATTGCTTCCTCGGCATAGGCCGAGCAGGTTGGATAAAAACGGCATTGGCTACCGAACCATGGGCTCAGCAACAATCGGTAACCGCGCACCAGGAAGATAAATAGGGCTTGCATAACGATCGGGACTATCGGGCGTTTATCCAATGCCGCTGCAGCGATGCGCGCAACGCGGCCGGGTCTGCGGTGCCTGCGTCGGTCTGCGCGATCACCACGATATCCAGCGCGTCCAGCTTGCTCTGCGTGTGCCGAAAACTTTCTCGCACACAGCGTTTGATCCGGTTACGCACCACCGCCTTGGTCGACACCCGGCGGGAGACCGTTAACCCGAGGCGCGCGTGTCCGAGACGGTTGGCGCGGGTGAGCACACTGAACAGGTTGTCACGAATGCGTCGCCCGGTGCGACTGATTTCACGCAGCTCGATACCGGATCGCAGGCGTCGGTTCTTCGAAAGCTCGAACCGTGGCGGAGAAGACAAACTCAGGCGCTAAGGCGCGCACGGCCCTTGGCACGACGGGCGTTTAACACCTTGCGGCCGCCCGGGGTAGCCATGCGGGCGCGGAAACCATGGTTGCGTTTGCGCTTGATAACGCTGGGCTGGAAAGTTCTTTTCATCGGTCTGCCTTGGAGTTGTCGCGCCATAGCGGGGGCTATGGCGGGAAAGGGCAGGAAAGTTACTGATTTTGTGTATATATGTCAATCGGAAATATCGTGGCGCAGATAGGTGCCTATCTGTGGATAACTCCTGACGTGCGCGTTAGACTCGCTCCCCCATCCAGTCTCAGGTCGCACCGTGGATCAGCTGTCGGTTTGGAAAAAGTGCCTCGACCAGCTTGAAGGTGAGCTGTCTTCGCAACAGTTCAATACCTGGCTGCGTCCGCTGCGAGCGGTTCAGGATGCCGGGCAACTTCGGCTCTATGCGCCCAACCGGTTTGTTCTCGACTGGGTTAAGGACCGGTTTCTCGACCGCATCGAAGCGCTGGCCAAACAAGAGGCCGGCAAGGCCCTGCCGGTACTTTTGGAGGTAGGCTCACCTGCTGCGCCAGCGCTGGATAAGCCGATGTCTGCCCCGTTTGTTGGTGATCCCCAAGCCAGCAATGGTGTTCGGCGTCCCAACCCGACGATCAGCAGGCTGAACCCGGACTTCACCTTCGAAAGTCACGTTGAGGGTAAGTCCAACCAGTTGGCGCGCGCCGCGGCACGGCAGGTGGGTGAGAACCCCGGAAGCTCTTACAATCCGCTGTTTATCTATGGCGGCGTGGGCCTGGGCAAGACTCACTTGATGCAGGCAGCAGGGCACGTGATATTAAAAAATAACCCTGGCTCGCGGGTCATTTACGCCCACTCGGAGCGTTTTGTGGCGGATATGGTCAAGGCCCTGCGACACGGCACGATCAACGATTTTAAGCGCTATTACCGCGGAGTTGATGCCCTTTTAATCGACGATATTCAGTTTTTTGTTGGCAAGGAGCGGTCACAGGAAGAATTTTTTCACACCTTCAACGATTTGTTGGAGGGTCAGCGACAAGTCATTATCACCGCCGATAAATTTCCCAAAGAACTGGTTGGCCTTGAAGAGCGGCTGATTTCACGTTTCGGGAGTGGCCTGACCGTGTCTTTAGAGCCGCCCGAGCTCGAGACACGGGTTGCCATTCTCATGAAAAAGGCGCAACACGAAAACATGGAGCTCCCCGAAGATGTGGCCTTCTTCGTCGCTAAGCGTGTTCGGTCCAATGTGCGTGAGCTCGAAGGCGCCTTGCGCCGAGTGATGGCAAGTTCCGCATTCACCGGGCGACCAATCGACGTGGCTTTGGCAACAGAAAGCCTGAAAGACCTGCTCGCGTTCCATGAGCGCCTGGTTACCATTCAGAACATCCAGAAAACCGTTGCGGAGTATTACAAAATTCGTGTGTCGGATTTGCACTCCAAAGACCGGTCGCGTGTTGTGGCACGGCCGAGGCAGGTTGCCATGGCGTTATCGAAAGAACTTACCACACACAGTCTGCCAGAGATCGGAGATGCGTTTGGTGGACGCGACCACACCACGGTCTTACATGCCTGTCGCAAGGTGATGGAACTCAGTCAGTCAGATGTACGTATCAAAGAGGATTACTCCAATCTGTTGCGGCTGCTAAGTTCGTGAGTAACTTTTTTGGAGCGGCCGGTGTTCTGGTGCGTGCTCACAAAATCGAATAATTTAAGGCACTTTTCCACAACGAATACACACGGCTGCGCCCGCCTGTGCACAGCCTTTTGAATCGGTTATGAAGCTGATTCATAATGCTGGAACGTCCTTACACACAGGCTGTACCCGACTCAATGCACTACTACTACAAGTTTAGTTTTTAACAACATAACAGCAGGCACCAGACAATCATGCACATCACCGTAAAGCGCGAAGACCTACTTAAGCCACTCGGTATTGTTGCTGGCGTTGTAGAGCGTCGTCAGACGCTGCCAATTCTTTCGAACATCCTGCTGCGCTACCAGGACAATGAACTCACACTTACCGGTACGGACCTGGAAGTCGAAATCAGTGCACAAGTTTCCTGCAAGGGCAAAGACAGCGGCGAAATAACGGTGCCGGCGCGCAAACTACATGACATCTGTCGAGCACTGCCTAACGAAGCGTTGATTGATATCAGTCTCGAGAAAGACAAGATTCTGATCAAGTCAGGCAAAAGCCGCTTCCGCTTGTTAACCATGCCGGCAACGGAATTCCCGGCCATCGAAACAGCGCAATGGGACACAAGCTTCAAGCTGCCACAACGCAAGCTGCGCTGGCTGCTCGAAAAAACCATGTTTTGTATGGCGCAACAGGACGTGCGTTATTATCTGAACGGCCTGTTGTTTGAGGTTAGCGGTCAAAGACTGCGCGCCGTGGCCACCGACGGACACAGGCTTTCTCTCGCTGAAGTTGACTTAAGTGATTCAATTAGTGGAGAAAAGAACGTCATCCTGCCGCGCAAGGGCGTGCTGGAAATGCTTCGCTTCCTGGATGACTCAGACGTGGAAGTACAGCTGCATATCGGCGCGAACCACATGCGCGTCACCCTGAAAGGCCTGACCTTCACCTCAAAACTGATCGATGGACGCTTCCCGGACTACAACCGGGTAATACCCGACACACAAAGTAAACAATTAAAAATTCAGCGCACCCCGTTTCGCGAAACCCTGAACCGCGCAGCTATACTCTCCAACGAGAAGTATCGCGGCGTGCGATTCGGGCTGGGAAACAGCCTTATGACCATCACTGCACACAACCCCGAACAAGAAGAGGCCCAGGAAGAGGTCGCCATCGACTACGGCGGCGAACACATGGAAATCGGGTTTAATGTGAGTTACATCAGTGAGGCGGTCGGGGCTCTGGATAACGACGAAATCGAATTTTGTCTCAATGACCCAAACAGCAGCTGTTTATTGCGTGTTCCTGGAAACAGTAAACACCTGTATGTTGTCATGCCAATGCGACTTTAATTTCTGCAGCGTGAGATGTCGCTGGTTTCCTTAGCGTTCCAAAACATCAGGGTTTATGAGAGTGTCCACCTCGAACCAAGCCCACATCTAAACCTGGTCTCTGGCGCAAACGCGAGCGGTAAAACAACGCTGTTAGAGGCCATACATCTACTGGGAACCGGGCGCTCTTTCCGCACCACGCAATCTGAACAGTTGCGTAGAAACGGCTTAAACGATTTGAGCGTCACCGGGAAACTGAAGCAAGCAGGCGGTGAAACCATACGTCTTGGCTTGACATTGGGTATCGATGGCAGAAGAGCAAGCATCAATGGGCTTGAAACAAAACAGGTTTCAAATCTCGCCCTGCATCTGCCGTTGCAGGTGCTTTCTCCCGATACGCATTACGAGTTTCAACAAAGCGCCAAACACAGGCGGGGAGTTCTGGATTGGGGGTTGTTCCACGTGGAACCAGATTTCCCCGGTCTTTGGACCCGATATCAGCGGATACTTCAACAACGCAACGCCGCACTGAAAGGCCGTGGCCAAAATAAGGCCCGCCATGTCTGGGATGACGAACTGATTGAAAATGGTGAAAAACTTCAAGCGGCAAGAAGCCTGCAAACAGAACTATTACTGCCGCATTTCCGGCTATGTTGTCATGCGTTATTGGGTGAAAAACACGAAATTGATTTGGCCCTGGACCCAGGCTGGGACGGTCAAAAAGGTTTCGCTGAGAGCTTGTACCGAGACCGTGAACGCGACGACGCACGCGGGTTTACCCATAGCGGTCCACAACGAGCGGATTTGACGATTTTCCTGGATGGACAGATGAGCAAACTGAGCGCCTCGCACGGCCAACTCAAACTGCTGGTCGTGGCTCTGCGCTTGGCACAAATCCGTTATTTGCTCGAAAGCAGGGGCAGGGGCTGTTGCCTGCTGATAGACGACTTGGCTGCCGAACTTGATGTCGTGCATCGTGCGCGCCTGACACGCTATTTGGCGAGTCTGATGACTCAGGTTTTTGTCACAACTACGGATTCGTCATTTATTGACCGTGAATGTTGGCCAAGCTACAAAACGTTCCACGTGGAACACGGGATAGTTACAAACTAGCTGTCCATGCAGCTTCTGGCCAAATATGTGCGCCATGTGCACAGACTAATGTATGGAAACGCTAAGAATTTACTGCGCCGTTAGGGGTAAAAAATGTTAAAATCCAAAAACTTAACCACTGGCAGGAGCAAGTGATGGAGAAGAAAAAGGACTATGATTCCAACAGCATTCAGGTTCTAAAAGGCCTGGACGCTGTTCGAAAGCGTCCCGGCATGTATATCGGCGACACGGATGATGGCACCGGCCTGCACCACATGGTGTTTGAGGCTGTGGATAACTCCATTGACGAAGCCCTGGCTGGCCATTGCAACGAAATTCAAGTCACCATCCACACCGACAACGCGATCACCGTTACCGACAATGGCCGCGGAATCCCAACCGAAATAATCCAGGAAGAGGGAAAATCGGCAGTAGAAGTGGTTATGACGGTTCTGCATGCTGGCGGTAAGTTCGACCAGAATTCCTACAAGGTCTCCGGTGGCTTGCACGGAGTGGGGATTTCGGTGGTTAACGCCCTGTCTGAATTTCTTGAAGTCACGATTCGGCGCGGCGGCAAGATTCATCATCAGGAATTTCGTTTGGGCAATCCGGTGGCGCCACTCAAAATCATTGGCGACACCACTGAAACCGGCACCAGCGTGCATTTCCGCCCGAGCCCGGAAATATTCACGGACACGCTCATGCACTATGATCTGCTGGCCAAGCGATTGCGTGAGTTGTCATTCCTCAACTCCGGCGTGCGCATCATTCTGCGCGATGACCGTGACGCCAAAGAGGACATATTCGAATATCAGGGCGGCATCGGCGCCTTCGTGCAGCATCTCAACCGCAATAAAACGCCGCTGCATCCCAAAGTTATCTACATGACGGCGGAGCGCGACCGCACCAGTGTTGAGCTCGCCATCCAGTGGAACGACTCGTACCAGGAAAATATTTTTTGCTACACCAACAATATCCCGCAAAAAGACGGCGGTACGCACCTCGCCGGCTTGCGCGCCGCCATGACGCGCACGCTCAACCACTACATTGATTCGACCGGTCTGGCCAAAAAAGAAAAGGTCGACATCAGTGGCGACGATGCCCGCGAAGGCCTGACCGCCGTACTGTCGGTCAAGGTACCCGACCCGAAGTTTTCCTCCCAAACCAAGGACAAGCTGGTTTCCTCGGAAGTGAAGGGCGTGGTCGAGTCGATTGTGAACGAAAAACTCGGCGAGTTTCTGCAGGAAAATCCGCAGGATTCAAAAATCATCGCACTCAAGATCATTGACGCGGCGCGCGCCCGCGAGGCAGCACGCAAGGCGCGTGAAATGACGCGCCGCAAGGGCGCATTGGACATGGCCGGCTTGCCCGGAAAACTCGCCGACTGCCAGGAGCGCGACCCGGCCAAATGCGAACTCTATCTGGTTGAGGGCGACTCGGCCGGCGGTTCCGCGAAACAGGCGCGCGACCGCAAGTTCCAGGCGATCCTGCCCCTCAAGGGCAAGATCCTGAACGTCGAGCGCGCGCGCTACGACAAAATGCTCACGTCCACCGAAGTCGCCACGCTGATCACCGCGCTCGGTACCGGAATTGGGAAAGATGACTTTAATATCAATAAGTTAAGGTATCATCGCATTATTATCATGACCGACGCTGACGTCGATGGCTCGCACATCCGTACGCTGCTGCTGACTTTTTTCTTTCGCCAGATGCCGGAGCTGATCAGCCGCGGCTATATCTACATCGCCCAACCGCCGCTCTACAAGGTCAAGCGCGGCAAGAGCGAGCGCTATTTAAAAGACGAAAGTGAACTCAACGCCTACCTGCTGGAAGCAGCACTGGACGGGGCTGCGCTCAGCGGCTCGCCTGGCCAGGCGCCGATCGTCGGCAACGCGCTCGGTCAGCTTTGTCAGGACAACCTTACGGTCGAAAACACCATCAAACGCCTGGCGCGCCGTTATGACATGCGTCTGCTCAAGACCATGGTGCACCTGCCGACCCTGACCACGGACACACTCAAGGACGGGAAACAACTGGAGGAATTCGTGCGCGAATTGCAGGCCAGGCTGGCCGGCCACGCCAACGGCGCGCGCTACGAAGTGTCGCTTGGGACCAGCGCGGTGTCCGGCGCGAACGAGGTTCTGGTGGTTCGCGCCGAACACGGCGCCACTACCACGAGCCGCATCGACGCCGAGTTTGTCAGTTCCGGCGAGTACCGCGGCATGCGTGGTCTCGGCGCCAAACTGCATGGCCTGATTCAGGAAGGTGCAACAGTGCGGCGTGGCGACAAGACCCAGGCGGTGGCGAACTTTGACGAGGCCTTCGAGTGGCTCATGGAGGAAGCGCGCCGCGGCCAGACCATCCAACGCTACAAGGGCTTGGGCGAAATGAACCCGGAGCAGCTGTGGGAAACCACTATGGATATCACGGCTCGCCGGTTGCTCAAGGTGAACATTGAAGACGGTGTGGCCGCGGACGAAGTGTTCACCACACTGATGGGCGACCAGGTGGAGCCGCGCCGCGAGTTCATCGAAAAGAACGCGCTTGCCGTCAGCAACCTGGATGTTTAATTGACGCGCGCGTCAGTGCAGCTGGCGCGGGGTGGTGAGCAGGAACGGCGGGATATCGGCATCGAACTGGGTGCCGTCGTCGGCCAGCATCTGGTAGCTGCCGTGCATGGTGCCAATCGGTGTTTCCAGCACCGTCCCGCTGGTGTACTCGAAGCTCATGCCCGGCGATAAATGCGGCTGTTCGCCGACAACGCCGACGCCGCGCACCTCCTGGACCTGTTCATTCCCGTCCGTGATAACCCAGTGACGATTGAGCAGTTTCGCCGGCACCGAGCCGCTGTTGGTGATGGTAATCGTGTAGGCAAAGACGTAGCGCTTGGCATCCGGCGCGGATTGCGCATCGACATAGGCCGTACGGACCAGGATATCGATATGGTGCTTGTGCAGGTCTGTGTTCATGTATTCATCAGGCCAGATTCAGGTCGACATTATGCCTAATCTTCGACCCGCCTTAAACCCGCCAGGTTCCTGGCAACGATAGAGTCCGTATTTATCCGGGGTTAATGCTTCTAGCGGCAGGTGCGAGAACTTGCGGGCACGCCACCGCGGTGAATTGCAGCGGTTCGATATCGAGGCGCACTGCGGTGAGCGTACCGCCCCACAGACAGCCACTGTCGAGCGCAATAACACCATCCTCATCCCACAGTCCGAGCGTCGACCAGTGACCAAAAACAATGCGCGTAGCGCGGGTCATGCGCCCCGGCACCTGGAACCACGGCAGCAAATGCGACGGCTGCTTGCCCGGGCGGCCCTTGGGGCGCAGGTCCATGCGGCCGCGCGCATCGCAATAACGCAGCCGCGTGAAGGCGTTGATGATGATGCGTAATCGCGCCCAGCCACCCAGATCGTCCTGCCAGTGATCCGGCGAGTCGCCATACATGTGCGTGAAAAGCTCGTTTCTATCGGAACGCCGGATGAATTCACCGGCTTCGGCCGCAAGCCGCAGTGCGGTCGTGAGTTCCCATTGCGGCAACACGCCCGCGTGAACCAGCACGCTGCCAAGCGTCGCGTCATGATGCATTAACGGGCAGGCACGCAGCCAGCCGAGCAGTTCACCGCAATCCGGAGCGGAAAGCAC
>Ga0105106_10002310_pt1 | contig 13727 bp, 10 predicted proteins | sample PPLLaktember2015_5_FD_79109 | JGI IMG/M metagenome (GOLD analysis project Ga0105106, IMG submission 79109) | Freshwater sediment microbial communities from Prairie Pothole Lake near Jamestown, North Dakota, USA - PPLs Lake P8 Core (1) Depth... | ecosystem: Environmental > Aquatic > Freshwater >...
CGATGCGGGGCGACCTCGTCTCGCGTCCGCTCGGCGAAGTGCTGGCCGAGGCCGAACGGCTGTTGCAGGCCGGCGTCAAGGAGTTGCTCGTCATCTCGCAGGACACGAGCGCCTACGGCGTCGACGTGAAATACCGGACCGGCTTCTGGCAGGGCCGGCCGCTGAAGACACGGATGACCGAGCTTGCCTTCGCGCTCGACGCGATGGCGCGCGCGCATCGCGCATGGGTACGACTGCATTACGTCTACCCCTATCCGCACGTCGACGATGTCATCGCCCACATGACCCTCGATCCGGGCCGCGGCGGGCTCCTGCCCTATCTCGACGTGCCGTTCCAGCACGCGAGCCCGCGGATCCTCAGGCTCATGAAGCGACCGGCCAACGCGGAAGGCACGCTGCGGCGCATCGAGGCGTGGCGCGCTGCGCGGCCGGATCTCGTCATTCGCAGCACGTTCATCGTGGGCTTTCCGGGGGAGACGGAGCGCGAGTTCGAGGAACTGCTCGCGTTTCTCGAAGCCGCGCAGCTCGATCGCGTCGGCTGTTTCGCCTATTCGCCGGTCGAAGGCGCCGCCGCCAACGCGCTGCCCGATCCGGTACCCGATGCGATCAAGGAGGAGCGCCGCGCCCGGTTCATGGCGGTGCAGGCCCGGATCAGCGCCGCGCGGCTCGCGCGACGCGTCGGTACGACGCTGACCGTGCTCGTCGACGGCCACGAAGCCGCGGGCATTGCAATTGCACGCTCCGCGGCCGACGCACCCGAGATCGACGGCCTCGTCCGGGTCGAGGGCGGGCGTGACCTGGCGCCGGGAACGTTTGCGGATGTCACCGTCACCGGCGCGGACGAACACGACCTGCGCGCAAAGATCGCGCGCTGAGCGGCCCCCGGCCGACAGCGTCGGCTGCGACTTGCCCGAACGACGTCCTACTTGACGGTGTAGCCGCGCCCCTCGAGGCACGCGGCGCGAGCCTTGGCGTACGCCCCCTGCTGCGCGCCCTGCGCCTGCTTCTGCTGTTGCGCGGCCTGCTGCTGCTGCGCGACATTCTGCCGACGGCTCTGGCCGCGCGCGGCGACCGCCCCGGCCGCCGCCCCCGCTCCCGCATCGCCGCCGACGATTTCCCCCACGACCGCCCCTCGCGCGGCGCCACGGACACCCGCCCCCGGCGTCGTACCGGTCGCCGTCGTCGGTGGTGGAGGGGCCGCCGCGGCAGGCGCCGCCGGCTTGGTCGGGTCGAAGCCGGTCTGGCCCACGGCCCACTGATGGCATGACGCTTCGTCCTTCTTCTGCTGCTCGGGCGTCTGCCCCTTCGCCGGATAGACGAACTGCTGCGCGCTCGCGCCAACCGTCCACGTCGCCATGATCAGCAGCGTCAGAATGGTCGCGACGCGGGTTTCTCGTCCTTTGCTCATGTTCAACTCCTCTATCAAAAGTCCCGGTCCGGCAAAACGTCCGGACCATCCGTTCGGAAGGGCACGGCTGCTGCCGAATGCCCGCGGCCGATTCAGGCCATGATGTTAACGCCGCCGTCGACGTAGAGCGTTTCACCCGAAAGGCGCCGGGCAAAGGGCGTCGCCAGAAACGCGCAGGTGAAGCCGACGTCCATGATGTCGACCAGCTCGCCGATCGGCGCACGCTGCGCCGCTTCGTTGAGCAGCAGGTCGAAGTCCTTGAGTCCGGACGCGGCGCGGGTCTTCAGCGGTCCCGGCGAGATCGCGTGCACGCGGATGCCGCGACCGCCGAGCTCGTAGGCGAGGTAGCGGCAGCATGCTTCGAGCGCCGCCTTCACCGGCCCCATGACGCTGTAAGTCGGCACCACCTTGTTGGCACCGTGATAGGTCATCGCGAACATCGTTCCGCCGTCCTTCATCAGCGGCGCGGCGAGCTTCGCCATGCGCACGAACGAGTGGCACGACACGTCCATCGCCTTGCCGAAGCCATCCGCCGAGCAGGCGAGGAGTCCCCCCTGCAGATCCGCCTTCGGCGCGAACGCGATCGAGTGCACGAGGATGTCCAGCGTCCCCCACTGCCGCGTGATCGCCTCGAACACCGCTTCGAGCTGGACGGGGACGCTGACGTCGAGCGGGAGGAAGATGGGCGCCGCGAGCTCGCGCGCCAGCGGCTCGACGTGAGGTCGCGCCTTCTCGTTGAGATAGGTGATCGCGAGCTCGGCGCCGACCTCCCGAAACGCCTTGGCACAGCCGTACGCGATCGAATGCTCGTTCGCCACGCCGACGACCAGGGCCTTGCGGCCCGACAGAACGGGGCGCGGGACATGCGGCGTCATCGAACATGCTCCTTCAGGCAGCCTGCATCACGCGCCGCGTATGGCGCGCAATCATCAGTTCCTCGTTCGTTGGGATCACGAACGCGGCGACCCGGCTCGACCGGGTGCTGATGCGCGGGCCGTTGCCTTCGTTCGCGGCCGGGTCGAGATCGACGCCCAGCCACGCAGCGTCGCGACACACCCGCTCCCGCAAACGACGGCTGTTTTCGCCGATCCCCGCGGTGAACACGATAGCGTCGAGGCCACCAAGCGCCGCCGCCATTGAGCCCAGCTCACGCCCGATGCGGTACACGTAGAGATCGATCGCGGCAGCCGCGCCGGGCTCGGTACTCGTTTCCAGCGTACGCATGTCGCTGGAGATGCCGGATACGCCGAGCAGACCCGACTGCTGGTAGATCAGTTTCTCGATGGCGCGCGCGTCCATCTTCATCTCGTCCATCAGGTAGAGCACCACGCCGGGATCGAGGTTGCCGCAGCGCGTTCCCATCGGCAGCCCGTCGGCCGCGGTGAAGCCCATCGTGCTTGCGACGCTGCGCCCATCGGCAATCGCGCACATGCTGGAGCCGTTGCCGAGGTGCAGTGCGACGGTTTTTCCCCTTGCCGCTTGCCTGTCGTACTCCGGCAGAACGCTCGCGACGTATTCGTACGAAAGCCCGTGAAAGCCGTAACGGCGCACGCCGCGATCCGTGATCGCCTTGGGCAATGCGAACGCCTGTGCGACCGGCGGCGCTCCACTGTGGAACGCCGTGTCGAAGCACGCCACCTGCGGCAGCTGTGGCGAGCGCCCGAGCAGCGCCCGGATCGGCGCCAGGTTGTGCGGCTGGTGCAGCGGCGCCAGCGGAATGTATTTCTCCAGTGCCGCCAGCACGGTCGGGTCGAGACGTACCGGATGCGTGTATTCGAGGCCGCCATGCACGACACGATGACCGACACCGACGAGGCGTTGCTCTCCGCGCCCGGCACGCATGTAGGCGACCAGATAATCGAGCGCGCCGTCATGGCCGAGCTTGACACCGTCGCCCCATGACTTCTCGCCGAGAACCTTGCCCATGCTGTCCTTCGCCACGAAGTGTGGTGCGGTATACAGGCCTTCCGCCTGGCCGCGCGCGGCAAGCTCGAGCGCATCGCCACGCTCCACGAACAGCGAGAACTTGAGGCTCGACGAGCCGGCGTTCAGAACGGCGATCGCGTCGGCCATGTCAGGTCACCGCCTTGCTGCCGGTTTCCCGCCGGACCTTCGCCACCAGCGCGGCGACGGCGCAGGAGGCGAGCCGGGATTCGACCGAATCGGCACGACTGGTGAGGATGATGGGAACGCGCGCACCGAGCACGATGCCGGCGGCGTCGGCACCCGCCAGGAACGAAAGGCTCTTCGCCAGCATGTTCCCGGCCTCGAGGTCGGGGACGACCAGCACGTTCGCGCGACCGGCGACGGGGGAATCGATCTTCTTGATCGCCACCGATTCGAGGCTGATCGCGTTGTCGAGCGCGAGCGGACCGTCGACGACCGCGCCGGTGATCTGGTGACGGTCGGCCATCTTGCACAGCGCGGCCGCCTCGACGGTGGACGGCACGTCGGGATTGACGGTTTCCATCGCCGACAGGATCGCCACGCGCACTTCCTTGAACTGGAGCGCGTGCGCGAGGTCGATGGCGTTCTGGATGATGTCGACCTTGTCGGCCAGTGTCGGCGCGATGTTGACCGCCGCATCGGTGACGATCAGCGTCTCCGCGTACGTCGGGACGTCCATCACGAAGCAGTGGCTGACGCGGCGCGACGTACGCAGCCCGGTGTCGCGCCTGACGACCGCAGCCATCAGCTCGTCGGTGTGAAGGCTGCCCTTCATCAGCGCTTCCGCCTTGCCTTCGCGCACCAGGGCCACAGCCTTTTCCGCCGAATCGTGGCTGTGCTCGGCATCCACGATCGGGATGCCGCCGATGTCGATTCCATTTTGCTTCGCAACCGCCTCGATCCGCGCCCGCGGACCGACGAGCAGCGGCGCAATGAGGCCGAGACGCGCCGCATCGACGGCACCCCGGAGCGAGCTCTCGTCGCAGGGGTGCGCGACCGCCGTCGGCGTCGGGGGAAGCGCCTTGCAGAAGTCGAGCAGTCGCTGGTATTTCTCGTGTGCGCGGTCCATTGAAATCCCTGGTCAGGCGCGGGCCCGCGGGCGCTTCGCCGCAGCCTTCTTCGCCGGCTTCCTCGTCGATTTGGCGCCGGCCACGCTACGGCGTCCACGCATCGGCTCGACGTGCAGCGTTTCACCGATGTGCTGGAGCATCGCGATCTGCTCGGACGATGGCTGAGTCCGCTGCATGCGTTCGTCGGCCAGCAGCTTCCGGGCCAGCGCGATCAGCCGCTCGCGGTCGGCCGGATTGCGCAGCAGGATCGGCAGCGTCGCGGCCGCGCGCTCGGGTTCGTAGCGCACGATGAGCTCCTGCTCGCCGCGAATGCGCCGCCACGCATCGGGCGCAACGTCGGGAAGCAGGTCGCGGTACTCGGTGGCGAGCTCCTGCTTCAGCGCGAGCCGGGCGAGCGGAAGCGGGGCGCCCCTGCGGGCCAGCAAGGCGCCGACACGGGCCACGGCCTCGGCGTATCCGCCCCCCTCGATCGAATCCAGGGCCTCCTTGACTACCGGCAGGTCGCGCGGCTCGGCGATGCGCTCGGCTGCACGCTCGTCCGCCTCGTGCTTGTCGGCGAGGTAGAGCGAGAACACGTTGCCGTAGGTCTGGAAGAACATCGCCTCGCTGGTCGCGTCGCGAATGGCACGGTAGTAGTCGAGTGACGCGCTGATCGCCTCCGAGGCCATTGCCTCGACTTTGCGGGCTGGCGCGTCCTTGGCAACCGCCTTTCGCTGCGCCTTCACCGTTTGCGCCGCGGGCCCAAGCCAAGCGAGCCAGGGATTGAGATCCGAGAAGGCCCAGCGCTGGAAGCGCAGCGGATGGAACTGGCGCGAAATCTTCGCGGTCAGCTCGTTCCCCATCGCCTGGACCAACGGCTGCGCGAAGAGCTCGTAGGCGCGCTGGTTGAACTCGGACAGCGCGGCCACCGCCTCGAACGGCTTTTCGTCGTTGCGTTCGAAACGGTTGAGCCGGGCTGCGATTTCCTCGAGCCGATGCTCGGTGAAATCGACCTCGTACTCGACCTTGCCGTCCCGCCCCTTGACCTCGTGGATCCGCATGCCGTACAGACCCGGCGGCAACATCTCGACCGACTTCAGCACGGAGACGATCTGCGCGTGCTCCTTCTTCGCCACCTTGCCGGAGACGAAGATGCCGAGGTGCCCGATGTCCTGGTGCACCAGTCCGACGATCACCTGCCCGCGCGCCTTGATCTCCTCGGTCGAGCCGTAGACGTCGGCGACCCAGTTGAACGCCTGTTGCGGCGGGGTGATGTTGTCGCCCATCGACGCGAACAGGATGATCGGCGCCTTGATCTCACGCAGGTCGAAAGCCTTGCCGCCCGTTCCTTGGGTGCCGGACCACAGCTTGTTGCCGACGAACAGGTTGCGGGTGATCCACTCGATCTCCTCGCGGTTCATCAGGTAGAAGCCGCCCCACCAGCGCTCGAACTCGAGGAAGCGCGGGGGCTCCGTGTCGACGTTCGCGAACAGGTTGTAATACTTGTCCCAGAACGTGTTGGCCGGATTGAGGTTCTCGAAGTTCTCGACCAGATACGCGCCGTCGAAGATGCCGTCGCCGAGGTCGGCCGCGAACGACGACAGCCAGGTGCCGCCGAGCATGCCGCCCGCGTAGCGCATCGGGTTATCGCCGGCACCCTCCTGAAATGCGCCGCCCCAGTACGACATCGGCGCGCCGTTGATCACGATCGGCCCCGTGTCGTCGGGACCCGCCGCGGCGAGCATCATCGCCGCCCAGCCGCCCTGGCAATTGCCGACAATCGCCGGCTTGGGACTCGCCGGGTGCAGCTCGCGCACCTTGCGTACGAATTGCTTCTCCGCCTCGCAGACGTCGAGCAGCGTCTGGCCGGGCTCCGGGTCGCGGAAGAAGATCACGAAATAGACCGGATGCCCGTCGCGCAACGCGACCCCCACCTGCGAATCGTCCTTGAAACCGCCGATCCCCGGACCGTGCCCGGCGCGTGGGTCGATGATCACGTAGGGCCGCCGCTTCGGGTCGACGGTGACGCCGTCGGGGGGGACGATTCGCACCAGCGCGTAGTTGACGGGCCGCACGAGCTTGCGTCCGTCGACGACCGTCTCGTACGCGAAGTGCAGCACCGGCGGGAGCCCCTGCCGCGTGTGCTCGACAAAATTATTGCCCCGCTCCCGCAGCGCGTCCCAGAACAGGACCGAGCGCTGGGCGAAATCGGTCGAATAGTCATACCACTGCGACCAGACGTCCCACGGCGCCACGGGCTTTTCCGCGAGACCCGCGATGTTGTCCCTGGTCGCCGCCGCCAGCCGTTCCGTGAACTGTTCCTGGGCGAGCTTCGTCCGCTTCTGGAAGAGCTGCGTGACTTTGGTGGAGATGTCGTAGCCGCGTGCGAGATGCGTGGTGGCGTTCACGTTTGGGCCTGGGTTCGATGTGACGGGTCGAAGCGGAAAATCCTGCGGCCGCGTCCGCCGCACCGGCACGTTCGCTTGCCATGTGCGCGCCCGCGCGGTGCCGCGGACGGTCGCGCGAACCGTATGCACCGGATGGATGAGCTCTGGCGGGCTCCGCACTCGTTTGTCCGCCCGCTCCTTCGGCGCACGGATTCCGCAATGCAACATATTGTGCCAAAAGCGGTGTCCGCCCCCGTTGACCCCTGTCAACAAGGGATGCCGGCGACGCGCTTGCGTCGGGCCGCCGGTCGCGGGGTTGGAGGCGGCAATGAGGTCAGTCCAACTGCCTCAAGGGATGCGCGGGTCTGACCCCATCGCCCCGTTCCGATGGCAGTGCGATCAGTTCGAACGATCGTCGGAGCGCCGTGCTCATCGGCAGGTGGAGCTCCGTACGGGATCGACCTCAGCCGCTGCGGATCGCGTTACGGCGCGCCCGCTTCCTGTCGTCCGAGTTGACGACGTACCACGGTGCCGACTCGGTGCCTGCCTCCGCTGCCATCGGAGGTCGATTCATGCGGTCCGCGGCCGTCGGCAGCGCATTCAGAAGCGTTCCGGCACGTACTTGAACGGGATGTCGACGGCCTTGTAGCGGCCGATCTTGCGCTTGGGGAGCTTGACCTTCGCGGCCGGCATGTCTTTGTACGGAACGTGCTTCAGGAAGTGGCTGATCACGTTCAGGCGCACGCGCTTCTTGTCCTCCGAGTGCGCGACGAACCACGGCGCCCATGGGGTATCGGTGGCGGCGAACATCTCGTCACGGGCCTTCGTATATTCGTCCCAGCGATCGTAGGACTTGACGTCCATCGGCGAGAGCTTCCACGTCTTGCGGCCGTCGCCGATTCGCGCCTGGAGCCGCCGCGTCTGCTCCTCGGGGCTCACCTCCAGCCAGTACTTGAGCAGGATGACTCCCGATTTGATCATCAGCTGCTCGAACAGCGGGACGACTTGCAGGAATTGCCTCGCCTGCTCCTCGGTGCAGAAACCCATCACGCGCTCGACGCCCGCGCGGTTGTACCAGCTGCGATCGAAGATCACGATTTCACCCGCGGCCGGCAGGTGCGGCAGGTAGCGCTGCGCGTACATCTGGGATTTCTCGCGGTCGGTCGGCGCGGGGAGCGCGATGACGCGAAACACCCGCGGGCTCACCCGCTCGGTGATCGCCTTGATCGTGCCGCCCTTGCCGGCGCCGTCGCGCCCCTCGAACACGATGCAGACCTTGAGCCCCTTGGCCACCACCCATTGCTGCAGGTTGACCAGCTCGACGTGCAGCTTCTTGAGTTCGCGGTCGTAGTCCTTGTTGGACAGCTTCCTGTCGGGCGTCGAAGCGCCGCTTGCGTCCACGTCTTTCGTGGCGGCGTCACGACCGCCCTTCGTCGCCTTGCCCTTGGGCTCGCCCTTCGTTTTCGCGCTCTTTTTGGCCATCGTCATCTCCATCGAGCCGGTGCTTCGCATTGTTCATCGGTCAACGCGTATGGGCGAATTCGTAACGTCGCTTCGCCACTCGTTGCATCATTGTGCCGCCACCGGTTCGATCGCCGGAAGGTCGAAACCGCCGCCGAGTGCGAGGTACAAGTTGACGCGTTGCGCCAGCCGCTCGGTCTGCACGCGCAGTAGCGAGATGCGGGCCGAATACAGGGCGATCTGGTTCTGCTCGACCACACGCAGATCGACGGCGCCCACGCGATACTGGATTTGCGCGAGCTCCAGCGCGCGTTCACTGTCGCGGATCGTGGCTTCGAGAATGACGACGCGGTCGCGCAGCGCATTCTCGGCCGCGAGCGCGTTCTCGACCTCGCCGAATGCCCGCTGCCCCGTGCGCGCGTACTCCGCGACCGCCTGCTTCTGCTCGGCGGAGCGAATCTCGACCTGCGCGCGCAGCACGCCTCCCTGGTACAGAGGCGCGATAAGATTGCCGCCGAGGCTCCAGATGGGGTTGCTCGTGTCCTTCAACTCGATCAGGTCGCTCGATACGCTGCTGCCCCCAGCGGTCAGGCTGATGCGCGGAAGCTGCGCGGCGCGGGCTTCGCCCACCCGATCGAATGCGGCGGCTACGCGGCGCTCCGCCGCGATCACGTCGGGCCGGCGCTCGAGCAGTTGCGAGGGCATGCCGACAGGCACCGGCGGTGGCATCGGCGAGAGGCGCTCGGCAACGGCGATCTCCGCCGCCGGATAGCGCCCCAGGAGGAGCTCCAGCGCGCGGAGAGACTGCTCTCGCGCCTGCTCGATCTGGCGCACCCGGTCGCGGGAGGTGCCGACGTTCACGCGTGCCTCCGCCACCGCCTGCTCATTTCCGCTGCCGACGCGCAACCGGTCCTGCCCAACGCGCAGCAACGCATCCGTGGAGCGCAGTGCATCCTGCGCGATCGCGCGCTGCAACCCGGCCTCGATCGCCACGAACCAGCTCTTGGCCACCATGGCCGCCAGCGACTGACGCGCGTACGCATAGTCGGCCGCGAAGGCCGCGGATTGCGCCTCTGCCGCCGCCCGCCCGTAGCGCAGGCGGCCCCAGACGTCGAGTTCCAGCGACGCGTTCAGGAAGACGCCGTCCAAGCCGCCGCTGCCGCCCGATTTTCCGCCTCCCATGGCCAACACCCCGACCGACGGAAGCAACCCGCCGCTCGCCACTTTCACGTAGCCCGCGGCCTGCTCGACGCGCGCCGCCGCCACCTGCAGATCGGCGTTGTAGGCCAACGCTTCGTCGACGAGCGCGGACAACGCGGGGTCGTTGAACGTCGCGAGCCAGCGGTCCGCCGCCGGCGCCGCATCGCCACCCGCGGCCTTCCACGCTGCGGGCACGGCCGTGTGCGGCAACGCCTCTTTCTGCAGTTCGCCGGTCGTGGGCGGAGGGTTGAGCGCGCAGCCCGTCACGGCGGCCGTGAGGGCCACTGCGAGGATTCTCAGGCGCGTAAGAGGTGCATGCATCAGTGCAGCTTCAGCACGAGGTAATCGGTGATCGAGCCGACGCGGAGGATCACCATGCGCACGATGTGGATCGCCGCCGCGTGCTCGGTGTAGATCGCACCGGCGCCATCCGCTCCGGCGGCAAGGAACAGCTCGCGGTCACGCTCGGCGACATCGAACTTCACGGGAAACCGGCCCGGCACTTGCGGATACGCGCCCGTCTGCGGCAGCGTACCCGACTGCGCCACCTGCCCCTGGGCCTGCGCCCACACGATGGAGTCCACCTTCGCCTTGATGATGCGTCCCGGGTGGGTCTTGAGCGCGAACTCAGCGGCGTTGCCGGGCTCGACCAGCGGCAGCTCGTTCTGCGCGTAGAGCGCGATCACCTGATAGGTTTCCTCGACGAAGCTCATCGCCGGCGCGACCGGAAACGCGGTCACGTAGGATCCCGGGCGCAGCTGGACATTGATCGCGTAACCGTTGGCCGGCGCGTGCACGGCCGTCTGATCGAGATTCCACTGCACGTTCGCGAGGTCCGCGCGGCTGACATCGACCTGTGCCTTTGCCGTCGCGATCTGTGCCCGGGCCGCCGCGACCGTCGCCTGCTCGCCGTTCACCTGCCCGGACAGCTTCTGAGTAACCTGCGCCTCGTTCGCCGTGGCCGTCGCGATCTGGGCCTCCAGATCGAGCACGTTGGCCTCGGCCTGTTCCAGCGCAAAGCGGTCGCCCGCGCCGGTGGCCACCAGCTCCCGGTTCTGCCGTACCCGCAGCCGCGCCAGTTCGAGTCTCGGCTGCAATGCGCTGACCTGTCCGCTCGCGGACTTCAACTGTTCCTGCAATTGCCGCGCGCCAGCCGAGGCGTCCGCCAGACCCGCGCCGGCCTGCGCGAGCTTCGCCTCGTCCGCGGCGAGCTTCGCCTTGGCGACATTGAGATCGTTCTGATACGGGGTCGGATCGATCCGAAACAGCAGCTCGCCCTTCTTGACCAGCCGATTGGGCTCGACCGGCACCTCGATCACCCGCCCCCGCACCTGGGGAATCACCTGCACGACGTACTTGATGACGCGCACGTCGGACGACGACGGGGCGACCACGTTCAGCGTCAGGATCATTGCCGCCATTGCGACAATCGGGATGATCACGACCGTGACCTGCGACGTCGTGTTCCACGGCAGCCACTTGAACTTGATGAAGATCAGCCAGACGAAGAACGAGTAGATGGCGAGGAGCAGGGCTTCCATCAGACGTCCCCTGCCTTCGCGCCGGACGCGGCAGGCGCTGCCTGCGCCGCGACAGATCCGGTGGACGCCGGAGTCGCCTTGATCAGGTCCTGGCGCAGCACCTTGAGCTCCGCGCTGAGCGTTCCCTTGGCAGCCATGGCGTCGAGCTCCTCACGCAGATGCGCAAGCTCATAGTCGAGCAGCTCTCCCGCCTGCGCCCTTTCGCCCAGCTCATGGTAATAGTCCTCATGCTTCTCGGTGCCATAGGCAACCCGGTAGCCGACCGGCTTCGTATAGGCCCACAGCCAGGCGAGCGGCCACAGCAAGCCGCCGAAGGCCAGCGAGAGCAGGCACAGCGTGTGGATCGCGTCCCGCTGCGGATGGTGGCGCTTGTGGGCGATCTTCTCCGGCAGAACGTGCACCAGCCAGAACAGCGCGATCCCGCCGATCGGGACGAAACAGATGACGAACCACGCGATGGCCATCGCCGCCGTGTCCATCATCTCGGGCGGGAGGAACGATGCGTGCGCGGCCGGCGAAAAAGCCAGAGCCGCCACCGCGAGCGCCGCGTTCGCGGTCGGCGAACGGAACGCAGGGGTCGGCATTCGAGATTTCATCGAGAACGAATCTCCGTGAGCGAACAGCTAGCGACCGCCGGACCGCGGCACACCTCTTCCCGTCTGCGGGAATGCATCAAGACAGCGAGTCGCCGTCGCCGATGGCGGTCTCGCGACGTCGAAAATAACAGAAAACGGCGAGTAAGGATCCGGCCCTGCCTGAACAGCAGAAACCGCGTGCGGCTCGATCATTTCACAGGCTGCAGCGCAGTGCGCGTGTGGCCCCACACCGGCTCGACATTGTGCCATCGGCATAGCGCGCGACGTTGCGCTCGTACTGCCGCGCCACGTGGTGACAGCCGCTCCGTGTTGATCAGGGTGCCACTTCGTTCCAGCCCGTGCCCGGATCGAACGTCGTCCTCTTTGCGCCGATCGCGGTGGAATCCTTGCCGAGGTCCTTTTCGTAGACCTTGCCGTTGTGGCTGACGATGAACGTCATCACGCCGCTTTTGCCGTACTCGGCGGGGTAGGCGACCATCGCGAAGCCGGCAATCATGCGGCCGTTGATCACGTAGCTGTAGGCACCGCCCGGCGCACTCTTGCCCTGGCGCGTCAGGATCCTGAAGTAATAGCCGCGGTACGGGTCGCCCGCCACATGGCCCTTGAGGTAGGCGGATCCTTCGGCGATCAGCGGTCCGAAGGGGCTTTCCGCGTCGCCCTTGGCGGCATTGGCGGCATTGGCGGGCCAGTACAGCCCGTCGTGCTTGCCCGGTGTGCTGGCCACCCTCTGCGCGTACTGGAGCACGCCGTCGCCGTCGCGATCGATCGCTGCGTACGCCCGCTGCGCGTCGATGTACGCGCGCAGCACGTAGATGGCGTTGCGCTCGTTGCCGCCGATGCGGCGATTGACGAGTTCGTCCGCGCCCTCCTCGGTGGCGAAACGCCAGCGATCGCCCGCACGCACGATGGGAATGGGCACCGGCCACGCCGCGGCGCCGATCACCAGCACCCGGCGGACCGGGCTCGGCTCCTGCAGCACGCGCAGCGTCTGCATGGCGTCGAGGATCTTGGCCCGGGTCGCGCTCGTGGCCGCGCGATCGGAACTCATCAGAAGGTCCTTGTGCTCGTCGCCGAAGATCGCGACCATCGCCGGATCGCTGTCCGCCTTGAGCGCGGACATCAGCGCATCGACCGCCGCTTCCGGCGTCGCGAAGGTTTCCTGCGGAGCCGCGGCCGCGGCGAAGGGAACGGCCACCATCAGCGACAGCGCAAGCCGGGTCAGGAATGACCAGTGGCGGATGTTGTTCATGGGTGACGCCTTGCTTTGGATGGAAGGGAATGTGCGCATGATCGTCCTCCTGCCGTCAACGACGGCCGCCGCCGCCACGCCCGCCGCCACCGCCACGCCCGCCGCCGCCGCGCGCGCCGGCGCCACTCGACATCGAGCGCGATGCGCCGGCGCTGGGCGACGGACGAGAGGCGCCGGCGCTCGGACGCGCACTCGCACTGGCCATCGAATTGCGGCTCGATGCGCCACGCGAACTGTCCATCTGGGTTTGCCGCCCCGAGCCGTAGCTGCCGAAGGCGTCACCGCCTGACGCGCCACCCCGACCGGCGCCGGTCGGTTGCGCCGATGCGCGTCCGCCTCCCGCCCCGGCCGAACCAAAGCCGCCGCCTCCCCCTGCGCGTGCATCGCCTGCGCGAGCGGATGGGGCGGTCTTGCCGACCGAACTGCTGACCTGACCCGGCTGCTTGTTCGACTTCCACGCGGAGCCACCGCCTGCCGGCTGCTGCCGCGCGCCGCCGCCGCGGTTGATGTCGCCGGTATTGATGTTGGTGTTGCGGTTGACGTTGATGTTGGTGTCCCCGCAGCAGCCATAGTGGTTGCCGCTCCACGCCGCACCGATCGCCGCGCCCCAGATGACCCCTGCGGCCAGCGCGGCCCCGGGCGGATACGGGTAGTAGTAGGACGGGTAAGGAGTCGGGTAATAACCGTAAACCGGCGCCGCACCGTACACGACCACGGTCGACGGGTTGTATTGCGGCACGTAGATGACCTGCGGATCGGCCGGCTGAATGATGACGATCTCTTTCTCGACCTTCACCACCTGCTTGTCGTCGGACTTGAGGTTGCCCGCCGCCTGCGCCTTGCGGCGGAAGGCCTGCACCGCCTCGATCACGGCGCCCTGGTCGGCGAC
>Ga0105106_10002320_pt1 | contig 13696 bp, 11 predicted proteins | sample PPLLaktember2015_5_FD_79109 | JGI IMG/M metagenome (GOLD analysis project Ga0105106, IMG submission 79109) | Freshwater sediment microbial communities from Prairie Pothole Lake near Jamestown, North Dakota, USA - PPLs Lake P8 Core (1) Depth... | ecosystem: Environmental > Aquatic > Freshwater >...
CCCGCCCGCCCCTTGCCCAGAAGTTTGACGATCTTGATCACCCCGCGGTAGGGCAATTCGATGGCCGCCCCGGTCTTGCGCATCAGCTTGATGTGCGGCGGGTCGGTTTGCAGCCATATCTCGGCAAACCGCTTGAGCAAACGATCGGTGGGAAAATGCCGCAGGGCCTGTTGAACGCTGTGGCTCTGGGCGGTGCGCAGGGCGTCGCGGTAGAGCGCCAGGGCCTGGCGGGATCGCGCCATCCGCTCCGAAAAGGCAGCGGCCCGCCCGAGGGTGTCGGCGAGCATCGAGGCCATCAACTCGGGCTGCAGCTTGCGCGGGTCGAGGCGCTGGAGGGCATCGGCCAGCGAGGGGGCGCCGGGTTCCAGGGGGCTCAACAGCATGGGCGCTTCCCCGCTGGCGACGGCATTGCTCTCATCGGCCCGGTAGACGCCGATCACCTGGTTGGCGGCCTCTTTCCCGTAGAGGTTGCGGGCTACCGTGGCGGCATGCTCGCGGATTTCCTCCGGCTTGAAATTGGGGTAAACCCGGTAGACCAGAAAGCATTTTTTGGTGCCGATATGCGTCAGCTCCCCGGCCAGGAAGTCGGTGTTGTCACGGTTGTTGTAGTTGGAGTTGGTGAAGATATAGATCAGAACATCCGCTGTTTCCAGGGCTTGGCGCGAGGCCTGGCGATTGGTGTAAACCCCGCGTGCGCCGGTGTCGAAGTCCGGCGTGTCCATCAGCAGCAGGTCGGCGGAAACCTGTTCGCTGGGTACATACCGTGGGCACCCGGGGGTGGTCAGCTCGGCCGGATCGGTCAGGGGGCCGGGCAGACAGTCGAAGGGTTGAAACAGCAGCGACAAAAGGCCCTCGCGCTGAAAGAGGGTGGGGTGCGAACACAGCAGCACCCGCCGATTCAGGCCGGCCCGCCCTCCGACCGTTGAAACCGCTTTACCGACCAGCGCGTTGAAAAGCGTCGATTTGCCGGAAGAACCGCCGCCGCAGATCGCGGCCACCAGCGGCAGGTCTCCAGACAGGCGCGGCAGCAGGTGCGCTCCGACCGTCTCGATCCAATCTTTCAGCCGGTCTTCGGAGGGCATCCCCAGCAGTTCGCCGGCTTGCTTCAAATCGTCGCTCAAAGCCTGGAGCACCCCTTTCAGGGGATGGTCGCGGCGGGTGGTCATGGTGTCTATCCTCCTTGGTTCAGGGGTTCCGAAATTAACATATTTTGGGCATTGTGCAAACCGCTGCCGCACCTCGGGCCGGCCTCAGCCCGGCGCGGGGGCTTGGGGCGTCCCAGCCCGGTCAACCGGGGGAGGCGGATCTGTGATCGAAAGTGCTCCGGCGGTTCGAATAAGTCGACTGCTGGCGTTTCAAGGCCGCTGGCGCTTTCTAAAATCCGAATGATTGGGCGTGAAAAAGAGGTCCGCGGGCCGGCTTCAAACCGTGCGCGCCGTGACGGGGAGGAAATGGGTGGATGGCACTGATATTGCTTTTTCAGGCATTTCGAAGACCGGTCGATAAGTCGCGTAATCCATCGCAATCTTTTGAAATTACTTGTTGCCCTGACCCTTAAAACGCTCTATATGGGCAGGACCGCTCCGATCGCATGCCACACTGAGGAAACAGTTTTTGACCCAAAACCCTGTTCCCCCGCAAAACAACCTTCCAAAGGGCAAACGGCGCCTTCCGGTGGCCGCCGCCGGCTGGACCCGGTGCTCTCCGACTCCCCGGATCCGGGGCTGTCGCCTGAGGACCGCCGGTGGCGGTAGGGCGCGGGTGTCACCTGCAACTGGGCGAGCGCTATGAAAAAACGACTGACCTTTTACGTGCTGAGTGATTCCGGGGCCCCCATCCGGCAGGCCAGTGTCTCCAAGGCCATGCTCTGGCTGGCAGGCCTGTTGGGTGCGGCCTTGCTGGTGGCTTTCGCAACGGTATCCTGCAGCTATTTTGACCTCAGACGGACGGAAAGCGATACCCGGGTATTGGGAACCCATCTTTCCTCCCAGCGTGCGGAAATTACAAGGCAGCGCCACCGAATTCTCGGGTTTGCCGAAGAGATCAATGCCCTCAAGGCTGAACTGCTGAAACTCAACCATTTTGAGCGCAAGATCCGGATCATCGCCAATTGTGAACTGGTCGAGGAAACCGACAGCCTTTTCGGCGTCGGCGGCCCCATTCCCGATGACCTGGATACCAACCTGTCCGAACTGGAAATCGGCGGCAGCATCCCGCAAGAGATGCGCGACCAGGTCAAACAGCTCCACTCTGCAGCAGTCAAGCAGAAAAACGGCTTCGAGGCCCTGAAGGCCAAGCTCGACGGTAGGGTCAACCTGCTGGCCGCCACTCCCTCCATCCGGCCGACCACCGGGTGGGTGACCTCCCGCTTTGGGTATCGCACATCCCCCTTCACGGGCATCCGCCAGTTTCATTCCGGACTGGATATCGCCACCCGTCAGGGAACCCCCGTTATCGCGCCGGCCGATGGGGCCATCACCTTTGCAGGTCCCGAAGGGCTGATGGGCAATATGGTCACCATCCAGCATGGCCACGGGATCGTCACCCGCTACGGGCATCTGAGCAAGATCTTGAAGAAAGCGGGGGACAAGGTCAACCGCGGTGAGGTCATTGCCCACGTCGGCAACACCGGCCTCAGTACGGGACCCCACCTGCACTATGAAGTCCTGGTGAGCGGGGTTCAGGTCAACCCCGCCAAATACATCCTCAACTAGCGCCCATCCAGAAGCAAGACCTTTTCAGGTGCCTTCTGAGCCGATGTCGAACCGGATGCCCTGGGCCAGGGGCAGCTGCCTGGACCAGTTGATCGTGTTGGTCTGGCGCCGCATGTAGGTCTTCCAGGCATCCGAGCCCGCCTCCCGGCCCCCGCCGGTGTTTTTTTCGCCGCCGAACGCCCCGCCGATTTCCGCACCCGACGTGCCGATGTTCACGTTGGCAATTCCGCAATCACTCCCGCGCTGGCTCAAAAAATACTCGGCCTCGCGCAGGTCGGTGGTCATGATGGCGGAGGAAAGCCCTTGGGGCACCCGGTTGTGAATGGCCACGGCCTCCTCCAGAGTCTGGTAGCGCATCAGGTAGAGAATCGGAGCGAAGGTCTCCTCGGCCACTACCGGGATGTCTGCCTGGGCCTCGCAGATGCAGGGCGTGACGTAGGTGCCGGTATCGAGCGGGGCCTCGGTCAATAAACGCCCCCCGAAAAGGATTTTACCGCCCTCGGCTTGCAGACGTTTCAGGGCGGCTTGCATGCTGCGGACAGCTGTCCGGTCGATCAGGGGCCCCATCAGGGTGCTGGGGGCAAGGGGGTCTCCGATGGTCACCTGCCGGTAGGCCTTGATCAGGGCGGTCGCGAGCGAGGCATAGATCGATTCGTGTACGATCAGACGGCGGGTGCTGGTGCAGCGCTGGCCCGCGGTGCCGACGGCGCCGAAAACAATCGCCGGTACGGCCAGTTCCAAATCGGCGCTGGGCGTGACAATAATGCCGTTGTTGCCGCCCAACTCCAGGAGGCTGCGGCCCAGCCGACCCGCCACGGCGCGGCCCACCTCGCGGCCCATGGCGACGCTGCCCGTAGCGGAGATCAGCGGAAGGCGGCTGTCGTGGATCAGGGGTTCTCCGATCGTGTCACGGCCGCCTACCACGAGGCTCACGATCCCTTGGGGTAGCCGCTGGCGCTGCAGTACCTCCCAGACGATCTTGGTGGTGGCGATAGCGCTCAGCGGGGCCTTGGAGGAAGGTTTCCAGACCACGGTATTTCCGGCCACCAGGGCGATCATTGCATTCCAGGCCCAGACCGCCACCGGAAAATTAAAGGCCGTGATGACGCCGATCGGACCCAGTGGATGCCACTGCTCGTACATGCGGTGATCCTGACGCTCGCTGTGCATGCTCAGCCCGTAGAGCATGCGGGACTGCCCCACCGCAAAATCGGCGATGTCGATCATTTCCTGAACTTCACCCTCGCCTTCAGCCCGTATCTTGCCGACCTCAAGGCTCACCAGCGCGCCCAGGTCCCTCTTGCGGGCCCTGAGGGCTTCCCCGATCTGGCGGACGATTTCGCCGCGCTTGGGGGCCGGAACCCTGCGCCAGGTTTCAAAGGCCTTCTGCGCCCCGCCGATCACGGTTTCATAATTGCTCCGGGCGGCAATCCGAATGCGGCCGATCACCCGATTGTCGATCGGGGAACGGCCTTCCATTAGGCCCCCTTCGCCGGCCAACCAAACGCCGCCGCCGACGCCGGAGTGTTCACCGGTCAGCTCAAATTTCTCCAGGATTGCCTGCATGCTTCCCCCTTGCGACCCCAGACCGACGGGCACCTGATGGTTCAAATGAGGTGGAAAGAGCGACCCGCGGGTGGCGGATCCCGCTGGCGCAGACCGCGATGCCGGTGGTGAAATTCAGAGTCGTGGGTCCAGACGCCGCTTGGCTTCTGTGTGACCAGCAGGTAAGCGCGGCCATCGGCAGGTGAGACGCAGCGGCTGTGCAACGCTTCCGATCAGCCGGTTTCTCAGGGACCGGCGCTTGTGGGAGACCCTCGAGGCGCGGCTGCCCCGCTGGGTGGCCGCCCGGCCGCCGGGGTTGCCTTTCCGGGTCTGGCCGGCTGGATGCTGGGTGCGCCCACGGCGCGGAAACCGGCTCAATTCTCCGGTTGCCGCCATGCCTTTCAGGCGCCCCCGCAAACCATGCAATCAGTTGACGAATACGACCGATACGTCCTTCACGGCATTGATCACCTTCTGCGAGATGCTGCCCAGAAAAAACTCCTTGATGCCTGAGATACCCCGCCGGCCGAGAACCACGACGTCGTAACCGGTCTGCGCCTCGGCAGCGATGTCCTGGGCGATCCCCTTTTTTTTGGCCTCCACTTTAGTTTTAAGGGCCTCGGCCGCGAAGCCTGCGGCCAGAAGGTCATTCTTGGCGTGGGTCAGGGCGTTTTCGATCAATTCCCGCTTTTTGGCTTCGATGGTGCAGAAAGAGCTTTGTTGGGTCACGAAGTAGGGGGTAAGTTCCGGACTATCCATTTCGCAGATCGTGGCCGTGTCCGGTACGACGCTGAACAGGGTGATGCGGCTGTCGGGGGTGAAGGTCTGGGCGACAAATGCGGCCGCCCGTTGGGCATTTTCAGAGTCGTCGATTGCAATCAGAATTTTTTTGGCCATGGGGTTCTCTCCTTTTGGGTTGGGGATGTGAAGCACGCGGCCGCCAACACCCGCCAAAAACAACCGGCAGCGCCCGTGTTGCTGCCAATCCGTTGGCAGGCGGCGTGTCTTTCGAATGTCTGCCGACAACCTGGGGTAAGGCAAGCGCCGGAGACAATTATTGATAGTATTGTAAGCCAAATGTAAAAAACAAGGGGTAGGCGAGATTTTTGGAGATGGAAGTCAGGCCGCGTGCCGGAAAAACGGGCGGGATTGACAGCATATTGGGAGTTGACTATTTTCGCCTATAGGCAACTCTTGAAATTGTCTGTCCGCCTTCACCATTCCCCGGGCCAGAAAAGCCGGTTTCTGGACCTTCGAGAATGGCCCTATGAGCGCCACAGAAGCCTATGAATGCCGGGAATGTCATCGTCGGGAGCAGGCCGAAGCAAAGCGGATTACCGAGTACTGCGGCGAGCCGATGGCGGCCATCGACCCGCTGCCGGTCTGCGATGTTTCCCAGACCGCCGAACATTCGCACCTGGAGGATGACGGCGAGCCTTGCGATGACGGCCGCGGTGGCCTGCGCTGAAGCCGCCGTGCGTCCGCGGCGGGCTCAGGCCCTCGGTAAAAATGGATCGATTCAGCGGGTTGGGAGTTCCTCAGCGGGTCTGGGCGAAACGCGAAGGCGGTCGCGCCGCCGCATTGTTTTGGCAGAGGAGGCGCCGCCCCAAACTGCGGTTTTTTTTGAGGTCAATGCTCGCGGCGCGGTGGCGGTTCGCCCCGTTTGAAAGGGTTTGTAAATGCCAGAGGCCACGAAGGAAACAATTGCGGTACATGCGGTCGTCGAAATGACCACCGCCAGCCTCCAGGCGATTGTCAGAAATGCCAAGGCCATCGTCGGCCGGGATCAAAACGGCCGGTATCGGGTGGACACCGCCGACAAGGTCGGGGAAATGATTTCGCGCTTTCTGCGCCAGCATGATTTTGAAGGGTTTGTCGAGAATATCGACAACTACAAGGCCTGAAAAGGCCCCTGAGGTCTGGGTAAGAGGCTGGGGTGCTTGCCAAAAGCCCCCTGGCGTGTGCCGCTGGTGCGACTCATAAAACCGCCTGATTGCCGGTCCTCTGCGTGCTCGAGGGGCCCGCTACAGCCGGGTTCGTTCCCGCCTTGCCAGCGCCATCGATCGTGGTTAAAGTTTGCCAGTGACGCTGATCTTCCGGACAGCTGCCTTAAACTTTCGCCCGCAAAGGATACGCCATGACGACATCCTCCCCCCAACCCGAAACCCTGGCGGAATTCAAGGACAGCTTTTCCTACGGATCGCGCCCCGATCTTAACTTCAAATTTCTGAAGCACCTGCCGGATCAGGCGGCCGCTGAATTTTTCCGGCTGCTCCTATGTAAGCTGGGCGACGCGCTGGACGACGGCGATTTCAGCCGTCTGGTCGACCACGTGCTGGAATGGCAGGCCAGGGGCTATGCGGAGGCCAAACAGTTCGCCTATGCCGACGGCCCCTTCACGCCGCTGGCCAAGCCGCTCTCCGAGGCCCGCATGGCGCTGATCTCCTCCAGCGGCCATTTTGTGGACGGCGACGACCCCGAGCCTCTGGGGATTGCCGACATGACCCAGGAAATGGCCATGGCCAAGATCATGGAGCTGATCAAGGCGCCCCCGACCCTTTCCGCCATTCCTTTCGACACCCCGCCCCAGCGGCTGCGTGTGCGGCACGGCGGGTACGATATTCACGGGGCCCAGGCGGATCATAACGTCGTCCTGCCCCTGGACGGCCTTCGGCACCTGCAGGCCACGGGTAAGATCGGGGCGCTCACCGACACTGCGTACTCCTTCATGGGGGTTTGTGCCCAGACCCGGCTGTTGAAGCGAAACGGGCCGGAGTGGGTTTCCCTCCTGCAGGCGCAGCAGGTTGATGCCCTTTTGCTGGTGCCCGTCTGACCGATCTGTCACATGTCGGTCGGACATGTCGCCAGACTGATGGAAGCCGCCGGGATCGCCACGGTGATCGTGGCCAGCCGGGTCTTCCGCGCCCAACTGAAAATGATGCATCTGCCCCGGGTGCTGCTGACGCCGCACGTGATGGGGCGCCCCCTGGGGCCCCCGGGAAACCGCAACCGTCATCATGAAGTCCTGACCGCCGCGCTCACCCTGCTGGAAACGGCCTCCGAAGCGGGCACCATCGTTTCGTTACCCGGCAGCTATCGGCCTTAGCGGCGTCCCACCCCACACCAAAGAAAGGAAAAGCCATGGCCAAAATAACCTTCAAAGGCACACCGACCACCACCCAGGGCGATTTGCCGCGACCCGGCAGCCCGGCGCCGGATTTCGCCCTCACCAAAACAGATCTTTCCGACGTCACCCTCTCGGATTTCAAAGGCAAACGGGTGGTGCTGAACATTTTCCCCAGCGTTGACACCCCGGTTTGCGCCACGTCGGTGCGACGCTTCAACCAGGAGGCCAGCAAGCTAGACAATTGCGTGGTGCTGTGTGTTTCCAGGGACCTGCCTTTCGCCCATGCCCGTTTTTGCGGCGCCGAAGGCCTCAACGCGGTCGTTTCGGTTTCCGATTTTCGCACCGGAAGTTTTGGCGAGCGTTACGGGGTGGCCATTGCAGAAGGCCCGTTGAAGGGGCTGCTGTCACGGGCGGTGGTGATCGTGGATGAAAAGGGAAAAGTGGTTTACACCCAGCAGGTCCCGGAAATCGCCGAGGAGCCGGATTACGCGGCGGCATTGGCGGCCCTGGCCTGATTGGCGCCCGGCCGAAGGGGGGCGCTCTTGGCGTCTGGGTGTCCAAACCTACCGCCCGGCAGCGGAGCACCCCCGGAAGGCCCTCTCGGCAACCCTCGGACCGTGCTAAGCGTCGGCCACGGCGCGCGCAAAGTTCAGGGCCGTAAAATCCTGGTGCGACACGTAGCCCAGCTCGACGCTGACGAACCAGGCGGCCATGTAAGATCTGCGGTCGGCACTCCACAACCAGCGCTGTTCGCGGTCGAACACCGGGTTCAGACAGAAATCCCGGTTGCGGGGGGCTTCCGTCACTAGCGACAGCAGTTCCTCGACCGTCGGCAAGCGCCAGTTTTGCCGTCGGCCGAAGCCTTCGCTGTTCAGCCGCTCTACATAGGCTGCTGCCTGCTGCCAGGTCAGGGGGTAGGGGGCGCCTGATTTTTGCCACACCAGGCTGCTGCCGGCATCCTCGATGGTGTATAGGCCCTCTTGGCTGAAGGCATTCGGGCTGTAACTTATAGGGCGCCAGAGCGCGTCGATCCCGAAAAGCTCCCGGGCCTCTTTGGGGGCCACTTTTCGCGGGGTTTTTCGCAGGCGGCGGTTCCCCCGGTCTGAGGTCGTGGGCGCCGCCTGCGGTGCGGGCAGGCGGCAGACGGATGCCTTGCGCTGCGCCCAGTGGGTTTCGAGATCGGCCAAGGCCGTCAGCATCTGCGATGCATCGCCGTACCGCGCGCCGGGGCGCGGTGCGATGGCCTTCAGGACAAAATCATCCCAGGGTGCGTCAAGGTCGGGGTGGAGCCGGCTTGGGGCTTTCGGCGACGCCATCGGCAGGGCGCCGGTCAACATCCGGTAGAGCATCACACCCGCCGAAAAGACGTCCGCGCTGAAGCTCGCGGCGTTCGGGTCGGCTTCCTGCTCCGGGGCGGCATACCAGGGCGATCCGACCTTCAGCTGCGATGGACCCTCGAACGTTTCCCCCCTCAGTTTGGAAAGACCGAAGTCGCATATCTTAACCGTGTCCTGCTCCGTAATCAGGATGTTAAACGGCTTGATGTCGCGGTGGACGATCCCGGCGTAGTGCAGACAGGCAAGTCCGGCCAGCACTGCACGGATGTAGTGAAGCGCCTTGTCGACCGGAATGGTTCGGGACGGGTTCTCGACGATATAGGTTTCCCCGATCATCTCGCCGAGGTTGTGGCTGTAATGTTCCATAAGGTAAAATGGCACCCCGCCGGTTTCGTCAAAGTCCCAGACGGCGACGATGTTGGGGTGCCGCAGGCGAGCCATCGTGACCGCCTCGGAAACAAACAGGCGGCGTATCTTTTCGGGGCCCACCAGGTCCACCAGCATGGGATCGGGTTCGAGACGCTTGAGGGCCGCGATTTTTTGAATCGTGGGAATTTCAACCTTGTAGACGCGGCTCATCCCGCCGCGTCCGAGAAGGCCGCAGATGCGGTATTTTCCAATGGTCTGCATGGCGTTTCAATTGAGGGTTAGGTGTTGTGGCCAAGCTCGGGCGATGTCCGCGGCTCTTGCAACCGGCCTTCACCAGAGCCGATCGGCATGGCTTTCAGGAAGACCGGCGGCATTGATTTTCCGCACCACCGACGCGATGTCGTAGGGAACATACCGAACCGTGAGGATCTTTTCAAGGCTATCCCAGATCACATATTTGGCGCTATTGTCGCCATCCCGCGGTTGGCCGACGGCCCCGATATTCAGAATGTGGCGGTGTTCCAGGGAGAGCGGGATGCTGCCTGCCGCCAGGGGGTTCCTTGAAACGTCTTGTCCGTCGTATTCCAGGCGTTCCAGATTGTGGGTGTGACCGATAAAACAGAGGGGCACCGGCAGCCGCCGGAACGCGTTCAAAATCCGTTGCGGCGAAACCTGGAACAGGTAGGTGGCGATCGAGCGGGGGGGAAAGCCGTGGACGAACTGGCAGCCGTGCAGCACCAATGCCCCCGGCAGACGGCTGACGAAGGCCCGGGATGGCAGCGAAAGCATGTCGATGGTCCAGCGTACCGAGCGGCGCGCCAGAGGGTTGAACCAGTTGAGGTGCCGGGCGCTCAAGACCGCCAGTTCATGGTTTCCCAGGACCGAGGGAATCCGGCGTTCCTGAAGCAGGCCGATCACCGCGTTGGGGTCGGGCCCGTAGCCGATGTTGTCCCCCAGGCTGACGATGGCGTCGACATCGGACCGGTCGATGTCCGCCAGGACCTGCTCGAACGCCTCGAGGTTGGCGTGGATGTCGGATAAAACCGCGAGGCGCATGGCTTCGGTTCCTGTTCGTCAGGGATGAAAACGCGTTGGGCGGGGGAAGCGCCCCCACGGTCGCTTAGCGCATCAGCCCAAAATACCACCCCACCAATTCGGGCCCCGCAAAAATAAAGGCGAGGGCGCCAGCGGCCAGAAAGGGGCCGAAGGGGACCGCCAGTTTCATGTTGCTGCGGGCATACACCATAATGCTCAGTCCAACCACGGTGCCCAGCAGGGAGGCTAAAAATATGGTGAAGACCACCCCCTGCCATCCCAAAAGCGCCCCGATCATGGCCAGCAGTTTGATGTCGCCGCCGCCCATGCCTTCCTTTCCGGTCAGCATGTTGTAACCCCAGGCTACCATAAAGAGAGTCCCGCCACCAACCAGGACGCCGAGCAGCGCCGCTTTCCAGCCCATGTTGGGGAGGGCCAGGGCGGCCAGGAAGCACGCTGGAATGCCGGGCAGGGAAATCCGGTCCGGGATGATCCGGTGGTCGATGTCGATAAACGTGATGGTCACCATCGCGGCCGTGAAGGCCATGTAAATCGCGGCCTCGACGGAAACGCCGAAGCGGTTTGCAAGCGCCGTGAACAACAGGGCGGTCAGGAGTTCCACCAGCGGGTAGCGCAGGGACACCGGGGCCTGGCATTGACGGCAGCGCCCCTTCAGCCAGAGGTAGCTGAAAATCGGGATGTTGTCGTAAAAGCGAATCGGCTTTCCGCAGTGGGGGCACATGGAGCCGGGGGTGACGATCGATTTGGAGAGCGGAATGCGGTAGATGCAGACATTGAGAAAGCTGCCGATGCACGCACCGAGGATGAAGGCCGGAAGCTCAGGGGCGAAGGCGATTGGCATTGTGGCGAGGCCTGTCCTTTTTTAACATTGCCGGGTTGGCGTGTGGGGGTGGAAGGCCGTCGGGTGACGAAAAGCCGTCCACCCGGCCCTGGTGGTGGCCGGCGCCTCACGAGTTTCTATCGGCACGCGCCGCACGGGCCTTGATTTGCGGCCGCAATTGCGTATCATCGGGCAATATTGTAAGGTCCGGGCAAAAATCAACCCCGTATCATTGTCAGAAGGCATAAATGTCTTATTTTAAAAATTTGTCGAATCGAACCCTTTCAGGGGACGCCGACGGGCAGCTTTCCGAATTTTCACCGCAAAGGGTCAATTTCCCCCATAGGAGCAAGAATGGCTGAAAGTGACAGGGACGATCTGATCAGTATCATCGAGGAAAGCGAAGATTTCAAGGACCTCCCCGACGTTTTGCCGCTGCTTCCCGTCCGGGATGTGGTGATTTTTACCGACATGCTGCTGCCGCTTTTTATCGGCCGCGAAAAGTCGGTGCGGGCGGTTGAGGAGGCCATGGCCCAGGATCGGTTTCTGTTTCTGGCCACCCAAAAGCAGCCCGGCCTCGAAAACCCCAAGGCGGAGGAAATCTATCGGGTGGGCACCGTGGGTCGGATCCTGCGGATGCTCAAGCTGCCGGACGGCCGCATGAAAGCCCTCGTGCAGGGCTTGGGCCGCGCCAGGATCATCCGCTATGTCCGCAAAAAGTCCTATTACCGGGTCAAGATCGAACTGCTGGAAGAAGAACCCACCAAGGCGGCGGATCTCGAGATCGAAGCCCTGATGCGCAACGTCCGCGAGAGCAGTGAAAAGATCCTGGCGCTGCGGGGGGAGCTGACCAACGATGTGGGGACGATTCTGGAGAGCATCGAAGACCCGGGGCGCCTGGCGGATCTGGTGGCCTCCAACCTGAAACTCAAGATCGAGGAATCCCAGGCCCTGCTGGAAATGGTCGATTCCCAGGAGCGCCTCAAGAAGGTCAATGAACTCCTTTCCCGGGAAGTGGATCTGTCTTCCATGCAGGCCAAGATCCAGTCGGATGTGCGCGATGAGATCTCCAAAAGCCAGCGCGATTATTTTCTGCGGGAGCAGGTGCGCGCCATTCACCGGGAACTGGGAGATCTGGACGATAAGACCCAGGAAGTCGACGAGTACCGCAAGAAATGCAAAAAAGCCAGGATGCCCAAGCCCGCTGCCGACGAGGCCCAGCGTCAGCTCAAACGCCTGGAGCAGATGCACCCCGAAGCGGCCGAATCCACCATGATCCGGACCTATCTGGACTGGCTGGTGGAGATGCCCTGGCAGAAAGCCACCAAGGATGTGATCGACATCCCCAAGGCCAAGGAGGTTCTCGACCGGGATCATTACGGCCTGGCGCCGGTTAAAGATCGGATTCTCGAGTACCTCAGCGTGCGCAAGCTCAATCCCAAAATGAAGGGCCCGATCCTGTGTTTCGTAGGCCCCCCGGGGGTCGGCAAGACCTCGCTGGGCCAGGCCATCGCCCGCGCCCTGAAACGCAAGTTCGTCCGGATTTCGCTCGGCGGCATCCGGGATGAAGCTGAAATCCGCGGCCATCGCCGGACCTACATCGGTTCCATGCCGGGGCGCATCCTGCAGGGCTTGAAGCAGTGCGGCACCAACAACCCGGTTTTCATGATGGACGAGATCGACAAGCTGGGCTACGACTTCCGGGGCGACCCTTCCTCGGCGCTCTTGGAGGCGCTGGACCCGGAACAGAATTCCGAATTCAGCGACCACTACCTGAACCTGGCCTTCGACCTTTCCAGCGTGATGTTCATCCTGACGGCCAACCTCACCGACACCATCCCGTCGGCGCTCCTCGACCGGATGGAGGTGATCACCCTCTCGGGGTACACCGAGGATGAAAAACAGGACATCGCCGAAGCTTACTTGCTGCCGCGGCAGTTGAAGGAAAACGGCCTCAAGCCCGGGCAGTTGACCATCAGCGGCGGGGCCCTGCGCCAGATCATCACGGAGTACACCTCCGAGGCGGGTTTGCGCAACCTCGAGCGCGAGTTGGGGACCATCTGCCGCAAGGTTGCCCGCAAAGTCGCCGAAGGGGGCAAAAAAAAGTTTCTGGTGACCCGCGGCAATCTTACCAAGCTGCTGGGGATTCCAAAATTCTTCCCCGAAATGGACCAGGAAGAAAGCCAGGTGGGGCTGGCAACCGGGTTGGCCTGGACCCAGGTGGGCGGGGAGGTCCTATACGTAGAGGTGTCGCTTTTCGGCGGCAAGGGCGAGTTGATCGTCACCGGTCAGCTGGGGGAGGTCATGCAGGAATCGGCGCGGGCGGCGATGACCTATGCGCGGGCCAACCTGAAAGCCTTCAAGGTCAAGGAAACCGTTCTGGACAACCTGGATGTGCACATCCACGTGCCGGCCGGGGCCATTCCCAAGGACGGGCCATCCGCCGGGATCGCCATGGCCACCGCCCTGATCTCGGCCCTGACGCGGCGGCCGGTCGCCAAGGATGTGGCCATGACCGGGGAGATCACCCTGCGCGGCCGGGTGCTGCCCATCGGCGGCCTCAAGGAAAAAGCCCTGGGCGGCCTGCGGGCGGGTATTCGCACCATCGTCATGCCGGAGAAAAACCGCAAGGACCTCACTGAACTGCCGGCCTACGTTAAACGTAAAATCAAGTTCGTGCCGGTTGTCCATATGGATCAAGTCCTGGCCGTGGCGCTTGAGGAAGCCC
>Ga0105106_10002321_pt1 | contig 13694 bp, 9 predicted proteins | sample PPLLaktember2015_5_FD_79109 | JGI IMG/M metagenome (GOLD analysis project Ga0105106, IMG submission 79109) | Freshwater sediment microbial communities from Prairie Pothole Lake near Jamestown, North Dakota, USA - PPLs Lake P8 Core (1) Depth... | ecosystem: Environmental > Aquatic > Freshwater >...
AAATCTTCAGCACAGGAACATTGCACAGTTATGCGGATTGGTTGATGAAACCGATTCCCTCGAGAATGCGGTTGACAGAAGTGACATTATAATTCTCAGCACGCCTGTGGACACAAATTTCAGGATGCTCCCGGGTATTCTCGACAGGCTCGGAGGAACATCAAAAGTGGTTACCGACATGGGATCGACCAAGGGGGAAATCGCAAGAATATCCAAAGACCATCCCAACAGGGGCCGGTATGTAGCTCTCCACCCCATGGCAGGTACAGAGTTCTCGGGTCCGCTTGCAGCTATCGGCAGGTTATTTGATTACAAGAATGCAATTATTTGCGATCCTGAACTGAGCGACAGGGATGCACTGGAGGTCATTGAAAAGATGCTCGATATCCTTTTTATGAAAAAAGTCTATATGAAATCGGAAGATCATGATGTTCATGTGGCATATGTGTCTCATATATCACATATCACCTCTTTTTCCCTTGCATTGAGCGTCCTTGACAAGGAGCGTGAAGAGCAAAACATCACGGCACTTGCAGGGGGTGGTTTCGAGAGTACTGTAAGGCTTGCCAAAAGCAATGGGGAGACATGGGCCCCTATCTTTCTCGAGAATTCGGGTTTCATTATCGAGGTGATAGACAACTACATTGAAAAAATGAACCTTTTCAAAAAGATGATTTCGGAAAAAGATTTGGAAGGGCTGAAATCCCTTATGGAAGAAGCCAATAAGATAAGGAGGATCCTTAATTAAAAAACAAGTTATATGGTACTTGAATTAAAGACACATCTTGCAGATGAGTTGAGAGGCTATAAAGGAAGGCCTTTCCTTATCTCCGGGCCATGCAGTGCCGAAACAGAGGAACAGGTAATGTCGACTGCAACCGAGCTGGCGAAAATAAAGGAGGTAAGTGTATTCCGTGCTGGTATCTGGAAGCCGAGGACTCGTCCCAATTCATTTGAAGGCATTGGATCCGAGGGCCTTAAATGGCTTAGAACCGTAAAGCAGGAGACAGGTCTGATGGTCGGAACCGAGGTCGCAAATGAAAAACATGTTTACGAGGCACTGAAATACGGAGTGGACCTGCTGTGGATTGGCGCAAGGACATCTGTTAATCCTTTCACAGTGCAGGAGATATCAGATGCATTGAGAGGCGTTGATGTTATGGTGCTTGTAAAAAATCCTATCAACCCCGACCTTGAGCTCTGGATAGGGGCAATAGAGCGGATCTCAAAAGCCGGGATTACAAGGCTGGGAGCCATTCATCGCGGATTTTCAACCTATGAAAAAACCATTTACAGGAATCAGCCCAACTGGCAGCTGCCGATTGAACTTCGCCGACGCATACCTGACCTGCCGATAATCTGCGATCCAAGCCATATTTCAGGAGCAAGGGAATATCTTTTTGAGATATCGCAGAAGGCAATGGACCTTAACTTTGACGGCCTTATGCTGGAATCACATATCGATCCCGACAATGCCCTCAGCGATTCCGCCCAGCAGGTTACCCCGAATGAACTAAGGGAACTGCTGAGCAGGCTTGTACTAAGGAGCCCTGTGGCATCCGATCCCAAGCTGCTTGATATCCTGGGAGAATTGAGACAGCAGATCGATGTATTTGATGATACCCTTATTGACATCCTTGAAAAGCGGATGAAAGTTGCCGAAACAATCGGACAGTACAAAAAGGAAAATAATATTACTATCTTGCAAACAACGCGCTGGGATGAGATAATCAGGAAAGTAATGGTCAATGGTCAGGTAAAGGGCCTCAGCAGGGAAATGATAGATACCATTTTCAAGGCAATTCACCAGGAATCAATCAATCACCAGATGAAGATCATGAATAACGGTATTGAAAATCCCGGCGGGAAGAAATAAGAAACCCGAGCTTATGGAAAGATCTGTAGAACCCTCCTTTGTAAATGGCGAGTTAAAGGCACCCCCGTCGAAAAGTATGACTCAAAGGGCTATTGCCGCCGCGTTACTGGCCGATGGACAGAGCCTGATACTTTTTCCGTCATATTGTGATGACTCGCTGGCCGCCATGAGCATTGCCGTGAGTCTCGGAGCAAGAGTTGAACCAGAAGCCGGAAGGATGAAGATCACAGGTGCCGGTGAACTCAGGGAAAAGAAGCTTAACTGCGGTGAGTCAGGATTGGCAATACGCCTCTTCTCCCCGGTAGCTGCTCTTTATGATGAAGAAATAACCATGACTGGTGCCGGCTCGCTTAAAAAGCGGCCGATGCATATGATTGGCGATGCACTGAATCAGCTGGGGGTTAAATGTACAAGCACTGACGGATTCCTTCCTCTTACGATCAGGGGGCCGCTTAAGGGCGGCGCATGTGAAATTGACGGTTCCTTGAGCTCCCAGCTGCTTTCCGGACTGCTTATGTCACTTCCATTGGCTGATAATGATTCCGTGATAAAGGTAAATAATCTTAAAAGCAAGCCATATATTGACATGACGCTTGAAGTGCTCAGGGATTTCGGAATTAATATTTCAAATAAGAATTATTCGCTTTTCGAAGTACCCGGCCGACAGCAATATATGCCGATGACTTACGAGGTTGAAAGTGACTGGAGCGGCGGGTCATTCCTTCTGGTAGCAGGCGCTATAAACGGGAATATTAAGGTCAGCGGTTTGCGGACAGACAGCTTTCAGAGCGATATGGGAATTCTAAAGGCTCTTGAAAAAGCAGGTGCCAATGTGAAAATATCTGAAGGCAAAATTGAGGTATCAAAATCTGACCTTCAGGCTTTTGAATTCGATGCCACCGAATCGCCCGACCTCTTCCCTCCTCTCGTCGCACTTGCATCTTACTGCAAAGGCGTTACAAAGATAAAGGGTGCCTCACGGCTCAGGCATAAAGAGAGTGACCGGGCATCTTCACTTTCCGAAGAGTTTGGGAAAATGAACATAAAGGTTGAAATAGCTGATGATTATCTGGTTGTTACAGGTGGTGAGGTTAAAGGAGCGAAGGTAAACTCCCATGATGACCACCGGATTGCAATGGCTGAAGCTGTAGCAGCATTGAGTGCATCGGACACTGTATTCATTAAGGATTCACATTGTATTGTCAAATCATACCCGGGATTTTTTGACGACCTGAGGAAGGTTGGAGCCGTGGTTCATGAGTGATTTTTATGTAATTACATTGTAATTACATAATTCTTTTAATTATAAACTATTGATCATTAATAAAAAGAAACAAAAACACAATTCTCTTTGAATAAATTTAAAATAATCCTCTTTTTTCTTGCTATTTAAAATTTTTATTTATTTTTGCCTATATGAATTTTGGAACATTATATATCTGGTCCTGGTGCAGCTCAAAAATTTAAGCTGTGAATAAGGCCGTTATATAATCCATAAGATATTACCCATAAAGGCATGCTGTTCACAGCATGCCTTTTTTTATTTGAAATTTTTAATAACCCGTTAAATACTTAAGACAATGAAAAAATCAAGCAGAATCATTCTAAGCGAAAAAGAGATGCCGCGCCACTGGTATAATATCGTGGCTGATATGCCCAATAAACCGTTGCCGCCGCTTCATCCGCAAACCCGACAGCCAATAGGTGCCGATGCCCTGGCCGCCGTTTTCCCAATGGAGCTTATAAAACAGGAAGTCTCGGCCGAAAGGTATATTGAAATACCCGACGAGGTGATTGACCTCTATAAGACATACCGCCCTTCACCTTTATTCAGGGCAGTGAATCTTGAGAAAGCCCTTGGCACGAAAAGCAGGATCTACTATAAATATGAAGGAGGCAATTATTCAGGTTCCCATAAGGCCAATACTGCAATACCACAGGCATATTACAATAAAAAGGAGGGAATTAAAAGGATCACAACCGAGACCGGCGCCGGACAGTGGGGATGTGCAATGAGCTATGCCTGCAATCATTTCGGGCTTGAGCTTCTGGTTTTTATGGTTAAGGTAAGCTATTATCAGAAACCCGGCCGCAAGCTTATGATGAATGCCTACAATGCCAAAGTGGTTCCTTCACCAAGCACAATGACTGCAGCAGGAAGAAAGGTCCTTGAACTGGATCCGGACTCCCCCGGAAGTCTCGGAATTGCGATTTCAGAGGCGATGGAGATAGCTGTTCAGGATCCGTACACGAAATATTCTCTCGGGAGTGTGCTTAACCATGTTATCCTTCACCAGACAATTATCGGACAGGAGGCTCTGCTTCAGATGGCAAAAACCGATGATTATCCCGATGTTGTTATCGGATGCTTTGGCGGCGGTTCCAATTTTTCGGGGATTTCATTTCCTTTCCTGAGGGAGAATCTTGTGAATGGCAAAAAGACCCGTCTGCTTGCTATTGAACCCTCCTCATGTCCTAAGCTCACAAAAGGCAAATTCATGTACGATTTTGGTGATTCAGCCGGGATGACCCCTCTTCTTGCAATGTATACCCTTGGTCATGATTACATTCCGGAGAAGATACACGCCGGGGGATTGCGTTACCATGGTGCAGGAACACTAGTAAGTCAGCTCAGGAAAGACGGATTGATTGAGGCAAGGGCAAAAATGCAGAGAGAGTGTTTCGAAGGAGCTGTCCTTTTTGCAAGAACCGAAGGAATCCTTCCCGCTCCTGAATCATCATATGCAATTGCAGGGGCTCTTGATGAGGCAAGGAAAGCTGATATTGAGGGAGTTTCGAAAACAATACTTTTCAACCTTAGCGGACATGGCCATTTCGATATTTCAGCCTATGAGAAGTATTTCGAGAATAATCTTCCCGATCATGAGATGACTGATGCAGAGGTGGAACAGGCAATCGCCAAAATAGAGTTCCCGGCTTAACCCCCCTGCCCCCCTATAGGGGGGTTTGATCCAGGCTTTACTTTCCTAGCCCCCCTTCACGGGGGTAGGGGAGTAAAATATTAAAAATCAGAGTAGTCTGTTGGATGAAGCAGGTAAGCATTCGCTTTAATTACAGTATTGGCATATTCTTCCTTTACCCTCAGAGCCTGCCAGTCGGGATGTTTTGAGAATGCGGCCCAATGCTCTTTCTGCGAATTCATGTCAGCGTATGTTGTCATATATAGTAACCTTGGCTTCAGGCTACCAAATAATACCTGGCCATAAAATACGGCATTAGAACCAATCTTTTCAAAGATAGCCATCTCCCCGCCTTCATTGAACATATGAATCTTTTTAGTAGCTTTTTCTTCTGTCCAGCTCCCATAACTCCTTAGTTCATAGATTCTTTCAGAAGGAGGCGTAGTATATGTATAGGTTTTGTATTTCGGCATAAATGCAAAGGCTTTCATAAAAACGCTTTCATATCTCGTGAAGGGAGCATCATTATATGGAGCATCAAGAAAATCCTTCCCCGCCTGCTGGTAAGCAGCATCGGTTTCGAGCTTTGTAAGAACCTTATCATATTGATCCAGAGTCTCATAAGGAACAAAGACATAAACCATTTTACCAAATGCAGTATCTGTCTCAACTGGTTTGAAAACTCCAACTTTTGGAATCCCGGCCTTGTGCATCGCCGGAATAAAAGCTTCCTTCAGATAATTGTCAAAAACAGCATTTTTTCCCGGGTCCTTCAACCTGTAGATTTTTAATTCATAGAACATCTGTTTTTCGGGAGGTGCACCGAATACAGCCGCTGAAAACGAAAAAAACAACATAACAGCCATTGAGGCCAGTACGATTCTGAACAGATTGATTTTCTTCATAGTGTTTTGGTTTTAGCCCCGCTGCCTGAAGGCACGCATCGGGATTGGGAGGTTAATACATTTTTGAAAAAGCTTTAAATATCTTATCCGCATCATCCGGTGTCATCCCGGCCCCCGACTGGACATAAAATCTGTGCCGGAGTGTAAGTGATTCACCCTTTCTCAGATTCCAGACCACCTTCTCCTGTTTAGGATCGTAGGAATTCTGGCCAAGATTATTCACTGAAAAGAGTCCGTAACCTCGTGCATGGGCATATGCCGGGTAACCTGGATTTTTCGGATTATCAAAGATACCAAATGTAATTGGGACATTATCTTTTATTCCTGAAAGCAATACCCATTCGTTCCTGGTACCCCAGACAGCATCACCCTTAAGTCCGCCGCTCGATGTGTACATCCCTGTAACGCCAGTGTTATCGGTGGCTTTAACAGTTGTAGGATTGCCTTTCTCGTCAGTGAATATGAGGGATTCGTTCGACGGCATCTCGAATGCCCTGTCGACCCTGATAGCGAAAAGACCCTCCTTGTTGTCAGTAATAACTACCGGACCATTTGCGGCCGTAAGTGTCGAAATATGATCAACCGTCCGGGAAGACTTCCCTGCCGTAAAAATGTATTTAGTATTTTCCGTAACCAGTGTATTCCCTTCGTTGTCCTTCCATTCGGAAGCAACTTCCAGCAGGCCTTTTTTCCCGCTTTCAGCCCTTATAATCTTCTGAACAACTATATGCCCGTACGAACCTTTCTTATCGGCCGGTATTGCCGATGAATTATTCCAGAAATCAAGGCCGTTCACATTTCCGTGGTTAAACCATAGCCCGATATGGTGAGGATGATCAATCCTTTCCCCTTTCCTGGGCTCAAGGGGAAATCCCCTTGTAATTACCGAACCATTGGGGGCCAGAACTGGATAAAGAAAAGGCTTTTCCAGATCAGCCGGATACCGGTAAGAGGTAAAAAATGACCCATTGACATACACATTAACTTTGTACTGATCATCAAGCCGTTCGAGCCGGATGCCCTTGTTTTTAATACTCTGGCCACTAATGACCAGCCCGGTCGTCAGGATAAGCACCTTGACTGAAACCAGTGACAGCAGGAACCTGCGATTCTTTAAAATTCTCTTGATTCTGTTCATCTTACTTCAATTGATAATGAATCACTATATATATTGCTATAGCTTCATTTGCGCAGGTAAAAGTAAATTAAATTGCCCTTATTAAGCAATAATGATCCTGCTTTTTTTAACTTTCAAACATTAAAAAACATTAAAATGAAAAATGAAGATTCTGTCTCACTCCTTCCCTCGTGGGGGAAGGTTGGGTAGGGGGTTTTAAACAAAGTAAAAGTAAATTTGCATTGAAAATCGCTAATCTTAAAATTCAAAATACTTAATGAAGAATACAATATTAATACTCTTAGTAATTTCTACTCTCTTATTTTTAACAACTTCAATACAAAGTCAAACGTCAGAATGGAATGAGGTTGCACCCGGTGTTTGGAAAATGGCACAAGGAACGCCGGAAAAGCTGGATCTCTTCAGTGCAGCAGGTATAAAACCGTCAATTGATGGGTTAGCGAAGCTAGGACCTGCACCCTTTCCACTATCACCTGATAAAATAGAGGTACAAACCGCCAACGGATCCACCTTCCTCAGGTTTCCCCTTGAAATGGAAGAAAGGATTTTTGGCTTCGGGCTGAACTTCAAGACTGTCTATCAGAGAGGACGGATACTTCAGCTTCATGTGGACCATTACGGAGGTGCGGATAATGGAAGAACCCATGCTCCGGTACCCTTTTATGTATCGGACAGAGGCTATGGTGTTTTTGTTAACAGCTCGAGATATCTTACGGTTTATGCAGGGACGGGAGTAAGAAAAGATAGCCCGGATGCACCAGAGGAGCGCGACAGGAACACCGACAGTAAATGGACCTCCCAGCCCCAATCTGATGCCGTGGAGATCCTTGTGCCTGCACCCGGGGTGGAAATATATGTTTTTGCCGGTCCAACAATTCTCGATGCAGTCAGGAGGTTCAACCTTTACTCCGGAGGAGGATGCCTTCCTCCCCGCTGGGGACTTGGATTCACACAGCGTGTTCCGACTCTTTATACTTCAGAACAGGTCATTAATGAATCCAGAGCGTTTGAGGAACGCGGATTCCCTCTTGATTTCATAGGTCTGGAGCCGGGCTGGCAAAGCAGATCATATCCATGCACCCTTGAGTGGGACAGCTCAAGATTTCCCAACCCTCCAGAATTTGTAAAAGCCATGAAAGATCTTGGAATACGGCTGAATCTATGGACAAACCCATATATCTCCTCCAAAGCCTCCTTTTACAAGGAGATCCTCCCTTTCACAGGATCACATACAGTCTGGGGAGGTGTCGTTCCGGATCTCTCAATTCCAAGGGCTGCAGAAATTCTGATTGAACAGATCGACAAAAGCCAGGTCAGTATTGGAATCAGCGGCTATAAAATTGACGAGTCCGACGGGTACGACAGGTGGCTATGGCCCGATGTAGCCCTGTTTCCATCGGGCAACACTGCAGAACAGATCCGGCAGACTTACGGACTCTTTCTTCAGAAGATGACTACCGATCTGTTTCGTAAAAAAAATCAACGGACATATGGTTTAACCAGATCCTCAAACGGCGGCGGTGCATCATTTCCATATGTTATTTACAACGACTATTACAGTCACGAGGATTTTATAACAGCATTGATAAACAGCGGATACAGCGGTGTACTTTGGACCCCCGAGGTCAGGAGCTCAAAAACAGGGGAAGAATGGCTTCGAAGGTTCCAGAGTGTCTGTTTTTCACCCATGGCGATGATAAATGCCTGGTCGAGCGGGACCAAACCCTGGTCGTTCCCAGAAGTTGAGAGCGAGGTGAAAGAGTATGCCCTGCTCAGGATGCAGTTGATTCCCTATCTGTATTCCGAATTTGCAAAATACCATTTTGAGGGAACTCCTCCGTTCCGGGGAATGAACCTGGAACCGGGATTTGACCTAAAATCAATTGAAGAAACCCTGAACACCGACCTTAACGAAGATCCCTATGGGGAGGCAGTCCTGAAAGAGATCAAAGACCAGTATATGACCGGTGAATACCTTCTTGTGGCGCCTCTGTTCACGGGTCAGACAACCCGCGAAGTGGTGCTGCCCGGGGGTAAATGGTTCGATTTCTATTCGGGCCGGTATGCCGGTGAACAGGAGGTAATAAAAGTCACCCCCGGGTTAGGGAAAATCCCGGTATTCGTTAAAGATGGGGCAATTGTTCCCATGATGAAACCGGTACTGCATTCACCCTCGGCCGGACAAAAATATGACCTTGAAATAAGGTATTATGGTTCCGCTCCGGGTTTTTACAGGTTGTATGATGATGACGGTGAGACATTCGATTATGAAAAAGGAATATACTCATGGCGGGAAATAAAGGTTTCAGCCGACAGAAAGGGGAAACTTACCGGAACCATTTCAAAAGCCGGAAAAGGAAAACCAGATAATATCGGTCAGGTGACGTGGAGGTTTATGACAAGTAAATAAGGTCGTGCAGTCATGCAGTCATGAAGTCGTGCAGTCCTGCAGTCACTTCTTTTAAAACAGACCGCATGACCGCATGACCGCATGATCGCAAGACAATTTGAAACAAAAGAATGAAAAAGAGTATTTTAGTTGATATGGATGGTGTTCTGGTTGATATTTACACCACTTTCTTTGAACTTCATGAGAAAGAGACTGGCCAAGAGCTGGTTTTAGAGGATATTGCCGGACTTCTTGAAGAGGAAGCTTTTGAGAATCAGCGTAGATGGGTTAGCACTCCGGGATTTTTCAGGAATCTGCCTGTTATGCCCGGAAGCATTGAGGCGCTTCTGCGGCTCAGTGACCGCTATAAAATAATCGTTGTATCGCTGGCAACTGAGTTCCCTTACTGTCTGACTGACAAACAGCTATGGCTTCACGAAAATTTCCCTTTCATCACCTGGCGGCAAATAGTGTTTTGCGGCGACAAGAATATAATTAAAGCAGATATTATGATCGATGATCACTTCAAGAATCTCGATCAATTTGAAGGCCGGACGATATTATTCACACAACCTCATAATATGCTGATCAAAGATACCAGTCATACCAGAGTCAGCTCCTGGGAAGAAATTGAGAAGCTGCTAATTCAGCCTGACTTCAGCCAGGACAGGCAGGTGATCTGAAGGATAAAACATGCCGAATGAATCGGAGAGCACCCCATGCCTCAAAACCGTAACCTTCTGATTGATAAAGATAAAATCTATCGTTCTGCTCTTTTCCCTTACTGCAAAGCCACCACTCGTCCCTTCTGGGCCGTATGGCGGGGAAATGGATTTATCGCGTGCATCATTCAGAACTCCAAGTATAGCTTTTATTGGTCCTGATTCCTTGACAAGATTGAAGTCGCCGGTAAATATCAGCGGGAGATTCTCCCTGTTTATTTCCGGGATCCTGCTCAGAATAAGCTTTACGCCTTCATCACGGGCTTTCATACCCCTGTGGTCGAGGTGTGTATCGAGAACAAGGAAGCTCTTCATCGTGATTTTATCCTTGAGCTTAATCCAGGTGCATGTACGGTTGCATGCGGCATCCCAGCCGAATCCCGGCTTATCGGGGGTTTCGCTTAGCCAGAACATCCCGTCAGAAAGTTTTTCAAACCTCGATTTCCTGTAGAAGATCGCCATATGTTCACCTGCCCTTTTACCATCATCGCGTCCAACTCCGACATGATCAAATTCAGGCATCAGGTTTGTCAGGTCATCCATCTGCTCAGGCAGGGCCTCCTGGACATTGAAAATGTCGGCTTTATGAAAATTCAGAAGGCCGGCCACTTTTTCCTTCCTCAGGGGCCATGCATTGACTCCGTCGTCTGGTGTATTCATCCGGATGTTGTAGGTAATTATATTGAACGGAGTCTCTTTTTTCGACTGTCCATTGGCTTGATCGCTGGCAAGAAATGCCAGAAAGAGTGCCATTGCTAATCCTGAAATAAACCGAATTGATCTCATATTTAGCAAGTTATTTAAGAACTTACACTGAGAACCACTGAGAATCACAGAGATCCACAGAGATCTTATTTCTCAACTCTGTGGAACTCTGTGTCTTCTCTGTGTACCTTTGTGTAACTAAAAGTTATTTAATCGATGTTCCCCTAATTTATTGATGGGTGTATGACTTTGAGTTTAAAAAAGTTTAATATCCAATCAATTACCAGCCCGGATTTTGTCCGAGTTCAGGATTCAGCAATCTGTCGGTTTCAGGGATCGGATAGTAGTAATGCTTATCTTCCCAGACCCTTGTTAGGTTATTCATCCAGGTCAGTTCCCCGAAGGTATTGCTTTTAAGTCTCTGGGAATTCTGATTTGTTCCGACCATCTCAGATACATTTACATATTCAACACCTGCAAGGGCTGGTGAAGGTTTTGTTCCCTGGTAGAAGACGACATCGAGTATCCCATCCTCATTGAGATCCATTGGAGTCAGGAGTTCCGGAACATAAAAACCGTTCCATTCCATCTTCATGAGTTCCCCTCTTTTCCATCTCAGAATATCATGGAAACGGAAGCCTTCGAGCGATAACTCTATTCCTCTTTCCCTCCTTACTTCCAGTATCACAGGATCTGTTATTTCCGGGAAGTATGTTGTCTGAAGATATGGATCAACGACAGTCGGTAATACCGTAATACCTCCGGTTATTCCAGCTCTTGAACGGAGTCTCCCGACAGTAGCTGCCCAGTCTTCATCAGTAAGGTTCCCCAATTCAGCTTGTGCCTCAGCATAATTCAGGAGAACTTCAGCATACCTGAACAGGGCAACAGAGTTGATGTTAAGGTCCCTGGTATCATAGTACATGTCATCCAGAGTCCACTTGATTGGCTGATATCCGGTAAAAGTGTATGAAAAGAGGGGAGGTCCGGGGATCTGGACTCCGCCGCTGATCCTTTTGTAATCACCCAGCCTTATTGTCTGCTGGAGCCTTTTATCCCTGCCTTTTACCTCATCCTTGAATAACATGGTTTCCCAGCCTTCCGTATTGGTAAAGGGAGTACCGTCTTCCAGGAGATAAGTATTTATAAAGCTGCGGATAAAGCTACCCTTGACCCAGTATGTACCGCTTGTATAAGCCCAGTTGGCATCGTGAAGCTCATTCAATGTAAGGTCCATGACCGCTGCAAGCATGACTTCCGAAGCGATAGGTGTTGCGTTGGTAAACAAAGTCCTGTAAGCTTTGGTTGTTCCTCCTGTCGTGTAAATTGAATATACACCTGCGTCCATTACTTCTTTTGCGGCTGTTGCTGCTTCATTAAGCCAAGTATTTGCTGAAGCCGTCAGCCCCAGTTCAGTATGATATTTCCTGAAGGTGCCCTCAAAAAGGCAGATCCTCGACTTCAGGGCATACGCAACATATTTTGTTACAAGACTTCGCGTAGCATCACTTGTTGATGTAATGTTTGCGCAGGCATAGTCTATATCTGCCAGTACTGAGTCCATTATCAGGGTTCGGGGATCCCGCGGACCAAACAGAATATCAGTATCAGAAACATCGAGAGGTTTACCGATCCATGGAACATCCCCGAATCTCTTAACCTTCTCAAAGTAGAAATAAGCCCTGAAGAATTTAGCAATCCCGTTGTAATTATTTCTAACTGCATCCGGAACTTTGGGATCGACATTATACTGCAGGAAATAGTTAATATTCCTGAGATCGCCCCAATCCCAGCCGGAACTGTTGGTGGCGGCAAATGCTGCCTGAAGGAATGTTGGTAATTCCTTAACGGCAAGATAATCCGACATGGCATCGAGTGTTGTGCTTCCGTTGCCATTCGGCAACATTGTGTAGAATGAATTGGAATATAATGCCAATCCTGAAGCATTACTGAACACTGCTTCCCTGGATGTGGTAGCCTCGGGCAATTGTTCCAGTTCGCAGCTGACCACAAGGAAGCTTAAAATTATAAACCACAAATATTGTTTTTTCATAACTGTAATTTTTAAAATGTTAGAATCCGATTGACACGCCCAGGGTTAAGCTTTTCAGCATCGGATAGTTATATCCGTCGCCTGCATTACCTGAAGTAAATACCTGATCTGAAGGCCCGGTGTTTTCGACATCTATATGCCGTACCAGTTTGTAAAGAGGTGACCATGACCAGAGGTTTTCTCCCGATATATAAACCCTCATATCATTTGCACGGATTTTCGAAGTCAGACTTTTAGGAAGGGTATATCCGAACTGGATATTTTTCATCCTTATGTATGCCACATTCTGAAGGTATTTTGTCTGGGCAACGCCAAGGGTTCTGGATGTAGAGCTTGATGCGGCACGCGACATGGTCCTCGGGAAATAGGCATCTGTATTCTCAGGAGTCCACATATTTCCAAGGTGGAATGTGGGAATATTGTTGTAAGGCCTGTTGTACTGACCCCAGAAAAATTCAGCTTCGGTGCTTGGATACCAGTCCTGCTTTCCTACTCCCTGGAAAAATGCTGAGAAGAAGAAATTTGTCCAGTCTGCATTAAGATTGATCCCATACATAAACCTGGGTGATTTGTTCCCTATAATAGTCCTGTCGCCCGGGTTTGAAACCCTGTTTGTACCTCGGTTGATCAGGCCGTCCTCATTCCGATCCAGGAGCTTTATGTCACCCGGATACCATATATTGGTTGGTGATGCCCTCATTTCAGGATTCTGTTTCGCATGTGTGGCAATATCTTCTGCATCGATGAAAAATCCCTCGGTTGTATAGCCCCAGATTTCACCAATGACCTGTCCTACGTAATAATCAGTAAGCAATTTGTCGGGATTGTTGTACCTGGTTATTTCAGACCTGTTGTCTGCCAGTGTGAACCTTAAACCATAATTGAAAGGTTTGGCTGCAACATTGAACATGTCTTGCCATGACAAGGTGATTTCCCACCCTTGCGTTTTCAGGTCGGCATAGTTACCCTTTGGTGCAGTAGCTCC
>Ga0105106_10002322_pt1 | contig 13694 bp, 14 predicted proteins | sample PPLLaktember2015_5_FD_79109 | JGI IMG/M metagenome (GOLD analysis project Ga0105106, IMG submission 79109) | Freshwater sediment microbial communities from Prairie Pothole Lake near Jamestown, North Dakota, USA - PPLs Lake P8 Core (1) Depth... | ecosystem: Environmental > Aquatic > Freshwater >...
CTCCTCTGGTTGATGGCTAAGGGGTCGGGGGAAGGGTTTATCAGAATCCAATAATTTTTAAAAGAACTTATAAATATCCGAATCTGAAATTAAATTATTTTCATCTTTTAAAATCTTCCCGATATCCTCCGGCATGTGTTTACAGCCAATTAGTTTTTTTGCTGTTGTTTTCAGTTCATCTGTTCCTTCAATTTCACACTCCCGGATGATACCATCTTTCACAGATATCCGGCAGGAACAGGCTGCATCATTAATTTTAAATCTGTTACTAAATTGATAATCAGGCCCGTATGCATAATTCCATTCCCATGTCCCGTATTTTGACTCTGCAAGTAACCCTATCGAGGTTAATTCATCCGGAGTTAATTCTATCAGGGAATTACCTTTTTCATTCAGAAAGAATTCCAGCATCCGGTTCCTGAATTCCTCAACATTGGTAATCCTGTTCACCAGATTTTTCAGGTTCATGACTGAGGTGGGATTGGATTCAACAGCCCTGGTTGTATACCCGGAGGTATCTTTTCGTAAAGAGCTTTTCAATGCTTCAAGCCGGGATTCGAAAAGAAGGGTTCCATGGTGCAACACTCTCTCCCGGTAAACGTGTTCGGCGTTCCCTGATATTTTGAGTCCATTTACCTTCAGATCGCTCTTGCCTTCAAAATCAACTTTTATCCCTTCAGATTTAAGGAATTCTATTACAGGGAGGGTATATTTTCTGAAATCAACCTGTTTCCCATGTGTACTTTGAAGAATGAAAGAGAAATTCAGATTTCCGGGATCATGATACACGGCACCGCCTCCGGAGATCCGCCGGATAACCGGGATTTTGTTCTCCGTAATAAACTTCGTGTCAGTTTCCCTGTGAGCGACCTGGTGCTTCCCTATGACAACTGACGGGCTGTTTATTCCAAGTATCAGGTAATCCTCCTTAGTATTCCTGAGCAGGGATTCGTCAACTGCAAGGTTGAAGAACGGATCGGTAGAATTGAGTTTAAAGCACAGCATTGTCCGGGTCATTCAGAGACCTGAGAAACTTTTTATCCGTCATCTCATAAAGCTTATACATTCCCCATCCTATCAACGCTCCCAGCATCGAACCACAGACCACATCACCCGGATAATGAACCCCCAGGTAGATCCTGCTGTATCCGACAACCAGTGCCCATAAAATAATGCTGATACTGAACCATCTCTTCCGGATGAACATCAGACTGAAGAGGGCAACGTTGAACGAATTCGCTGCATGCGATGAGACAAATCCATACAATCCCCCGCATTTCCCATCCACAAGGTGAACGAGTCCGGCCAGTGCCGGCTCGTGACACGGACGGAGACGGTGAAACACATTTTTGAAAAGGTGAACTGACGACTGATCGGCCAGCAAGACAGCCAGCACAGTAAAAAAGATGATCACGGGGAATTTCCTTTTGTACTTTGTTCCAAGGTAAACCAGAATGGCAATGTACAGGGGCACCCAGATCAACACGGCACTTATGACATACATTATCTTGTCCCAGAAGGGCGAGCTGAGCGAATTCAGAATAAGGAAAAGCCTCTGGTCAAATTGTTCAAGCATTTTCGTTAATTAATTTCCTGTCAGTACTTTCCAGAGCATATCTTTGAGGTCTGTCAGTCCGAGTCCGGTTATTGATGAAATGAATACCCTCGGGATATCAGGCAGGTCTTTCCTTGTTTCGTTCATCAGCTCTTCGTCGAGAAGATCGGATTTTGAGATTGCCAGCACCCGTTTTTTATCGAGCAATTCCGGGTTGTACATCCGGAGCTCATTTATCAAAACCTCATATTCTTCCCTGATGTTCTTAGTGTCGGCAGGTATAACAAAAAGAAGAAGTGAATTTCTTTCAATATGTCTTAAAAATCTGATCCCCAGCCCTTTACCCTCATGGGCTCCTTCGATAATCCCGGGTATATCGGCCATAACGAACGATTTATTATCCCGGTAGCTCACGATCCCCAGGTTGGGGGTCAGTGTGGTAAAAGGATAATCGGCTATCCTGGGTTTTGCTGCTGAAACAACTGACAGTAAGGTCGATTTACCGGCATTCGGGAATCCCACAAGTCCGACATCTGCAAGAATCTTCAGCTCCAGGACGAACCAGTTGGAATCACCTTCTTCTCCAGGTTGTGCAAACCTCGGAGTCTGATTGGTCGATGACTTGAAATGAACATTTCCCAATCCTCCTCTGCCTCCTTTTGCGATGATCTTCTCTTCACCATGGGATGTTATCTCGAACAGTACAGTATCGGCATCAGCAATTTTTGCAACTGTTCCCAGGGGCACCTCAATTATCTCATCTTTCCCATCGGCTCCGGTACTTTGCTGTACTCCTCCCCTGATACCGTTCCCGGCAAAAACATGCCGGCGAAACTTCAGGTGAAGTAATGTCCACATCTGGTTGTTCCCGCGCACTATCACATGTCCGCCCCTGCCGCCATCACCACCGTCGGGGCCTCCCTTGGGTATAAACTTCTCCCTCCGCAGATGAGCTGATCCGGCACCGCCGTTCCCTGCCCTGCAAAATATCTTTATATAATCAACAAAATTAGATCCGGTCATTCAGATTTCCTGGTATTTCTCAGATCAGTTTCTTAATGTACTTCGATAACCTCCTGAATATATCATCAATACTTCCCACACCATTCACAGGCTGATAGATTCCCCTCTCCCGGCAGTAATTGATTATCGGTTCGGTCTTTTCTTTATAGACATCGATCCTGTTTTCAATTACAGACGGATCTTTATCATCGGGCCGACCCGACAATTCAGCGCGTGCTACCAATCTTTTAACAAGTTCATCATGATCCACATCAAGGACGAGCATGCTGTCGATCTTCATCTTCCTGTCGTTCAGCATTTTCTCAAGTGCAACTGTCTGTGCGACTGTCCTGGGAAAGCCATCAAACAGAAATCCGGTACGATCCCTGGTGCTGTCGATTCTGGAAGCAATCATTTCAATTACAACTTCATCGGGAACAAGTTCACCCTTCGACATTATCGAGCTCATTCTTTTGCCGAGCTCAGTGCCGGCAGCTATCTCTGCCCGCAGCATATCACCCGTAGAGAGATGGGACAAATTAAATTTTTCTGCCAGCTTTACCGACTGGGTTCCTTTGCCTGATCCCGGAGGACCAAAAATTAAAAAATTAACCATAGAAAAAATATTTGATTTAACGTACCAATGAATATATTGAACGCAGATTACGTCCGAAGCCGCAATAGTCAAGGCCATATCCCACAACGAATTTGTTCGGAATTTCAAATCCTATATAATTGATTGGTATATCCTTTGTATAGGCAGTCGGTTTAAGAAGCATTGTTGCAATTTTAATTTCAGCGACATTTCTGATAACAAGCTCATTAACTATTCGTTCCAGGGTTGCTCCCGTATCAACTATATCCTCAACCACGATAACTATCTTATTAACCATGTCTTCGTTCCATCCTATCAGCTCCTTGATCGATCCTGACGAATTTATGCCCTGATAAGAAGCAAGCTTGACGAATGTGATCCTCGCATTAAGATCGATTTTCCTGAAAAGATCAGCTGCAAACATGAACGCTCCGTTGAGAATACCGACAAAAATAACCTCATTGCCCACAAAATCGCGGTTGAGCTGTAAGGCAATTTCATCAATTCTTTTCCGGATCGACTGTTCAGAGATAAGCTCCCTGAACGTTTTATCAAGGACTCTTACTTCGTTCATACGGGTGATTTTTGAATCGTCAGCCGGTGCGAAAATATGAAAATAATAGCTTATTTTTGCCTTTATCAGGAAGTTAAATTCAAATTAGAAGTATGGATCCTCTTGTAAGTATTATAATGGGAAGTGCATCAGATATGGCTGTGATGGAAAAAGCGGCTCAGGTTCTGAATGATTTCGGGATTCCCTTTGAGATCAATGCACTTTCGGCGCACCGCACCCCGGAGGAGGTTGAAAAATTTGCAAAGGGAGCAGCAGGGAGAGGGATCAGGGTGATCATTGCAGCCGCCGGGATGGCAGCCCATCTGCCAGGTGTCATAGCTGCTCAGACGCCGATTCCTGTTATCGGAGTTCCTGTTAAAGCTTCACTGGAAGGGCTCGATTCCATACTTTCCATACTTCAAATGCCTCCGGGTGTTCCGGTCGCCACTGTTGGGATCAATGCAGCACAGAATGCGGGCATACTTGCTGCGCAGATAATCGGTACGGGTGATGAAAAGGTTATGAGTGAGGTGATTAAATTCAAGGAAAACCTGAAAAAGAAGATCGTGGAGGCAAATGAGGAACTGAAAAAAGTGAAGTTTCCGTATAAAACAAACTGACGACCGGGGGTCGCTAATGAAAGAAATTTCACTTAATTCCATACAATCTATCCATTTTTTTTGTATCTTGATGGTTTATACCTGATTCAGTTTGTACTCGCTGCACAGGATAACTGTTTTTTTCTATTCTATTTTTCTGTCAATAACCGCCTCCGGCAGTAACCCTTATCGTTTGCCGGCTGGTGCGGGTGAGGCAGGAATGGGATCGGTTTGTATAATGAGAACCGGTTTCTGGTCTTCGTTTCAGAACCAGGCTCTTATAGCAGATTTCAAATCTGTTTCGGCCGGGATCAATTATGAAAGCCGGTTCAATATCAGCGAACTGGGTACCCGAAGTGCCGGATTGATAATTCCTGCCGGAAGGACTTCTCTGGGGATCGTTTACTCATATTTCGGATACTCCCAGTTCCGCAGGGAAACCGGCGGATTTGCATGCGGGCTCAGGTTATCAGAAAAGATTTCAGCAGGAATCCAGGTGGATTATTTTTCGGAAAAGGCAGCCGGGGAATATGAAAACAGGCAGGTGGTCACCTGTGAAGGAGGATTATTGTTAAAACCGAAGGAGAATATAACTGTCGGAGTACATGTCTTTAATCCTGTGCCAAACTCCTTAAGGAAATCATTTCTGCCATCATCTCTCAGGGCTGGTGCCGGTATTCAGCTCAGCGAGGCGTTGTTTGCGGGAGCCGAAGTGGAAATGAGCTCGGGTAAGGATCTCATTCTGCGAACCGGTTTTGAGTATGAAGCTGCAAAGAAATTATGTCTCAGGGGAGGCTTCAGCAGTGAATATACCTCTTTCAGTTTCGGGCTTGGTTATTCACTTAAGTCCCTTAAACTCGACCTGGGTTTTGCAACTCACGAAAAACTTGGAATTTCTTCAGGTGTTTCACTGGTATTTAAGATAAAATGATGAGACATTTAGTACTACCCATACTTTTATTGACTGTCTTTCTGAAAGTCGATTGTCAGGAGCCTGAATTGTCAGAGATAATTGTTGATATTGCCGAGGATCTTGCTGCTGATGAGACGGATCCGGAAACAGTAAGTCTGTTCATCGAACAACTTCACGAACTTTCCGAAAATCCTGTCAGGATTAACTCCGGTGACGAGACCGACTTATCCAGGCTCTTTTTTCTTTCAGAATTTCAGATACGGTCAATAACCGATCATGTCAGATCAACTGGCAATATTGTTTCCATTTACGAAATTGCCGCGATTCCCGGGTTTGACCGCCAGATCACCGAAATGCTCCTTCCCTTCATTACTCTTGAACCAGTCCGTAATAGAAAACCCGATACACTGATCCTTAGAAATACACTCCTTTCAAATCTGATAGTGAAGCCGGGAGAAAAAGATACTACCTGGGCCGGATCGTCATGGAAAATCCTGTCCCGATATAAAATCTCTGCCGGACCATTCTCGGCAGGAATCACAACCGAAAAAGATGCAGGAGAAAAATTATTATCAGGCACTCCTCCCCTGCCGGATTTTCTCTCCGGACATATTTGCTATACCGGACGCGGCATAATCAGGAAACTGATCGCAGGAGACTTTTCTGTAAGGTTCGGCCAGGGTACGGGAATCAATACAGGGATGCGTACCGGCAGTTCTGTCACAGCATCCGGTTACCAGCCGGGCAGGGATCAGATCAAACCATACACCTCAACCGATGAAAACAATTTCTTCAGAGGAGCTGCTGGGGAATTTGCATTTAAGAAGCTGGGATTGTCACTTTTTTATTCACTTAATAATCTTGATGCTACTACAAGGCTTTCAGACGATTCAACAATTATTACAGTGGATAATTTTTATAAAACAGGATTGCACAATACTTCTTCTTTGTTACATAAAAAGGATGCCGTTACCGAAACATATTACGGAATGAATGTCACATACAATTTTTCATCATTTAGGATTGGATTTAACGGGTCGGAAAGTAATTTTTCCCTTCCTGTCAATTCAGCCAGTCCTGATGCAGCGGATCTTTACGATTTCAGCGGGGAGTGGAACAGTATTTTCTCAGCTTATTATAACAGCCTGATCAACAGGATTTTGTTATTCGGGGAAATCTCCACAAATGATACAAGACAATTTGCACTGGTACAGGGAATCACCTTAAGGCCTTCCGACAGACTGACCCTGAATTTCCTGTACAGAAATTACAGCCCGGGCTTCATAAGTTTTCATGGAAGAGGGCCCGGCAGCAATTCAATTACCGGAAATGAACATGGCATTCTCGGCAATTTCACCTTTGAAGCTGCAAAGCACCTGTTCATAAGTGCGGGTTGCGATATCAGCCATTTTCCATGGCTTAAGTACAGGGCAGGCTTCCCTTCAATGTCGAAGAAGCAGGAAATAAAAATCAGATACCTTCCGGTTGAAGATCTTTCATTTGAAATATCATATAATTACAGATATTCAATGACTGACAGCGATGAGGATCAGGGCATTGCCGGTATTGAGGAGGTGACATCACGAACTTTCAAAGGGATTGCCGGATATTCGGTAAATGAGAATCTCACACTTAAAACACGAATTGATTTTAAGGCAGTTGAACACTCAGGCAGTAAAGGGATGCTTATGCTTCAGGATATAGTTTATGTGTTCCGCAGAATCCCCGCATCACTGTGGTTAAGGTACTGCATCTTTAAAACTGATGACTGGGACTCCAGGATTTACACCTACGAAAATGATCTGTTATACAGTTTCAACATTCCCGCATATTCAGGAGAAGGCAGCAGGGCTTATATTATGGTAAAATGTGAAACAGGCAATAATGCTGAGCTCAGAGTCAAATATGGAATTACATCTTCCGGTTCACAGGGAAATCAATCTGATGGCAGGGATGAACTGAGGATGCAGTTCAGGATATGGTTTTAATTCCCCTGATCACAGATCATACAACATCCTCAGTGCTTTTTTTATCACCATGTCGGAGGATCCGATCTCAAACCTTGTGGCTGTGATCTCGTAGCCTCCTTCTTTATAAAGTTCCGGTGGCGGAAGATATCCGCTTGCCCCGTTACAATGCGTGATGACGAAAGTATGTTTAAATGGTGAACCGGCTTTTATTTCCATACCTATTTCGGTAAGCATCTCTAAATTAAATCCGACAAATGCCACATCTTCACCGATCCGTGCCACAGTGATATTTACCGGTACGGTTGCCGGCTGCGGTTTGTCAGTTGTGCCCGGGATTGCTGTTGTCTTTTTACGAGGACATTCAATTGTGGCAAAAGCTGTGCTTATTTCGCCACCCGGGTGCATTGCATTTATGCTGCGGAAAACATGCACTACCTCTTCACCCAGGAGGGTGCCCAGCAGAACGGGTTCAGGTATCCAGCCCGGCTCATTGTTGAATTCGGGAAGAACTCTGTACCATGGATCAATATTCCCGGATGCACCGGCAAATACCGGTGTGATAACTTCTTTTCCGAGGATTTTTTCAACAAACTGTGCTGATAAACCTAATATGTCCCCGCTGATCTGCATGTTACGTCCGCCCAGTGAGGTTGAGTGAGTTGCATAGTCATACAGGGCACCTACCATTTTGCCGTCAGGGGTGGCGATCTTCAGAACCAGTACCTCTTTATCTGTAACACCATATGGATTTCTTCCCAGGGTGATGGAGCCATCAGGTCTCATCTCACGTCTGTTTGAACCCACCGGCGAAGAGCCTGTCCCGGCACCGGTCTGAACTGGCTTCAGATTCTTCATTGCCTCCCCGATAAGGGTTAACAGTTTCTGTTGTAATGATTTAGTATATTCAATATTGTTGGGATCTCCGGTTTCAGCATTCAGCGACAGGATCGGTGAACTATGCGAATGGATGGTTGACAGAAACAGTTCGGATTCTTTAATGCCGAATTTTTCCATTATACTTTTCTGCATTACAGGGAAAACCTCACTGCTATATGATCCAAGGTCGGAAGAAACCAGAATAATTTTTTTACCGTTGTTTTCAAATACAACGGCACGTGCAGTTAAAGGATCATGAATGCCCTCCGAGTAGGTTGTCCGCGAGGCGTAGCCATAAAGTTTCACAGGAATAGAAGGGGTAATATCGGTTTTTGCAATTCCTGCACGAAGGGTACCCGTGTTACTTTGGGATTTGCTCACCTGTCCGAAGGCTATAAGACTTATCAGGGGAAGCAAAACGGCAATAATCAATTTTTTCAGGTTCATATTTTGTGTATTAATTTTACTATTGATATTCAAATATAAAATCAATTTCAACAAAAACCCCGGCTTCGGAGTAAATCTCCTTAACATTACATAACACTGCAGACCTTTCAGGTTTTATGATATTTTGATTTCACCAGGTTTATGGTATTTAATGCCAGCGAGATGATCAGGGCTGCCAGGAAAGAGTATAATGTTATTTTGTCAACCATGACAGAATTGAAATCCTGCCCGGTAATCCTGTCAGCCAGGTATTTAATATATGAATTGGGAAGGCCGGTCTTTCCCAGTTTTTCGAGCACTGTAAAATGCCAGTCGGTGAGCGGACAATATCCGAATACCCCGACAATCCAACCCAGGATCAACCATGATGCACCCGTAAGAAGCAGGATAATCAGGTTCCAGATCCTCGTTTTCTTCCATATCCATCCGAAAAGGTTGAAGATGATCAGAAAAGAATGAAAAACAACAAAAAATATGTCAAGAATATTATAGATCATTATATATTAAAATACTATAATATTATGGTTTTTGAATATATATGATTATGATATATATAAGATTCTTTAATATTATTATTTCAGAATATGGCTGACTAATTCTATCGGTCTCCTTTCACCATTTTCCTGATACCGTAAGTCACAAACCGGATGCTCCTGTTATTTATTTTCCGGCGTTTTTATATCGCGGATATTCAGCTGCAGATTCCTATTGCCCCGGAACTCATTCATTTCTACGGAGTAACAGATGTTGAAAGGATTTCCCCCCCTGATATATTCAAAATGATCAGCCTGGCTGAAGGCTATGGCCGGCACAGTTTTCATCCCGCCTGATTCCTGGCATAGTTCCAGCTTGAGATGTTCTCCGCTTTAACCAACCATACGTCCTGTTCCAGTGTCAAAGAGATTACGCGACATAAAGACCGGGGACATATTTTCCGGGCCGAATGGCTGGAACTGACTCATGACCCTGAAGAATTCTTCATTTATCTCGGAAAAAGAGAGCTCGGTATCGATGAAAACCCTTGGCAGCAACTGATCTTCAGTGATAGTGCTGTTTACATATTGTTCAAACCTCTCGATGAAGGGCCGGATGTTCTCTTTTTTCAGAGTCAGTCCTGCGGCATACATATGTCCGCCGAAGCTTTCAAGCAGATCACTGCATGCCTCTATCGCCTGGTAAAGGTCATAGCCCTGGACTGATCTTGCAGAACCGGTTGCAAAACCATTCGATTCGGTCAGGATGACCGTTGGCCGGTAATATGTTTCGATCAGGCGGGAGGCGACTATGCCTATTACACCTTTTTTCCATGAAGGATTGTAAAGCACTGTGGTTTTGGCATTTACAGTACTCTGATCCTCCGAGATCATCCTCATTGCTTCATTGGTGATTATGCGGTCGACACTTCGCCTTTCAATATTATAATTGTTAATTTCCTTGCTGATGCCGGTAGCAAGTTTTGTATCATTCGAAATGAGAAGCTCAACAGCTCTGCCGCCGCTCTCCATCCTGCCAGCAGCATTTATTCTGGGTCCGATCTTAAAAACAACATCCTCAATCGTTAGTGCCTTGCAGACTTCCGCCTCTCTGATTATTTCCCTCAATCCCATGCGTGGTGACTCATTCAGCTGCTTCAGCCCATAATATGCCAAAACCCTGTTCTCACCAGTTATCGGGACAATATCCGATGCAATGCTTACTGCAACAAGATCGAGGTAATGGGCAATTGCACTGAAAGGAATTCCCTGAACTTTCGAATAAGCATGAATCAGCTTGAATCCGACTCCGCATCCTGAGAGTTCTTTGTAGGGATAGCTGCATCCCGGCTGTTTCGGGTCGAGAACCGCAACTGCCTTTGGTATCTCATCGCCGGGGTAATGATGATCGCAAATGATCACATCGAGTCCTTTGGTTCTTGCATACTGGATCTTTTCTGCTGCTTTAATGCCACAGTCAAGAGTGATAACCAGCTTGCATTTATTTCGGAACGCATGATCGAGTCCCTGGATCGAAACGCCATAACCCTCCTTGTATCTGTCGGGGATGTAATATTCGATGCTTGAAGAGTGCTCCTTTAGAAATGAATACACCAGGGCAACTGCTGTCGTACCATCTACGTCATAGTCGCCATACACCATTATCTTTTCATTTTTCTTTATTGCGGTTGAAAGCCGGTCGACCGCAACATTCATATCCTTCATCAGAAATGGATCGTGAAGATAATCCAGGCTTGGATTAAAAAAAGTACGAGCTTCCTCCGGAGTTGTGATATTTCTCTGGACCATCAGGTTGGCAAGTGAATCTGATACTTCCAGCTGACCTGCAAGATGTTTCACAACAGCACTGTCGCCACTCTCCATAAGAACCCATTTCTTTTCCATCAACCATTCAGTTAATCCAGACCAGGTCGAACTGATCTTTCAATTTTCCCCTCAGAATTTCTTTTACGTCCTTTAAATCAGGCTTCCTGCCCAGCTCTTTTTCAAGGGAAGTAACTCCCTTATCAGTAAACCCGCACGGATTTATGTGATCAAACCAGGAGATATCAGTGCTCACATTGAATGCAAAGCCGTGCATTGTTACAAATTTGCTGGCCTTTACCCCTATAGCACATATCTTTCTTGCCTTTCCCCTGATCTCCGGATCAAGCCATACACCGGTCCCTCCTTTGAGTCTTGAACCGGACAGGCCATATTCCCCCATTGTTTCAATTACAGCTTCTTCGAGCCTGAAAATATACTCTTTCAACCCAATTTTAATTCCTTCAAGGTCAAAAATCGGGTATCCGACAATCTGTCCCGGACCATGATAAGTAATATCTCCTCCCCTGTCGATCCTGTAAAACTTTGCATCCTTTGTCCTGAGCTGAATATAATCAAGGAGCAGGTTTTTTTCCGATCCGCTCTTTCCCAGTGTATAAACATGAGGATGCTCAACAAAAATCAGAGTCCCGGGCTTGTCTCCTGAGCTGTTTGCAGGCAAATTTTTACCCGCCATTTTCTCTCCGGTAAGCTCTCTGAACTTTGAGATCTGATAATCCCAGACCTCTTTATAATCTCTAATGCCAATATCCTCAAATTTAACACTATAGCTCACTTTTGCCCCCTGAATTACATTTTGACAATATAGTGAATATTATCCAGCCTTCACATGTTTTTCAGCGTGAAAAGATGAACGTACAAGAGGAGCACTTTCAACAAATTCAAAACCCTTTGCGAGAGCAAGTTGACCATATTCAGAAAATTTCTGAGGAGTGATATACCTGATCACCTCCATATGATAAGGTGAAGGCCTGAGATACTGACCAATAGTTAAAATTCTGCATCCTGCATTTAACAGATCATCCATTGTTTCCACAATCTCCGTCTCATCCTCTCCGAGTCCGAGCATAAATCCCGATTTGGCTACCATCCTATTCTGAGCAATAAACCTTACAACATCAAGGCTCCTTTCGTATTTTGCTTTCGTCCTTATTACAGGTGTGAGCCGTCTGACGGTTTCGATGTTATGTGAAATCACATCTGGTCCCGCATCGATAATCATTTGAATATTTTCCTTCCTGCCATCAAAATCGGGGATCAGCGATTCAATTGTTATCAGGGGATTTACTTCTTTCACCTTTCTTATCACCTCTGCCCAGAATCCTGCGCCTCCATCGGAAAGATCATCACGGTCAACGGAGGTGATGACGCAGTGTTTCAGTCCCAGTGTTCTGATTGATTCCGCAAGGCGCTGAGGTTCTCCGGGATCGGGAGGGAGCGGCCTGCCGGTTCGCGTATTGCAGAATTTACAGGCTCTTGTGCATATCTCACCAAGGATCATGAATGTAGCAGTACCGGCATTCCAGCATTCTCCTATATTGGGACAGTTACCGCTTGTGCATATTGTATGGAGATGGTTATTTGTCACCAGGCGCTTAATCCCTGAATAATTTTCCCCGCTGGCCCGCTCCATTTTAAGCCACCCCGGCAGCTTTTTCCGCTCCTGCATTCTCTTCACTTTTTTGGATATGCAAAGGTATAAAAAATGAAAAACTTACACAGAGTTCACAGAGAACACACAGAGTTCCACAGAGAAAATATTATATTTGTTTAATGGAAAAAACAGAAATCATTTAAAAATATCAGCTATGGCAACAGACGATTTTAAGGTAACAGGTAGTTATAAGACAGTTATCGGTGATTTTCCGAAAGTAGGCATACGTCCGGTAATTGACGGCCGGGAGCGTGGAGTAAGAGAGTCTCTTGAAAAACAAACAATGGATATTGCCAAAACCGCGGCTGCTCTGATCTCCAAAAACCTGAAGTATCCCAACGGAAAGCCCGTGGAATGTGTTATTTCGAATACCACTATCGGTGGCGTTGCCGAAGCTGCGGCCTGCAGGGAACAATTTAAAAAACAGGGAGTTGGTGTCAGCCTCACTGTAACGCCATGCTGGTGTTACGGTAGTGAAACCATTGATATGGATTATGAAATGCCAAAAGCCATATGGGGTTTCAACGGGACCGAACGTCCGGGGGCAGTGTACCTGGCTGCAGCACTGGCCGGACATACTATGAAAGGGCTTCCTGCTTTCGGTATATATGGACGTGATGTTCAGGATGCCGGCGATCAGACAGTTCCTGATGATGTAAGCGAAAAGATCCTGAGGTTTGTAAAGGCCGGACTGGCAGCATCGTTTATGAAAGGCAAATCCTATCTGTCAATGGGCTCTGTTTCAATGGGTATTGCCGGCTCAATCGTCAGGGAAGATTTTTTCCAGGAATATCTCGGTATGCGGAATGAATATGTTGATATGAGCGAATTTAACAGAAGGCTGAACGAGGAAATCTATGATAAGGAAGAGTTCAGGAAGGCAATTGCATGGACGAAAAAAAATTGTAAAGAGGGAAAAGATCTGAATAAGAAGCCAAAGTCAAGAGCCAGGAAAGATGAAGAGTGGGATATCGTTGTAAAGATGACAATGATCGCACGCGACCTGATGACGGGTAATCCAAAGCTGAATAAGCCCGGTTTCGGTGAGGAGTCACACGGCCATAATGCAATACTTGCCGGATTCCAGGGACAACGCCAGTGGACTGACCATATGCCTAACGGCGACTTCATGGAAGCAATCCTCTGTTCCTCATTCGACTGGAACGGGATCAGACCTCCGTATCTTGTTGCCACAGAGAATGATGCAATGAA
>Ga0105106_10002323_pt1 | contig 13692 bp, 12 predicted proteins | sample PPLLaktember2015_5_FD_79109 | JGI IMG/M metagenome (GOLD analysis project Ga0105106, IMG submission 79109) | Freshwater sediment microbial communities from Prairie Pothole Lake near Jamestown, North Dakota, USA - PPLs Lake P8 Core (1) Depth... | ecosystem: Environmental > Aquatic > Freshwater >...
GACTATGTCAGTGCGCTGGCCGACCTGATCCGCGAGTGGGTGCCGGAGAAGTACGTCACGCTCGGCACCGACGGCTTCGGGCGCAGCGACACGCGCGCCAATCTGCGCGCGCACTTCGGCGTGGATCGCGACGCGATCGTGAAAGCGGCGCTCGGCGCGCTTAACTAGACCAGTCGAACTCCAGCAGCAGCTTGCCGGGCGCCACCTGCGCGCCCTTCACGACGTGCACCGCTTTCACGCGCAGCGCCGCCGGCGCGGCGAGCGTGTGCTCCATCTTCATCGCTTCCAGTACCACCAGCACCTGGCCGGGCTGTACGCGATCGCCGGCCCGCGCGTGCACGGCGACCACCCGGCCGTTCATCGGCGCCGCGAGCGCGCGGCCGTCGAAGCCCGCGGCCTGCTTCGCGGGCGGATCCATGGTGGTGTCGCGCCAGTTGAAGGAGTGGCCTTCGCGCGCGAAATGCAGCGTCGCGCCGTCGAGGGCGCAGGGCAACGCGGGGGCGGGCTCGCACCCCCTGTTCGACCAACTGCTCCACTCTCCGTAGCCTGCGGCTTCAGCGCAGGCGGCGGCGTGCAGCGCTTTCGCCACTGGCTCATCCACGGACGGCGGCCTCCATCCCGCGAGCCGCTCGGCGATGAACGCCGTCGTCGCGCCGCCGGCGGCGAAGACCGGGTCGCGTAACGCCGCGGCGAGGAATGCCTTGTTGGTCGGCAGGCCGAGCGCCACGGTGGCGTCGAGCGCGGCCGCGAGCCGCACGCGCGCCTCGTCGCGCGTGCGGCCGTGCGCAACCACCTTGGCGAGCATCGAGTCGTAGAGCGGCGGGATGTCGATACCGCTTTCGAGTGCGTGATCCACGCGCACGTCCGGCGCGGGCTGCCACAGCAGCAGCCGCCCGGCCTGCGGCAGGAACTCGCGCGCCGCATCCTCGGCGCACAGGCGCGCCTCGATGGCGTGGCCCTCGAAGCGGACATCTTGCTGCTTCAGCGGCAGCGGCTCGCCCGCGGCGACGCGCAGCTGCCACTCGACCAGGTCCAGGCCCGTGAGGGCTTCGGTGACCGGGTGCTCCACCTGCAGGCGCGCGTTGGCCTCGATGAACCAGAACCCGCGCTCGTCGTCGAGCAGGAACTCCACCGTGCCCGCGCCGACGTAGCCCGAGGCGCGCGCGACCGCAATGGCGGCGGTGCCCAGCTTCGCGCGCAGCTTCGCGTCCACCACTGGCGAGGGCGCCTCCTCAATCAGCTTCTGGTGCCGGCGCTGCACCGAGCAGTCGCGCTCGCCGAGGTGCAGGAGGTTGCCCTGCGTGTCGGCGAACACCTGCACTTCGACGTGGCGCGGCGAGAGCACGGCTTTTTCAAGTAGCAGCCGGCCATCGCCGAAGGCGTGGTCAGCTTCCGATTTCGCGGATGCCAGCGCGGCGTCTAGTTCCTTCGCCGAGCGCACGAGCCGCATGCCGCGGCCGCCGCCGCCGGCGAGTGCCTTGATGACCAGCGGGAAGTGCGGCTTGTCGTCGTACGTCGGCAAGACCGGGACGCCCGCCGCCGCGGCGAGCTGCTTGGCGTTCGCCTTGTCGCCGAGCGCGCGCATGGCCGCCGGCGGCGGGCCGACCCAGGCGCGGCCGGCGGCGAGCACGGCTTCGGCAAAGGCCGGGTTCTCGGCGAGGAAGCCGTAGCCCGGGTGCACCGCATCGCCCGGTGCGCGCAGGATCGACGCGATGTCGAGGTAGGACGAGACGCCGAACGCCTGGTCGCAAGCTCGAATGTGCGGCGCGTGGCGATCGGGTTCCGTGAAGACGGCGATCGTGCGAATCCCGAGGCGCGTCGCCGTGCGCGCGACGCGCAGCGCGATCTCGCCGCGGTTGGCGATGAGCAGACTGCGGAACACCTCAGTCCTTCTTCAGGTGCTTCGAGGGCAGGATGCCCATGTATTTGCAGATGATGCCGAGCATCACCTCGTCGGCGCCGCCGCCGATGGAGCCCAGGCGCCCGTCGCGGTAGGCGCGCGACACCGGGTTGTCCCAGGTGTAGCCCATGCCGCCCCAGTATTGCAGGCAGGCGTCGGACACTTCGCGGCGCAGCCGCCCGGATTTCAGCTTGGCCATCGAGGCGAGTTCGGTGACGTCCTCGCCGGCGACGTACATCTCGCAGGCGCGGTAGGTCAGCGCGCGCAGCGCCTCCACCTCGGTCTTCAATTCGGCAAGCCGATAGTGCACGTACTGGAAATCGAGCACCGTCTGGCCGAACATCTTTCGCTCGCGCACGTACTCGATGGTGTCACCGATGGTGCGCTCCATGCCCTGCACGCTGCTCGCCGCGGCCCACAGGCGCTCCTCCTGGAACTGCTGCATCTGGTAGGTGAAGCCCAGGCCTTCCTCGCCGATGCGGTAGCGCTGCGGCACGCGCACGTCGTCGAAGTGGATGAGGCCGGTGTCGGAGGACATCATGCCGATCTTGCGGATCTTCTTCGCCTTCACCACGCCCTTCGCCTTCATCGGCAGGCAGATGAGGGTCTTGTTCTTGTGCGCCGCGCCTTCCGAGGTGTTGGCAAGCAGGCACATCCAGTCGGCCTGCAGGCTGTTGGTGATCCACATCTTCGCGCCGTTGATCACATAGTCGCCGCCGACTTTCCGGGCAGTGGTCTTGATCGAGGCCACGTCCGATCCCGCGCCCGGCTCCGAGACGCCGATGCAGGCGACGTAGTCGCCGGCGATGGAGGGCGCGAGAAATTCCTTCCTCAGCTCGTCGGAGCCGAAGCGCGCGAGCGCCGGCGTCGCCATGTCGGTCTGCACGCCGATCGCCATCGGCACGCCGCCGCAGCGGATGTGGCCGAGCGTCTCGGCCATCACCATGGCGTAGCTCCAGTCGAGCGCCGCGCCGCCGTAGGCCTCCGGCTTGGTGAGCCCGAGCAGGCCGAGCTTGCCCAGCTGCCCGAACACCTCGTGCGCCGGGAACTGCTCGGCCGCCTCCCACTCGTCCACGTGCGGATTGATCTCCGCCTCGATGAAGCGCTTCAAGGTGCGGCGGATCTCCTCGTGTTCCTGGGAGAACTTCATGGGCACGTGTCCTTCGTCGTCTTGCGCTGGAGAAGATGTCCTACGATCCGGAGTCCGGGATGGTCCTCTACCGTTCACGGATGCACAAGGCGCTCAAGCGGAACTTTCAGATCATGTCCGGCGCCGATTGGCTGCCGTCACATCCCCGATCGCTTCGAGCATCTGGTGCGCTCCACTTGGGCGCGCCTGATTCACAAGGTCTACGAAGTCGATCCGCTCGAATGCCCGAGGTGCAAGGGTGCCATGCGCGTGATCGCCCTCATCGACGATGCGGCAGCAGGTTGGCAACCGACCTCCTTATTGTGTGAACCACCTCATCGCCGATTCCACGAGGCCCTCTCGGTTCGCGGGCGCATAAAGATCGCTTGTGGAAATCGGATCAAAGCCGTACAGAACACTTATGCACAAGAGAATCCACATCAGGATTTTCAAATGGCTCTTCGTCAGCACTTCAGCACTCAGTATTGAAAAGAATGGAACAAACATCAATTGTCTGTAACCAAGACCGTAGCCAAACACCAAACCATAAGGCAAGGCCATTAAAAGGACAATCATCGAGAACTTCGAGATTTCACTTAATTGACGCTGAAAGCATGATGAAACTGCCAATACGATGAAGAAGAAGAAGACACTGCCAGTCCCGATCACGCGCCGAACAAATTGCACATCTGGCCGGACAACGGATCGCCCGTCCAATTCGTTGTTGGATTTGAGTCTTGCGGAAAGTGAAAACTCGTCAACCTTCTCTCCACGCGGATCAAAGGTTCTGTGAGTAATAGGCGTCAAGATCTCTTTGGCATACGAAACAGGATTCGCAAACAACGCGAGAATTGCCAAGGACATTATTCCAAACACCGTTACGTCTTTCGCGCGCTGTCGAAAATATGCGGCTACGGATGTCAGACCAGATCCCGCATAGCATTCATAGCCTCTCCAAACAAAGTAAATGAACAAGGCTGGCAATAGAAAGATCGCCGTATTCTTTGACGCGAGTGCAAGGCCATACGCCAGTCCACCGATCAGAACTTTGCGGTTCAAGAGAAAGTAGGCGGATGCAAGCAAAAAGGGCACCATGATTGAATCATGGTGCAGGTTGGGGAAGTACTGAACAGAGATCGGAAAGAAGGCGCATATAGCGGCTCCCAAACTCGCCAGCTTTTCATCAAACGTTTTTTTCAGTATGAAATAGACGAGCAGAATTGTGACTAGCCCAGATATGATTTGTGCAATACGCGTGAGAACAAACAAAGGATGGTAGTTGTAACTGTACTGGATACGCAGTAGCTCTTGTCCGCCGGACAGCGATGAGACAAGTGCGAGTTGCGGTACAGCTAACAACGCCGGCAGGAGTGGCTTGCCGGCACCATGACTATAAAACCGGTCCGGTTCTGGGACAATCAATCGCGAGCTGTACAAGGCTAATGCGTTTGGATCTGCGCCCTCAACCCGCTCTGGCTTGGAATATCCAAATGCGCGTTCTTCTTCGGCAAATAGGGTCTTGTGCTGCTCACTGATTACGGGAGAAAACAGGGGGCGATAATGCCAATAGAAGAAATAGGACTTTGCGGCCGTTTCGACAGCTTTCTTGTAGTTCTGGTTCTTTAGGTAGCCCTTTGTATAGTCGCCGCCCAAGAGCTCGTACGGTTCTCGAATAAACGTAAATTCATCGATATCCAGCTTGACGGTGGCAAATAATGACGCGAGCAGGAGATAGATTGCCGAAATCGCGATAATCGGATCTCTTGGTCTGGAAAATAATGTCATGTCAGGTGCCCCGTCATTTTCAAGCACCGCCGCGGTATCCAGCGCGAAATGCCTCACAAGGTGACGCAACTACGGACTGCAATTCACCGCTTCTCGCATCACCTCAAGGTTTTCGCCGCCATCGTAACGAGTGCCCTCTGGTCTGTTGGCATACGGCTCGCGTCATATGTGGGTCGCTCGGAAGGCGATGTACTTCGAGCCGAAGAAATTGAAGAACATTGCAACTATCGAGGCAATCGCAAGGGGCACGAGCGGCACGGTGGTAAGCGCTTCGAACCTGAAGAGAAGCCAGAAGAAGATCGTCAGGTTCAGCAGTGCGCCAACGCCGTTGACGACGAGATAGCGCGTCCACTCACGCAGGACTTGCTTGTCCTTTTGTCCGGGGAAGGTGTGCTGCCGGTTTAGATACCAGGTTACGGTAACAGCCACGCTAAATGAGCCCAATCGGGCCGACAGCAGATCGAGGCCAAAAAAACTGTTCAGCAAAGTGAGTATTCCGCCGTCGACAGCGAAACCGATAGCGCCGATTACCACGAAGCTGCTGGCGTTTCGCGATATCTCCCGCCACATCATGATGCCGGTGGGGATTCAGAGCGATGGCTGTCGCCGAGCCAGTCGAGATCCAAATACCGTAGCCGTCTGAATTCCCTGCGGCCTCGGGCCACCGAGCTCAAAATCATTCCATTGCTGAGGCTAAGAAAGGCGAGAAGCATGATGCTTGCCGAAAGAATTGCCGTTGGAAAGCGCGGCACAAGGCCTGTCTCCAACCATTCGAGAACTATGGGCGTCCCCAAGGCCACAGACACGGCGGCGAGAATGGCGAACAATGACCCAAAGAAGAAAGCCGGGCGTTCTTCCTTGGTCATCAACAAGATGGTCCACAGAATGCGAAAGCCGTCGCGGTAGGTATTGAGCTTGCTTACGCTGTTCTCCGGCCGCTCCTTGTACGGCGTGGGCATCTCCGCCACGGGCATGTAAAGCGACAGCGCATGTATGGTGAGCTCCGTCTCAATTTCAAAACCGGTGGAAAGTGCCGGAAACGATTTTACGAAGCGCCGCGAGAAAACCCGGTAACCCGACAGAATATCGACGAAGCGCTTGCCAAAAATCCAGGCAACGATGCCAGTCAGGAGACGGTTGCCAAACTGGTGCCCAGCGCGATAAGCGTCGCGACTATCAGTGACCCGCTGCCCGTTGACCATGTCGCATCGATTCCGAAGGAGCATCTCAATCATCAACGGAGCACTCGCGGCGCTGTAGGTGTCATCGCCGTCTACAAGCACGTAGACAGACGCCTGAACGTCCGCGAACATCCTGCGAACCACATGCCCCTTCCCCTGCTGGGGCTCCACGCGCACGATGGCACCGCGAGCCTGCGCTATTACCGCAGTGTGGTCCGTGGAGTTGTTGTCGTAGACATAGATGCGAGCCGCGGGGAGATGCTGCCTAAATGCGTCGATTACCGCTGAAATTGCAGCGCCCTCATTGTAGCAAGGGATCAGTACAGCGGTATCGAGATCCTCGTTCAAAATCTATTTCCAATCATTCGCCATTGCCTTTCTCAGCCGATTCGGAATGTCGGAAACATCGGTTAAATGTATTTGTAGGTGGTTACTTCAACCTGTCCATTCAAACGAATTCTCGCTGTAGATGAGCAGTCTTACAACAAAATCAAGACTACTATATCGCGAGCCCAACTTCATATGCAATCGTTGGTCTTGTATGGCAGAGGTGACCCCGCGGAATTCAACGGACGGACAGGTGGGGTTTCTGCTTAATACAAGGAGCATAGGGCGCGAGAAGCTGCTACGGGATCGGGGTTGTCGAGGCAGTAGCCTGCCACCGAGGAAAGCTCCAGCCACGGCGCGCCCGCATCGAGCAGGCGCGCGATGCGCTCGCGTGGCAGGAGCTTCGGATCTCTTCGTGTTCCTGGAAGAAACATGGGCGCCCGTCCCTCAATCCGGTTGGGCAATTCTGCCAGAGTTCGTGCGCTTGCCGACAGACGCTGATTTCGTCCGCGCTGCACGATCCCTCGGGATGAAGGAAAGTGGACGTCCAGGAGGATCGCGGTGACGACAGCCCGCTGGCTGCGCATCATCGCCGTCACCGCGGGCGTGACGGTTGCCGCCGTCGTCCTGGCGCTGAATTTCACCACCGGCGAGAAGAAGATTGAACAAAGGATCGAGCGGCTCTATGGAGTCGAGGATCCGGATTTCCTGCGCAGCATGGGCGTGTTGCTGGGCCCGGCGATCGTGACTGGCAACCGTTTCGAGGTGCTGCTGAACGGCGACCGCATTTTCCCCGCGATGCTGCAGGCCATCCGGGGCGCGCGCAATAGCGTCACTTTCGAGAGCTACATCTACTGGTCGGGCACGACCGGGCAGAAGTTCGCCGACGCGCTCTCGGAGCGCGCGCGCGTCGCACTGGTACAACCTGTCGCGCATGAACAACCGGACCCACCGCAAGGTGCTGGTCGTGGATGGCAGGACGGGCTTTACCGGCGGAGTCGGAATCTCCGACCTGTGGAACGGCGACGCCCAGGATCCACAGCATTGGCGCGACACCCACTTCAAGGCCGAAGGCCCGGTCGTGGCGCAGATGCAGGCCGTGTTTCTCGACAACTGGATGAAGGCCACCGGCGAGGTTCTGCACGGCCCGGACTACTTTCCCGCGCTCGAAGCCCTCGGCAAGGCGGCCGCGCAGATGTTCAGCAGCTCGCCCTCCGGCGGCAGCGAAAGCATGCAGCTCATGTACCTGCTTTCCATCACCGCAGCCAGGCGCTCGATCGACCTGTCCAGCGCCTACTTCGTGCCGGACAACATGACGCTGCGCGCACTGGTGGCCGCCGCGAAGCGCGGCGTCAGGATCCGGGTGGTGGTGCCGGGAGAGCATACCGACACCGAAATCGTCCGGCACGCATCACGTGCGTTGTGGGGAGCGTTGCTCGAGGCGGGCGTCGAAATCCATGAATACCTGCCGACCATGTATCACTGCAAGGTCATGGTCGTGGATGCGCTGTGGGTGTCGGTCGGCTCGACCAACTTCGACAACCGCTCGTTCCGGCTGAACGACGAAGCAAACCTGAATATCTACGACGCCGAATTCGCGCGCCGCCAGATCGAGATTTTCGAGGATGACCTTAGCCACTCGCGGCGCATCAGCCTGCAGCAGTGGCAGCAGCGGCCACTCGCCGAAAAGCTGCGGGAGCACGCAGCGGCCCTTTTCCGGGATCAGCTGTGAGCGATCGCAAGTGTTGGGTACTGCACATACATACCCAACCCACTCCATAAGAATGGCGGCGCTTTTGTCCCAACCTTTCCCCCGACGACACCTCACTATTCGGAGAACCCCATGCCACAGACACAACGCAAGCCGGCGCAATCGGAACGCCAACAAGATGCCATTTCACTGCTGACGGAGGATCACCAGCAGGTGAAGAAAATGTTCCAGCAGTACGACAAGCTCAAGGACGACGAGAAAGACGAGAAAGAGGAATTGGCGCGCAAGATCTGCGCAGCGCTGACGGCGCACGCCGCTGTCGAGGAAGAGATTTTCTATCCGGCGGTCCGCGCGGCGATCGACGACGAGGACCTGATGGACGAGGCGGACGTGGAGCACGAATCGGCGAAGGAGCTGATCGCGCAGATCGAGGCGGCCCGCGCCACCGACGACCACTACGACGCAAAGGTCAAGGTGCTCGGCGAGCAGATCGACCACCACGTCAAGGAGGAGCAGAACGAAATGTTCCCGAAAGCCAGGAAGGCCAAGATCGACCTGCGGGCGCTTGGCGAACAGATCGAGAAGCGCAAGCAAGAACTCGAGCACTCGTGATACGCCGGAAATGAACCGCGCGAAACCAAAGGTCCCCCGAACGGGCTCTCAGCGCCGGGACACGACCGTGCGCATATCGCAGGAACTCGTCCCGAAACTGCCGCACGAACGGGACGAGTCTGCGGCTACCGGAAAAGAACCGCCGAAGCCCGTCATTGAACAGGCTGCCGACGACTTGAAGCAGGGACGCCAGGACACCGGTCGAATGCCAGAAACGAACCGTCTCGCGCGCAGGCTTGCGTCCAAGGACTGAAGGAAAAACAATGGCAAAAGGCAAAACACGCGGCAATGCGCTGCGTTCCAACGACATCACCACGGCGAAAGGGCTGGCGGCCGACGCTCTGGCCGCCAGATTTCCCTTCAATGCCAACAAGAAGCTGGAGCATGGCCGCGCCAACGCGATTGCGCCCACCGCGGGCGCCACTGCGAAGCCGGGCGACCCCGCATTGACCGGCAGCACGCTGTCGGAAAAAAACCGGTCGGCCAAGACAGGCCGGCCTGCGGTCCTGGGCAACAACGCGACGATCGCACCGCTCGAGCGGGTGCGCGCGGACGCGGGCGGCCAGGCCCTGACGACCAACCAGGGCGTGCAGATCGCCGACAACCAGAACTCCCTCAAGGCGGGCCTGCGAGGGCCGACGCTCCTTGAGGACTTCATCCTGCGCGAGAAGATCACCCACTTCGACCACGAGCGCATTCCCGAGCGCATCGTGCACGCACGCGGTTCGGGCGCGCACGGTTTTTTCGAGGCTTACAAGTCGCTGGCCCGCTACACACGGGCGGCCCCCTTCGCCAAGGCCGGCAAGATCACGCCCGTGTTCGTTCGCTTCTCGACCGTTGCCGGGGAGCGCGGCTCCAAGGACACCGCCCGCGACGTGCGCGGCTTTGCCGTCAAGTTCTATACCGACGAGGGCAACTGGGACCTGGTCGGCAACAACATGCCGGTGTTCTTCATCCAGGATGCGATGAAATTTCCCGACCTGGTGCACGCGGTCAAGCCCGAGCCGCACCACGGCATGCCGCAGGCGGCTTCGGCCCACGACACGTTCTGGGATTTCGTTTCGCTGATGCCGGAATCCACGCACATGCTCATGTGGGTGATGTCCGACCGCGCGATTCCGCGCAGCCTGCGCATGATGCAGGGCTTCGGCGTGCACAGCTTCCGCCTGGTCAACGCGAAGGGCGAATCCGTATTCTGCAAGTTCCACTGGAAACCCCTGCTCGGCACCCACTCCCTGGTCTGGGACGAGGCGGTCAAGATCTCCGGCTGCGATCCCGACTATCATCGCCGCGACCTGTGGGAGGCCATCGAGTCCGGCGAGTATCCCGAATGGGAGCTCGGGCTGCAGATCTTCACCGAGGCGCAGGGCGAGAAATTCAGTTTCGACGTCCTGGACGCGACCAAGCTCGTGCCCGAGGAACTGGTCCCGGTGATGCCGGTCGGTCGCATGGTGCTGAATCGCAATCCGGACAACTTCTTCGCCGAGACCGAGCAGGTCGCGTTCTGTACCGCGCACGTCGTGCCGGGCATCGACTTCAGCAATGACCCGCTGCTTGCGGGCCGCATTCATTCCTATGTCGATACGCAGATTACGCGCCTGGGCGGCCCGAACTTCCATGAGATTCCCATCAATTCGCCTGTCGCCGCGGTGAATAACAACCAGCGCGACGGCATGCATCGCCAGGCGCTGCACCGGGGCAGCGTGGCCTACGAGCCGAATTCGCTCGGCGCCGGCTGCCCCTTCCAGGCCGGAGGCGCTGGCTTCAAGTCATTTCCGGCGCAGGCGCCTGAAGACAAAGTCCGTGGCAAGCCGGCAAAATTCGCCGAGCACTACGCCCAAGCGACGCTGTTCTTCAACAGCCAGACGCCGGTCGAGCAGGCCCATATCGCAGCTGCATTCCGCTTCGAGCTGAGCAAAGTCACGGTACCCGCCATTCGGGAGCGCATGCTCTCATCGCTGGTCAACGTCTCCCCGCAGCTCGCGGCGAAAGTTGCCGCAGGACTCGGGATGCCGGTGCCGAAGGCGATGCCAAAGGCCCTCGCCCGGGCGGCCGCGCCCGAGGTAAAGGTGTCCCCCGCTCTTTCGCTGGCGGCCCTTCCGGGGAAGGTCGGCATTCGCACGCGCCAGGTGGCAATACTGGTGGCCGACGGCGCACACCGCGCCTCGATTGCGGCCGTGCACTCGGCCCTGGTTGCGGCGGGGGCGGTGACGCACTTCGTAGGGCCGCGCGTCGGGACATTCACGTTCGACGACGGCTCCGAAGTCGAGGCCAACAAGTCGATGGAAAACTCTCCCTCGGTGCTGTTCGACGCGCTCGTGCTTCCCGAGGGCGCCAAGGCCGTCGAGGCCCTGAGCCAGGATGGGCACACGATGGAATACGTGAAGGATCAGTTCCGCCATTGCAAGACGATTCTCGCCCTTGGCGCTTCGAGCGAGCTGCTCGAGATGGCCGGCATCCCGCGCGAGGATGGCGAGGACGCGGGGATCCTGTTGAGTGAGCCAGGCCGCGCGGGCAAGATAGCGCCTGCATTCATCGCCGCCATGGCAGCACATCGCCATGCCTCACGGGATAGCGATCCGCCCCGCATTTGACGCTTTGCGCGCGCCTCGGCCCACGGATCGAAGCCGGCGATCGCCGCCCTCCGCCGCCACGATGCGCGGCGTACCGCGCGGAATGCACGGGTACAGGGCGTCGTCAACGAGCCAGTCACTCATGCGCAAGCCGGGCGACCTGTGTTGGTCCGCCAGCGCCGCCACGCAGCGCGCATGCGCTCTACCCAATCACCGTGGCGGCCTCCGCGAGCACCGCGAGCGAGGCGCCGCCGAGCACGCGCACTGTGGCGCTTGGGGCCACGCTCATCCCGATCCGGCGGGCGACGCGCAGGACGGCCTCCTTCGGTCCGCGCCCCGGCCACTCGAGGCCCCAGGGGGTGTGCTTCCACGCGCGGATCCGCAGCCCGTGGGCGGTGACGAGGTCGAGCGCCATGCGTGTCGTGTAAGTGTGAAGGTGTCCGCGGTCCCGCTCCAGGAACGCCTCGTAGCCGCGTCCCATGGTGAGTCGCCCCCACCAATGCCGGTCGAGGGGAATATGACAGAGCAGCCAGCGAAACCGCCGCGCGGCGGGCGCCAGGAACTCTTCCGGGTGCTCGACATGCTCGAGGAAGTCCACTATCAGGCCCAGATCGTAGGGCTCCTGGTCGGACCGGAAGTCGCCGCGCAGCAGCCGCACCTCGGGGTGGTGCAGGGCGGCCAGGTCGAGCGCATGGGCAGCAATGTCGTAGCCGGTCAGCGCGCAGGAAACGCCGCGCGCCGCGAGCAGAGCGCCGAGGTGCGCCACGACGCCCGCCGCACCGCACCCGATCTCGGCCACGCGCATCGGTTTGCAGGCACGCATCGCGGCGAGCACGTCGTCGTCGAGCAGCCCGGCGAGGTGGCCTGCTTTCCAGGCACTGTCGTCCTGGTGCCACCGCGGGTTGTTCGCAGCGTACCGGCCGTCCTCGTACATGCTCGTCGGCACAGTGGGGCCTCTCTGCGAAGGAATCAGGCCGCGCTCGGCATGGCGGGCAGCAGCATGAACGCTGCCGCCCTGCGCCAGCTTGGCGATACCGCCCTTGAGGCTACCCGCCGTCACTGAAAAAAGCAATGATCGCGCCGAGGCGCCGCGATTGATTTTCCTATCCGTTGCGCAATTCGTCGAGCGCGCGGGTGATGGCGGCAGCGTCGATCTGGTCTTTGGGGCGCGCGCCGGACTTGGTCATCAGCAGGCCTTCGAGGCTCAGCACGCAAACGCGGGTGCCATCGATCATGACGTCCCGGACGTATTGCCGAAGCGCTTCCCAGGGCACGCCTGCGGCCGCCGGCAGCACGTCGACCGTGAACTCGTCGTTGATGCGGATAGCGTAGGACTTCTGGCGGGCGAACGGGTCGGGCTCGGCGGCCAGCTCACGCGCGGCGCCATCGGGCAGGCGGGAGAGCGCGACGATCCAGCGGCGGCTGTTGTCGACGGACGGGTTGACGAGGATGTCGATGTCCTCGGTCTGGCGCACCAAACCGTTCGCCGCGAGGGCGTATCCGCCAATCAGCGCGTATTCCGCGCCGGCTTCTTCCAGATATCGCGCGAGGCGCTTGACGTCTTCCCAGGTCGCGGGTCGGGTGAACTCAGCCACGCGCCCGGACGGTTTCGACCATGGCCGCGGTCTGCCACCGGTCCCGGTCGCGTTCCATGTCCTCGTGGCTTGCATACCGGTAGATGCCCTTCGGCACCCGCGTCAGGCGGTCGGCCCAGGAATCCATGGCGGCGCGCGCCTCGGCCGACGGGAGTACGCCCGCCCGCGGCGGCGTGCGGCGGCCGACCGTGCGTGCGATTGGTTGCTGCTCGAAGTAGCCGGTATTCATCAAGCGATTCTAGATCAATTCCGCACTGCGCGGGACCAGCGGCAGTCAGGGCCTGGCGACGCCGAATTGAACGGGCCGCACGGCGCGCGCGTCGCCGTCCTTGCAGATCGACAGCGTGTAGCCGAGCACGTTGCGCGTGTCGCGCGGGTCGATGATGCCGTCGTCGAGCAGCAGCGCCGAGGTCACCAGGGCGCTCTGCTGGCGCTCGAAGTTCTCCACGATCTTCGCCTTCATGGCGTCGATCTGGTGGTGGTCCACATCCTGGCCCTTGCGCTTCATGCCGGCCTCCATGACGATCGCCATGGTGAGCGCGGCCTGCTCCGCGCCCATCACCGCGATCTGCGCGTTCGGCCAGGAAAACAGGAAGCGCGGCCGGTAGGCGCGCCCGCACATGCCGTAGTTGCCGGCGCCAAACGACGCCCCGCACATCAGCGTGATCTGCGGCACGTTGGCGTTGGACACGGCCTGGATCATCTTCGAGCCGTGCTTGATCATGCCGGCCTCTTCGGACGCCTTGCCCACGATGTAGCCGGTGGTGTTCTGCAGGTACAGGATCGGCAGCCCCGCCTGGCAGCAGGCCTGGATGAAGTGCGTCGCCTTGTTGGCGCCGGCCGGATCCAGCGGCCCGTTGTTGGTGACGATGCCCACGC
>Ga0105106_10002324_pt1 | contig 13689 bp, 12 predicted proteins | sample PPLLaktember2015_5_FD_79109 | JGI IMG/M metagenome (GOLD analysis project Ga0105106, IMG submission 79109) | Freshwater sediment microbial communities from Prairie Pothole Lake near Jamestown, North Dakota, USA - PPLs Lake P8 Core (1) Depth... | ecosystem: Environmental > Aquatic > Freshwater >...
CGGCCGGGGCAGGGTTCGCCGACATCCGTCGCGCCGCGGGCTATATGCCCGAGAAGTCCGCCCTTTACCCCGACCTGACCGTGGCTGAGACGCTGCGCTTCGTCGCCGATATCCACGGCCTTCCCCGGTCCCAGAGCCCGCGGGAGATCGCCGGCCTGCTCGCTTGGTCCGCCCTGGCCGCGTTCGCGGACCGGACCACGGCCGCGCTTTCGGGGGGGATGCGCCAAAAGCTGGCCCTGTGCGTGGCCCTCGTCCCTTCGCCCGAGATCCTAATCCTCGACGAGCCGACGACAGGCATCGATCCCCTTTCGCGGCGCGAGGTCGGCCGCCTGATCGAGGGGCTGAGGGCAAAGGGCAAGGCGGTCTTGATGTCCACCTCCGACCTCAGCGAAGCGGAGTCGGCCGACGCGATCCTCTATCTCAAGGATGGCCGGGCCGTCCTGCAAGGCCGCGTAGCCCGGCTGAAAGCCGAACACCCGGCGAAGATCCTCCGCCTCCTGCCGGCGGGGAGCGCTCTCGATCTCTTGCCGGAGATCCTGGGCAATCCGTTGCTCCGGGCTTCAATCATCGTCCGGGGAAACGCACTCTACTGCCGGGAAGAGGATGCCGGCCGACTGGCCGGTCTGACATTCATCTCGAAGGAGGAGATCCCGCCAACGCTCGAGGACATCTGCCTTTTCGCCGAGCGCGATCTCGCCGGGACGCCCCGCTCATGACCGCCGCCGCGTTCGAAGCCGACAACGTCACGAAGCTCTTCGGGACGTTCGCCGCGGTCGAGGACGCAAGCTTCCGGGCCGAGCCGGGGGAGATCCTGGCCATACTCGGGCCGAACGGGGCCGGAAAGACGACGCTGCTGAAAATGATCCGGGGCCTTCTCCGGCCGACGTCCGGCCGGATCCTCATCCGGGGCACGGACCTCGCCGCCCGGCCCGAGGAAGCCCGCTCGCTCGGCTACATGTCCCAGAGGTTCTCGCTCTACCCCCTTCTCACCGGGATCGAGAACCTCGCCTTCATCGGAGGCATTTCGGACGTTCCGCCCCGGGAGATCCGCGAAGCCGTCGACGAGGCGAAGCGCCGGATCCCCGACGAGATTCTACGGCGCAGGACGAAGGATGTCCCGCCTGGGTTCCGCCAGTCCATCGCCCTGCTCGCCTGCCTGATGAGCAGGCCGGAGATCATTCTCCTCGACGAGCCGACGTCGGGCGTCGGCCCGGACATCCGACGAGGCTTCTGGCTCGAAATCTACGGGTTGAAGAGGGCGGGCCGCACCATTTTCGTGACGACGCACGACCTGCGCGAGGCGGAATACGCCGATCACATCCTCGTGATCGACCGGGGCCGGATCGTCGTCGACCTCCGGGCTGGGGACCTCGTTCCGGGCGCGGCGGGAGCGCTCGAGCACATCTACCGGGAGGCGACCGGAAATGTTCCGGGGATTTAGGGCCGTCACCGCCAAGGAATTCCGCCACCTGTGGCGGGATCCAAAGGGACTGGTCTATATCCTGCTCGTCCCATTCGTGATGATCTTCATATACGGCTACGGCATCAGTATCGACATCCGTGACGTTCGGGCCGCCGTCATCGACTACGGCGGCGGACCCGTCGCCGGGCGGTTTGTCCGGGCCATGCAAACCTCCGGGGTCTTCGCCCTGGAAGAATACGGGCTCCGCTCCGGGCGGCGCGATCCACTCGAAGAGGCGGAAAGCGATCTGCGCGCCGGCCGGATCCGCGAAATCCTTATCATCCCGGCGGACTTCGACAGGAACGTGGCCGCGGGGCGGCCGGCCGAGGTCGAGGTCGTTCTCGACGGCGGGGACGCCAACTCCGCCCTCCTCATCGGACAGATCCATGAGCGGATCGCCTCGGACCTCCGGCTCGCGCTCGCCCCAGTCCCGCTCGCCCTCCCTCTCCACGTCCGCTTCGCCTTCAACCCCGACGGGAGCAGCGCGCCCTCCATTATCCCGGGATTGTTCGCCATCATCCTCATGGTCGTCTCCGCCCTGCTCACTTCGATCTCGATCGCCCGGGAGAAGGAGTCGGGCGCCGCCGATCTCCTCATGCTCTCGCCGCTCTCCTCGCGGACCATCGTCCTCGGCAAGGCCCTTCCTTACGTCCTGGTGGCCTTCTTCGACGGGGCGGTCATCCTGGTCCTGGCCCGCCTTTGGTTTCATATCCCCTTCCGCGGGGACATCGGACCGCTGGTCATCTATTCCGGGCTTTTCGTCGCCACGGGCGCGTCGCTCGGGATCCTGATCTCCACGATCGTCGCGACCCAGCGGGCCGCGGCGATCGCCGAAGTGTTGACGACCCTCCTGCCCGCTTTTTTCCTTTCCGGCTTCCTGATGCCGGTCGAAACGCTCCCGGCCGTCCTGCGGGGCGTGTCGCGCCTCATTCCGGCCACCTATTTTATCCGGATCGTCCGGGGCATCCTCCTCAAGGGTTCGGGCTTCGGAGATTTCCTGGGCGAGGGCGCGGCTCTTACGGCGATGAGCATGGTCCTGTTCGGGTTAGCCATCATGAACGTCCGAAGACGCAGGCGGCACCCCTGATGCGGATCCGCACCCTCGTCCGCAAGGAAACGATCGAGATCCTCCGCCAGAAAGAGCTTCTCTTCCTCATCCTGGCCGTTCCGATTCTCGAAATCGTCATTCTCGGCTACGTCATCGCTTTGAACATCCGCAACATCCCAATCCGGGTCATCGACGAGTCGGGCAGCCCGGCGGCGGCCCGTCTGGTGGCCCGGATGGCCTCCTCGCCCGAATTTCGATACGACGGGACCGTCCTAAGGACGGGAGACGCGATGGAAATCCTCGTCCGGGGGGAGGCGCGGGCCGTCGTGACGTTCCGCAAACCCCCGCCGGCGCCCTTGCCATTTCTCGACGTCCCGGAAATCCAGGTTTTGGTGGACGGCTCGGACGCCGTAGCCGCCCAGATCACGGCCGGCGTGCTGAGCGGCATCGCCCGCGATTTCGTCGCCGGCGAATTCCTCGCCGCCGAAGAAGCGCCGGTTGCGCTGCTCGCAGCGCCCAGGACGATCCTCCCTCCCCGGATCGCGGTGCGCACGCTCGTCCGGTTCAATCCCGACTTGAAATCCATCGACTCCCAGGGGCCGGGCCTCGTCGGACTGCTTCTGACGTTCATCACCTTCCTCCTCGGCGGCCTGGCCGTCGTCCGCGAACGGGAGCAACAAACGTTCGATACGCTGCGCGCCTCGCGGCTCAGGCCGATCGAGATCTTCGTCGGCAAGGGCCTGCCTCCGGCGGCGGCCGGCCTGTTCCACCTTATCCTCGGGATCCCGATCCTCATATTCTGGTTCCAGGTTCCGTTCCGCGGGTCCGCCGCGCTCATCCTCCTCGCCTGCCTGATCTACCTCGTCGCCGCCGTCTCCCTGGCCCTTGCTTTCTCCGCCGTCTCCTCAACGCAGCAGCAAGCCATGTTCCTGGTTTGGTACGCGATCATGACCATCGTCGTCCTGTCGGGTTTCTTCACTCCGCTCGAGAGCATGGCTCCCGGCGCCCACCTGTCCCGAGGGATCGCGGCCGTCAATCCCTTCCGCTATCTTATGCGCATCGTCCGGTCGGTCATGATCAAGGGGGCCGGTCCGGCCGATCTCCTGGGCGACTTCGCCGCCTTGATCGCTCTCGCCGTCGCCTACGCGGGTGGATCGTTTCTGGTTTTCCGTCGTTCCCTGAAACGTTGAGAGTCTCGCGCGCGAAAGCGTCCCGATACCCCCGCCGGACGGGCGCTCGACCGCGCGCCTGTACCTGCGGCAGAAACGCTGGCATGACCTCCTCCCCGAGTCGATCCCCAGCGATGTCCCTTTACGGACGCCGGGATCCTGTGCTATAAATCCCTGTCGATCCAGCCATGAACATCGTCTCCATCGTCCTCCAGCTCTTCGTCCTGCTCTTCGCCATCACCGTGCATGAGGCCTCCCATGGCTGGGTGGCCAACCGAATGGGCGATCCCACGGCGGCCAGCCTCGGCCGCGTCTCGCTCAATCCGCTCGTCCACATCGACCCGGTCTACACGATCATCCTCCCCATCATGCTGACCCTGTTCCGCCTGCCGGCCTTCGGGATGGCCAAGCCCGTCCCGATCAATCCGCGGAACTTCCGCGATCCGCGGCGAGGCACCCTGTGGGTGTCGTTCGCCGGCCCCGCATCGAACCTGGCCGTCGCGGGCGGGGCCTACATCATCCTCCTCCTCATGAAGTTCTTCATCCCGCGGGTGGACTATTTCATCAAGCTCATGGTCGGCGGGTTCTTCCGCCAGCTCGGGTTCGCCCTGCCCATCCTGTCCAAGGGCTTCTATCCCCTCGAGGGGATCTGCCTCCTCCTCCTGATGACGATCCTGATCAACTCCTACCTGGCCGTGTTCAACCTCATTCCCATCCCCCCTCTCGACGGAAGCGGCATCCTGATGGGCATCATCCCCGAATCCAAGGCCGGCTTTCTCGCCCGGATGAATCCCTGGATCGGCATCCTCATCGTCTTTTTCCTGATCAACATCGGGGTCCTCGAGATCATCATGTTCCCCATCAAGCTCTTCATCGCGGTGACGCTCGGATGAGCCGGCCGGCGCCGAAGATCGTCCTCAGCGGGATGCGCCCGACCGGGCCGCTCCACCTCGGGAACCTCGTCGGGGCGCTGCGCAACTGGATCCGTCTCCAGGACGTCTACCGCTGCTACTATTCGATCGCCAGCTGGCACGCCCTGAGCTCGGAATATTTGAACTCCAAGGTCATCAAGGCGAACATCTTCGAGGTCATGTGCGACTGGCTCGCCGCCGGCCTCGACCCGGAGAAGTGCGTCATCTTCAACCAGTCCGAGGTCAAGGAGCACGCCGAGCTCCACCTCATCCTGTCCATGGTCACCCCCCTGCCCTGGCTGGAGCGTGTCCCGACGTTCAAGGAGATGCAGCAGGAGATCGGGGACAAGGACCTCAACACCTACGGGTTCCTCGGCTACCCCGTCCTCCAGGCGAACGACGTCGTCATGTACAAGGCCGACTTCGTCCCCGTCGGCGAGGACCAGGCCGCTCACCTCGAGCTGACCCGCGAGATCGTCCGGCGCTTCAACCGGATCTTCGGCGACATCTTTCCCGAGCCGCAGACGCTCCTGACCGAGGTCCCCCGTCTCGCCGGGACGGACGGCCGGAAGATGAGCAAGTCCTTCGGCAACGCCATCGAGCTCAAGGACCCCCCCGACGTCATCAAGCGGAAGATCATGCCCATGGTCACGGACACGCGGCGGATGCGCCGGAGCGATCCGGGCGAGCCGAACGACTGCCCGGTCTTCACCCTCCATCGGGCGTTCGTCCCGAAGGACGTCCAGGAGACGATCGCCGGCGGCTGCCGGACGGCCGGGATCGGCTGCCTGGACTGCAAGAAGGTCGTCCTCGAGCACATGCTCCGGGAGCTCGCGCCCATCTCCGAGCGGCGCCGGGCTTTCGAGAAGGACCCGGCCCGGGTCTGGGCCATCCTCGAGGACGGCAACGGCAAAGCGCGTGAAGCCGCCCGCCGGACGATGGACGAGGTCCGCGCCGCCCTCGGCTTCTGACCCATGGCCCCGCCCGAGATCGAACCCGTTCCCGCCCCGGACGGCTACCAGGTCAAGCTCGGCGTCTTCGAGGGCCCCCTCGACCTCCTCCTCTTCCTGATCAAAAAGAAGAAGATCGAGATCCAGGACATCCCGATCGCGGTCATCACCCGTGAGTACCTCGGCTACCTCGGCCAGAAGGAGCGGATCAACCTCGACCGCGAGGCCGAGTTCCTGCTCATGGCCGCTCTCCTCATCCACATCAAGTCCCAAATGCTCCTGCCCCGGGAGCAGCCCCTCGAGCCCGACATCGACCCGCGCCGCGAGCTCGTCGACCGGCTCGTCGACTATCAGAGGATCAAGACCCTCGGCGGCATCCTCCGGGAGAAGGAGGAGGAGATGTCCCAGGTCTGGAAGCGGACGGCCCTGACCGCGCCGCTCCCTGAGGCCGACCTCGACCTCATCGAGGTCTCGCTCTTCGACCTGGCCGAGTCCTTCTTCGCCCTGATGAAGCGCAAGCAGGACGACGGCCGCCGCGTGGTCAAGAGCAAAGAGATCTCGATGGCCGACAAGATGAACGAGATCACCTCCCTCCTCCGCGAGCGGGACCACCTCGATTTCCTGGCCTTCCTGGACGCCCAGGAAACCCTCGAGGAGGCGCTCATCGCCTTCTTCTGCCTCCTCGAGCTCATCAAGGCGCGGCGGGTCGTGGCCATGCAGGAAAAGCTCTTCCATACGATCACGGTCTGGCTGCGCCGGGACGAACCGCTCTCCGGAGAATCCTCATGACCGACCTCCTTCCCATCCTCGAAACGCTCATTTTCATCTCGGTCGAGCCCCTCACCCCGGCCAAGATGAAGGAGGTCCTGGACGACGTCCCCGCCGAGGACATCGACCGGGCCCTCGAGGAGCTCGTCCGCCGGTATGAAGCCGGCGACGGCGCGATCCGCATCATCGCCGCGGCCGGAGGCTACGTCTTCTCGACCAAGCCGGCCTACGACCCCTACGTCCGCAAGCTCCTCCAGATCGAGCGGAAGAGGAAGCTGTCCTCCCAGGCCCTGGAAACGCTTTCCGCGGTCGCCTATCACCAGCCCGTGACCCAGTCCGAGATCTCCGCGATCCGCGGCGTCGACTCCACCTACGCCCTCCACACCCTCTTCGAGAACAAGCTCATCAAGATCGCCGGGCGCAAGGACGCCCCGGGCCGGCCGCTGATCTACCGGACGACCGAAAAATTCCTCGCCCACTTCGGGCTGAACGCGATCGAGGACTTGCCGTCCGAAGAGGAGCTGAAAAAGCTCATGGAGGAGGAGAACGCATGAACCGGGTCCGCCGCGCCGCCGCTTGCGCCCTCGTCGTCTGGACCGCTTTCGCCTGCCGCCCGCCCGCGATCGCGCCGCCGCCCGCGGGGCCGCCGGCCGATCCCCATGTCCCCTACGACTACACCGGCTCGAAGGCCATGGTCGTGGCCGCCCATCCGCTCGCGGCCGAGGCCGGGATCGCCATGCTCAAGGCCGGCGGCAACGCCGTCGACGCCGCCGTGGCTACGGCCTTCGCCTTGAACGCGGCCGAGCCCTTCGCCAGCGGCATCGGCGGCGGCGGGTTCATGGTCATCCATACGGCGAAGACGGGCCGGACGACCGTCGTCAATTTCCGGGAGAAGGCTCCGGCGGCGCTCACGCCGACGACCTATTCGGAGAAAGGCGAGGCCCGGGACGAATGGCGGACGGTCAAGGGGACGGCCGTCGGCGTGCCAGGCATGCTTGCCGGATGGTCCTATGCCCTTGAAAAATACGGGACGAAGAGCCTCGGCCAGGCCGCCGCCCGGGCGATCGAGATCGCCGAAAAGGGCTTCGCCGTCAGCGCCACCTTCAGCGCGATCAATAAAGAAGAGTACGACAAGATCCTCATGAACGCGGGCGAAGGGAGCGCCTACCTTAACGGCGGGCTGCCCTACGAGCCCGGCGAGATCTTCCGGAATCCCGACCTGGCCGCGACGCTCCGACTGATCGCGGACAAGGGGATCGCCGAATTCTACACGGGGACGATCGCCCGCAAGATCGTCGCCGCGGTCCAGGCGAAGGGCGGGGTCATGACCCTGGCCGACCTGGCCGCCTACAGGCCGGTCGAGGTCGAGCCTCTCCGCGGAGCTTATAAAGGATACGAGATCCGGACCGCGCCGCCGCCCGCGACGGGAGGCCTTCATCTCCTCCAGCTCCTGGCCGTGGCCGAGCCCTGGCCGCTGAAGGCGTGGGGCCCGAACTCCGTCCCCGCCGTCCATCATCTGAGCGAGGCCATGCGGTTCATCTTCGCCGACAAGGACCGCTACGACGGCGATCCCGAGTCCGTCACGGTCCCGATCCGCGACCTTCTCGCCCCGGCGACGGCGGCCCGCATCCGGGCGGCCGTCGCGGCCGACCGGACGGCGGCCGGCTACCCCTTCAGCCGCTTCGACGCCCTCCAGGAGAAGAAGGAGAGCACGACCCACGTCTGCGTCGTGGACGCGGCGGGCAACATCGTCGCCCTGACCCAGTCCATCCAGAACTTCTTCGGAACCGGGATCGTGCCCGATGGGGCGGGCTTCCTCCTCAACGACCAGCTGGGCGACTTCTCGGTCGACCCGGATTCCCCGAACGCGCCGGCGGGCAGGCGCCGCCCGATCAGCAACATGACCCCGCTCATCCTTTTCAAGGACGGCAGGCCGGTCCTCGTCCTCGGCTCGCCGGGAGGGACGCGGATCTTCCCCTCGCTCGCCCAGATCCTCTTCAACATCGTCGACTTCGGGATGCCCCTCGACGCCGCGATCGAGGCGCCCCGCTTCTTCACCTATTCGGTCGGGGGCAAGCCCCGGCCGATCTCGGTCGAAAAGCGGATGGACGCGGGGACGATCGCCGGGCTCAAGGCCCTCGGCCACGCCGTCACCGTCCGGGAGGACTACGACAAGTATTTCGGCGGCGCCCACGCCATCATGATCCTCCCCGGCGGGAAGCTCCTGGGGGGCGCGGACAGCCGCCGGGACGGCGTCGGCCGCGGATATTAATCGGACCGTAACTCAAGGTTTCATCTACACTTAGCATTGACAAAGGGCGGGCGTTCATATAGGATAGGGCATCGTTTTTCCCGAAACGGAAATCATCATCGATCAACGTCATGAAGCCCGTTCCCAGCGCGGTGCGTCGACCGCGACGACCGATCCCGTTTCCATTTTCCTGAGGAGAGTTGCCGTCCATGACTGAAGCGACCAAGCGTACCGACAAAACGGAAAAAGAGGAGCGCCCCGGCCCCGACGACTACGGCCAGCTGCTCGACCAGTACCAATTCGGCAGCAACGAGTTCGCCCAGGGGGCGGTCGTCAAGGGCCGGGTGATCAAGATCACGCCGACGCACGTCCTCGTCGACATCGGGATGAAATCCGAGGGCGTGATCCCCATCGAGGAGTTCACCGAGACCGCCGAGCCGCATCCGCCCAAGGTCGGCGACGAGATCGAGGCGGTCCTGGAGCGGTCCGACCGGAAGGAAGGGACCTTCATCCTGTCCAAGAAGATGGCCGACGCGATCCGGGCCCTCGACCTCCTCGAAAAAGCCTTCGCCCACCACCAGGTCGTCAGCGGCCGGATCACCGAACGGACCCGCAACGGCTTCACCGTCCACGTCGGGATCGACGCCTTCATGCCCGAGTCCCACGCCGACATCCGCCCCGTCCGCGACCCGGACAAGCTCGTCGGCCAGACCTTCAAGTTCAAGATCATCAAGTTCGACCGCAAGACCGAGAACGCCGTCGTCTCGCGGAAGCTCTTCCTCGCCGACGAGCGGGAGAAGAAGCGGCGCAAGGTCTTCAGCCAGATCCAGAAGGGCATGACGATCAAGGGCCTCGTCCGGTCCCTGACCACCTTCGGGGCGTTCGTCGACATCGGCGGCGTCGAAGGGCTCCTCCACATCACCGACCTGTCCTGGGGCAAGGTCGGGCACCCCTCGGAGATCCTCAAGGTCGGCCAGGAGATCGAGGTCGTCGTCCTCGACTTCAACGAGAAGGACGAGAAGATCTCCCTGGGCTACAAACAGCTGACCCCCGATCCCTGGCTGAACATCGCCGAGAAATACCAGGCCGGACAGCGGATCACGGGCAAGGTCACCAGCCTGACCGACTTCGGCGCCTTCGTCGAGCTCGAGAAGGGCGTCGAGGGCCTGGTCCACATCTCCGACCTGACCTGGTCGCGGAAGATGATCCATCCCAAGAAGCTCCTCAAGATCGGGGACGAGGTCACGGTCAGCATCCTCGACGTCAACCCGACCTCGAAGCGCATCTCCCTGGGGCTGAAGCAGGCCTCGCCCCATCCGCTCGAGATCTTCAAGCAGACCTACCGCGTCGGAGCCCGGATCAAGGGCCGGATTACCTCCATCACCGACTTCGGGGCCTTCCTCGAGGTCGAGCCCGGGATCGAGGGGCTCATCCACATCTCCGACATCTCCTGGGAGAAGATCAAGCACCCCTCGGCCAAGCTCAAGGTCGGCGACGAGGCCGAGGCCATCATCCTCAACATCGACGTCGAGAGGCAGAAGGTCTCCCTGGGCATCAAGCAGCTCGAGGGCGATATCTGGGAGGATTTCTTCGCCCGGCAGCGGACGGGGGACCTGGTCAAGACCAAGATCGTCCGGATCGCGGATTTCGGGCTGTTCGTCGAGATCCTGCCCGGCATCGAGGGCGTCGTCTTCCTCTCCGAGCTCGACGAGCAGAAGATCGACAACCCGGCCGACGCGTTCAAGATCGGCGAGGAGCGGACGGCCAAGATCCTGAAGATGAACCCGCGCGACAAGAAGATCTCCCTCAGCTTCCGCCAGGCCCAGGCCGACATCCAGAAGCAGGACTACCAGCGCTACGACGACAGCCAGGACGACCGCATGACCCTGGGCGAGCTCATGGGCGACAAGCTCAAGTTCATCACCGCCCCGAAGAAAGCGGAAGCCAAGCCCGAGGAGAAGGCCGAGGACAACGCGCCCGAGGCGCCGGCCGAGGCGAAAGCCGAGCCCGCGCCGCCGGCCGAGGCCCCGGCCGCAGAGAACACGGAGGCCGCGGCGGACGCCGCGGCCGAAGCCGCGCCGGAGCCCCCGGCCGAAGCCGCGGCCGAACCCAAGACCGGGGAAGGGACCGAGGCCCGGACGGAGGAAAAAACCGAGGAGCCCAGCGATGATTAAGGCCGACCTGATCAACAAGATCTCCAAGGAATTGAACATCCCGAAGCAGGAAGCGGAGAACGGGGTCAACCTCTTCTTCGACACCCTCAAGGACGCCATCCTCAAGGGCGAGGAGATCGAGGTCCGCGGCTTCGGAAGCTTCCGCTTCCGGAGCCGGCCGCCCCGGTCCGGGCGGAACCCGCGGACGGGCGACCCGGTCAAGGTCCCGCCCAAGAAGGTCCTGTACTTCAAGCCGAGCAAGCTGCTGAAAGAGCTGATCAACAAGTAATGCGTTACATCACGGCTCCGTGGCGGGGGGCCTACGTCCGGAACGTCCACAAGAAGACGTCGGCCGGATGCGCCTTCTGCCGCGCCTTGTCGCTCGGGGACGACCGGCGGGCCCGCGTCCTCCTCCGGGGGAAACAGGCCTTCGTCATCATGAACGCCTATCCCTACCAGTCGGGCCACGTCATGATCGCGCCCGTCCGGCACCTGGCCGCCTACGAGCGGGCGCCCAAGGCCCTGACCGACGAAATGACCGACCTCCTCAAGCTCAGCCTGTCCGTCCTGAAGAGGGCCTACCGGCCCCAGGGATTCAACGTCGGGATGAACCTCGGCCGGAGCGCCGGGGCGGGCATCGCCGACCACTTCCACGTCCACGCCGTCCCGCGCTGGCAGGGCGATTCTAACTTCATGCCCATCGTCGGGAGGACGAAGGTCGTCCTGGAGGACCTGGACGCGACCTACGACCGGCTGGCGCCGCTGTTCCGGAAGGCCGCGGGCCGGGGATGAGACTCCCGTCCGACATCAACCTGAGGTGAACCGATGCTGAAAACCATGCGCAAGAACGTCCAGTCGCTCAAGCCCCTCCTGTGGATCGTCGTCGCCACGTTCATCATCTCCATCTTCGTCGTCTGGGGCGGCGCCGGCCGTCTGGGCGACAAGTCCGCCTCCGATACGATCGCCACGATCGGCGGCCGGCCGATCCGGACGGACGCCTACTTCAACGCCCTGCGCAACAGGATCGAGTCGCTGAAGAGCCAGATGAACGAGATCAGCCGCCCGTTCATCGAGCAGCTCGGCCTGCCCCAGCAGGTCCTCAACCAGCTCATCGACCAGTCCCTCCTCTTCTCCGTGGCCGAGAAGATGGGCGTCCGGGCATCGGACGACGAGGTCGCCGCCCGGATCAAGAACATGCCCGGCCTCCAGCAGGACGGGCAGTTCGTCGGGTTCGAGAACTACAAGCGGGTCCTGCAGATGAACCGGATCAGCCTGGCCGAGTTCGAGGACAGCCTCCGCCAGGAGATCATCCTCGACAAGACCGTCCAGCTCGTCACGGCCGGCATCACGGCGACCCCGGACGAGGTCTGGGAGAGCTACGAGGCGGGCAAAAGCTCGGCCAAGATCGAGTACCTCGTCATGGAGGACTCCAAGCTCGAGCCCGAGGCGAAGCCGACCCCGGCCGAGGTCCGGTCCCATTTCGACGCCCAGGCCGCCTCTTACACGATCCCGGAGCGCCGCGAAGCCTCCTATGTCTTCTTCAAGAACGACGACCTGAAGAAAGAGGTCGAGCTCAACGAGAGCGAGATCGAAGCGTATTACAAGAGCAACGAAGTCCAGTTCCAGACCCCGGAGAAGGTCAAGGTCAGCCGCATCTTCCTGCCGTTCGCGGGCTCGGAGAAGGCGGTCGCGGAGTCCACGGCCCGCAGCCTCGCCGCGCGGATCAAGGCCGGCGAGGACTTCGCCGGACTCGCCCGCGCCTTCTCCAAGGACGACAAGGCCGTAAGCGGCGGGGACTGGGGGCTCTACGACTGGAGATCGCTCGCCCAGGATGAGCAGAGCGCCGTGGGCAAGCTCGACGCCGGGCAGGTTTCCGATCCCGTGACGCTCGCCGACGGCGTGTCCATCCTCAAGGTCACCGAGAAGTCCCCGGCCGTGACGACGCCCCTGGCGGACGCCAAGCCCCAGATCAAGAGCATCCTCGAGGAGCAGAAGGCCCGCCAGATGGCCACGGACCGCATGACCAGGTTCGCCAAGGACGCGGTCAAGGCCAAAGACCTCGAAGCGGCGGCGGCCAAAGCCGGACTGAAGGCCCAGAAGACGGGCCTCCTCAAGTCCGGCGAAGCGCTGGGCGACATCGACGCCTCGGGCGCGATCGGCTCGGCCCTCGCACCGCTGAAGGAAAAGGAGATCTCGTCGCCGATCTACACATACACCGGGATCGCCCTGGCCCAGCTCCTGAAGGTCGAGGCCCCGCGGCCCGCGACGTTCGACGAGGTCAAGGACCAGGTCGAAACCGACGTGATCGCCGCCCAGAAGAAGAGACTCGCCGCGGAGCGGATCAAGGAGATCCGGGCCAAGCTCACCGACAAGAACTGGGAGGACATCGCCCAGAAGTACAAGGTCGAGATCAAAACCGTCGACGAGCACAAGAAAGAGCAGTACATCGGGGTCATCGGCGAGAACAAGGACGCCGACACCCTGGCCTTCAGCCTGCCGATCGGCAAGACGAGCGATCCGGTCGCCTACGACGGCGGCTCCTTCATCCTCCGCGTGCTCGAGCGCAAGGAAGCGGTCAAGACGGAGTTCGAGAAGGAAAAAGAAACCGAGACGGCCAACCTCATCGACCAGAAGAAGAATAAATTCCTCCAGGCTTACCTGGCCAAGATGCGCGAAGGCGAAAGCCTTAAGATCAAGCCCGAAGTCTACAACCAGATCACCCAGGACGTCTTATCGCGGTACGAGCAGAAGTAAGCGCTTCAGGATTGCCCATAAGCTCACAAGGGAACCCGAGCGGGTTCCCCCGCGCAAGGCGCGGGTCCCCTTCCTGATGTTCGCTTAGGGGCAATCCCTCCGCTCGGAGAGTTTTTCGGAATCGTTCAACGCTCATTTGAGAACCCCCCGGTTCCCCCCAAAGGGGCCCCCCTTCCGTGATGGTCGCTATGGGCAATCCCTTCGCCGACCTGAAGGAGGGACG
>Ga0105106_10002326_pt1 | contig 13684 bp, 10 predicted proteins | sample PPLLaktember2015_5_FD_79109 | JGI IMG/M metagenome (GOLD analysis project Ga0105106, IMG submission 79109) | Freshwater sediment microbial communities from Prairie Pothole Lake near Jamestown, North Dakota, USA - PPLs Lake P8 Core (1) Depth... | ecosystem: Environmental > Aquatic > Freshwater >...
AGGGTAGTATGCCAGGGCCCGCGGTGAGATAAGGCCGGCGGTATCGAGGATGCGGGCGCGGGTGTAGTAGCCCAGGGCGCCGATTTCGGGCGCGGCGACGACGACCTCGGGGCTGAATTGGCGCTCGAAGGCAATTGCCACCTCCTGGTAGGCTCTCTCCCTATCCACGTTCATGCCCGACGGCAGCAGAAGGGGCACACCGCGCAGAGACAGTCCGGCGGTCTGGCAAAGCACGAACAGCAGCAAGGTCGCGGGTGCAAGTGCACGGTGCTTCAGCTGTGATCCCAGACTGTCAATCCCTACTGCGAGGAGAAGCAGGTATGCAGGCAACAGGGGGGCAAGATACCAGTCGAACACCATGACATGGCGCAGGCTGGCGACTACATAGGCGGTGACATATATGCAAGGGAAGGCCAGGAGAGGGGTTGCCTCACGCACCTTCACCCCTATGGCCTTCCCGCCGCGGAAGGCGATAGCACATTCGGCCAGGGCGACCACCGCCACAAGGCCCCAGCTCGCCGCTCCGCCGAGGTATTGAGCGTAGCCAGGCCAGGACTGCCCGGCGATCAAGGCCAGCGGGTACCCCAGAAATAGGAATGAGAAGTGCGACAGGAACGTCGCCAGCGTGTCCGTGGGACCCCACGCGTAGATCTGCGCGCCCTTCGCCGCAATCGAACTGGGTAGGATGGAGCCGTATGTCGCCCAGCTCCAAGCCACCCATGGAATCAGTATCACCGCGGCCACGATAGTCACCCTGGTTGCTGCACGGCCTCGCTCGCTCTGAATCCAGGCAAATGCCAGCAGCGCGAGGACCGCGAGAAACTCAGGGCGTATCAAACACCCAATCGATGCAATGGCGACTGCGATCAATCGGCGTCGGCGGAACCACGCCATCCAGGCAGCGAGGAGGCAAGCGACAGCAAGCGACGTCTCCATGCCGTTGAGACCATGGCGGATTGCCAGTGGAGAGAATCCAAACAGAAGACCGGTGATTAGGCTCACGGCTTGCGAAGCACAGAACAGCTCGGCCAAAGCGATCACCAACACGGTCGCTGCAGCGTCCGCCAACACCCCGATCAGGAAGGAGGCGTTTTCTGGGAGCCAACCGAAGAGCGCCTTGCCGGCCGCCAATCCAACGGCATACAGCGGCGCAGTGGTGCCGAGCACTGGCTCGCCGAGGTTGTAGACCAGCCCGTGGCCCTCAGACAAGTTGGTCGCGTACCGGAATGTGATGTACGCGTCGTCGACGATGTACGGACCCAGATGGAGCCGAAGGCCGACCACAGCCGCAACCAATGCCATCTTCAGGATGGGCGTCGCTGGACGCGAGATGCGCCAAGCTCCCCGCCGGAGCCGCGTTGCGGCAGGGGAGTCGCTCGCTATAATCATGGAATGCGCATCCACCGGCTGCTGCAACCCGAGCTCCTGATCTGCCTCGCGGCAGTCGCCGCCCGATTGATCCCGGGGCCGCGTACGATCGACGACGCGTACATCACCTTCCGCTATGCCCAGAACCTCCTGCGGGGTGACGGCCTGGTCTACAACCCGGGCCAGATGGTCCTGGGCACGACCACACCCGTGTACGCGCTGCTCATGGCCGGCCTGTCGGCCCTGTCCGGCGGGACGCAGGCCCCGTTCCCGCTCCTGGCGTTGATCGTGAACGCGCTGGCGGACGGCCTGACCTGCTGGCTGATCGTCCGGCTGGCCGGGCTGTTCGCGGCGCGTCGCGCCGGCATCGCGGCTGCGCTTGTCTGGGCGCTGGCGCCGATGTCGGTCACCTTTGCCATCGGCGGGATGGAGACCAGTCTCTTCATCGCATTGGCGACGGCCACATTCTACTTTCATTCGCGCGACAGGCCAGTTGCGGCGGCGCTGTGCGGAGCATTCACCTTGCTCACCCGCCCGGATGCCTTGCTGCTGCTCGTGCCGCTGGCTGTCGAACGGCTGCGCCGATCGCTGCCGCAGGGCCGCCTGAACCGCGTGCCTCACCCTGTCACCGGCCGCGAGGCGCTGGCCTTCGCCCTCCCGGTCGGAGTCTGGATTGTCCTGGGCAGCCTGACTTACGGAAGTCCGCTCCCCCACTCCATCCTGGCCAAGGCAGCCGCGTACCGGCTCCCGCCCGAAGCCGCACTGATTCGGTTGGTGCAGCACTACGCCACACCCTTCCTCGAGCATCTGGCGGTGGGGACGTGGTGGGTGGCGGTCGGCATGATCCTCTACCCGCTCCTGTTCGGGATCGGCGCCCTGTGGCTGCTGCGCAAGCAACCCGGCGCCTGGCCGCTGCTCGTCTACCCGTGGGCTTACCTGCTGGCCTTCGCCATCGCCAACCCCCTCCTCTTCCGCTGGTATCTGGCGCCTCCGCTCCCGCTCTACATCCTGGGGATCTTCCTGGGGTTCGAGCGCCTGGGCCGCGACCTGCGCCTCCCGGCTGTTCCGCTCGCCGCCGGCGCCTTGGCCGTCGCCCTGACGCTGAATGGCTGGACGCTGCATCCGGACCACGGCCCCGATCGGCCCGCCCCTGAGATGGCCTTCATCAAACTGGAGCTTCTCTACGAGCAGGTCGCCGACGACCTGCGCGCCGAGATTCAGCCGGGCGAGGTTCTGGCCGCCGGCGATGTCGGCGCGCTGGGGTACTTCACGGGCGCCGAGATCCTGGATACGGTCGGCCTGATCTCACCGCAGTCGACCGCCTACTACCCGATCCCCGAGTCCCTGTACGTCATCAACTACGCCATCCCTCCGCAATTGGTCGAGGACCTTCGACCAGATTACCTGGTCATGCTGGAGGTTTACGGGCGGAACGGGCTCCTGGTGGACGCGGGGTTTCAGGCCGATTACTTGTTGATCGAGACCATCCCGACGGATCTGTATGAGTCCGCCGGCATGTTGGTCTTCCGCCGTCGGGATTAACGACAAGGCTCCCGGGGCCCATGGGGCTCCGGGAGCCATCGGTGTCGCGCACTCAGCGAAGGTAATCGGCCAGTCGGCGTCGGTGGCTGGGATGACGCAGCCGGCTGAGGGCCTGGGCTTCGATCTGGCGCACCCGCTCGCGCGTCACGCCCATCTTCCGCCCGACCTCCTCCAACGTGTAGCTCTGCCCGTCCATCAGGCCGTAGCGCAGCTGCAGGATGCGCACCTCGCGCGGCGGCAGCGTATTCAGGACTTCCTGCAGATGCTCGCGCAGCAGGTTCTGGGTCACGGCATCGGTCGGCGCGGGCGTCTCCTCGTCCTGGATGAAATCCCCCAGAACCGAGTCTTCCTCTTCATCTGTCGGGGTTTCCAGGGAGAGCGGCCGGCGCGCCACCTGAATCATGTTCTCGACCTTCTTGGGCGGGACTTCGAGCGCCTCCGCCAGTTCATCGGTCGAGGGATCGCGTCCCAGGCGCTGGGTCAACTGATGGGAGACGCGCAGGAGCTTGTTGATCTGGTCGCCCATGTGCACCGGGACTCGGATGGTTCGGCCCTGGTCGGCGATCGCCCGCGTCACCGCCTGGCGGATCCACCAGGTGGCGTAGGTCGAGAACTTGTGACCGCGCCGGTAGTCGAACTTCTTGGCCGCTCGAATCAGGCCGATGTTCCCCTCCTGGATGAGATCCAGGAATGGGACGCCGCGGCCCATGTACTTCTTGGCCACGCTGATGACTAGGCGCGAGTTGGCGGTGATCAGGTGCTCGCGGGCCGCCCAACCGTCCTCGATGCCGACCTGCAGCTCTCGCCGCCGCCGGTCGGAGCCGACCCCACGCGCCAGTTCCTCGCGAGCCTTGCGGCCGCGCTCGATGCGCTTGGCCAGCTGCACTTCCTGCTCGGCAGTCAGCAGCGCGACGCGTCCGACCTCTTTGAGGTACAGCCCGACCGTATCGTCGGCATCCACGCCGGCGAGCTGGGCGTCCTCTTCCATCTCTTCGCGGCCCATGTCCTCTTCGGCCAGCTCGGACTCGGCCGGTTCATCTGTCTCAGAGACGTCGTCCAAATAGGTGACGCCGGCCGCCAGCAACGCGGCGTAGGCCTCTTCGAGCTGGTCGATATCGCGCTCGGCGTCGGGGAAGAGGGCCAGGATGTCATCGATGGTGACATAGCCCCGCTCCCGGCCGGTCTCGATCAACTGCTCGATCGCCGGATTCTCTTCCTCGGCGGGCAGGGTCTCCTCGGCCGGCTCCTCGATCAGCCGCGGCTGCAGGTCGGCGCGCGCCCCTTTCCGGGTCTGCGGCCTCGCGGTCCGGCCCGGGCGGTGCGGCCTGGTAGCCTTAGCTGCTCGGATACTGCGTCTCTTCGCCATTCACACTCTCGATGGACTGATCTGGTGCCGCCTCAATGCCACCGTTGAAGTCCACATTACCTCGGCAATGTTAACCCTTCGCTAACACCCGGGCACCAAGAAACACCTTCAGGGAGTAATCGTTGCGGCCGACGCGCTGGTCTCGGTCGCGGAAGGCGGGGCTACGGGCGTCCCCGTCTCCGGGGCCGGCGTTGGTGTCGCCGTCGGGACCGGGAGCGGATCGAGCAGGCCAAGCACTTCGCTCAGCCCGTACTTGCTGAGCACCAGGACGCCGGCACGACCTTCCACTCGAACATAGGTCATGGTCCCGGTCGGAGCCTCGTCCCCCACCTCGAATGTCAGCTGGCGATCGTCATCCAGCCGGGCCGTCACCCGCTGGTGGGGCGCTTCCAGGCCGAAGACCGACAGGTCGTCCGCCTCGCTCAACTGGCTGCGCGGAATGGCCTGCTCCAGCCAGGCTGCGGCCTGCTCCAGACGGAGCGCATCCGCCGGTCCCGCCTGCGGCTCAAGCAGCCACCACGTCCCATCCTCCCGCAGCTCGGCTGCCACGTGGGTCCCCGCATCCAGGTCTTCCACCTCTATCCAGACGACCTGGGAGGCGCCGACGTTCCATAGCGCCTGGAGCGTGGGCGTGGCCTCCTGGGCGGCGCCTTGCTCGGCCGGTCGGCCCCGCTGCCACCAGATGGTGAAGGCCAGGAGCAGCCCGAACATCCCAAGAACGATCCAGGTCCCTCGCCGAATCATGGTCGCAACCTAAGCCTGCTTGCGCCGGCGCAGCCAGACCAGGATGCCGGCCACAATCACCGCACCGGGCACGAGCACCACGGAAACCAACAGGATCAACCCCTGGACCTGAACCGAGGGGGGCACGACCAATCGCTGCGTGGTCGTCCGGGCGGTCAAGTCGATCAGGTTTTCCTGCTCGGCCGCCCAGTCGATGCTGTTGACGAGCAGATCCCGGTTGCCCAGCTGGGTCACCCAGGAATTGGTGCCCAGGTCCGAGTCGCCGAACACGACCACCCGAGCGCCCGTGGCGGCGTTCTCGGCGCTGACCGCCAACGTCAGCGGGCCGGTGACATCGGCCGTCTCGTCGAACTCGGGCAGTTCCTGCGTCTGCAGGAAACGCATGTCGGTCTCGGCCCAGGAGATATCACTGGTGGTCACCAACGCGGTCTGCGTGACCCCGTCCACCCCGCCGAGTGTCAAGGAGCGGGCGCCGGGGAAGAGGCTGGCCAGATTGTCCAGCCGAGCCGTGACCGCATGATCGCCGTAGCCGAACGAGACGGCCACCAGGAAGCTGCTCGAGCGGGGTTCGATGACCAGGTCGTCGTTCACCCGGATCCCCCAACTTTCCTCCAGGTAGTCGAGCAGAGGCTGCCCCGGCTGCGCGGCCTCGGTCTCGACCGACGGCTGCAGCAGAAGCACCAGTGAGCCGCCGGAGTCGAGGTAGCTCCCCAGGGCTTCGACCTCTGCCTGGCTGAGGCCGAAGGTCGGCCCGGCCACGATCACAACCATCGCCTCGGCCGGGATGTTCGGATCGGCCAGAAGGTTGAGCGAGTTGACGGTGTAGTTCTTCCCCGTCAGCGCATCCCGCAGCTGCGAGTAGCCGGCGTCGCTGACATCATCCAGATCGGCCTCGCCGTGGCCGGTCAGCAGGTAGACGTTGCGCGGATCGGGATTCGAGAGCCGCACCAGCGCGCCGGTAATCTCCTGCTCGCTGCCAAAGGACAGGACTTCCGAGCGGTCGCCGACGGTGACGACCAGGCTGCCGTCGCGCTCGACGCCCAACTGGCGGGCAAGCAAGGGATTCTCGACCGGGTCGATGAACTCGTAGCTCAGCAGCCCGTCGCTTTCACGTTGGTATTCCTCGAGCAGGGGCCGGATGTTCTCACGCGAGCCCTCCAGATCGACCGTGTAGAACCCCTGGATCACTGCCGGCTCGGCAAGCGCGGCCAGGGTCAGACCGGTCTCCGGCGCCAGGGTGTATTGCTGGTCCTCGGTCAGGTCGGCGCGAGCCGGGTTGGCGAAGGCCAGGATGTTGAGCAGCACCAGGATCCCCAGGACCCCCAGGCTGATCAGCAGGCTGTTGCTGCCGTGCCGGGCCTGGCGCCCCGTCAGCGCGCGCCGCACGCGCGCCAGGTCGAGGGCGATCGCCGCGACCAGCGCCGCGGCCGCCAGCTCAAGAGCGACCCAGGCGTAGACATCCATCTGCCGGTTGACGACATACCAGGCCCCGAAGGCCAGCAGCAGCACCAGCGCCGCGCCGTACAAGGGCGTGGCCAATTGACGCCAGTCGCGCTTCATCGCCATCTCCTTGCCTCAACCACCTGGCTGGCCAGAAAGAGCGCCAGCGTTGCCAGGCTGAGGAAGTAGACGGCGTCGGTCAAATCCACCACGCCCCGGTAGAAGTGGGTGTAGTAGTGGTCCACGAAACTCAGATAGCGAATGACCTCGCTCCCCGCCCCGGTCGCCGTGCTGGCGAATCCGCCGATGATCCACAGGCCGAGGAGCAACCCCAACGTCGTGAAGAATGCGGCCACGCTGCTGGAGAAGAAGGAAGAGACCAGCACCCCGACTGCGACCATGGCCATGGTCATGGCGCCGAGGCCCAGGTAGGCCGAAACCAGGACCCCCTGGTCGATCCCCGGCGAGGTCATGCGGTTGAGGATGAGCGGATAGACCCAGGTCACTCCGAGCAGGCACCACAGGAACCCGGTGGCGCCCAGCCACTTGCCGACGACCAGCTCCCAGTCGCGGACTGGCGCCGTCAAGAGCAGCTCGATCGTCCCCTGGCGGTGCTCATCCGCCAGCAAGCGCATGGTCAGCGCCGGCGTGGCAAAAATCAGGATTGTCACCAGCGGGCCGACGACCATGCGCCCGTCGGGAGAGATCTGTCCGTTGACCAGCCCCACGTAGATGTTGATCGAGAAGATCCCCCCCAGGATCAGCAGCACGACGGCCGCCACGGTGTAGGCCACCGGGGAGGCGAAATACGTCCGGAACTCCCGGCCGGCGATGATCCACGCGTTGCGCATGTCCTACTCCCCCGCCTTCTCTGCAGGTTCTTCGCGGGTGAGCTCCAGGAAGATCTCCTCCAGGCTGATGCCGCGCCCGCGCAGCTCAAGCAGATCCATGCCCGCTTCGACCACCCGGCGTGCGACGCGCGGCCGGATATCGACGCCCGGCGCGCTGGTCACCTCGACCTCGCCTTCGACCTCGCCGGGCTGGACGGAAGTAACGTCGGCGATCGCCGACAGCAGCTGGACCAGCTCGCCCGTCTCACCGGCCGTGCGCACCAGCAGCCGCTCGGCCCCGGCCAGCTGCGCCTGCAGATTGGCCGGAGTGTCCTCGGCGACGATCTCCCCTCGATTGATGATCATCACCCGATCGCAGACCTGCTGCGCCTCGGACAGAATGTGGGTGGACAGCAGAACGGTCCGCTCCCGGCCGAGGTCCTGGATGAGCTTGCGCACCTCGATGATCTGGGCCGGGTCCAGCCCGATCGTCGGCTCATCCAGGACGAGGACTTCGGGCTGATGGAGCAAGGCCTGGGCCAGGCCCACCCGCTGGCGCAAACCCTTGGAGAGGTTGCCGATGTAGCTCGCCGCCCGCTCGCTCAGATGGACCTCGTCGATCACGGCCTCGACGCGTTCGTCCAGGTCCGGGACCCGGCGCAGTGAGCCCATGAACTCCAGGTACTCGACGACCGACATCTCCGGGTAGAGCGGGACGGTCTCGGGCAGGTAGCCGATCCGTCGGCGGACCTCCAACGACTGCTCGACGACATCGTAGCCGGCCACCCGGGCAGTCCCGCTCGTGGGCGGCATAAAGCCGGTCAGGATGCGCAAGGTTGTCGTCTTCCCGGCGCCATTCGGCCCCAGGAACCCGAGGATCTCGCCCTTGTCGGCGTGGAACGTCAGACCCCGGATGGCAGGATGTTGACCGTAGAGTTTGGTCAGGCCTTCGACCTGGATCATGCTCTTCCTCGAAGGAACGCCGAATGATGACGGATGGCGCCTTGCGCCAGGCTGCCGGCGAGGCAGCCGTCGTGTCGGGACGGGCCCCGGGGGACGGAGACCATCCTGTGAGAAGCCCTGGAACACTATACAGAATATGAGAGAGCCAAGTCAAGCAGGGGTGAGCCTTCTCATCAAACGCTCATTCTGAAGGGGAGCCCTCCCCCGCAGGGGCTTGGCTTGACATGCCCAGTACCCCTCAGTACAATCACGGCGCTTCCCCGGACCGACCTACAATCGAACCAGGAGGACATGTACTCATCATGGAAGGTCTGACCACCTTCGAGCAGGTCGCCCTGTACGCCGTCCTGGGCGTGGCGATCCTGGGGCTCCTGTACGCCCTGTTCCTGCGCCGCCAGATCCTTCGGGAAGACAAGGGGACCCCGAAGATGCAGGAAGTCTGGGGAGCCATCCGGGACGGTGCAGATGCCTACCTGCAACGCCAGCTTCGGTCGATCGTCCCCCTCATCGCAGTCCTGACAGTCGCCCTGTTCCTCTCGGTCTATATCGTCCCCCCCTCCCCGGAAGCCATGGAGCGTTTCGCCGGGCAGAGCGAGGAAAGCGTCCGCCTGATCATCGGCATCGGGCGAGCAGTGGCGTTCGTCCTGGGCGCGCTGTTCAGCCTGTCGGTGGGCCAGATCGGGATGCGCATGGCCGTTCAAGGGAACGTCCGCGTCGCCTCCGCCGCACGGCGGTCCTTCGGGGACGCACTGCGCATCGCCTACCGCACTGGGACGATCACCGGGATGCTGACCGACGGGCTGGGCCTGTTCGGCGGGACGATCATCTTCCTGTATTTCGGCAAGGCGGCCCCGGATGCCCTGCTGGGATTCGGTTTCGGCGGCACGCTGTTGGCGCTGTTCATGCGCGTTGGCGGCGGAATCTTCACTAAGGCGGCTGACGTCGGGGCCGATCTGGTCGGCAAGATCGAAGCCGGCATCCCCGAAGACGACCCGCGCAACCCGGCCGTGATCGCCGATCTGGTCGGCGACAACGTCGGCGACTGCGCCGGTATGGCCGCCGACATCTTCGAGTCCTATGAGGTCACCATCGTCTCCGGCCTGATCCTCGGACTGGCATTGACCTCGGTCACCGGGCATATTGAGTGGATCATCTACCCGCTGCTGGTGCGCGGCATCGGCGTGCTATCGTCCATCATCGGCACCTATCTGGTCCGCAGCGGCCCAGGCAAGTCGGGGGACGCCATGAAGGCGATCTTCACCGGCTTCCTCTCCTCGGCCGCGATCTCGGTCGTGCTCTTCGGGGTGGTGGGCTACCTTTATATGCGGGACGTCCCGGGCGGCTGGTGGCGCCCGTTCCTGGCCACGGCGGTCGGCGTCCTGCTGGCCATCGTGATCGACCGCCTGACCGAGTACTTCACCGGCACCCATGCCGGGCCCGTGCGCGGCATCAAGAAGGCGGCCGATACCGGGCCGGCGACATTGATCCTCTCCGGCATTTCGGTCGGGTACGAGTCGTCGGTCTGGTCGATCCTCGTCATCGCCGCGACGATTTTCGCCTCGATCGCTATCTTCGGCGGGGTCGACCCGGCCGCCTCGGCCGTGTACGTCCTGTACGGGGTGGCCATGGCCGGTATCGGCATGCTCACACTGACCGGCAACAACGTGGCCATGGACTCGTACGGCCCGATCTCCGACAACGCCAACGGCATCGGCGAGCTCTCCTGGCACGGGCTGCAGGACGAGGATACGCGCCAGGCGCGCCAGATCATGGCCGACCTGGACGGCGTCGGCAACACGACCAAGGCCATCACCAAGGGTGTGGCCATCGGCTCCGCCGTGATCGCGGCGGTGTCGCTGTTCGGATCGTACCTGGTCGACGTCAGCCGCGCCCAGGCCTCGGCCGGCATCCCGCTCGCCGAACGGATCAGCACCCTCGGCATCCGCGTCGAGGTGCCGCAGGTCTTCATCGGAATGCTCATCGGCGGGGCGCTGCCATGGCTGTTCTCGTCTTTCGCCATCAATGCCGTGAGTCGGGCGGCCTCCTTGATCGTGCAGGAGGTCCGCCGCCAGTTCAAGTTGGGCGTGCTGGAAGGGAAGGTGCCGCCCGACTACCAGAAGGCGGTCGAGATCTCGACCCAGGCGGCGCAGAAAGAGCTCATCCCGCTGGCGCTGCTCGGCGTGATCACCCCGATCGTCGTCGGTCTGGTGCTCCAGGTCGAGGCGCTGGGCGGCTTCCTGGCCGGCATCATCCTCTCGGGGCAGTTGCTGGCCGTGTTCATGAACAACGCCGGCGGGGCCTGGGATAACGCCAAGAAGATCATCGAGGACGAACCCGACGACCCGGCTGCCAACACCGGCAAGGGCTCCGAACGGCACAAGGCCAGCGTGGTCGGCGACACCGTCGGCGACCCGATGAAGGACACAGCCGGTCCGGCTTTGAACCCGATGATCAAGGTCGTCAACTTGGTGTCGGTCATCATCGCCCCGGTCGTGGTTCAATATCGCACGCTGGGGGTGGTGGGCTGGATCATCATGGTGGTCCTGCTGGCGGCCTTGGGTTGGGCGATCTGGCAAAGCAAGCGGCACGTGCCTGCGCCGGGCGGCAGCTGACGGCGCGCGCCGGTCACGATCATGACACCGTCGTCTGAGACCGACTTCGGAGGTCCTGCGGGCCTCCGAGGTCGTTTTCTCCCGATCGCCTACTCACTCGTCCCCTCCCCCGAGCACGATCTCGGCAGCCACCCCGAGAACCATGCTCGCTTCGCCCATCTGAAGGATGCGCTCGGCTCATTCCCAGCCGGCGGGCTTGTGGCTGTCGAGGCGCCCGAAGCCCCGCAGGAATCCGAGCTCGAGGCTGTTCACCCTGCCGCCTATCGGCAGGCACTCGAGCAAGCCGTGGCCCAGGGGCCGGGCTACGTCGACTACGCGCCCACCTATGTGACGACCGGCTCCTTCGCCGCCGCGCTGCGCGCCGCCGCCGGCACGCTGGCGCTCGTCGAAGCGGTCGCCGCCGGCGACGCTCCGCGCGCCTTCGCCCTGGTGCGGCCTCCCGGCCACCACGCCACCGCCACGCGCGCCATGGGATTCTGCCTGCTCAACAACCTGGCCCTGGCCGCTCGCCGCGCCCAGGCCCTCGGCCTGCGCCGCGTGATGATCGTTGACTTCGACGTCCACCACGGGAACGGCACCCAGGCGATCACCGAGCACGATCCGGACATCCTGTACGTTTCGACCCACCAGGAGGGGATCTACCCCGGCTCCGGCGCGCTGGCCGACACGGGCCAGGGCGACGGCAAGGGGAGTGTCGTCAACCTTCCACTGCCCGCCGGCGCCGGCGATGCCGGCTTCGACGAGATCGCCCAAAGCCTGCTGGTGCCGCTGGCAGCGCGCTTTCACCCGGATCTCCTGCTCGTCTCGGCCGGCTTCGACGCTCACTGGCGCGACCCGCTGGCGAACCTGCAGCTTTCCGGCGCAGGCTACTACGCCCTGTCGCGCTGCCTGGCCGAGATCGCCGACCGCCACTGCGGCGGCCGGACCGTGTTTGTCTTGGAAGGCGGATACGACCCGCGGGCCCTCTCAGCCAGCATCGCCGCCGTGCTGTGCGCCCTGTCCGGCCGGCCAGCGCCGGCTGACCCGCTTGGTCCAGCGCCCAACCCCGAGCCGCCCGTTCGGCGCATTCTGGAGAACGCCGCCGCCATTCATGGGCTGTAACGGTATCGGGCCCTTTGAGCCCAGGAGGGGGATGTGAAGAGACGGTTGACCGCGCTCGAGGAACAAGAGATCCGGCGGGTGTTCGCTGGCGGGATCGACTGCAGTCTGGTCCGTATCGCCGAGGGCGCCGATTGGACGAATGCGATCGCCCGCTGGACGGCGCGGCTGCGCGGCGGACCTCCACCCGACTTCGACAACTCCGTAACGCTGGGTAACACGATCCACTTCCCGCGGTCGATCCATACGACGGCCGCGGATCTAGCCTCACCTACGTTGGGTGACTTCCCCTGGCTCCTGCACGAGGCCATGCACGTACGCCAGCATCAGGCCGAGGGGCTGCCATCGCTGTTCCGCACCCTCAAGGCACACCTGAAGTTAGGCGCGGCGGTTTACGATTATGGCGGCCCGGCCGGCATCGACCAGGCGCGCGCCCAGGGCAAGGGCCTGGCCGGCTTCAACCCCGAGGCCCAGGGTGAGATCGCCCGGGACTTCTACAGGCGCCTGAGGAAGGGGCAGGACATCAGCGCCTGGGAGCCGCTCTTCGTCGAAGCGCGCAAGTCGCCTCCCAAGATCCACCGCTGACGGCGCAGGCGGAATCACAAGTCCCCCGCCAAGGACCGGCGGGGGACATTCGCAGGTCGCAGCCCCAATCTACTCGTTGAACAGTTCGCCGACCGAGCGGCCCTCGTGGGCGCGCAGGATCACCTCGCTCAACAGCGGCGCCACGGACAGCACCTTCAAGTTGGGCAGCCGCTTCTCGGGCGGGATGGTGATCGTGTTGGTCGTGACCAGCTCCTTCAGGCCCTCTTCCGCCAGGCGCTGGACCGCCGGCGGGACGAGCAGCGCGTGTGTGAACGACAGGTAGATGTCGCGCGCGCCGTGATCCTTCAGGATGCGGATCGCCTCGACCATCGAGCCGGCGGTCAACACCTCGTCGTCGACCAGAACGATGTCCTTGCCGGTCACCTCGCCGATGATGGTCGTGGCCGAGGCGCGCGGATCATCGCCTTTGCGGCGTTTCTCAACGAAGGCCAGCGGTGTGCCAAGCTTGGCGGCGAAGTTGCGGCCTTTCTTGGCGAAACCCAGGTCGGCGGTAGCTACCACCGCGTTGTCCAGATGCTTGGTGACGAAGTAGTCGCTCAGGATGTGGAAGGCGGTCAGCACGTCGCCCGGGATCGAGAAGAAACCCTGGATCTGCCCGGCATGCAGGTCGATGGTCACGTAACGGTCGGTCCCGGCCACTTCGATCATGTCCGCCACCAGCCGGGCGGTGATCGGCACGCGCGGCTGGTCCTTCTTGTCTGAGCGGGCGTACGCCATGTAGGGGACCACCACCGTGATCCGGCCGGCCGAGTCGCGTTTCAGACAATCGACCATGATGAGCAGTTCCATCAGGTTGCGGTGCACGGGCGGCGACATCGCCTGGATGACGTACACGTCCTGGCCGCGCACACTGCGATGGAGCCGGATGAAGATGTTCTCGTTGGGAAACTCGACGCGATCGTAGGGCTCCAGCGGCACGGACAGGTAATCGCTGATCTCCTGTGCCAGCTCGCGGCTGGCAGATCCGGAGAATAGCTTGATGCCGCCGTACCCGTAGATCATGCCCATGGCGACTCCCCTTCTGCGCGGCCGCCTCACCCCCCACCCGGCGCCGCCTCTCTGCCGCGGAGTCTACCTCCGGCCGGGCTTGCGTGCCACTGCCCGAGCCGCTCAGG